>Ga0179591_1313990_pt1 | contig 12817 bp, 9 predicted proteins | sample CZOMad2_1_08_16f_FD_182891 | JGI IMG/M metagenome (GOLD analysis project Ga0179591, IMG submission 182891) | Vadose zone soil fungal communities from Angelo Coast Range Reserve, California, USA - CZOMad2_1_08_16fungal (PacBio error correction) | ecosystem: Environmental > Terrestrial > Soil >...
CAGCGCGTTTTTCAAGCTTGTTTTACTCTCAACGAACAAAACCGAAATACTGGGGGGGAAGAGGAAATTGGGTGGAGAACCAGAACTCTAAATATTCGTGACTTGGCAGCACTGGAGGGGGGTCAGGGGAAATCAAGTTGAAGACGGTTGCTTTCCTTTCAATTTTAACGAAACCATCTGGGAAAAAGAGAGGAAGAATTAACATGCAAGAAAATATTGTGACAACCCGGAGAACAATAGAGGGGAGAGAGGTTTAACTGTCCCTTTCGGGCAAAACTGCCTGAGAGGAGGGACGGTTGTGACCCGCTCCACGTAACTACAAACAAGGGCTCACAGGTCCTAAAACTACACTGACAAGCGAACGCTCAGGCAATACTAAAAAAAGGGAGGAAGCTCGTCGGACAAGAGGAACGTAACGCAGGGGGGGGGAACCCAACCACGAGAAAACCATGGACCCCCCCCATCTAAGGGAGGAATACTTGATTCAATCGATTTAGGGAGGTGAACCTGACGGGGGGGAATCAGTACGGACCTACGTGTTGGCCTAAGACTGCATGTGGAAACCTCCTTTTTTCCCAAAAGAGAAGGAGAAACCAAAGGCACGGTTTCCTCGCAGAGGGCATGCACTTATATGGCAAACCGGGAAGGTACTTAGGGCACGAGGGAGTGCTGTTTTTCCACCAACTAACGGAGTTAGGATGCACTGGAGACGAGATAGGGGAGGAAGGGGGTTTGTGGCTGACGTGGGGACTGGGTCTGGCCGGTTTGGGTTCTTTACGGAACGGGGGAGGCAAGATGGATGTGGGGACGGGACTGATGGGGAAAAAAAAGAGCGCATGTGTAGCTCTTTGTGTTTCCGAAACATCCTCTTTGGTGAGGGAGGGGAAGGCTGTTCAGCGAGGGAAAAGGAAAAGAGGGGGAGGGACAAAAAGGGTCCGGCGCGTCTGAATATCCCTAGTGCACCTAGTCTTTTTGGGATAAAAGGACTTGGGAGGGTGTGGGGGAAAACGAACGGAGGACTAGTTTATGACAAAAGCAGGACTCGGCGTTAGCCAAGAGAAAAGAAATCATCGTATCGGCATGCGTCGGCGGGGACCAAGGGGGGAATAGGGCCGAGGAAGAAAGGGACCAAGCAGTGTTGCGCGCGGGACCGTCAAGGGAATGGCTGGAGGTCAAAAGAGAGGTGTTGGCACACCGCAGTATAGGTCTAACAAAATAGAGAGGGGGGGGGGAACTTAGAAGGGGATGAGACAGACACAGACCACCTTTCCAGGGAAGATACCTTTGAGAAGGGGGAGAGTATAGGAGGGTCAGGTCTCGGAGCGGCTAGAGAATGGGTTGGGGGGTGGTTGTGGGGGCCTTAGTTACGTCAAGGCGAGGGCTAAAGAAAAAAAGGGGAGGAAACACCTGCTCGCTGGACCGAAACAAGTATTCGTACCGGAATGTTTGGATCTCAGTAGGGGTGAGGGTGTCGGCGCGGTGAACGAGAGGTGTCGCGAGAAAAATGGAGATAAAAACATGCGGTATTTCCTGTCCGGTAAAGGCCTTAAGACTACTGACAATTAGCGATGGGATCTTAAGAAACTCCGACAGAGAGGGACAACAGAAAAAATAGGACTCGCAAAGGGGAGAACGACTGCAGTCGTGCTGCCCTCTGTCAATCTGTGATTGGACGGGGGGAGAAGGGGGACGTAGGGTTGGGGGGACCAAACCTTCAGACAAAAGAATAGAGACCACGAATGGAAGGAAGGGGGTAGCTGCTCCTCATCAGCCGTCAGAAGAGCCCCGACAACAACCACCGACTCCTCCCTACGCTAGCGTAAGATTCAAGTGTCCCCTAATTTTCCCCATGGTTTTTATTTGGGCACAAATCGAAACAGTGCTGCTTCCCCGGGCTGCACGCCAGGCGTCCTTATCCCTTCAATAGATGCCGTGCCTAAGCGCTGGTCGTCCTAATTCCGGGGGGCCCTCGTTAACAGGTAGCTTCAAAGAGGGAAGCTCAAACTGGGGGGAAAGGGTTGACAGATGAGTGTGGTAATGCGCGCAGCCAGAACTCGAAAAAAAAAAAAAACAGGAGGGGGGGAAAAGAGGAGAGCTGCCGCGCCTTAAGATCATCTGGAAACCTTTAACTATTGTGACGAGGCTCTTAGGGACCACTCACCAGGAAGGATGGACGAAAACTGGTACTGCAAACGTCTTCCGGAGCTTGGGGTTCCAGTCTACTCTTAGTCCCGGGGGAAACCCTCCACCTGGGTTGAGAGTTCGACCCTTTCCGTAACTCTAAAAGGGGTAGCTTCCTTTTGGTGTACGAGCCGGTGCTAGAGTTATATGCGAGAGGAAAGAAGAATAGGGGGGCCTGCTTTTTAACCCTTCCTGGCTGTAAGGAACTTTGTCCGCAACAAGAAAGGATGGACCCATCATCTGTCCCCCCCCGGGGGAGGTGCAAAAACGGGGCCATTGACAACTAAAGGGGCCGGGTAGGGGACCAGGTGACCTGCGCCGCAAGTTAGTTGCCGGGAGTCGAAGGGAGTGGGGCTTGTACAGCCTTTGCAGCGGGGGGGGGTGGGAAACTCGGCCCACGCCATGACACGGAAGGAAAACGCACGTATACTGCAGTGAGTTTATAGGAAGTCCTGGACAGAGAGGGGCGGCCACTGACAAAGCACTAAAGAAAAACAAAAATTGACCATTTAAGTGAGACGGTGGCGACCCGCGATACAAAAGCTTTTCCAGAGGGAAACAACCATTTTTTGCCCGCAAAAGAATTGCTTCAAGGAGAGAAAAAGACAAAAAAAAACAAAACAGAATTAACAAAGGTGAAGCTCACTTGGAAGGATAGACGGCAACGACTGTAGTGGAAAACGTGCACCATTAGTCCAGAATCCGCGGGTCTTTGTGTTTCGATGTAAAGGAGACGCGAAAAGAGGGGAAAGGGAGCGCAAAGTAAAAGCTGGGTGTAGGAAACTATTCGATAGGCCCAGTAAAGCGCCGATCCAAGAGCGTTGAAAGTGCCAGCGCAAAAAACTTCCTCAGGGGAACAGTACTATGAGAACAGAAGACCACCTTCCCCACTGATGAGCGGAAGTCGCGCCCTACTCCCTTAATAAATCGGATAAAAAACTCTGGGGTTCGAGAAGATTTGGTACGCGCGGGAAAAAGGTCAACGCTGAAACCGTGAGGAGGATTCAGGAAAAGCCCTTCGCTCCGTCAGATAAAAACAGGAACAACAAAGGATCGAACTCCAATAATTCAATGAATAAAGCAGGGGGACGCCTACTGCTCCCCCTCTGTGTCAAGTGAATCCAAATCTCCCCGAATTCCGTCTCAAAGGAAAGACGAGGCCCCACCAACTTCGGATGCCCTCACTACAAAAAAGGGGGAAAATACGCGAGAAGGGGTGGACGACGGCAAATAAACCAACGTACTCGAAGGGGGGAAGTGAAAGTGGACATTTTAGCCTAAATCCAACAAAAAAAAGGCAGGGGGAACGCCACTTCGCGAACACCTCCCCCCATAAAGGCCATTCGCTCTCCCATTCAAGAAAAAAAGAAAATTTAAAAAACAAGAGTGGTGCGCACCAACGCAATACCCTATTACAGGGGGCTGAATTCCATACGAAAAGAAGTTGACCGGCGGCGAACAACGTCTTGCCTCAGACAGATGGACGCACGGCCTTGAACAGTTCCTGAGAGATCAAAAAAGTAGGTTCCGCGATAATACAGAGGTTGAATCAGAAAAGGGGGGCCAGTTAATGGGGGCCAATGAGCGAACCGCCACCTGTGTTGGGGGGGGCCAAGGGTTGTCTCAGTGTGGTGGGTGGGGAAGTGTTGGTAAGGGCATCGTGGGATAGACGGGGAAAGGAGGGGTGCGCCAGGATGCCAAAAGAAACAGCTGTACTGAGCGACTCAGGAGGGGGGTTCAAAAAACCGTCGTCGGGACCCGGAACCAGGGTGCGTGAAGAAATGGCGACGTCACTGGGGTAGTCCCGGGCGAGCCGGTAGTCGGTGCACGACCTTGAAAAAACCGACATTAAAGGAAAAGAAGGCGTGGTGAATCAATTCTTGTAACTTAAGGCATTTAGGGGGCGGTCTGAGCCCGGTTTAAGAGGTGCTGCTCAATAACCTCGCCACAAAAAAGGCAAGGACCGAGCACCCCGAACAAAGCCCCGTCTTTTACAGGGCACTAGGAGAGTACTTCTTCCAGGGTGAGAACAAAATGGCCGTAGGACACCGAGAGTCCCCGCAAGGGGGATGGTGACCTTTCTTTGAGATGACCACACGACGAGGATACCCCAACAAGACACTTATCTATCAAGAAGAACGCCAAAAAGGAAGGAGAGGCATACTCTATCCTCAGCTCGGGGGGAGCGGTTGTGTTGACGTCTCAAGATGGATTAAATCATAACTGCCGTTTGGATGTGCGATCCACATGTTGGGGTTGCGGGGGTGGACAGCTCCGAAGCAGAAGACGAGTTCAGGACAACGGAACTGCTTGCTTGAGGCGAATCTGTGCCTGGGGAACGGGCCGAGTGAATGTGACAAGAACTAAAAGGGGACCACAGACCTGCAGTCAGAGGACCGGAAGAACTATTCCTGGAACGCACACAATAGGGGAACCACGCCTATTTACGCTTAGGTCTTACTTCCCGGGAGTGAAAAAAAGACCCTATCGTCGTGGAAGATTTCGAGCTTGTAAAACCTACCCTGAAAAGCCCGGGCCTAAATAAAGAAAAATGCACTCGCCCCTAGGCGACAGAGAAAGATGAATGACTAAAAGGCCAAGGACAAAGGAATCCGCCAAGAAAAATTACAAAACGAAAACCAAACGAGACACAGAAGGTGACCAAAAAACCCCAAAATCTTAGATGTCTCTGTTACATATAAAAGAGGGTAGGTCTTGAAAGAGGACTGCAAGGAAGAAATGTTTACACTCTCTACTTACGGGGTTCACAGGGAAGGAGGAAAAATCTAATGAGGAGAAACAGCGGGGGGCCTCGTTCAGATGCAGGGGGATGGCACCATGAAGGGCTAGGAGGAAATCCAGGGGTTCTTGACTTTGGTATCTCACCAAATAAGCTTGTGGGGAGGGGGGCTTGAGAGGGGGGAGAAGAGGCGATTGCATTCATTTTGGTGATGAGGGCCTGGTATGTACCGTGGGGGTCGTGGACCAGTACTTTTCCTAATGGGTCAGGTGGGACTATGACCGGTGGACACCGATAGGGAGCGAGAGTTGGGAGAGGGGGGGAGTGAAACGAAAAAACCTTTTGTGTGCTTGGTGGAGGCGGGGGGGGGAATCGGGCGCCGAGGCGGATGCAAGAGGGGATTTAGCAAGGATCGTCTAGGGAATCAGGGGCGGGGTACAAGATTCTTCTGTGCGTTTTAAAAGAGTGCCACCGGGGGGAGGGAAGAGGCCACGACCCGGACACCGTCGGACCTAGGGGGGGAAAGAGGAAAAGTCTTCTGTCTCAAGAGTTCCCAGAAACAGGTGCCGAATGAGTTTGAGAGGGGCGTCTGCGGCCAGAGAAATGGGGCGGGACCAGGGGGGAACGAGGCCGAGTGCCAGTGGTTTTCGCGGCACCAGGTCACCAGGGAAAGGGGGCGGAGCTTGGGCGTAGTCGCGTCCAGGAAACTGAAAGGTGAGCCCAACGGAACCGCCGGGAAAAACTAAAGCCACTCATCCTTAGCAGTTAATGAAGGAGAACAAGAAACATAAGGAAGGAATATAGCTGACATGTCGGGGGGAATAGGTACTTAAATCATACCGGCCTCCAATTTCTCAGGAATGATTCCAAAGAATGCGTTGGGGGTTGGGTGAAGGGAAAGGTTAGGGGGTGAAGGAAGAGGCGTCGGGGGAGACAAAAGAAAGATTTTCCTATCAACACCTTCACGGCTTGGAAACTGAAGTAAGTCCTGAGTGTACAGGGAAGAAATTGGCTTTGTCAGTCACGGTGGAAAGGAGAAGGAAGGAGGGCACCCCCCCCCGGCCGGTCGTTCTGGTCAATTAAGGGGGGGAAGGGTTGGCGCCGCTTCCAATTAGAGACCTCGGACCAAGAACGGCCTAACAGGTTCGAAAAACAAACATCCACACCTACGAGAAACGGGTGGATAAGCCCTTACCCGAAGGGGTAAACAGGCGCGGAGGACGGGTGAACGACCTGGTTATGGGGGGGAGGGGGAACTCTTGGGGGGGAACGGGAGACATTCCAAATTTCCAAAAACCAGTACGTGGCAAAAAACAAATCTCGCTGTGACGGGAAAAAGCTAGAATAGATCAAGGACCAACCACACGAACGGAAGGAACAAGGTCCTAGCGAAGTAAAGGCTACCTCTGGGGAAGACCATTGGGGGCGTCACGGTGGACGAAAGGACACGCCCACTGACGTCAAACAGGTTCCATGGAACAGTTCCGACGGTCTCGGACCTGTGTTAAAAAGGGTAAGCACGAGTAGCGTGACAACGGGGGCGGGTGAAAAATTCTTGGATGTAAGGCTCTGCACCTCACAAAAGAGGATTAAAAAAAAGAAGAAAGACTTAGAGCATTACACGCCTCACTCTTCCCTCTTTCAAAAAGGGAAAAGCTGGGGAAAAATCGCGCGACCGCGAAGAGCGCGGACTGAGAAAAAAAACAGGGGACTGGGACATCTGTGGGCGCTGAACCGCCAAGTTCGTAAAAAAGCCACCATTTTTCCCAAAGGGAGAATGGAAGACGCGCACGGGCCGGCCGTGTTGAGGAAAAAGAGCAAACGTGAGAAAAAAGAAAGAAAGGAAAGACAACAAAGGGACTCTACCGACATCGGAGGAGGGTAAGACTTAACCGGGGGTGACCTTGTGGGATTGCTCAAAGAAAGGCGGCAGGAAAAAAGTCTTTCAATCAAACATGTAAAGGGACAGACGTCGGCACGCTGTCAGTGTGAGCAAAAAAAAGGACCGATGTGAGATGCTGAGCGTCGACCGCTTGGCCGGACCTCCGGAGGCGGGGGCCTCCCTACAGGAAACGGAATACCAACTCACGGGATACTGCTCAGGGGGAGAGACAATAATAAGTACAAGCAAAGGGGGAAAAAAAAAAGTCCACTATGAGAAGCCTTCCCGTCAGACCTTTGGGACTGATAAATTCCGAAGGAGGGGTGGATTACGACAAACCTCGGGCACAAAAGACACGAACGGGAAACAACAACCCACATGAGATGGCCAATTGCAGATCCTTTATCAGGATCATAACTCGGGCAAAGGTATAGTGTCTGAGACGATAACGTACAGGTGTCTGTGGGCTGTTCGAGGGGGACTGGGGAAGGATCGCGCGGGAAGGGAAAATCGAAAGGTCTATGGGGGTACGCCAGGGACTTATCGGCGAAGCCACCCCGGCAAAAACAGGGCCGTTCCTGTCCTCCGTGGGGAAAAAGACTCCGGGAGGGAAGTAGTCGATAAACAACGATCCCCCCAGGTCCTTTCCGCAGCCGACTTACTTTACACCACACTTCTACCCTCTGGTCGGGGAAAACTGAGTGGGAAGAAGCCTTCCTGCTGGCTCAACTCGCTGAAAAAGGTAAAAAGGAAAGAAATCCTCAAATAAACCGGGGGCAGATAAGAAAGACTAAGAGGAGCCCGAAACTTTTACCAATAAAGGACTCAAAGAGAAGGGACGCTACATGGCCTCCTGGCGTCCCTCTTGTCCCTCATCGAAAAGGGGAAAGCCACAAACCCGGCTGTAGGCCCTCAAAAAAATGAAAAATAGAGCGTCCTAAATGGGTTTCCGAAGTCAATACAACCCCGACATCGGCGGACCTAAATTAAAAGGACCTAAAAAAGGGCAGAACCAACAGTAGCGCACATCCCACCTAAACTTGAAAAATTAGCGAGAAATTTAAAGACGAGGGGATAAAGAGTTAAAAGTGTGGAGAACAGACCAAAGACCCGAGGACCTCAGGAATAAAGAGTTTCAAGATCCAAAGGGAAAACGAGCGAGAACGCCTGTTCGGTAGAGAATGTTTTAAAAACCCCGGCAGGTTCAAGATCATCGCTAGTCAACACCCACTGTTCCGTTACGGGAATAGGTTAAATTCGCCAGAGCTGAAAGAGAAGAAAGATGAAAGGAAGGTTTGTTTGAGAAAGGCGGTTTGCTCTGTGGGCGGGGGTCCGTTTTGAGGAGGAATTTGGAAGGGGACGAGTCAGTGTCGAGTTCGGAATTTTAGCTGTTAGGAAGGAGGGTGGCGCGCGTAGGAGCCAACCGCACGGAGGTTAGAGCAGACGAAGGTGAAAAAACGCTTGAAACGCAACGGAGGGGGGTTCTCTGGGCCGGGGTCTGAGGAAAAAAAGGGAACCAAAAAAAAAGACTCTACCAAAACTGCGAAAGAGACTTTTGGGGGAGCGGTCCTGCCCTGCATATTGAGGCTGGTCGATCCAAAGTCCTCCGTAGGTTCAAAGGTTGGGAGAACTGGCCCTAACGGAAGAAGAAGAAGCTTCACGGAGAGGAACCAACAAGAAACTGGTACAATCCAAGAAATCTAGGAGGAGGAACGGTGCTGCCGGCTGTGCTTCGCATCCAAAAACCGCAGTCTGGGACCTGGAGCGTGGGTCTGGGACAAAAACCACCCGCGCTCCACGAGCGGTACTCTCTCACACAAAGACCTTGTCTTACGTGAAAAAGAATAGATATCCGAGATCGTTTGGTTCCAGCGTTGGGATAATCAAAGAAAAAAGAGTGGTCAACCAACCTTCGTGGCGGTCCGTCGGGAAACATGTGGTGCAAGAGCGAGAATAGGGGGATTTCCTCAGGCGCGGGCTTTGGTTCATTTCACTCGGTGAACCCGGGGGGGGGGCCGGAGGGTAGTGACGATAACAGGTAGCCTCGGTGAAAAAGAACGCAAGCTATGGGGCGGTAAAAAGCCAAGGAAAACCAACGCCTCGTGAAGGATAGGGTCAGGGGAACTGCTGTCGTGGGCACTGAAAGTGAGGTCATTGCGAAGCATTTTATTAGACAGGATTGTCCAAGGTCGCTCGTCGGGGACCTCCACGGTCTCCCTTGCCTCCTAAGAAAATGCCAACTCCGGCCTCGATCTCAAATCGAAAAAAATCACGCATCTCACTACGGAGGAAAAGAGAAATTTTCCTTTCTTAGCCTCCAGGGTCATTAAAACCTTCACACCCACACGATACAAACGGGGGACAACCAATTCTTATCTGCGCTACTCTACCTCAAAGCAAGGATGGTATTGAACACCTCTGGGAGTCCTTCTTAAACAGGGTGTTAAGGGACGAAGCCTGCGTAAAGAATACTACCGAGGAAAAAAAAAAAAAGGAGGTTTCTCGCCGCGGATAATTCGATAAACCAGAAGGAAGATTCCTCTGGGGAGGGCGGGGGGAAGAAACAAACATAAACTGTTGGAGCAAAGGGCGATTGCATTCTTGTTGGGGAGTTGCGCCAAGTAGGGTGACTTGGGGGACTGGTGGGGAAAAGGACAGGTACAGTTGAGAAGTGGAGTGGGGCTTTTGGCCTCTTCAACAAGAGGCTATCGGAGATGGGGGGATGAGGGTCCTCCAGTCACCCCCAAAAAAAATGTGGGGTCGTCAGAGAGACGAGGGACTAAGAGGTCTATGAAAATGTAGCCGAGCTCTCGGCACGATTCTGAGGGAGGAGAGGGGCTTTTGAGGGAGATACAAGACCCTGGCGACTGCCCAGCCGCGAAGACGGGCATGACACAGCAGGAAGGGGGAGGGCTGCAGAAAGGAGTTCAACAAAACAGCGGGCCTATTCGTTCCCAAGGGCGAAAGAGATTCCCGTATCATTTGTGGGAATAGGATCGACAGGCGTCAGTGGGTAGACGCTTCAAAACAGGGTGCCGGGTCCGGTTTTGGGTGTCTTCTCCCGACCTGACTCGGTGGCTGAAAAAACCCGAGACTGGTAAAATCCTAACCTCAAAATCCCCGATCTATCAGGGAGGTACTCAAATAAAAAGACACCTGTCCTTCTTCATTTGGCTGAAGAGACGAGGGTCAATTAAAACCGGATCAAGTCTCTAGTTACTCCATCAGGGGTTGTCAACTATCCGTTCTTCAAAAAAGAAGGAGGGAGAACAATGAAACCTGCTAGACAGTGGGATCGAACACAGCGCACGGTACTGGAAGGATAGTGTTCAGAGCTTGCTGGGGGAGAGAGAAGTGGAAGAAGGTGGGGAAGGCTGAGAATCCAACATGAGAAGTATCCTCTTGTTATGCGGGGGCATCTGAGAAGAGATTCCATTCCGAAATGGGAAAGAGGAAAAAGAAGGGGGGAAATAATATAATCAACTCCAAATAGTCAACGCGCCAATGGTCCGGAGTTGTGGCTTGGAGGGACGCGAGCTCAAGGCGTGGCATTGACCGAGGGGATCGTACGGCCTCTTTGGGGGGGGGGGGGGGAGGAACACATTAAACAATTACAACGAAGGAAACTCAAAGGAAGGGGTCAGACTGACTCAGGTGAAGATAAATCCTCTATCATCAAATCTCCCACCAAAGTCCAAGGGCCCGGGAGAAGAGTCAGTGAAAGTGGACGTTTACCCGGGGGGTACTTTCGGGGGGGGTGTGAAAGCGGAATGAGGCCCACGCGACTCAATCCCCAGCAAGTGCGACTCCTGAAGCGTCGAAGTGGGCGCGGTACGAAATCGCCAGGGGCGTACAAGGGGGGGAACACTAAGTGAGTTGCGTGTAAGTCTCCATCAGCATCTGAGAACAAAAAAACAAGGGTTCGGAGGAAATAGATTCTCGCGCTCACGCAATCAATATGACCAAATTGAAACTTGACGAGGCGACTGCGTACGAACCGGCCAGGGAGGAACGAGGAAGGCAAACCAGCCTCCTCATTGGAGAGGTACGGATCACGTTCGAACCAATTGCACGCCCTCCACCATGGTTACCCAAAAAAGTTCTCCTTGGGGGGGAAAGATCAGCCTTTGAGGGAGGCCGCTTGGCAAGCGAGGATGTTACTAGGGATGAGGCCTCTAACCGACAGGCTTCTTTTGACGCATCCTTCCGGGGGTGGGAACTGTTTAACTGGGGGGAACGAAACAGATATGACAGGAACCCATCATCGGTAAAACCGCCTTTCCAGAGGGGACGTCGACGCTGGCATCTGAGCAACTTTCAGATCAATGGATGGAGGGGAGAGAAGGCTAGGGGGTTAGCTGGACGATGGCCTAAGTGGGGGAGCCTGCCCGCACCACAGAGGAATCAACAAGAGGGTAGCACTAGATCGCGCCTACACGAGAACAAACCGTTGAAAAGAAGACAGAGGAAAACACACTTCCGGTACCCCCTGAATGGGGCGTTCCCGGGCCTCAAGAAGGTAGTAGGGACGTCCTAAACTCTTTTGTCGCACCCGCGAAGTGGGGGAGGAAGAACCGACGGACACCCACAACAGCTCCGGCAATGGTCGATATAAATGGATCGCGGAAGAAATACTCTTGAAAAACAACGCAAAAGTCTGAGAAAAGAAGGTGTCTGTATTTTCAGAGTAAAGGTCCGGGATCGGGGAGCGAGGTCGAAATAAGGGAGAGTGGGAAAAAAAAGTAACGGGGCCAAAGGAGAATGAGAGGCCGAATCCCACCACTCCACCCTTCTTTACAGAAGGGGAAAGGGGCCAGGAGACAACCGGTGTCAGCGGCCCATCGTCGTACCCCAATCGATCAGGGGGAAGAAGCCGAAACGCCCTTGACCACCGCTCTGCCTAAAAACCGTGTTTCTTGGGGGAAACGAGGGGGAAGACCGCCTTCCGCAAAGAAAAGGCTGCGACCAGGCGAAGGACGAGTTTAAAGGAACTTGACGCCCAGGTAGGCGTCTACAAAACCGGATACTCACCATAATGCACGAAGGACGCGCAGAAGCGGAAGGCGAACTCCAAAAGGGGAGGGGATCCTCCTCTTCCCCTCTGAGGTCAGCTTCCAACCCCCAGAGGAAGCTGCATGGTTAGTTAACCTGTCATACTAAACCAAGGAAAGTAGACGGACTGTTTTCCCGGGTCCAAAACAACCGACGAGATGTCAAGGTGAACCGTGTACATTCTCCTACCACCGTTCCATAACCAAATTCAAAGCAAAAAAGGAACAGACAAAAAGATTGAAGGGAATTCTCGAGAGGAAAGGAACACAGTTTAAGGCGAAGTGAATTGGGGTGCTAAAAACATGACCCGAGACTCCTGATCTTAAGCGTTTCGAGCAAGGAATGACCGCGTCGACCCTGCCTTTCTGGGCCGCCGCCGTATGGTGTTACGCTCACACTGAAGGGAAACAGGCCCGTCGCAACAGGCACCCTTATTTTCCGGAGACGACACTATTTTTAACAAGAACCAAAGTGAATGGTCATGAAAAAATACGAGGTTGTGTGGAAAGGGCTGTGGGCCGAGGGGGGTGGGGTGTGCCTGTTTTAAGGCCAGTGTGAAATGAGGGCATTTTGCTAAGGGGAGCTCAGGGTAGCGCCGAGGCCGTGAGGTCAGGATAGGAAATGAGAAAGGGGGTACGGCATCGACGTGACGCTGTCATCAAAAGTCGGGTATAAGGAGTTGCAAAACAACACGGGCCTGACACATAAAGGCAGGAAAAAAAAGGTCGGGGTGGATAGGGGGGACTGGGGAACCTGAATAGGGGGGGGGGATTCAGGTCCCTTCGCCGAGACCTGTTTTCAAAAGTGCACCTACCAGAAAGACACAACTGTCACAAGGAACCAGCCAGGGGAAGGCACGAGATTGAGAGTCCGGGGGGTGGATCACCAAAATGTAAACTCGACCGAAAACAGGAGGTGAAATCTAGGGAGAGTCCCCCACAAATGCTAAACACGGACGAAAG
>Ga0179591_1323548_pt1 | contig 12817 bp, 10 predicted proteins | sample CZOMad2_1_08_16f_FD_182891 | JGI IMG/M metagenome (GOLD analysis project Ga0179591, IMG submission 182891) | Vadose zone soil fungal communities from Angelo Coast Range Reserve, California, USA - CZOMad2_1_08_16fungal (PacBio error correction) | ecosystem: Environmental > Terrestrial > Soil >...
CAGATCCGAAAAAAACTTGTAGAAAGCGGATATAAGAAGGAAAGAGCAAGAGGAAGAGAGAATGAAGCTGGGAAAGCAACGGAGAGAGAATCATCTTGTAAGAACCTCTTTGATCGATTGCAAGATCTCGAAAAATCTCTCCGACAGTCCGGGAGAGAAGAGCGAACTCAAAAAGTCATCCGCACGCGCGAAAGAATCCTATCGTTTGGCTCCTGCAGGTCGCGCCGATTAGGACCAAGATTTGAAAACTACGAAAGGCAAGATGAAGAGATTATCTCAAAAAAACAAAGAGTACGTTGCTAAAAAGGGTATCGAGGGGAGAAAATATCGGAAAAGCTCTATCGCGTTTGGGGAGAGGGTCTTGGAAAGTAGACTACTACTGGGGGGTGTGCGCGAATCGCAACGGGAACGAGTCTCACGGTTGTCATAGCGGTGGAGGGATGCCTCTAGTGAGATGGAATATAAGAGGACGAAAATGACGAAAGGTCCAAGAATACTGCCACTTCAAGAGAAAAACCGTCGACCTCCTTTCACGCCGCAAGCAAGACGGTGCAAAGGGGGACTTCATAAACATGAAAAAAAGGGTTACCCACCGTCAGAAAATCGGGGGAACTCTTAATGCGACCGGTACTTTTCTGAGCAGCTAATAAGTAAAATCTATTAAGGCGGTCGTAGAAAAACTGGGCCAAAAAAAAAGGGGGGAGGCTCCCTCAGCAAAAAAAAAAAAGACGGGATCGCCGGCATCCGAAAAGGAAGCTAGGGTAAAGATCTCTGAAGTGGTGATTTGAATCCGCGTGAAATTACTTTTCTCGCCCCTAGGGAAACAGAAGAGACGGCGAGAAAAAGTTGGATGGAGCAAAGGAAGGGGGAGAAAAGGAAAAGAGACCAGGGGACAGTAGTGGAAAATTAAAGGGGCGCTGTCCCCCTCTAACTCCAGGCGATGGCGTTAAGAGAAAAAGCCAAATAGAACTCGTTAAGGAGCCAGGGAGACAACTTTCTCGGGACCGAAAATACACACGAAGTTCTCCGCGCGAGGACTCTGCAGGTACATAGAGAGCCGTCGGGATCGAAATCAAGGGAGATGGACCTTCGGAGGCAGTCTAGACTCTACCGGAGAGCGAAGGCCTGAACGGGAAAAAAAAGGCGAGTGTAGACAAGTTCAAAAAGGGAGACTCTATCAGGAGAGGGATCACGACACTTAGACGAGCTCTCGAGCTGCAGTTCATTCTTATAAGCGTAGCTGCCACTCGATAAAGAGTGGTCAGAAAGAGAAATGGACTGGAGCGGAGGGACTGGGGCGCCAAGGGAGGGACGAACTAGTCTAAGAACTCCGCAACTTCTCGACTAGCAGCGCAAAAGCCTCGAACGAGAACTATATCTCTGAGGTAAAATTCTCTGACCAAAAAAGGGATGACTGGGCTTAGGGGGGTCCCATCGGGGGAAAGGGAAAGAGGAACGCCAAGACTCTGAGCTTCTTACGGACCTCGAGCGACTGGACGAGCGCACCCTCAACGTTTCCCTTCAAGTGACGACGATCCCATAGGAAACTGAAGCCCATCAAAAAGGAAGGAAAAGTGGAGGGAAAAAGAGAAAAATACTCCGCCTACGGGAAGAAACGTACTTTCTCCATTGGCAGCGCGTTGGATCGCAGGAAATGCGAGGTTCGTGTGAAGGAGGCAGGATGTAAGGAAAAAGGGAAGAGGGGGACGTGGGGGAAAGGAGAGGAAATGCTGCGAAAAAGGGGCCTTTGCATTTAGGGCTCCTCGTCCCTCACGCTCCTCCACTAGGTAGCTTGGGGGGTTGAGAATCGTGAGGGGGAGGGAAAACACATCTTGGAGGCCCCACCGGCCTGCGTCCGAGCGGCATCGAAAACCCACGACCGACCACAGGGGGGGGGAAAAGGAGGTCGAAGGCCGATAGCGGTTGCTACTCCCTCTCCCACTTCGCGTTCAAGACGAAAGTAGTCCTCTGCAGGAAGACTCGGGGCAAACTAGGGCGAACGAAAGAGGGGGAAAAAAAGTTAGAAACGCGGGCACTACCGACGTCAACCCGTCCACGTGACGACGTGGGGAGAGCATAGACGCACCTGGACAAAAAAAAGGCGGAGAGCCTGGGGTTAAAAAAACCTTCTCCTCATAAAACACTCTAAAAGACTTCAAGAATGCTACGAGCGAGTGATAATCGATATCAGGAAAGAAAAGACCAGAGCCGCGGAGGAGGATAAACGCTGGGAAAAATCTCTACCATTGGCACCGTCTACTGGGAGTCTGTCCTTCTGCGAATCAATTTCGGAAATCTAAAGAGAAAGAAAAGGAACTTATTCTCGACGCTCGCCTCTGCGAGAGGGCTGCGAAGGAGAGAAGAGAGGGCTCTGAAGGCACAGTCAGACCCTGATTTCTGAGATGAGGGGAAAATGAATTCGCCGGGAGTCCTAGATATAAAGAGTTACACTTCCTTTCCGAAACAGAGATTGGAAAAAATTGGGGGCGACTTCGCTCCCGACAAAAAAAGGAAAAAATCTCCTTTTGGGAGAGATGGAGAAGATCGAAGGAGAGAACGAACTAATTTCTTCGGGGCATGAAGGGAGAAGAGAAAAAAAACAACAGGAGGGAGATGTAAGCGTCCGAACAGACGACATGTATGGGAAGGAGAGATAGCGTTGGCGGAAGAGAGCTGTCAACTGGGAGTCCCTTCACATTTGTCGGGCCGCTGAAGGGGAACAATGAAGACACTTCCTCGAACTCGATCCTCTATTCCTAAGGGGACTCGACATGACGAACGCCAGAAAGGGTGATGCAAGGGAAGGAGGAGAGGCCAAAGCGTCGTAGAGGGAGTAAAGCGAATGGATCGCTTCTTCTACAAGTTAATGGATTGCGGTCTTACCGAAAAGCCTCTACCGAAGTTCTCGCTAGGATCTGAATGGGGAGAGAGCAAAAAAAAAATCAATTAAAAAAAAGAGTGATACGACTCCGCCTTCTGCGGTTCGTGAGACACGAGAAGATAAGGAGGGAAAGCTAAAGAGACGCATAAGGTCCTTCTAGAAGGGGCGGAGAGTCCTACTGTCAAAAAGGGATCTCTTACAGGTGACTTTTCTCAAAAAGGGATGATCTCGCGTTCGAGGGACGGGGCGCGAGGGGGGGGGGGTCTGGCTGAGGGGAAGGGGAGTTGTCGAGAAAAAAAAAACTAAAAAAAAGAAGAAAAACTATTGGAAAGTTCCCTCGGAATGCCTTTCAAAGCACCGTCGTCTGAAAAAAGAAATTTACGAGGGGAGGAGCCGGGAGAAGAAAAAGGAAGGAGCGAAACGGTTTTCCAAGGGTGTTAATATTCGAAGAAAAGCCTCTCTTTCACCTGCGGGGGGTCTCGTGTGCCGAAATACTACAAAAAAAAAAGAAGACAAAACCTAGGAGGGGAGCAGGGAGCTTTTATACGGCCATCTCCTCTAAAGTCTCCTAGAGTCGTCTAACACGAAAAGGGTTACTGCATATTGAAAAAGAGGGCGCTCACTCAAAAATGGAATTAAAAAATATACAATCACGGAAGCTCAGAACTTGCACAGAAATGAAATAGAGACTCACTTCCCTTAGGGGAATTGGCGCCCAGGGACACTAACACGGTGAAACCGTCGGAATGTCGGCAGAAAATTCCTATGGTGGAGGACCGGTTGACGGACCCGGTGGTTCTGCTCGTCGTCTCCTAAGTCCGCTACGAAGACGAGAAAGTTCTCTCAGGTAGAAAAAAAAAGCAAAAACTGGACTCGCGATGGGGTGAGAAGAAAAAGTGAGAAAAGTCTGGGAAGATCTCGACTATTTCTCGTGCGGAGGATGCTTACCTGCTCGTCGCGCGGTTAGGGTGAAGCGTCAGCCGAGGAGGCAAATCAAGGGACGGTCAGCCTCAAAAAAACGGGGAAACAGGGGGTGACTGTAATAGTCGTTTTCATGCTAATCCGCGGCACTAATCGTGGCGCGTCGGAACGTTAGGGGCAGGGGAAGGGGAACGCAGGATCTAAAATAGGAAGAGCGCAAGAGGTCCTCTGGAGATCTCCGACTCAAATCGCGTAAGTGGCAGGGGAGGGGAATCGGGTACCCGAAGAAATCGAAAAAAGATCCTTGGCACGCCAGACGTTATATAGTGAGAGGTAGAGTCACACTTTCTAACTTGGGGAGCGTCGAGGCCGAGCGGAAATCATACTCGGCTCTGGCTTGGGACTAGAAATCCCGATTTGCAAGGGAAAAGCGGGGTGTCAAACGCATCTTGAAAGACGGCGCATGTTTACTAGAGTTCGGATTAATCGGCGTGACTGAGCAAGGCCTAGAGAAGTCAACGCACTCGAGAAAAAAAAGTCCAGCGGGGGGTCGAGAACCACGAATAGCTTGAACCACGCCCAAATACGCTCGGAAGAAGATTACTCTTTTCTATACGAGGAGCGAACCTTGGGAGGAGAGGACGAGTATCAGAGCGACCGGGGGGAGGCTGGAAACAAAATTTCAAATGAGCCTTCTATTCGTGCTGCCAGGGAATAGCAAGGTAAAGTCATGTCTAGGGGGAGACTAGTGCGAGGGAACCGGGGGAAAAAAACATCAAGACGGACATGAGGAAAAAACCTCATCAAAGGCGTCTTCGCTTTGAAATCGCCTATTTTCAAGGGGGTCGGTAGCCTGGGGGGAAGCCGACGGCGCCAAGCGCTGAGGCTCGTGGGGGGAAAAAAAAAAAAACCCCAAAAATCGGTCGAGAGAAGACGAAAAAAGAAAAGCCCGCCCGGACAACTTTATAGGTCAAGGTTCTCTCGAACCAACTCGCCGTCCGTAATCGACGATGGGGGGGAAACAAGCGCCGGAAAAGAAGAGAGGGAGAGAAAGATCTTGCCGAAGAGGGGGAGGTAGTCGTGCAACGCGGCGACCGAAAACAGCCTCGATACAACAAAAAAGTCTTCATTCTTCGGCAGGGCAACTTTGTCGAAAACTCGCGCGAAAGCAAGGCGCAAAAGAGGGAAAAAAAAGTGGAGAGTGTACGGGCGACGTTGCAGAGAAAAAGCGGGGTCAAGAAAAGAACGTCTTCTCTCTTGGAGAGAATTTTCAATCGACCGCCGCCCGCGTCTAGGAACCGCGTGCAGGCCAAGGGATGATCCCATCGGTAGGGAGTACTCAAAGGATCAGTAGTCCCGTTTTGACAAGGAAAAGGGGGGGGGGGGGAGGTCTAAAAACCACACGGATGGAGGAAACGAATATATCTCTCTCCGAAGTTAATCTCGCTCATAAACTTTAGCATTGGCGTAAGGCAGCGCAAAAGACTTTTGCTCAAAAAAAAGGTAAACGTCAAAAAGGTCTCTTTCACTAGAAGGCGGTGCGGCCGATATCGACGCCAATTCAGGGAGGGCTAAAGCGGGTTTCTCTCCAGAAGAACGTCCGCCCGTCGATGCGTTACCCGCAGCTAAAAATGAAAGACTGCGGAGGCCCGAAATCAAAGGAAGTTGCATGAAGTACTAAGGAAGACGTGCGATGATGTATCGCTTTTGCCAAAAGTGAAACTCAGGCGTTGCGGCCTTGAACCGAAAGGGGAACGGGAAGGGCAGGATCAAGGTCACTGGTTTTCACTTGGGGCGCGGAGAACTCGGCAGAACGACGAAGGGGGAGAGGGCTCAATCAGAAAAGGAAATCTCACGTGGAGGAACGTGAGTCGGGAGGTCGTGAACAGATGAATCGAAAGTGCCCTCCTAATCAGAGATTGCTCCGCTCCACTGGGAGGCTAACCCGACCCCGACCATATAAGGAGAGGGACGCCTCAATCTGAAGAAAGGGGAAAAGGAGTACGGATCATGTCCAAGTCTTTAGAGGAGGGACATCCATCTAGGGGTAAGATACTATTCGCAGGGGAAGGGGGACTATTCTTCCTGAACGCAGGAAAAAAGAAAAGGGGTGGGGGATCGTCGGTCCCGAACTTTCGCGCGAATCGCGATGCTCAAAGGGAGAAAGAACCGGCGAAGTTCACCAATCAGAGGCGCGCTAGGAGTCTGGGTTTATTTAAGAAGACGCTTGAATTACTGAAGCCCCAGTCGGGCAGAAAATCGCGTGGTGAAGAAAAGGGAAAAATTAAAAGGGGAGAAAGCCGTAGCGGTAAGCGAGGAAACTAAGAAATTTCATATAGAGGACCCCCCGGGCAAAAGCCAGGCACATCAGGAAGTTGAATCACCAAAAGGCCCGAGCGCTTCAAAGATCTTCCGCGAGCGACACCAAGCAATTGTGCACCGCGAAGCATCTCTAAGTTCTCAAAACGCCGAGGGCAAAAAAGAAGATGCAGGAAACCTGAAAAGACTGTTAATCGAGGCCCTCAGGCGGCCCTTCTCCGCAATCGACGGGAAGGAACGACCTTCCCGAGAAAAAAGAAAGGGGGGGGGACACTTCTATTTACGCCGAGGGGAGGACTAATCAAATACCTACTAAAGACGATGCGACGATCTATATGCAGACGGATAGAAAAGCGTAGCTTGACAAAGTCACGATTAAAAGGGACCATCTCAAAGGGGGAGAAAGGGGCGGGTGGAACGCCCCGACCTGGGGGAGCTAGTCTATCTTTGAATAGCAAACTTCTCTACGAAGAGCCATCCGCCAGCACCTCGAAAAAGCGCCAGCTGGAGGAATCAAAAAATTCTCTAAAGAAACGGGTCTTTCGCTTGGAACATTCGCTATCATAGGATCGTCTCCGACGCCTCGTATCTTAGAAGGCAGGGGGGCAGGGATGAAAGGGAAAGCGACCAGGTAACTTTCCAAAAAGGATCTCAACAAGCGGCAACGGATCCCAGCGGTGCTCAGGAGGAAAAGGGATGTATGAACTGAAATAGGCCTCCTAGTGTAGAGAGGGGTGCTCCATTTGAGGAGAGGGTTTATCTCTAAGGGAAGGCGGCTTTCCACTCGTGTCATGTAAAGTCAGTGGGAGTTGATGGAGTTATCTGCAACTAGGAAGGGTGGTACGGTGAGAAAAGTCGCACTATAGAGTCGTTGCAGGAGGTCTCACGCCGCTGAAGAAACGTCCTAAACGAATGGGGCGCATATGTCGTCTCTTGAACAGGCGGGATCCAACAGAGGGGAGGTAAGAAACTGCATCTCCAAGTGAAGACCACAAGCGTACGGAGCTAAGGGGAACGGTGCGGTTTCGACTAAAGCGGGCGACTAAAAAAAACTTCTGTGAAAGAGCGGGACGAAGCGGGCACAGAGGGATCCTGAAAGGGTTTAAGATACTCAAAAAACACCATACTCCGGCGACCGTCCAGACACAGTTCGTGGGAGGAGCTCTCTGACCGACCACCGTTCGCTCTCTCCATCGCCGCGGCCGTCTCCGCAATCCCGAAGCTGAACACTGAAAAAGAGAACGATCGAGGAGCGATCGTCGAAACCCCTCCCCGGGAAGGGGGGGCTGAGTTCTATAATGGGAAATGCAAGCTCGGAAAGAGGGCACCTGACTAAAGGGAGTCATTATGAAGTCTGGGAGTCAGGGCTTGAAACGTGCCACGGCCAGTCACTTCGGTCACGACCTACTGGAATCTTCGGCGCTACGGGAACTAGAACCATCGACGCAAGAGGAGGAGGCAAGAAGGGCGAGAACGGCTATTTGCTTCGCTGCGAGTCCGTTCGCGTAAAAAGGCGCTACGAGCGACCCGAAAGTGAGAGACGGGGGTGATCTCCCTATGAGCGCAAGAACCGGGCCTTCCGAGTTCCGGGTAAAGAAAGAATCGATTGTCAGCGACGGCACAACATACACGGGACTGTAGAGGTCATACGAGAGAAAAACAAAAAAGAAGGAAAGAAGATGAAGAACGGTCCCGAAAAAACTATTTAGGACGTAGAATGCGAGGAAAATGCTAGCCTGGATTCAAAGAAAAGGCCGTGTCGGGCTCGATCTCGGAAATACAAAGAAGAGAGGAGAGTGGTCGATGTACAAAGCGACATCTGCTCTCAGGGTACGCTCATACCGAGCAGAAAGGAGTTAGGGAAGGGGGTGGGTTAGCAGACGACGCGATATCTCGCACCGGATCTCTAAGGAGCCGATCAGAGTCTTAGACGAAAATTAAGAAGGGGTCTACACGAAAGGAAAAAAGATCAAGGGCTAAAATTCTCCGGGGCCAGTCCCTGTCGACGCGTGCAGTTACATATCGAACGCCGTGGGCCTCTGAGGGAGGCGCTCGAGATAACGCGGCCGTCGAAAATAGATTGCAGTGAACCTTATCGTAGTCTGAAGGACGGCTTGTCGGTTCTCGGGGGGGGACTGTACGGGCCGGTGCAGACGATCGATCGAGTCTAAAAGTAAAGGGACGGAGGGAAAGCGAAAAAAAGTAAGTTGGAGGAAGGTCGCCCAACAGGAAGTCCGTTCGGGACGTCGGGCTGGAACGCGAATTGGAAAGAAGCTACCCGAGAAGGAGGTCAAGAAGTCGAGAAAAAGGTGAGGGGGGTTTGCGATTAGGCGACTACTGACCCGAAAGTGGTGGAGCAAATCCGAGAGTGGCTACACGAGAAACAGGGAAGAAAGGGCCCGCGATTCTTGGCGCGCGGTGGAGGTCAGCGGGGAGTACATTCAAAAAAGCGAGAGTCTCCTGAATAGGCGTAAGAAAAGGAGATTCGTCTCCGAAATGGGGTCCATGAGAAGTACATCCTCCTGGGATTCTTCTCATCTAAGGGGAAGGCTGGCTCCTAACGAATAGAACGGATGGAATGAAGACTGCGTCATCCAAATGTCTTTTCTGCCTGGGAAGCGGTTTATCGGGAGAGACTTGAAGTGGCACGGAGGAGTTTGTGGCGCGGTTCCAGTAGAAGAGAGATGCTCTACACGTAAAGCACGGAGGATGCCTCTCGAACTGGATCTAAAGGTGTGTGCTTTCTAGAGGGAGGTGAATCGCGGGGGCTCGAGGGCGAGGAGAGTGGAGTCAGCAGTGGGCTTGCAAGAAGAGACAGTTTCAAAAGGATGAGACGTCGAAAAAGTCGGTGTCGAAACGGGGCGGGGAGAGGAAGAAAGTGAATCATTTCTAAAGTATCGTGGAAGAGGGGGATAATCCGCAAGTACTATCAAAGTAAACAGGTCAGTGCGTTTCGACGGGCAGGAGCGTCTTAATCGTAAGGAGAGATCGGAACTGCAACGAAGTTTTTCCTTGACATTCCTTTAAAGATCCGCACGAAGAATCGCGGAGAAGGCCGCAGGATGGGAATGCGTCACCAGAGGATCGAAGAAAATCGTGGCTACGCAGAGAAAATGAGGAAGACTCGGGAGAGGTCCCACTTTATCCCATAGCTCTTCGAGGGAAGAGAGAAGCATCAAGAGCTCGCTTTGGACGGGAACCTAATGCGGTGGCCGAGTCGGGAACCAGAACATCGCAAATTTTCCTACAAGAGGGGTACAGAGCTCGGAGGAAAGATCGGAGTGCTCGGAAAGGGGCAAGAGAGAAAAACAAGCGATGATGATGGGGGGGGGCGAGAAAGGGGCAAGCGCGGCTTCAATAAATCTCTCTTTAACGGGAGAGGCTGGGAGGGGTTTAGCGAGGCGTCGACAGTCGCTTCAGGAGGAAAACCTGTCAGGCTCCGACGAACCTGGATTAAGACGCAGGTCTCTTCTAGAAGCCATAGAAATCCCGGAAAAGCGTAGTCTTACTCTTTCTAAGAAGGGACTAGGGACCGGAAATTCAAATCATCAAGACGAAAGAATGAAGGAAATAACACAGGGGCCGTCGCTTGCAGGCGACGGGGGAAGGGTTTTTTAGTTGGTTATTGGTTTTTTTGGTGGGTTTTGGGTTGGTGTTTTTTTGGGGGGGGGGGGTTTGACGGGAAGGGACGGAAGAACGCGCTTGATTCCGGACTAAGAACGATGATTCCTAACGAGATCAACTGCCCGAAAGAAGGACAAACTTTCTAGATTCCCGTGCAGATCGCGGAAACGCGCCCTCGGTCGGAAACGACTATGGACCAAAACGAAATTAAGGATCGCGAGAGAAAAAAAAGAGGCTCTGAAAAGGCAGGGAGAAAAACTTTTCAGAAGAAATAGACCTCATCTGGGGGGCGAAGAGGCATTCTTCGTACAGATTGCACTAAGGGAGGAGTCGTCTCGGGAAAGAAAAAAGTCTCAAGACGAGTGTAGAGACGTTGAGTCAACTCTTCCTTCAGCTCAAGACAGTGAGCGCGGGGGTCGGTTCTTGCAATGAATGCAAGAAAGAGGGGCGCGGGGGGGAAAGCACCTTTACGAGCTAAGAAAGATCGAGGGGTCACGTGCTTCCGTTCGAAATACTTTTTTCGGGATAGATCAAAACAACAACAACGTATGGGGAAAAAAAAGAAGGGTAAGATAGAAACACCCGTTCCTAGCAGGAAAGATCATAGGGCGCGCGCTGACTCCCTCATAAATTCTGGGGAGACTCTGGTCATCGGCTCGCGCCCGCGTTTGCGCGGGCGAGGGAATCTCTACGACAAACCTACGGCGGGAGGATGAAAGAAGCAGGGGAAAAAAAAGTCTCCAAAGGGGTCGCCGAAACTCTCTCTCAAGAAAATAAATCTTGGTGCAGAAGTCTCGCAAGTGGACTTAGCAAAGACAAGAGCTTCGGGGGTCTCTTCTTTGGTAAACAACTTTCTCCAGGCGGTTCGCGCACATTTGGAACAAAGCGTCGCGGCGGAGGATCTGTGAAGGGAGGAGAGGGCCCGTGTGTGAAAGGGGGGGGACTGGAAATCTTCTCAAGAAAAGAACGTTTTTCTAGGGGGGGAGCAACGGGAACGAAATCTCACTGGAATGTACGGAGTGCCAGAGTTCGTTTCTTAGGGGAGAAAGACGAAATGCGCGCCGAATAAGAAGGGGGGGCGAAGGTCCAAGTCAACATACCCCGAGATCGGTCGCGTCTGAAAACAAGCAGTAGACCTGGCTTCATCAAGAGTCTTGATGATGTGAAAGGGGTCGGAGAGGCCATCAGAGGAGAACGAAGGTCCGAGACTATATCGGCGACCAGGACGTTGCTAGAACATCAAGAAGAAATATGAGAAATCTTATCAGGTAGGGTGAGCAACAGACGGTCAGAGCGCGAAGAAAGCGAAACGCTCGAGAGACCCTCTGCCTAATAACTCGAGCCTCGGAAATCTGGCGGGGGAGGGGAAGCCTAGAGGGAAGAAGGGTGTCTAGCCCCAGGACTGGACGATGGTTGAAGAGATGAAGGCCGAGGGAAGTCGAGGAGAACCACATCTCATTTGAAATTAAGATGCTGGGGGAAAACCACCGCTCGGAACGAACAGTGAAACCTCGGGAGAGCAGACCACAACGATCTCTAGTAATGAAGGACGGCCTCTACTGAGATCACCGTTCTAAAGGGGTGAACGAGCCGCTCGATAAGTGACGAAGCTTTTCAAACCAAGGGTCAACCTCGAGTCCGCGAGGAACCTCAAGGGCCTCACTAAGTCATAGACTTCCGACTCTAAAACAGTCCCGACCGAGGACCATGAGGTTCGCCGCGTTCAAGGGGAAGGGAGACTCGGGGGGCGGTCCGATCAATCTGACACGGGAAGAACGAGATAAAGACGGATAGACTCGAAAAGGATCACGATTAAAACGGTCCTAAATTCTTCACCTGTGGAGAATCGCCGCGGGTACATGGACAAACGAAACTGGGCAGAAAGTATTCTATCGGAAAAAATAACTTGAGAGGAGAGCAGCTCAAAAGACCTCTCACGCGCAAAGGGACGTCTATCAACAAAAATTCTCGACCGAAAAACCTTTAGCGTAGGGGGGGACCAAACTCTAAGCAAGTCAACGAGAGAAGAGTATAAAGGCAGGATGACGCGGCTCCCTACTATCAGAAAAAACCCGAATGAAGGTGACCTTCACGGATCGCCAGACAGCTTCACTGAGCCAAAGAGTTGCGACGGGAGGAAAAACTGTTTCTGGGTCTCCCGCGCCAAAGCGCGTTAGAGTGCGAAACGGGGGGAGGGGACGGCTTCTCTTTTCAGGACTGACATTTGATGCGTGATCAAAAACTCGCTGGGAAGAAGGTAACTTTTCAGTGGGGACGACGAGGGCGAAATAGCGTGGTGCAGAGTCTCCCTCTTTAAAGAACCTCTCCGGGAAACGAAAAACTGGCTTGTGGAGCTTAGGGAAGTGGCAAACGCGTGTTCTTGCGAAGAGAGGAGGTGAAAAAAACTCGTAAGGACATCTCCCACCTAAGGACCACCCCTCGTCCACGGTCGCGCGACATGTACCTAAAAGCTGGTTAGACAAGAAAACTTGCGTTCCAGCCCGAGATGAGGGCGACGCGGCGAGTAAGTTCTTACAGGCTACGGGGGGGGGGGTCTAGGGCGCGCAAACCCGCGGCCAGACCTGAGAAAAAAAAAACGTAAGCGTAAAGGGGGAAGCTTCTCACGGGGACCGTCCCGGAGCCCTCGACATTCTACTTCGACGCAGAAAGAATCACTCAGAAGGGAAAGACATGATCGGTCTCGAAACAGAGAACGGCCGGAGGGGAAGAACTCTTTGGAGTACCTCTCTAAAAGCAACCGTCGAAGGGAGAGCAGGTCAGAGCTAGAGGGGTCACCGTGTCAGGAAGTCTTCTACTAAAAGAGGTTCCTCGAAGCGCATACGGGGGGACGGGGGGGTCATAGAGCTCAAGTCTCGAGAAAAAAACGAAATCGACCTTCAAGGTAGGGAAAAGGTCTTCCGATCTCCATCGCTGAAACGATAAGAGATCTGTGGAAACAAAGGGGTTCGAGAACTCCGAGAATATTCGGGGAGAACGAAAAACAGGGGGGCCGGACTCTCTTAAGTGGTATGCGAAGCAAGAAGCGAATCTAAGTAGAAGGAAGAAAAACTT
>Ga0179591_1325840_pt1 | contig 12816 bp, 14 predicted proteins | sample CZOMad2_1_08_16f_FD_182891 | JGI IMG/M metagenome (GOLD analysis project Ga0179591, IMG submission 182891) | Vadose zone soil fungal communities from Angelo Coast Range Reserve, California, USA - CZOMad2_1_08_16fungal (PacBio error correction) | ecosystem: Environmental > Terrestrial > Soil >...
CCTTTGCTATCTCGTCCCGGTAGGGTTTACTATCCTGTGAAGTTAAAGCGGAGTAGGGAAAAAAGACCGGCGGCGATCTTCGCTTCTTTGTCGGCTCTCGCAGGAATTGATGAAGGTAAAGGTCAAAGGGAAAGAAAAAGGGGCTTTGGACCCCTACCCGGGGTAGAGAGGGAGGGGGGGTTGAAGGCAGGGAGGGTACCCGGATTTCTCTGATGTTCCTCTTTCTTAAGCTGCTCAGGTCGCAAGAAAGAAAACTTTCACGGCCCGACCTCCTCGAGTGGACATCATCCGGGACATTAAAAGAGGGCGAAGCGAGCCGACCAGGTGAGGGGGTCTGGGGAGAGGAGGAGGAGGGCAAGACGACTACTCCAGGTCTTCATTGATTGTATACCGAAGGGAGGGGGTGTTTAAAGGCGGACCGAACCGTTTAACGTAGGGAGCTTCGAAGAGTCGGTCAGGGGTTGGGAGGGAGAAAAAAGGGAGGAGGAGACAGCAACAACACCTGATTTGGGAAAAGGTATATAGTAGAGTGGAGGGGGAGGAGATAAAAAACACTCATCTAGTTCCTAGCTCCGACAGAGAAGGAGTCAACACCACCTAAATTCTTCATCAGCAATGCAGAACTCTTGCGGGAGTCTTTATAATGCACAAACGAGAAAAGAGAAAACAATGAGAGGATATGCGCATCCAGCCTTCTAGGACCATAGAAGGTGATGCGAGGGGAATCGGTGACAGAAAATCCGAAAAGATTTACCTGCTCGCTTCCATCCTCTTACAAAGGACCTGGAGAGGAACTCCGGCCACCGGGAAGTTTAAACAACAAGATAACCAGGTTTTTAATGGGGTTAAAGGGGACGAAGGGGCATCAAAAAGGCCTGCAGGGAAGGGAGGGAAAAAAGTAGCGGGAGAGAGGCCAGGATCTTGATTTCCTCATTAACATAACCGATAGTCCAAGAGAATACAGATAGAACAGAAGATAGTCGGCAGGGAGATCCGGAGGGCACGGAAGAGAACCCTTACTCCCATATTCGTTCGTCTTTGGTCAGCGGATGGAATCGGCTAATACACCTGGTCACTGGACTGGTAAGAGGTGTTCGGAGGGCGGAAAAGGAGAGCAAGAACCTTTATCGCCGCACAAAATCACAGGAAAAGCGCTAAAACGGGAGAGTTAAGTTCTCTGTTGGCCCCTGGAAAGAACGAACGGGGGAAAGGGGGCTTGGGGCCTCTACAATTACGGCAATTGACTGGTACAGAATCATATCGCAGACTTTGCACTCGGGTAGAAAATAAGCGATCGAGCACTTGAGGGTAGGAATGAGGTAAAGAATAGCGGGAAAAGGGTCGTCTTAGCCGACGTACAGAAAAAGGTGGGATCCCGCGATCTCGTGGGCAACGCTGCGTGGTAAATGGAGGTAGCTGCACAAGAGCGACGCAGACGAGAGGGAGGCCTATCCTGGTAAGATCCTTTGAGCTTAGAAGAAGACAAAACCTAAAGAAAAAAATACCTTTTTGATATTCTCCCCTATAAAAAAAGCAAAGAGCAAAGGCGCTTGTTATCCGCCTTAGGCCTGGACCAGTAACGAAAAAAAGTCCTGGAGAGGAGCAAAGCGAAGATGCGGAGGATGTCCCTGTTATTAGCACATCTGGAAAAGCAGCGCGAGGTTCATAGAGTGCCCTGAGGAATGGGCTGGTGCGGCGTCTGGGTCCGATCCCACCTTTAACACTTACTAACTGCCCGAGGGGATGACGAATGATTATGGTCACGCTGAGGCTGTTTAAAAGGGGGGGGGGGGTGCTAGGCTGATAGGACCGCAAAAGGTGATCTCTGTAGAAAAGAAAGCTCAGCCGTAACGCTTCAAACGAACAGTCCCGGCCTCACACAGGCCCCGCCGGAACAGCCCGCTAAGGGCGGAGCTCATGGTCTCTCAGCCAGGGGCGGGGAGGCACACGAATCTAAAAAGGGGGAGAGTAGTAACGGATGGTCTCTAAAGGGGCGACGGAAACGGACCCCCGGGGACAGCCGGTGGGGAGACTGGCAAGGCGTTCCATGTACAGTACAAGCCTGCCCTTTCGATGCGGCCGGTCGAACAGAACAACCGAAATTGAAGGCAATTGGACAAGTAACTCATCGGCTACAAAGATAACAAAAGAACTAAAAACCACCACGAGAAGTGGTCGTGGATAAACTTCTCCCTGCACATAAACGGAAAACAAGAAAGAAAAAGAGCTGAACTAGAAAGCAAAACTCAAGGAAAGCTTAAACATCCGAGTTCTCCGACAAATCAGCCCAGGGCCACAGGGAGGGTTCCGCAGTGTTCTCAGGCGACCTTCTGACCACTCAATGGGCGGCAATCTCTCACAGGAGGAAAGAGAGAGGGTGCAAGCCATCCGGAGCCCGCAGGTCAGAAGGAGCGGAAGTACCGAGGCCGGGCCTGATCGTCCGAGGCATGACGACGGCCGGCTACTCGCAGCTGATGCAAGCGGCACTCAAAGTCGGTCGTGGGCCTGGCTAAAGAGAAACTCGATAAAAAAAACGTCTCGGGGTGGTGCGTGATGAGTGGATGTCGAAGGTCGCGAAAGTTAGCTGTGGAATCTCGCGGCTCCGGACGGCTTTGGGCCCCGACCGTCAGCACGACGCACCAAGGGACGTGTGACGGTAAAAAGCCCTAGGACAGCGTAACCAGTGGGGGGGGAAGGGCGCGCGTGGCTTGCACTCAGAAGACCGGCAGAGAGGTGAACGGTAACAGCTCGAGAAAAACCTTGCTTAACAGGACTCTCCTCAAAGCGGGAGCGAAAAATGGTATTGCTTCAAGGTTTTAATGCGGCGGAAAAGTTGTGTGACGCCTGACTGGAGAGCCTTGAGCTGGCCCTCAACAGAGAAAAAGGCTGGGGCGTTCTTTAGGGATCACACTAAGCTCAAACTAAGCTGTTACCTCTCATAACCAAACCTGCCGTCACGAAAGAACAGTGGGGGCAGGTGGTCATCTTACGAGACACCTCAGTCGCAAGCTTCAGCTCCAAAATGCTTGCGTGCTCAAGAGGAAAAGCAGAATGGGAAGAGGAGGAACCACAAGGGCTTGGGAAGCTAAATAATGGTCAGTCAGTCACCAGCCACATCCGGGTCGTGGTGGGGATACTAGGGGGTCCTCGTGGAGACGTACTCCATGTTATGAGGGCGTTTGGTGAAGAAGGTCTACCCCCGTCGTCTCTGGCATCGCCGCAGGTGCATAAAAAAGAAGGGCAGCGTCAAACACGCTTGACCCATGGCAGGTAACTGAGGTAACCTGAGGCTCTCCTAGTAGCCTCGGTGGACAATCGGCGTGCGACATCTAAATATGATACCGTGCACAGGTCCGCTAAAGCTGACTTCCAGTTAGACCGCACTTGTCGATGTCCCAGCCGAACATCACCGAGGTCATCGGGTCGCGTCAAAAAAAGACGGGGACCGGACAATGGGACCATTGATGGTTTGGTCTGCTCACGGGTGGCGACCGGGCGGACTAAATCCCAGAAAAAAAGGTCGAAAGGGTTCCGCTTTCACTCGGGGACTCGCTTCACTACGTTAACCCATCCACTGACCAAAGGTGTTTACTCGAAGAAAAAAACAAGCAAAAGACTTCACCCAACTCTCTTCAGGACGTCTCGGCCCGGAGGAAGACCGGTGCTGTTCACTTCTGACCTCATTTCCCTCCGGCCAGGGGTCGGGGCCCGTCGAAACATCCTGAGACGGGCGACCCAGGGAAAAGAAAAAAAACCGTGGTTGTCACGCCCGACCCGGTGGTCGGTTCTGACGGAAGTTGGGGTACTTGCGGATGAAGACTCGAGCGGTCCCATCGTGCTGGGATCGCTGATGCCGGTATTGGATAAGGCCTCCGGGTGGGCCAAAAAAGACCCGGATGCGCATCGCCTCCTTGGGAAGGAGCGGGGATCTTCTCTTTCTGGGTCACTCAAGACGACGCAAAGGCAGGTAAACCATTTTTTGGACCTCCATGGCCGGGGCCGGAGGCAACCCTTCTAGCAAGCTTGTCGGTCGCGTTGATGGGGAGGACTCTCGACGTCTCTAGAAAAAACAAGGGGGAAAGGAGAGACAAGAACGACGGCACGTGTGGAGAAGCCCTGCCTTCCTGGTCGGCAACACCACCGATCGGCGGGGGACGCATCAAGAAAAGGCCACCGGTGAGCTCAAAGAAAGAATATCAGCGTTTCTCGTCAATAAGGAGGGGGAACCGCTTGCACGCGCAGATCCTACAATTATTGAAATTGCGCAATAAGGAGACCGCAGCGATGGCCGCTCCGAGCGCGATCACACGTCAACCGGTAAAACCAATCTAGTCGTTAAGGCTTAAAAAAAGACCGTGCGGCTTATCCTGTCTCCAGGCGACCTACACCTAAGAGAAGCTCGATTCGACTGATGACAGGACCCGGATCGTCCAACTAAAAAACGTGCCGATATCGCCAAGTCAAGATTCATGTCGTCTGGCCGCCACGGACTCAGATTGCTGGCGGGGGCATTTTGCACGGCGTAGAGGTCAAGGTGCGAATGGGAGACCGTACCGAGAAAGAGTTTGGATTTACCGCGAGCCACAAGGAGCCAGGCTCCAGCAAATCACGCGCAATCTGGAGCGATTAAACGATCGTCGTCCCGGCTTCTGGCTTCCAGTCTCCGAGAAATGAAGGGGATTTTAGGAGTGTCAAGAGAAAAGATGGATGGACCCCGGGGCGAGAAATCTTAGGTCCCTGCTCCGATTAGATGATCAGCCCGAAGTGGATATCGGGTCGAGCTTAGGCGCAGACGCGCAACTGTGTTCCCATCGCGTCCAGGCCGAGGGGGATGCGGGCTTCACCATGGGCGACCTCCGCGGATCTTCAAGTCGAGAAAGGGGTCAAGACGCAACAGCCCGAAATCCAGTGGAAATTGATCCCAGGCAAACCGAGACACGACAAGGAGCGGGCGCGTTCAGCGGCGGGAACTGAATCGCCGCTGAAGGAACAATACACTCGTGAACGGGTTCTGCCTCGAGGAGAAATACTGAAGAAGCATGTGCGGCGAGGGGTTCTCGTCCATTTCGCAGAGACTTACAACTTTAGATGCCGCGTGTAGAGGGAAATTGGGCTTAGCTGTCACAGCTGAGCTGTGATTGAGCTGCTATCTGAGCCTGTAGCAGTGGTCTAACTTGTGAAAGAAAGGATAAGCGTCACCGTCTCAACAAGCAGTCCGGCTCCACACAGCAAAGCCAGAACCGCCGTCTGCCGTCCCTCACAAAGGGGGCGCGAAGAGATTCGTAAAAAAGCAAAGAGAAACTCACCCTGTTGAGCGTTCAAATTCAACGAGATGGTCAGAGAAGGTACGGAAGAGACGCGCAGCACGCCGTGAGGCCTAGTCGGAGGGGGGTCAAGGCGAAACGGCCCTTATTTACGCCTGACCCTCACCACCTCAGGAGCCGGCGTAAGACTTCACGCAGAAATTCGTGGGATCACCTACCACAAAGCAAGGAAGTGGTCGTGAGCGCATGACCCGATCAGCCCCCACTACTTGAGTGGCGCGGCCAGCGAGTATAAGTCACGCCTACCAAGACAGCACAGGTCAGCCGGCACTATCAAATAAGGCCTCAGTTAGAAAAGAGTACGTCGTCAATCGAGAGACAAAAAACATTAGTATGATTAGAGAGGATGCCGCCATCGAGTCAAGGAAACCGCTTGAGGACGGGCTACACCTGCGATGAAGGCTGGCTGGCGTTGAGACGGAAGACTGGGCGGCACTGCTCCCCGTCTCGGGGTGAGGAAAAAGTAACGCACGTCTTTTTTGATGGGGGGTGAACCCCACCTGGAGAACGGCAAGGAGACGGAGTCCGAACTTGTTGCTTTCTGAAGTGGGGTATAGGGAAGGGAGTTCTGGTGGCACTCTCGAAGATAGCTGGAGGGTGATGGGTCTACAGACGGACCCACCCTTGCTGGTGCCCAATTACACCAAAATAGTGGGCGAACAAGGGGGGAAACTGGGAGCTCCGTGGACTTCAACTTCTCGCGAAGGAACGGGAAAAAGAGACTATAAAAGGGGGTCGAAAGAGCGTTGGGTGGACGTCCAGACTAAAAAGGTGGTGAAATGGAAAGAGGCTTGGAGTTGTCCTTGCTCGCTGGAGTTGGGACGACGTGACAGACTTAGCCGTTATGGAAAAGAAAGAGGATCAAACTACTTTTACATCAAGTCTCAGAATACCTCTCAGAGGGGTGCCAAGTCATACCCATACGGGCACGTGACCGAGGGGACTATTTTTGTCTTGGAAGCTCGGGAAAAGCAAAGGAAGAAAGAAAGAAGCTTAAAGACGCCCGTTGCTTCAAAGCTCGGGAAACAGAGGCGGAAAGAGGGGTGAGCCTTCCCCATATCTCTTAGAAGAACATGCCGTACGGCCCAGTACCAGAGAAAAGAGACGGTGCATTCAAGGAAACTTACACAAACTCGGCAGAGGGAGTTCTGGCATTATTAAAAGACAGTTGCCGGAGAGCTGAATGTCACGGTATCGTTCTCTCTAGTTCACTTCACCTCACCACTCGACAAGCCTAAGGTTAGGGGCCTGAGAGGGCTTCGCTCTCTACCTGCTCGCATCGGGACACGAATGCCATATCGACAAGACGGTAACCGGTGCAAAGTCTACGATAAGGCTCGGAACGAACGGAAAAGGGTTCGCAGCCATCACTCTTCTCGGCGCGGCACTAAGAAGACTGGGCCAACTAAAGGGGAGACCGGGGTAGAGGGGTAATGTAAAGTCCGAGGCGTTGCGTGCCGACTCCGGGGGAAGATACTCGGCCAATAAAACTCTTGAAGATTGTTCGAGAAAAATTGGAAAGAGAGCAGGAGGAAAGACAACATCGGAACCAACTGCCGGGGCCAGAGAAGATTAGAGGCCGATCAAAAAGCCTTTCCCGCCTGGTCTATTCTCTTAACCGGAGAGGGAAGATAAGGTGCTGTCCCGAGGAAAATAAGGCAAATCGAGATAAACGTGGGGGTTTCCAGAGAGGTAAGAAAAAGGGTATAGAAGTCCCCCCCAATACGTGGAGGGGGGAAGAAGGGTAAAAGAAAAAGGTGGAGTCTGGTGACGGGAAGTGGGGGCCGTGGAGGATCGAATCGGGCAGGGAATCGTGGGGGCTGCCACGTCCTATTAAACTTGTCGGGCCTAATGAGGGCACAGAAACAGGACTGACGAGGCGCTCGGGGCCGAAGAGGGGTCGGGAGCAGAGCGGGTCGGGTCAGCTACGGCGGCAAAGGGTGCGTGATGCCAGCCGAGGAGGGTGTTTGACTTTCCGGAGAGGAGTCGTAACCCGAGGCAGACGGGTCGTTAGCGGGGGGGGTGAGAGGGGGTAAACTAAAAATGGGAGGAGGAAAAGAGAGATGAGAGGAGAGATCACAATCATGCTCATCAGACGTTTTGCAAAGATCCTCCAGGCAAAGGAGGAATCGCCGACTGGTTGAGGCTAAAGCTTCCTGACCGGCTTGATCGTGAGGTCCAGAAACAAAAGCCAAATCCTCCAGAAATGAGCGGATGCCATCCGATGCCGTCTGGCCACTCCATGAGGCCGACAGGAGGAATAGAAGGGCAAAAAAGAGCAAGAAGCAACGCAAAGAGGACTAGTAGGAAACCTACAAATTAGGGAGAACGCAAAAAAGGTCGTGTAGCACGGCTACACCCGCGAAAGGTGAGGGCCGGGGACATGACGCCTGCAAACATGCCGTCGTCACGCAGGAAGACGGGGAAGACATCGCGAGAGGAACCTTAATTTCCTCAGTGGAACCGAGGAGGGCTCCCAGCCTCCGTCCGAGATCAGAAAAGGAATAGCTGTCGGAGGAGGGGGTATTCCGGGTGGGCTCGCCTCGCCATAAGCCGATGAGAGGGGGCGGGGGGGGGGCCGGCGTGAATCGGGATCGTTCACCTTTTCGCCCACAAGGGACTGACGAAGATTGTCTGGAGGGTAGGACGACAGGAAGGAGAACCAACTCCAGCACAATCACAGCGGCTACTTACTGCGCTTTGAGCCTCTGTGCCGTCTTCTGTAGTAAGAGAAACGATACAGAGGGAGGGGTGAGGTCGGCCCTAGACAAGGCGAACTGAATTGGGCCTGTAGAGGAGAGGGGAGTAGACCTTTTCCCTTATCTCGACTCTATCTCATCCCGATCAGAGAGGGCCACGAGGGTTATGAAAAGAAGCGCAGGAGAAAATGGGAAAGCAAAAAGAGAAAGGAGCTTGGCCACAAGAGTAGAAAAGACGGATCTGCCGAGGTACTTCCTGGGTCGACTTAGTCATCACCACCCTACCTAAATCCCGAGGAAAGAGTGAGACTCCCCCACGACCACTAGAGATCTGGTGACTAGAAGCAGGGAAGGTCGTACTATCCTCTATCTGAGCAGGAATGAAAAACGCATACCGTCAGGGCAAAGAGAATGGACTCGCGAAATCGAAGCTGGTCGGAGATGTGCAGCTGCTGGTATTCCGTTTTTCCGAGTCGGCCGAAAAGAAGGGGGACCGACCGGAAGAGGGGATTAACAATTCTCTTGATTTTAGTTGAGGCTGGCTAAGTGTCTATAATACCTGGACCCAATTGGATCGCCTCCAAGGAGCAGCAGTCCCGCGTAAAAAAAAAGTACGGCGAACAAGCAAGCTCACCAAAGAGGAAGACTCCAACATCGAGCAGGGGGGGAGACTGGAAGGACTCTCTTTCAACACACTTGATCGATCTGTCCAGGGCACTAGGGGCCAAAGGGAAGAAGAATACACCAAGGGAGACACCGGGAACAAGGTGATTGTCCTCGAAACGGCTGTTCAAGGAAACCATCCTTGTTTCGTGATGCTTCTGGACCAGAAAAAGAACTTAAGAGCCGGAGAGCTGAAAAGACCGGGACAGCGGCTAAAGGAGAAACCTCCACCAGAGACCAAAAACTCGACGGTCGTGGGGAGTCTCCTAAGTATTCCATTCATAACCGAGTTCGTTGCAGCGGGAAGAAAACGCTGCGAGTAGAAGGGAGGGGGGAAGGAAAATGCGCGCTGGCACTAACGACGGGATTGAATGGAGAGGGGGGGGGGGGGGGGGGGGGGGGGGGGGGGGGGGGGGGGGGGGGGGGGGGGGGGGGGGGGGCAGCCAGTTGGGGCGTAAGATCCCCAAAAAGGATGAGTGGAAAAGAAAGAGAAGGTCCATCGACGGAACTGACCACGAAACTTCTCCTTCTCAACCCCTAGTACCTGCTTTCCAGCCTCTTGAAGGAGGAAAGGGGTGGCGAAGTTCAGGGAGAAGACGAAGGGGCTACGGACTCACTCGTAGGTTGCTGAACATGGCTCCAATCCGAGGAACTCCTCCAGCTCCCACTGCGTGTTTCTCTGGGTGATTGGGTAGAGAAGCGGGAAAATTAAGGACTGGGAGATCGGGAGAAGAGGTGAACCTGCCGCACGACGAGCAACAAAGGGGACTGGTCGGAAACTTGGGCCCGGTACGATCCATTAGAAAACAAGGGGGAGGTGAGCTTCCAGGTAAGCGTCCGGATCAGGAAACACGTTAACAGAGAAGATCACAACCGTGGGCTTAACCTATCGGGTTGTGACAGGGGAAATGGATCTGCGGGCTGGAAGAACTTAGCAGAGGGAGGAGGTGAGCTTCAGGGAAAGGGGGGAGGGGCGTCCGAATGTTGGAATAAAGCGGCTCCTTGATCCCAAGAAGAGGAGGAGAATGGCTCAGAAAGATCTAAAAGAAAATCTTGACAGCCATCCTCTTCCTTTCAAAGCACAAACCTCGGCAAGGTTATGTATCCATGGGGGAGGCAGACCAGACGAGAAAAGGGACGCATTAAGATGCGGGACCTCGCCGAACGGAGTGGGGGCAACTCCATCTCCCATTAAATCACAGGGTGAGAGGGGAGTCAAGAAAGATATCGCGGATAAGCCACAACGCCAGAGTGTCTTTACGCCTCTTTTCGACTACTCAAGCTGTTAAAGGGAGAAATTGGAGGAGGGTTGTAGTACGAAGTAAACGTCATTCGAAGCAGGGGGCCCACTTCTGCTCGCCTATTGTGCGAGTAAAACCATCCCCGGGGAAGGGCCAAATGTTGGCAAACGGGACTGCCAAGTGCGCTTCCGCGCTAAACGACGGAAGCGGGGACCCAGCGGAAAATTACATCCTTCAGGTAGGAAAATAGACGATCTCTAAGTTAAAAAAGGGGGGGGAGAAAAAATAAGAGGAAGGAAAAAACTGGAAGGAAAACAGCTTAAGGGGGACACATCAAACAGAACTCTTCGAGTCCTCAAAAAAAATCCTCCGTAAACGACCGAGAATGAAAGGGTAGCGGGGGTCCCTGCGAGAGCTTCAGCGTGGGGAATCCGGGACGACACCTCAACACAAGGGCAAAAAACATCCGGGGGGACGACCAGGGACATCTACGAGATCAGCCGGGGTGCCCCAAAAAAAAAAGGAGAAGATGAGTGGAAAAAGGATACTAACTCCTCGCGAACAGCTAGGCCGGGAGAGTCTCGATAGAAATTCTACATCTGACAGAAGGTTCCCGCCAACGAGAAAAAAGCTCTTTTGCCGCTCGGGCTTTATTACATCCTTCACGGAAAGAAAATTTCGAGGTTTTGGAAGCCTTGGCAACGACCCGGTGGAAAAGGGAGAGAGGGAGAAGGGAAGTGGGTGCGGATGAGCTCGAAGTCCATCGTGAAGGATCTGGAGGAGAGTTGCGAGGACTTGAGGCCACTGTTTCTCCTCCTGCGCGTTTGCGAAGCATCCTTGAGAAGCAATTCGCAATAGGAAAAACTCCACTTGGGAGTGAGAGGGGGAGAGGAAGGGCCTGTACTAAGACTGGTTGGCAGGGCGTGAAGCCGAAGAGTGGGGGGGGGGACCGAAGTTGAAACGCCTTCTTCACTTATGATGGTCTCCTGAGGGAGCCGTTGGGAAAGGGAGAAAGAAGGAGAGATCAACCACAAGGGGGATCGGAAAAAGAGGTAGACATCAGAAAAACCTGCGAATGGGAGGGTCCTCTCCCTCCAAGAACTGCTTCCATTCGTCACACCAAAAAACGAAGAGGTCGTGCGCAAAAAGAAAATGAAACCGAGTCGAAGGGAAAGAAGAAAACCATCCAAAAAAGAAAAAACATACAGGGAAAGCTGCTGCCGACGCGAGAAGACCAAGGAGGCATAGACTGACTCAATACTCGATGAAGCACCCCTCACTGTGCGAATGCGAGAGAAAGAAAGTCAACACGGAAAGAGAAGGACACCGGGTCTGGTAAAGGCGTACAAACTCGACAAGGGGGTTCTGGACGGGGGACCTGGAAGCAGGGAGAAAAGAAGACTCGAACACAAGGCCTCTAATCTCTCAGTCGGAGTGCTTATTCCTCAGTAACAGCACAGTATCTGAAAGAATACGATAGGCAAAAAAAACACATTAGGCTTTGGAGGAAAAGGGGGGAGATGCCGCCACTACTGGCGGATCTTTATGAGGTACTTGGCGTGGGAGGAAGGGAGAGCATGACAAAGGGAGAAGGTATCAGGGGGGGTGGCGTGGAGGTAAAAAGAAACCCAAAAACGGGAAAATCTTCCTACAGACAGATCGATCTTCGGGCAACTTCGGAGGAGGGAAGACCCCTAGACCAGGGAGGTGATGGGGAGGGGGGCCATATCAAGCTGCCAGGCCCTGACGGGAAGGGGGATCTATCAAACAGTTCACTCTGTCCTTCTCTAATCGTGAGGGAGAGGACAGGAGGGGGGGTGAAAGCGAGCAGAGGGGGAAAAAGGCACTTCGGGCTGATGCAGGAGAGGAAAAGCACCTGGGATTCACCAGCACATAGGAAATGCCTGCGTGTGGAAAGATAGTGGGACGAATAAAGAGGCGACCAAAAGCATTACGACGGCACGGAAGGTCACTTAGTACATCTCCAACCCGCCCTAAGAAAAGAAAGGTGGGTACGTCTCCCAAGACCCTGAGGCGCGATACCAGCCTGATCTGGAGGATGGTCTCCGGTAAGGAAAGGAATTTACCTGATCCAGGAATCTTGCGAGACCAGAGAAGATCGTCCAGGTCTGGCCGCGAGGAGCAATAAAAGGAGGGGATGAAACTAGGTCAATCGTCCTTACTCTGTCTGGTGGAAGAGGAGGCAATGACCACCTGGCAGGAAGGAAAAAACAGACGACTTAGGAGTAATTCAATTGAAAACGTTGGAACTGCTAGGTGCTGAAAAAATAGAAAGAAAAAAGTGGTGGAGAGGGGGTTCCAAACTCAGCCGTCAAGGCGTCCAGCAGAAAAAAGGGAAAAGGCCAAAAGAAAAGGGAGAAGAGGATGCCAAGAAGAAAAAAGTCGGAGACGGAGGAGCCCACAAAAAAAAAAACAAAGAACCAAAAAAAAAGGTAATCCCGGGGGCCTGCTTCAGAACCAGGTCCTAAAGGGAAGCGCCGTAAAAAGGGAAGAGAAAAGGCGAACGAAAAAGGCCCGTTCGACGGAGTTGTGGAACAGTCCGGAGGTAATTACCGTCACAAGGCCGGGGGGGTGGGAAAAAATCTTCTTTCTGACCTTTCGTTACCACTGACAGGGGAAGAGAAAGCGCACAAGCCGGAACCACTGGAGACCAGAACTCCCTAAAAAAAACGCTACATGGTCGGAGGGGGGAAGGATCACCAAATATCCATACATCAAAAAAAAATTCGTTTTAATACTTCTTAGCACCGCTATAAAGGAGAAGAAACGGACAAGGGGAGAAAGAAGAAGGAAAAGCCCGCAAACTTCCTCAGGGTTTCAGAAGAAAAACCTGAAAAAACACCACCAACACCCAAATCAGTAAGGGAA
>Ga0179591_1195761_pt1 | contig 12815 bp, 21 predicted proteins | sample CZOMad2_1_08_16f_FD_182891 | JGI IMG/M metagenome (GOLD analysis project Ga0179591, IMG submission 182891) | Vadose zone soil fungal communities from Angelo Coast Range Reserve, California, USA - CZOMad2_1_08_16fungal (PacBio error correction) | ecosystem: Environmental > Terrestrial > Soil >...
GCAAAACTAAAACAACTCACGCTGGTGCCATAGGAAAAGAAAACGGGAGGGGTTCCCGGATATCAGCTGGAACAAAAAAAAGTCATTCCCGAAACAGAGCAAATAACAAAAAAGGTCCTCGGAAAAAGGGGCTCAAAAGTCCTCAAGAATAGCGACCGGCGATTTTTGGAAACGTGTGGACACACAAAGGTGAAAAATCGAAAAAAACGTTGAAGTGGCCGAATTTGCCAGCAAAAGACGCACCAAGGGGGCCGAGAAAAAGGGTGTTCACGGGTTAGGATTGCAGAAATGAGACTTATCTTCCCAGGGCCTAAGAAATCCTGTGTGACAGGGCTCGGGGTTGCAAATAGAAGGGTTACGTGGCCAAAGAGTGGAAAAAAAAGAGGTCGAACACCAGAAAAGGACAAGCGGGGCAAAAAATAGCATGACTTGAAGGCGTTGCTCGAGGGTGCGGTAACCTGAGGCTCCCATTTTCCGGTCGGGAAAGATGGTGGTCCAAAGGCCAAGGGGATATTCAAGGCGCACCGATCAATCAACTTCAAAAAAAAAACCGTTGGGGGGGGGACGCAATGGCAGGGGAAAAAAGGCAGAAAAAAAACGAAAAGAAAATCAAAATTTGGGGCAGAATGAAGATGCCGAACGGAGCTAACGTTGGACTAGGGTAAGGGGGTTGGGAAAATCCCGATGGCGTCCAGAAGCTTGAATCGACGGAGAGCTTCACAGCAGGCCATGCAGCACTTGCGGGGACGGGGGGGTGATCAAAAAAAACGAAAACAGGGCACAAGACATGAAAAAGGCACAACTGATTTGTTGGTTAGGCTTTGTGAAAAGCAACTGACCCCAAGGGCCCGTAACGGCGGCACGCAGCAGTACCCCCGTGTTCTTCGTAAGAAAAGAAGCAAAGTAGAGACATGATTGGGGAAAATTCATAGGAAAACTCATAGGGGGGGGGGAATGGTTTTTTGTCAAATATCGTGGGGGGGGATGTGTTTATATATGACTGTGAAATTCAAAAAATCAAGCAGATAACAGATGGAGTGAGAAAGGGGGATTGAGTGTGAAGGAGCGACGGTGAGGCAAGGGCGGGGGAAAACGGCAAATTGAGTGCTGGGTGGGAAACTGGTGTTATGGTAAAAGGTCCGTTTTTAAAGTCGTTTGCCTCTGCTACACGGGGTTTGTTAAGGGTTTTGAACGGTCAACACTGTCTTCTTGAAAATACACAAATCAGGGTGGAAAAAACAGAGCGGGGAAAACGGAAAAATCTCACAGGCGGCACCAGCGGAGCAGCAGGATGTGAGTGGGAAATCGTATTGGGCGGGACCGGGAAAAGTTAGGGACCGGCCCCAAAGAGAGACAGACCGTGGTCCACGCAAAAAAACCAAACGATTTGAAAAAAACAGAACGGAAGCAAGCCAGCCATGGGGACACCAAGCCCCAAACACAAACAAGACAAGCATTGGGCCTTCAACAAAAATACAATGAAGGACACATCCCGCGCCAAAAAACAGAAAAAAAAAAAAAAAAAAAAAAAAGAACGTCCCAGAGGACTCACACCTGGACAGAACCGAAGATCTAACGCTCTGAGGATAAAAAAGGACCTTCAAACTGCCAGGGGGCAAAAGGAACAGAAGCTGGGGTTCATCTTTCAAAATGAGCAACTTTAAAACACCGAAATAAACCTGGAGCAGCCGGGGCCTGGGAAACTCCTTAGACGTGACGTAGAGGCTAAAGCATTCTCGCACAAAGAAATCTTGAAGGGGACTTGACTGGGGTCGACGGCCAGAAAAAAAAAATGAAACACGAGAAAGAAGGAGGGGGGAAACCGAACGAAAAGGTAAAGAAATTCATAAAAGAAAAAAATCAGGTGGTTGACCGACCATGCGAAACTGTGCTAGAGAACTCTAAGAAAACTAAAAGGACCTTGGTTTCCTCCGCCGAAAAGGAGGGAAAGGAACGAAAACAAAGCAGAGACTATTTCGGGGTGACGGCTGGAATAGCAAGAAGAAATGCTGGGGAAAGATAAACAGATCTTAATCCATGGTAGAAAGCAAATGACCCGGGGAGTCCATTTGGAAATGGCCAGGACTGGGCTAACATTTTGGCTATTAGACCTACAAAAAATGGGGATCGAGCAAACAGGTTTGAAAAAACGGCCTTCCGGGACGCTCAGAAGAAAAAAACTCCACGCTGATGTAGCGCGTAAAGGGCCAGGCTTTTAACCCTTACAAGAAGGACCAGGAGCAACGAAATGGCGAAGACATCAACAAAGGGGGTCTAATCTTGGACGCAGCCAACGAAAGTTGAACCGAAGGCCGGTTTGGAAAAAAAAAGATAAGGTCCCCTGCGGGGCAACGGGAAAGGCAAGGAAAATGGGAAATTGCCGAGCTTACGCTGCGGGTTGGGGTGGTAGAATGACCCAGGGGGGGGGGAAAAAAACAGAAAGTCAAACAAAGCAATTCCGGTTGGGAAAACCTGGTACAGGGGAAAACAAGAGGAATCACCATCGGCCACAAACCGGGGGGGAGAGTGGGGGGGGAAGGAACAGGCCCCGGGGTGAACGCTTTCGTGCGAGATTGGGACCTCGCCATGGGCAAAAACTATGCCAACCTCAAAGAGGACACACTGGATATCAAAAAAAACCCAACCCAAAACAACCCCGGCCGCTTAAAAAGGGGGATACCCGATCTGGGAAGGCTGGCCAAGAATGCCAAAGAAAGGAAGCAGGAGCAGAACAACCATTTGATTCAAAGAATCAACTACTGCCCAAGCGGCAAGGTTGGGGGCCACAGATCTGTGTCGAGAAAAGGAAAGGGAACTGCAAGGGGGAATAGCGGAGGTCCGATGGAGAATGCGAAAAAAAGGGGGAGGAAACGGCATCGAACTCTCACGAAGCAGTAAGTGGGGAAACGGAAAAACCGGCTGGGGTGGGGAAAGCCCACGAAAAGAAGCCCAATGAGTGCACACCGCAGGGTTCACCAACTATCAGGGAGGGGGGGATAGGACCGGGTCTTCAACGGCGGCACCCAAAGAGAAAGGAGTGGTTGCTGCCAAGAAAACGTTAAACCCCTGTTGCCGCCCGGAGGATTGTAGTAAGCCCGGGCAGCCGTTTGAGAGATTGCCGATAGAAAGGGGTCAAAAAAGCACGGCAATAACAGGCAAGGTTCATTGAACGTCGGAACGAAAGACAGCCCAAAGAAAAATGAGATTTCCAGGGACAGAAACGGGGATCTCACGGGTTACGAAAAGAAGTGAACCACTGGAAAAAAAACAGCACGTTTGGGGTAAAGGAAACGGTAATTGTGACAACGGAGTGCGGCAGACTAGATCTGAGGGGAAATGAGGGAAAAACCGCAAGTCAAAAATTGGCAACAACGATACTATGGAGGAGGGAAAGATGCTGACCGTCTTTCTTCTAAAAAACTGCAAGAAAAACAGCCGCAGAGGTATCCCGAATCTCGAATCGCCGTCGATTATCGTGGGACACAAGGGTCGGATCTGGGGCAAAGGGAAGAAGGGGGGCAATACGTAGTACATTGGTGTAACAGGAGGGGGTCATGGCCTCAGCCACTGCCAGTAAATGTGAAACGAAGGGGGGAGGAGAATATCTCAGTTCCCAGATGTCTCCCGCATGGGGTTAAACATCTGGTGGGGTTACCGTTCAGAGGAAAACTTACGGGAAAAACTTGACCACAGGGGGCATGAAGAAAACACACATTCAAAAATGTTGGGGGTGGGGTTACTTGACCAGCCCGGGAAAACGAGCAAGTCCGGCAAGGGAGCCAGCTGATACGTGAGATTGTGGTGAAACACTGACGGGAAGAGTTTAAATAGTTTGAAGGTTTGGATAATGGCTTCTAGGCACCCTCTCCGGAAAAAGGTTGAAAAAGACGCAAAAAAGGGGCAGCAGGTCCTAGGGGGAAGACTCTAAACAGAGAGAGAAAAAATAACAACGGAAAAAAAACTTTGGTAACGGAGTATGGAATAAGAGAGAACAAGTGGACACTCACATAGGTTTTGCTGACAAAGGGAGCGCCAACAGGGGGGGGGGTGGGGATAGCGGCGCGTCGCGGGGGGGGGGGAAAAATTAGATAGTCTCTCACAAAAAACGGAGCGAGATCATGTAAAACGCGCCGACCATCAAAAAAAGTTTGAGTTCCGGTGAAGCACAAAAAAAGCGAAAGCCGAGCAAAGTGGGGAGGGCCGGCGTTGAAATACACTCCTCCGTGGGGGGACCAAAAAGCGGTCCATCCAGGGGCGCCGAGAATCGGGTTGGTCAAAGAGTGGCGGGGTAGCAGGAAAAAGCTGAACTAACACCGTGGGGAGGAGGGATTTGCATGCGAGCATAGTAGAAACGCGACAAAAGGCAGCAAAAGAAGACCTGTCAAGGTTAAGCAGGGGACGCCGAACGTCAGTGGGGGTGACAAACAAAAAGAACAAAAGTTCAAGGCCGTAAGGGACTGGTCGGCCGAAAACTAAAGTCCGAAAATTAACACAAAATGGTGCCTGGTTTCACAAAGAACCCTGCCGGATTTGTGACCCGTAAGTTTAGGTTTTATCTGAAAGGACAACAAAAAGATGTCGATCAGCGAGAAAGAAATGGGGGGGGGGGGGGCCAAAAGAGGGAAAAAAGACGGAGAACTACAATCAGGTCACTATCATCCCCGAAATGGCTTAACATGACTAGGGCGGGTAAAAAAAGACGAGATACCAAAATTCGGCCCGAGGAAGCAGGATCCGAAAACGACCAGAAATAAGCTTTTAAAAAAAGGATCTACACCCGAAAGACGACAAGGAACTCGTGCGGTCAGCTTGGGAAAAACAGACGAAAGTCAAAGAAATCCCAAGGGCACAGCCTCCGATAGGGATAACGGGTTGGCAACAAGAATGGGGACAGAACAACGGGGGTTGGGTTCGGTAGAAATAAGAAGGCAGGCCGAAAATACGGGAAAAGGACGATAAAGGACCATGCTACCAAGAAAAAGGTGGGAATGGGTCCTTCAAAAAAAAAACAACAAAAAAGAGATACAAGCTCAGAGAAGCTAAAAAACCAAGTTTAGTGAGGCAAAAGACGGGCCGAAGTCCATGAAACGTTGTAAAAAAAGGAGCCGGAAAACCGGTGACAGACTTCTAGGCCGGGGGGACAAGAAGAGGACCGTCTCTAAAATAGAGGGGGGGATTGGGGACATCGACGGAAAAAATAGGGGACATTGAACAGAAACGTCGTGCTTTATGGGGGTGGGAGGACACCAAGAACCCAAAATCCGATGCCCAATGGGTTAAAAGGGAGTACGGGGCAAGAAAATTGACTCAGTTGGGAGGCTGTGGTTACCGGTGGGCCAAGCAGGTTGGGGTATCCGTTGGACAAAGAAGAAAAGGGAGGAATCTCTGAGACGGCGAGGAAGGGTAGTGGCAGAAAAAATGCCAAACCAAAGACAAAGAGAGCGGAAGAAGGAAAAAAAAAAACGAGGAGAGCGGGGACAAGAGACGGTTTGTAAAACACCAGCGATGGGACGTGGGGACGGCTTCCATGGAGGATCAGGCCCGGGAGCTGAACGCAGGGGGGGTTTGCCTTCACGGCCTGGCTGGGTGGGCATTGGAGCAAAAACAACTGGGGAAACAGGGGAAAAAGGGCCAAAGTTCAGACGGGGGGAAGGCTCCTCTGACGTGCAGATTTGGGGGGACTGGGGTACGTTTCGGGGAACAAAAGGGAAAAAGGAAAACAAGAAACAAATCCGAGTCGGCAGTCAAAACACCTGGACAAAGGCAAAACAGCGCAAGGTGGCCGCTGGGGGAGAAAGTCAGAGTAAGTCAAAAAACGAGGCAATGAACTGGGCTGTAAATAACAAAAGACTTGAAACAAACAACAAGAAAAAGTTAGCTGTTAGGGGGACAGCAGGGTCTTGAATTGAGGGTCGTCCCCAAAAGGGGGGCCGAAGACAAACTTGTCAGGCCAGGGGGGAATGATTCGGCAAAATTTATGAAGGGGGGAAAGTAGACATCTGCATGGGGTCGGTCTGCATGAACGTGGTACCGTTGGTCAATATCAAAAGAAAAGTACTGCTCAGCGAAAGCAGTTTACCAGCCGGACAGTTGATGGAAGTAGCTGAAGGGTGTTCGCGTAGCGTCCGAAAGCCCCATGGACCCAGGTTCGCAACAGCTGATGGGCACACCAACCGTCCGAAGGAACTCAGGAAAGAAAGGTTTTCAGGAAAAACCAAGGTGGGGGCCAACATCATTAAGTCCCAGTTTCGAAGTCTTTTGAACGGGGGTACAAGGTGGAAAAGCTCCAGGAAGAATCGTCAACATGCCTAAAAGGGGGGTGACATCATACCACGAACATATTGAGGCCTGCGGTTGGGTGTAAAAAAGCATTTTTCCTTTCAATGAAAAAGCGTAGGGAAGGAGGAAACCGGTCAAGGGAGAGAGAAAAACGGGGGAAGGGGGACACGTGATTCATTGCTATTATGTGGGCATCACAAAGGAAAACCCGCCTTCAGGATGAAAGTTCACTGGAAAAATGGGCTGTGTCACCGAAGGGGGGGGGTAATCGTCCTCAGTCTCCGGGGTAATACCGACGCATAACGCGAGTGGTTCTTGTGGGGGGGGGGGGATGTAACGGTAGAACCAGGGAAGATAAGCAAAAGCGACTGGGGTCACGTGGAGAGGAGGTAGCAACCGCCACAGGGAGGGTTAGGGTTCTTTCAAAAAGCCAAAAGACAGAAGAAAACTTTCCCCGTCTGTCCCCACGGAAAAACGCCCAAAACGACCATTCAGTTGGAAAAAACAGAGAAGATTGAAATGATGGAAAAAAAACAGCGAGGGTTTTTCTAACTGCCGTTCAAAACGCGAAGGTAGGTTTGATACGAACGTCGAGGAACAAAAGGGGGGCAAGAGTCGACAAATTTGAGGCGGGAAATGCGCCTTGGGGACAAAAGCGAATTCTTCTTAGGGGGAGACCCACATCGTGTGTTCATTGGGAGAAAGAGGGATTGCCTGGGGGAATAAATGGGAGGTCTGCAAAAACGAAGTAGGTTACATAGGAGTGGACGAAAAAAAGTTAATCAAAAGGGGGAGCTCTGGGAAGGTTCAAGTCCCGAAATCCAGGGAAATAATCCCGCCGAACCAAGCACCGGACGTGAGTATTGATACAAAGTGAACGAGGAAGAAAGTGGGGCCCGCGACAATTGCCCGGTTGGACCTGAGTGTGTGATGAAGACCAAAAAAAACAACCCTAAACAGGAGAAGAAAACGACGGGGGGAAAGAACCTCCTAGAGAACCATAAAGAAACGAAACGAAAATCAAAACGGGATCGTGGGTGGTCAGAGGAGAAAAAAGTCCGCACGAAATACAAGCAGAAAAGTATTGAAAGAGGGGTTACCGTTATGAAGGGCCGGTAGGAGAAGGGGTACCAATCAATTGAAAGTTAAAACCAACCAAAAAATTATTGAAAAGAAAACTCACCCCACATAAAAAAAAACTCAGATTCCTCTCGATGCTGGACACTCATGTTGCACAAGCGGGGGAAACCAAATCTGGGAACTCAACCGTGGACGCGTCACGTGGTTGGGAGGATTAAAAGCAATTAAAAACAACATCCCTTGTGTTCCGGAATATTGGTCGTGAAAAAAAGGGACGAAGACCCTAAAGGCAAAGGCAAGGAGTCGGCAAGCAACCTAAAATCTCTCAAGTCACAGAAGAGTCCTGGGACGCACACCAGGAAGTAAACACCGTTACAAGTCGACGGAGAACTTTCAAATAGTGGGGGTAAGTCCCGGAAAAAAAAGGGTGATGGTTAGTCTACCGAACGGGGTTGTGTGGGGGGTTGTGACGAGCTCGACAAATCGTTTGGGGGGTTCTACGGTTGACTGGATTCGGCAAAAACAATGTTGTGCGACAGGTGAAAAGAAAGAAACGGGACGTTGGAACCCAAAGGCCACGTCGGATAAAGCAATGGCCGGGGGGAGTACGTTGAAGGGCCACAAAGACTATAAAGATCCAAGTGAAACTTTTTACTAAAACAGGGGCGAGGAGCGCATGGTTACGAGAAAGGGGGCAAAGTAATCTGGCCAGTGGGGGGGTGGGATTATTGATGAAAAAAAGTTACCATGGAAAAGGATTTTTAACAAAAGGGGAAGATAATGGACGAGGAAAAAATCAAAAAAAAAGGTCGAAAACACCTTGAAACCTGGGTGGGGGGGGGGGATAGGGGGAACATTGGGCGGGGGCGAGGCAAATCGGGCCAGTTAATAACGGTGGTGGGGTAGTTGCGTGAGAACAAAAAAAAAAAACAAAAACGTTCCAACGCTTTGGCGCTGAGGGATTTGAGACCGTGTGGGTCTAAAGGTTCGAAAGGGACAGGCTGGAGGTGACAGGTTCATGGTTGGGAAAAGGAGTACAAAAAAAATCGAAGGACCAAACGCAGGGGTGTCTCACCTATGAGTGGGGTCCAAGGCGCGAGGTGGGTATAAAGGGAAAACTCGAAAAACAAAAAAGGTATTTGAATAGATATATGCAAAAAAAACCCAAGTCGCGGGACATTGAAAAAACCATAAGGAGCGTGCGGGTCCAGTCACGAGAAGATGGGAACAGTTCATGACAAGCACACGCCCGAAAATAGTAACCTTCCAAGAACAAACAACAAACGGCCTGGCAAATCCTCATCGAACCATGGGGGGGGGGGGGGGGGGGGGGGAGGACGCCCATGACCAAACAGCTCTCGAAACTAAAGGTCATAATACGCCAAAAAAAGGGGTTCCTTGACAAGAAGGTTTTAAGACGGGGTTTTATGAGGGTCAATTGCGGATCTCAAGACACTATCTATTCCAAAGGGGGAACTAAAAAATTAATTGAAGTGACTTTTCATATAATGTACCAAGAAAGAGACAGATTTACAGCCTAAAAAACAGCGGTCGAAAACAAATAGAAAACGGGACGGCGCAAAATAGCTGACCTGGAGGAGTGTACTCGATCTGGGAGGGGAAACATTAAAGAAACATTTGGGGGTCGTAATCGAGGGGGGGGGTGAAGTTTCCCGTTAAGGCTGCCGGCGCAAAAAAACCGAAATCCAAAGCGGAAACCGAACGAGATGCAAAGAACGCACTAGGGATAAAAAAATCACCATGTTTGTCGAAGGGAACGGTTGCCATACCCAGCGCTTCGAGGCCGCCTTCTGTACGGGGGTTTCAAAGCAACGCAAAGACCCTCGGGGGAAGAAGAGATCTTCAGCAGGCACAAGCTAAAAAGATGGGGGGAAAAAGGGTAAGGGTGAAGGAGTGCACGACAGCCGCACCCCGGAGGTGGGTTGAGGGGGTCAAGTCAGAACAAAACACCGTAAACAGGTAACTAAAGTAGCATCAGCAGGTGGGTCCCTCTGGGAATGGGAAAATCCAAGAAAAAGCAGCGAGAAGGAGAGATGGGGGGGGGTTGAGCTTTCATAGAGATAAGGGAGAAAAGATCGGTGGTGAGGTTAGATACTGGTTCGACGAGACCAATAAAATTAAATAAATCGAAAAGCACGGGGATAGGATCGTTGATTTAATTGTAAGACGGAAGGCTTGAAGTTTCGCACACACACCACACATCGGGGAAAACCGATTTGTTGAAAGATTCAATGGGTTAAAGGATATGTGGGCGGGAAGTCCGGGTGGTGGGCGGCGTTTTCCGAGAAAATGTTTTGTACGGTAAGGGCCACAGGGAGTTTTTGTTCGGGTCTGCCATCACAAAGAAAAAAGGGACACCGGAAGAGAAAAGATCATGCGGCTAAAAGAGAGACTGCTGGGGGATGTAATTGGGACAGAAGATTGAGGCGCCGGAGTCCGGGTGGGAAAACCGCCACAACGATAAGAAAAACCTATGGGGGGTAACAAAAAAACAAACTACGTGAAGAAAAACGAAAATGGATGCCCAAAAAAGTCCTCACGAAAAAGGAACAAACTCCTGAAAAAAAAGTGTCGCCACGAGGAACACTCACAAGGCAGCAATCCCGCGCAAAAACGTCAGATTAACTGACCAATGTGTTTCAGAGACGAATCGAAAAAACATAACTGAGGACGCCTAAGAAACCTTCCGAAAGATGGAAAAAACTCAACACTGGGGATACTGGAATCTGCGCGGGAATGGATAAAATAACCAAGAAGACACCGCCCACTGGGCAGATCCCTGCGGGGGGACAGTGCCTCGCCTGAATAGACAAAAACTTCTCGGCTGGGACGAGGTTCATCAACCACACATAAAAAAACATAAAAAAAGGCGGTGGGAATGGCTGGGCGGGGTTACGATCGGCTAAAAACTGTAGCCGCTCTCACATCAAAGGACTTTGAACCGACCGAATCAATACTAAGCTGTGGGCATGGGGGGGGGGTGAGGAACTCGCCAAGGCTTCACGGTGCGAGGATTCATAAATTAAGCGGAAAGACCTTTTCCTCCAAACGACAAAACTGAGTTAAGGCCGACCACAACATGAGGCCTATGGATGGGAGAAACCCGGCTGGCAAGAGAGCATTGCAGAAAGTCTTGGGCATGGGGGAATAAAGAACAAAGTAAAAGCAGCGAACGGGGTCATTGGTTCGAAAAAGACTCTTGTGCTGTAACATTTAGGGAAAGAGATCTCAGAAGGGGGGAATCGAGCACCCTGGTGAACCACGGCCACAACGGACGCTCGACTGGGGTCAAATATTGCAAAGGGCAAGGGGGAGAAGAAGGAAGGATGGTACTGCTGTGTGGCAGCCATAAAGGGGAGGGAACCGGAACGTATTGGGCGACGACCCCAGGCAAAAAAGATAAGGAGCGGAACAAAAACTAGAACAAACTGTCGGGAGAGCCGGACAAAAAAAAAATGGACAAAGGCGTTGTGGGACGAAACGGAAGAAGTGTTTCCCTGGAGGCAAGCGGGAAGAAAGGAAAGGAATGCAACTATCTTCGGGTGCGGATTGACAAGGAGGGGGGATGGAACCCAAAGGTTCCCACCGTGGTGGGGCGTGTGCTTAAGTGAAGATGGTGCGCACAGACAACAGGAGCCGTTTGAAATCCCATTAAAAGGGGAAATGAAGGAAGAAAAAGGGGAATTGTACTAGCCGCTACAGGAAAACAACCAACCAAAGAAAAAAGGGAAAAACCGCACACGGCACAGCAGTCCAAAAAAAGCCAATTGGTCCAAAGAAGGTGAGGAGTTGGCAGAAAAGGGAAAAAGCCAGGAGAATTGGAGAAGAACCCCAGCAAACAGGGAGGACAGACAACGAAAATACAGTCAACGTGTGTCCAAAAAGAGGATGGTTTGAAGACACCTTGGGAGAACGGGCGAGGACGAAAATGAGAAAGGAGAAACCAGAGGTTAAAAAACCGGCCTTGGAAGGGACGAGCCAGAGAGTACAGAGGGTCGGAAAATCGGGGGAACAAGGGACAAGAACTAAAATCATCCAACAGGCAAAGATAAAAATAACTTGACCAAAGGGAAAAAGAAACGCGTGCAGACCCACGCCATTCAAAACAAGGAAAGGGGGTGTTAAGGCACGAAAATTCCAACAAGTGGGGACGCGGGAAAACGTGGAATGGGAATAACGAGGGGTGACAGCGAGGAAAGCGAAAGGGTTGTGCCCGAAAGAACAGGGATGTCCCACGGCACGGAAAGCCCTGGGATCGCAAAAAGAGGGATAGCTGTAAAAAAAGGAGGCGCCCGCTGATTCCAGTGGGGAAAAAAAAGAAGTGAAAACCAACCAACAAAAAGGACATTGGTAAATGCGTATTTGTGACCGTGATGCAATCAAAGAGATCCCGTTTATAAGACCCAAAAACATAAAACGGGTTGCCACACTAAGGTAATTCGGAGGGAGGGGGGGGGAGTTGGCTGCTGGGGGGGACCGGAGGTCGTAGGAGAGTCGGGTTGAACAATCAAAAGAACTGATCCGCAAATCGCGGGGGCCTAGTGGGTGGAATAACCTGGGGGGATCAAAAAAAATGGTTCCTGGGAAGAATTCGGTGCCGCGCGGGACAATGAAGGGGCCTGAACCACAAATTTTTGGGCAAGCCTTGTGGTGGGGGCCTCATCCACCGGAGGGGGCCTTATGGCCTAGTTGATGAAACCGGCAAATATAGCATCCGGAAATTTCTCAACATGGTCAGACATCCGGGGGGTTTGTTGTCCGTTCAGAGAAACGTAAAGCAAAAAAGTTCTTGTGAACAAGAAGGACTTCGTTAATTTTCAACAGGAGGAACCTTAACGAAAAAAAGAAAAATCCGGCCCAGGGACAAACCGATACGTGCGAGGGTGGGGGTTGGGACACTGCAGGGGGGAGCGAAGCCAGCTTTATAGGTAAGAGGGAATTGGGGAAGAGGTCGCGAAGGGCTCTCGAAAAAATGGCAAGAACGCGCAAAGTGGGGCACAGTAGGCAAAGACAGCAAGAGGGGAGCTGAACCATTCAAAAATGCGGAACCTGTGGTGAAGTCACGCGCGCAGAAAATTGGAAAGGCTCAGAGGTTTGGAAGAGGAAAAACCGAAAAGTGTTTGGGGGGATACACGCGGCGGGGAGGGAGTTACAAGGAGATCTCACTCGGCCACAACAATATGTGGGAAGAAATCATTTTCACAGAGAAAGGGACTCCCTAGAGAACCAAAAAAAAGGGGGGTGGCGATGTCAAGGGGGGCATCAAAAAAGATTGGGAAAAAAAAAAGCACAAGCACCACTTTTTGGTCGGTAGAAGGGAAAAATGGGCATTGGGAAACAAAGGAACCAAAACGTCCAACCAGGCGAAGTGGGGTTTCGAGTACAAAATCGGTTCGAACGGCGGGACGGTCGAAAAAACTGCTGACAACCGGTTG
>Ga0179591_1203798_pt1 | contig 12814 bp, 22 predicted proteins | sample CZOMad2_1_08_16f_FD_182891 | JGI IMG/M metagenome (GOLD analysis project Ga0179591, IMG submission 182891) | Vadose zone soil fungal communities from Angelo Coast Range Reserve, California, USA - CZOMad2_1_08_16fungal (PacBio error correction) | ecosystem: Environmental > Terrestrial > Soil >...
TTAGGGTTCCCGGACACGGCCAAGGCAAGCCAGAAGCGTACGCATATCACCGTCCCGCCGGCAAAATTCGGCAAGTGCGCTGCCCAGCCAAAATCGGAAATGCCAAGAAAAGGGGACACAGTCAGGAACAATGGGGGACAAAATACGGAAGGAAAGGCTTTCACCGCGCCCAAAGTGTCGGAAATAACAACAGGGAACGGCAAAGCATCGGGTTAATAAGACAGTAATGGGGGGGGAAATGTGTAAGAGTGCCCAAGGTGATTCCCACGTGTGGACTGTCAATCCTTCCCGCAAAGCGTGAGCATGGTCCAACGCCAGAGCCAGGAGTAGGACATAAGCAAGACAGGGGGAAAGGATGGGGGCATGCAGAGAGCGCCAACTCGCTGGGTGGGAAACAGGGGAGGTGGGTATAAGGTCCACGGGAGATCGTGCTTGGAAATTGGGGGGAATCGTGGGTGGGCAAAAAGTGGGGCCGGGGGGTGGGTGGGGAGGTAGTGGTGTCCCGGGAAAAATAGGGATCGTAGAAGCACTTGGGGAACACTGATTTTTTCATCCGCACCTCAGTATTTCGGTGGGGGGGACAAAAAAGGCCAAAATAAGAGGGCCGGGGCGGTTTAAAAATGGAGAAAGGGTTTATGTTAGAAAAGGGGGGGGAGAAGGCTCAGGTTTTTGTGGGACACCGATTGTCCCTCAGGAAAAGAAAAGGACGGCGGGGCAACCGTGTCGGCTGTTGCCGGGAACAATGGGGCCCATCTCGACCGCGAAACTTTTCCGAGTACACTGAGGCTGACAAAAAAAAAAAGTAGGGAATCTGGTTGGGCCGATCCAACACCCAGCTCCTGAACGCCCTCAAGCCCATAGTGGTCAGGGGATATGAGGGAGGCCGACCAAAACACAGGAGGCGAGACAGGGGGGCGTGAGTACAAACGAAGCGAAATACTCTTAACCCCTGGAAAGAGAAGAAGCAAGGTTCGCCCAGAAGCGCCCGAAACATACCCCTCCCAAGCAAAACTGAAAATGGAAAAAACAATGGTGCCGAGATCCAACCACGGTGGTTTACGGGGGCCATGCACACATCCTTCCCCCCATTTTCAAAAACAACACATAAAAATTCAAATTGTCAGCCAAGGAGACAAGCAACCGCAAGGAAAATGTATCAAACACACAAACAATGGACTGGCCAGGGGCCACACCCCCAAGGTGTAAACCCATCCGCTTGGGTACCCGCCACCTGGCACCGGAAATTGGGGGGCAGTTTTTTTGTTATACATCAGTATGGGGGGGGTTCGTTCAGAGACAATGTTACCGTGTGTCTAAACCAAAAAAAACCTAAAACGTTGGGGGGACGGCCTGTAACCGATGAGGGGGGAAAACTTAGAAAAAGACGAAACCAAAGAAGCCAAAATTGCCTATTGCTTCGGAAAAAAAAAGAAAGTGCAACTGCAATCAAGAGATAAACCAGGGACCTGCGCACCCCTACGGCTCAAAAACATCACCTAACCCAAGTCTTTCCACGGCCCCAAAAGGTTTCCTTCTGGTTGTGGGCCAAGGGGGACAAGCGCAGAGTGGCGGGCGTGTAGGGGGGTGATCCTCCACACATCAGGAAAATCCGGGAAGACGTGCCCTCGCCAACAAAAAAAGGTGAAGAACGAAGCTTTGCCGGGGAACAAACAGAAACGCCCCCCCCCAAAGCCTGACAGGGGAGAAGGTGGTTGCAAACGCGATTGATGCCCCACCGAAAACTGGTCAAGCAACAAAACCAAACCCACCACGACAAAGGTCCCAAGCTAAGACCGAAGGGGGGGGCGCGGCGACGACACAAGTGCTGGGCACAACCTGGTTGGGTTACCATGCACAGCAGGAAAAGAGTGGCGACAGACAAGCGGGCAGCATGCAGCGACAACAAAAAAACTCAAGGACGCAACATGGGTCAAGAACGCCCACCCCCCAACAGACATTGCACAAAGAGACAACGAACCGGACAAAAATTATCACCCCACAAACACCCCCCTCGGCCCACAAAACCACAAGTGCCCAGAGGGAGAGAAAGGAGGGGGGACTCACAACTTCATCTTTAAAACAAAGCTTATCTCATGCGGGCATCGTGTGGGAGCTCGACGAACACTGGGGGGACAAAAAGAAGTCAAATGAAAAAACAACATCGGGCGGTACCCAGTGTGTCCCAGCCGGGTTTAACCCGGGGGTTAGCTTGGTGGGGGGACTAAGACCCCGTCGGGGTTGGTCAGTAAGCCCGAGAAATTGACCGGCGACAAGCAAAACAGAAAGTTAAAAGAGTGGCGGGGTGTGCGGCAGCCCGGGGATGCCGGGGCGGGTTAGAATGGATGTTACCCCCCGTACCAGTTGATTGGCAATAATTGTCAAAGACCCTTTTTTAGATCCCACCGAAATGGAATGTCTGTTTTAAGATAAATTCGTCATAGACAGGGGGGAATCCGACTTCCCCACCAGGTGCCCGAGACCCACAACTCGGGGCCACACCCAACACATTCTTTCCTTTGAGTCTAACTGAACCCATATTGCCCATGTCCAGCTAGGTTAGAAGGAGGTGTGTCAGTCATAAAAATAGGTGAAGGGGTCTGCTAGTGGGCAGCAAAAGTGGGGCCCTAATCGACGCTCTCAGCAAACCCGGCAGGAAAGGAACCACTAACAGCAAACGACAATAAGGGGCCTAAAAAAAAAATCAAGTTGGGCATATAGGCAAAGGTACTGAGTCCCTTGAAAAGTATGGGGGGCATTGGTGGGGTGTCTTGTTGGGGCTGGTCAGCAACGTTGGGGAGTGACGTAGTATGTCTCCGTCAACCCAATTAAAGTTCACGCAGGCCTGCTTTGACACATTCTACTTACGGGGTTAAAACCTGGAAAGTGTTCTTGAAACCTGTTTGTTTGCGGAAACATCGGCGGAGAGGGGGGGGGGGAATGGATGGTGGTTTTTGAGGGGGGGGGTTACAAGGTGGGGGGGGGTAAACAAACAAAACTCTATCCACTGGGTGTGTTGCCGGAACGAACGGGAGGTGTTAGAACAGTGGTAGTTAAGGCCCGTTGGGTGGTAAAGTCTGGGGTCAAGGCGGCCGAAAGCGAAACCCCCATGTAGTGATCAGGCAAAAGGAAAGCCGGGCGCAACTTATACATAAGGTACGATAAAGGGCTTCAAAGTCCAAAAACGCCACACAAGGGAGGGACCACTGAGAACAGGACAACAAAAAAACTGACAGTCAACAAAGGGGGAAAAAGAAACCAAGGCACGACGAATAAATACGCACGCTTCTGAAGCCACGGGAAAGTCGGGAAATCGTACCCGAAGCGTGGAAAAAGACTGGGGTGCACACCAAAGGTTGCTTGAGGCGGAATTGCGGCGCGAAGGAAAAACCAGAATCGGACCACCAGATGAACGTGAAAACGTGACCACTGGCAATGGGGCGGTCACCAGGAGAAAAGAACAACCTGCTCCCCCTACCAAACCATCAAAGGACGGGTGTTTGGGGGCAAGTAAGCTGACGTAAAAAGGAAACTTGGAACCAACCGGAGGGGATAAGGTGCCCACGAGCCCTCACACACCCTCTACACACCAACCTCTCCAAGGTACGGGCCGCGGGGGAAACGCATAATGTTTGTAAAAAGCAACAGGTTCTGGAGAGGTCAAAAATTTGTCGCGCCATCCCGGGGAAAGGCCAAAAAAAACAAACTTTTCAAAAAGGCGGACATGGACGGTGGGGCTGAGAAAACTGGGGGTTTGGCCCTCCACCAGAGCCAAGACAAATATAAATCCGAACCGGAAATGTTTCAACCACCCAACACGGCCCCCCCCCCGTAAATTACAACGGGGGGGCAAACAAAAATAATGTGCGACGGGGGGGTTCTGGGTGAAACGAGGTAAGGACAAAATGACCGGGTCTTCGCTTACCACCCCCATGGGCGGAAACGAGGGACAAAAATCTGGTCACTGAAAACGGGCGTTGGGAAAGGGTTCTCCGGGCAAGCGCCGGCGCAAAGCCCCCCGTTGATGTCGACGGTGAGAAAAACGTGTGGCTTGTTCCAGTCGCTACCGCTGGAAGGCAAAAAAAGGAAAAAGCATGGGGCCCTGTGGCTGGGCGAGGTGGTGGCGGACCAAAAACGTGTTTTTCGGAGTGGTCAGGTTCTCGGGGAGGCGAAAATGTCGGGGTGCGTCGTGACAACTGCATTGTGGTCCGGACGACATGTCTCGTGGTTGGGCTCATGAAAGGGGGCGGCCTGACTGAAAAAAACAAAAATTGGAGACGGCATTCGGTCACGGGGGGGAAAAAAGCGTGGGGGCGCACACCCCTGGTTGACGCGCACAACGACGGGGTGGACGCCGGGCCACCGATTCCCTTTTTGTGTCATACAAGAAAAAATTGAACAAAACAACCAGTTTGTAGAAGGGGGGGCGATATAGAGCGCGGGTGAGAAGGCAGAAACAAAAAACTCAACCATGCCACACAAGCGCATCCCCGCGGCCCACGGTTACCACCAGCACTCCCCCGGCCACCAACAATCCAGTCGCGAAGCCCTCACCCCTCTCCCAGGGACATGGACCGCCAGGGGTCTGAATTTCAGAGCGTTATGAAAGGGGTTTCGCATTGGGGGGGAGGAGACATTAATCCCAAGCTGGAAGGGAAAGTGTCTGACAACCATAGCAATATCTTTTGGGGGTTGGGCCGCGGGGCAGGGGGGAAAAAGTGGGGGGGCAGGTTATGGAATGAAGGCAGGGGGAAGAAGAAACCCAAGCAGGGTGATTGGGGGGGGGGGGAGTAGCAATGAAAAGGGGTGGGGGGTGCCTCTGGGTTTGTTTGGTAAGGGATCTTTCTGTGTAACGCAAGTTTCCAACCACACAACAAAGAGTTCGGAGGCGGGGGGACGGGGGGGAAAAAAAAGGGGAAATTGGGAAGATGTGGGGTTTGGGTGGGAAAAAAGAAAACCACAAGAAACAAATCTGACCAAATGAGCCATGCTTGCGAGTGATTAACGCGAAAACCGGACAAGTTACACCGGGCAAAAAGGTAAAGAAAGGGGCAAAGCTTAAAGTAGAACGGCAGGGGGCAAATGGAATAGGGAGGTGTGAATAGCCCCGCCCGGGGAAAAGATATTGAACGATCACCCCAAAGCTCAGGGGGGATGGGTCGCCGGGCAAAAGCCCAGTTTCACCCACGGGCACAAGGAAAAAAACCCGTGCCCCTAGCGGGCCAGCCGCTTTCGGGGGGGAAACGGTTAGTATTGTGCAGGGACCCGTTGGCAAGACTCAGACAATAAAGAAAAAAAAGTTCCTCCACCGACGAGGCGTCCGACCTAAATCAAGCAGAGAATGATGAAGGCGGGCCGCAAGGGTAAAAGGGTCCATAAACCCGGAGCCATGAAAATTCAGACGCAACTCAGCGCGGATTAAGAAGTTTTGAACCCTGGAAAAAGCAGGGGTAAATCTGGGGAGAAGGATCTAGCCGCGGGAAATGGTGGAAGAAGCGTTTTTGAGGGGGACTCGTGGGTGACAACGCTGGTTTGAATTGATGGAAAATAACGCCGTTTGGGATTAGGGAAAAAAAAAGAAGCGTTTTAAACAATAAAGAACCGAAGGAGAAAGAAATCCGGGGAAGACGAATGCCAGCGAACATGTCACATACCCGCAAGTCCGTAATGGGAGGGGGAACACTTGGCGCCAAGCCAAGCGAGATGCCCGGAAACAAACAGTGGGGAAGTCCCAACATGGAAACACGACAGGTCGAATGGGGGCCGACATGAAAAAAAAGCAAGTCTGGGAGGAAAGGTAATCCCGGCTGTAAGTACATAAAATCGGCGGCAGATGGGATATGTTAACCAGCGACATTAAAGGGGCCGCACAGCAAAGGGGAAAAAAAGTCTAATCATTGGGCAACTGAAAAGTAAGGGAATGACCCGACCACTTGCGCGCCCGCCCCATGAGAACCAGCCCAGGGTGGTGATAAAAGCGGTGAGTGGTTAGCGAGGAAACAGGGTGGGGACACTAAGTGGACGCATAAAGGGCAAGGGGACAGTGTAAGGCCCCCGGCTTGGGATATGCCGGGAAACTGGGGCGGCTTCCTTGTATAAAAAATCCGTGTGACATTTGAGGACGGTCAAAACTAAGGAAAACGGGAAAAGGGGAGAGATAAATGGGGGGACCAACATTGATTTGTTAAACAGGGTCGCCGGAACCGGGAAACAGTCGAAGCGCTCATACCCATCCGCCTGGCCCAACGCTACAATTACATCGCTTGACAAAACAGAAAACAAACGTTTGGAATGCAGACGATCCAACACACAGGCAAGCAAGAAGAAAAAAGAACACGTGGCCGGCAAAAGGGGAGGTCCCCAAGTTGTAGGAATTAGCCCGAACGTAAAAAAAATCCGGGGTGGTTGCCGCATACGGAGGCCCGGTGAAAAAATAAAAACAAGGGAAGGTCCACGCGGCTATAAAGGTGAAGCAGGGTGGGACAAGGAGGCCATATGCGAGGAAGTCAAAGGGGGCATATACGATGTTTTGGAATCGATGTCGCCAATAGGCCGACCTGCGAGGAAAGTGCAAAGGTAACTTAAAGGGTCAAGGGGGAAGAAAGAAAGGGCGGGGGAGTAATAACAGTTTTCGCCATCTCGCCACGGTAGTAAGGGGCAAAGGGAACGGCCAGGACTGAGCCGTGAGTGTCGGGGGTTCCGCAAGGAAAGTCAACTCGCAAGGGCGAGGAAGGCAGGGGGAAAAAAAGGGGGGATTCTTTTTGTCAGGGGGGTTTCCACAAAAAAAAGGGGGGGTGCAGAAGAAATAAAAAAGCAAACGGGGGTTGTCACATTCGGAAAAAGAAGAGGGAACATGTGGAGGACACGACTCGTGGAGGAGGCTACGCGGAAAGGGGAACAGGAAAATTGAAAAAACCGCAAGACAAAATGCTCCTACACAGCGGAGGGGGGGGGGGGGGGGGGGCGGCCGGTAGTGGGGGGGGGGGTGAGGATTATAGAGTTGGTGAATGAGGGGGTGCAATCACGGCCCTGGGGTGGGAACCGCTCAAAAACTGCAAGGGGTGGCCGCCGAAGATGCGTTGAGAAAAAAAGTAGTCGGAGGGGGGGGTGGAGTGAGTCCTTGCACGAGGTACAATTAGACGCGGGAACATCTATGCGTCAGGGCAACCTCAGCCGCCTCCACACTCCTCAAACGGCCGTCCACCCGCCCCAAGCCGAAATCCAAGACAAGAAAAAAATTTGTGGGGGGGTTGGCAAAAAGGAAAGGTGGGGTGCACACCACAAATTAATTTTGCACAACGCAACTTAAAAGGAAAGGTGTGAACCACAGCGTCCGACTGAAGCCGGAAAAAAAACCAAAAGGGGACAAGGGGTTTTGGGATCAACCAAACTGGGGGGGAAGTGCCGGGCGGAAAGGAAACTCTGCACAAGAAAAAAATCACAAGCGTTGGGGGTGAAAAGGAAAGGGTGGGGGTTTGCGAAAGGAGGTGGTCAGTGACCAAATAGAACAATGAGGGGTCAGAAGTCCCTCCCCATGAAATAGTTGGGGAGCGGGGGTAAGAACGCAACTGAAAAAAAAAAAAAATAAAGAAGAAACACAAATAAGCACAGGACAGATGGTGTCAGCTACCAATGACCTGGTGAGGAAAGAGAAAAGGAAAGACTCATTAACATAATCTAAGTGGAGAAGGGGAGAACAGAGATTAAAGGGGAAAACAAGGCAAACAGATATTGTTCGGGAAGGCACAATTGGTTGGGGGTTGTCAGATTCAGGGATAAACGGAGCGAGGAAGCTTGGGCAAAGTGGAATCGGATCCAAAGAAAACAAAAGAGAAAACGCATAAAAACGAATGGCTTGTCACCAACAGGCCGGAGGAGGGGGGGCCCAATTGGGGATAAACGCGTGCACAGGGAGAAAAAACCAGAAAAGGCTCCAATACTGAAAATATGGTGTTTAGGTGGGAAAAGGAGGAAAGGATGCCCATCACAAAAAAAAACTGGTGGAAAAGCCAAAAATGAGTACGAAACTAACGAAAAGAATTATCGGGGGCAGGCTGGTCCGGGTTGGGTGCAATCCCACCCCAACACAGGGCAAATCCGCCGACAAAATTCACCAACAACCAACACAGCGGGCCCGGGGCCGGGAAAAAATATGGAATTTTGCGGTGTGCTGGCAAAATAAAAAAAGGGGGGTGGGGTGGCAGCAGATCATGCCGGTCAATATCTGTTGTGGGCGTCAGCTTGACAAAAACCCGGGGGCGGGCAAGCCAAAAAGGGAAGGTAGAGAACGAGAGACTCAGTGTGATCGCCACAATTACAGGCAACAACGCGCCACCCCACCCAAACGCCAGAGCTGAGACACAAAACCAAACAACGGTAGAGTCCCCTTAGACACAAACCTAACCCACACAAAAAACAAACCACTAAACAACGGCAGTGACGGTGGGCACAAAAACATACGCTAGAAGGCACACCGTCATGTATCCGGTAAAGAAAAAAACAGAGTCACTAGACCATTAAAAATGTGGGGGCGTTGAACCAAAAAGAAATTTAAAAACGGCCCGTTTTTGTAAAAAAGGTGGGGGGGGGTGGATGGGAAAGGAATAAAACCTCGTTACCCAAAGATGTAAAATCGAATATGAAACAACAATGAATGTAGCCGGATATGCAAAAACAGTTCACACCCCACGGACAGCGGGGAAAAGGGAGCAAGACACGGGCGGGTTGGGGGCTGGCTTTGAAAAGGATGCCCCGCGGGGGTCCAAACACAGCACCCCCCCCCCCCCCCCAGTTTTGACCCAACCCACACCCCCATGTCGTGAACGTTGACTAAGGTTGAAAAAAGATGTTTATGGCTAATTTTCAATAGGGGAAAATATGGGACGAAACGTTGTTGGTGCAAGTACACCCAAGGAACCAATCGAATGAGAGTCAAAAATTCTTAAAATACTCGGAAATGAAGCAAGCCGGAAGGGAGACGAGTAAATCGATGTGAAGGAAATTTACAGATGGGGGGAAAGCGGTGTAGAGAATAGTCAATTGGATTATAGGACCCTGGGTAGGGGAGAAGAAATTAAAGAAATACCGAAAAAAGCAGTTGTGTCCAAGGGGCCTGGAGGGGGGTTTGGGGTTAAAAGGCTTTTAAGAGTAAAGGGGCATCTTGCGGTATTGAACAAGAAGGGCTTAAGCTTGGGTGTCAGAATAAGAAAAAAAATATAAAGCCCAAGGTATAAGGCAAAGTATAGAATAATCGATGGGTGTAATTCTGTGGGGTCAAGTGGGGGGTGGGGTCCTGCGTGGTTTTTGCTATACAGTTAAAAAGTTGCCCTTCACAACAGGGTTACGTGGGGAAAGGGGTTCACGAAACAAAAAGGGGGGAGAAATCAAAGGGGAGGTGGGGTTTTCCACAACACCAAGTTCCCGGAAAAAATAAACAAGGTAAAAAGCGGGGGGATAGTTGGGGAGGGTCACACAAAGGCCTTATTTTTTGAATAGGGGTATTAAAAAAATAGGTAGATGGACAAAGGTGGAGTCAAGTTTGGGGTGAAGGTTGTCATAGTTTGGGTGCGGTGGTGTGAGACCACGAAAGCCAACTTGACGGAATTTCACATGGAGGATTAAGCGAGGGGCAACGGGGGGGTGAAGGGAAGGAAAATATATCAGAAAAACAACAATAAAGGAGGAAAAGGGGAAAAAAGGAGAAAAAAATGCAAGTGGAAACCAGTCCGCTCATAGACGTGGCATAATGAAAATACTCACAGTGGGTACACACTCAGTTTTTGAGAAGCCAAGTAATGAAAAAAAAATGGGGTATCACCCGCGCGAAGGGGGTGGTTAAATATTGTTATTCGGAGGTGTTATGGGGGAAAGAAAGGTTTTTAAAATTGTCATAGTAATGGGTGGGGAAAAAGGGAAAAACGCCTTTAACGAAAGGTAGGGAGTAGGGTGGTGTGGTATGGGTAAGATTAGATTGTCATCGAGGATAAACAAAGAATGTAATAAAAGACGATCCTGAACAAGGACTGGGCTCTAGCAGAACAGATTTTCGGTAAACAAAAAAAAACCCCCCACCAGAGAAGGGGTAATAGGCAGCCAAGTGGTAAGGTAGTTAACGCTAACTGACAAGCAACCTGGCCCACAAACGCCAAAGCAACAAGGGATGTCAAGAGGTTGCCCTATCCAAGCAAACGCAAACCGCCTAAACACAGGACAAGAAAGCATTCAAAAAAACCCGGGTTAACGATGACGTCAGAGCGGGTCAGAACAGAACAACGGGTGCCAAGGAAAAAAACAAAAAAAGAGGCTCGCTAACATCACAAGGACCCGACTGAAGATGAACGGGACGCATAGAAAAGGCACACAGGAAAAATGTCTTTGCTCACTTTCACAGCAAAAGGGTAGGCCACTAGCCCAATAGAAAGTATAGAGAGGAAGGGTCCCCGCGGAAAGCACATCACTCATTCGGCAGTTTTTAAACTAAGGGAGGGGTTTGTTTGGGGGTGTAGTGCCAGCAGCAATGGAAAGCAAGTGCGGGGGGGGCATGGGTGTGAAAGACAAATTCGCCTGTGGAACACAGAAGACTATAAAAACTGGGAAAAAAGGGGGCAGGGGGGGGGGGGTAATTGTTGTGTGGTAACTCCCGTTCACCCACATTGTTTTGTGGGGGAAAGGGGGGGCTGGTTGAAAAGTGGGGTGAGCAGGGGGATTTAAAAGCCAGGGAGGGGGGGGAAAAGAGGCCACAAAAAAGAAGAAGGGAAGTGGGTGCCTGGTGGCTGTTTGGGGGGGTTTGGTAAGAGGGTTTTCAGGTTTCTTGCTACTGTCATACGGGGGGGAAAAAAGCTGGCGGGGGGGAGGGCTGCAGGGGGGGGGGAAAACGTAAAAAGGGGTGGGGGGCGGGGGTTGGGGGTCTTGGACAATGGCCGGGGCAGGTGACAGGGACACTCGGTTCTGCCAAAAGGGGCGAAAACAAAGGGGTTTGAAAAAAAAGGGCACGCCACAAGCCGGGGGGGCAAGGCTGGAATAAGGGGAAAAAAGAGGGGAGGGGGGAATGAAGGGGTTTGGGTGAATTACGGTCAGTGCTGTAAAAAACGTTTGAAAAAACAGCAATATACGGGGGATAACGAAACACTCTACACATGTCAGGGACATGCGCGGGTGGGAGGTGGGAACAGGGATCGTTCTCGGTGTGGTATCCAGGAAATGTGCAGCGGAGGGAAAAGCATGTCGGGAAATAAGGGACGATGGGGCTGGGAGAACATTAAATCACGGGCCCAATGGCTAAAGGGGCAGGAAAAAAAAGGGGCTGAAAAGAAGGAAATAAATATCTTTTGGGGGCCGTCGGAGGGACATGAGAGGGGGAGGAGGAGTGGGGGCGGTTCAGTCTCACAGGGGATGACCCAGCAGTTAATTTCGGGGGGGGTAGCCAGAGGGAGGGAGGGGGCAAATGGTTGGTAGATGGGGTTGGGGGAAAAATTCTTTTTCAGGTAACGCATAGTTAATGAATTAATCAATGCATGGGTGTCATGGGGGAGTGCAGGGTCAAAATAGTAATTGTCGTCAGGGGGGGTTTGTTTAACTGAACCCAACGGGGTGCAAAGAAAGGGGAAAAAAAAAAGTGTTCTACCAAAAGTCCCATGCTTTGCGCCATAAAGGCCTTAATAATAATGAAACAAGGGGGTGGTACCACCCGTGGACCAGGTAAAGGATCTTGTAGAGGTAAGTAAACAAGTAAGCCCTCGGCTGACCAGGTTTAAGTTGGAGGGGAAATTATGTTGAAAACGGGAAGAGACCAAAAGCGCAGGATTAAGAAGGGAATAATTAGCACGTAGCCGTGTCTCTCGCCGAAGCGCTTGGGGAAAAAAGTGTTGGCAAGAGGGGGGAGGAGTTGGGGTGAATTTTTCCGGGCAGGTGGGCATAACTGGGGGTGGGCCGGGATAGCCGAACGAAAACGATAATCCGGGCAGACCGATATTTCTGGCGGAAAAAGACAGGAGGAGGGGGGACAGGGAGACAGAAAAAGGGGATTGAAGCCAGTATGGGAACAAGACGCCTCAGCGCGGAAAAAAGGAAAAGTCAGAGTAAAAGTAGCTAAAAGAGAGCCCTCGGAAAAGAGGTTTAAAGCAGTCGTTGGGGTCACGGCGAGAAAAAGGGGGGAAAACGAAAGGGAGGAGTGGGGGGCTTAAACCCACTGGGGTGGAACGCGGAAAAAAGAGAAGTTGGTCAAAAAAATCAAAATGAAAGACAAGTAAATGCAGAAAAATGGGCAATACCTTATGGGGAAAGGCGATTGCTAACGTGCAAATGGGATCAAGGAAAAAGTGTTCCCTTGGTTTCATAGTGTCGGCGGATAACATTTCAGATGGGGTTGGGACGAAATGGCTTGACCTTGAAAGGAAAGGAGGCTCTGGTGGTCAAGAAAGGGAAAAAAAGGGGGAGAAGGAATAAGGATAAGGGCCTCCTGACATGACACGCTGGCCTTTGGGACCATAATGCCCTACCTCAGCACAGGTTCCAACATTGGAAAGGGAAAAACTGGACAGTGGGAGGTCAAGGGAGGCTTCCCAAAAAAATTTGCTGGACGGGGTGAAAAATAAAGGACCAAGTTGGGGATGAAGATAAAAATGATCGGTGTGACCTTCCAAGGTAGTGTTCTATTACAACTCTACGGTAAAGAGCACAGGGACGTGTACTATTTGGTTGCATACGGTGGGATAAAGAAATTGAAGAAAGGGGGAAAGGCGGGGGGATGGTGGATGGAGGGGTGAGCTTCACGGAGGAATTGAGAGAGTAAAAAAGAGGAAGAAAAGTTGACTTAATT
>Ga0179591_1252139_pt1 | contig 12813 bp, 10 predicted proteins | sample CZOMad2_1_08_16f_FD_182891 | JGI IMG/M metagenome (GOLD analysis project Ga0179591, IMG submission 182891) | Vadose zone soil fungal communities from Angelo Coast Range Reserve, California, USA - CZOMad2_1_08_16fungal (PacBio error correction) | ecosystem: Environmental > Terrestrial > Soil >...
AGCCAAGAAGGGAATACCTACCACAGCTTGGGGACTTCCCTCCACGGGGCCATTCATGGAAACCTAAGAAAGAGGGGAATGTGGAATGGGCTTCCGACAATTACGAAGCACCTCCGGAGGCGAGAAGACGCTGGGGGAGAGAGAGGGTACCCTTCATAGACGCGTGAACCGAAAAACACCAAGAAAACCGGGGCGGGAAGGCGAGGGGAGAAGGGAAAAGGAAGAAAGGCCGACTGCCGGAAATCCTGGGATTTTCTATGGGTGGTCGCGAGACATTATTATCCTTTCCCCCTCGAAACTTGGTCAGGAAACAATCCGAACCGAAGGGGTGAAGAAGGAAGAGGACTTTCCGAACCGCGACACCGGGCAATTAGAAAAACGTTGATCGTCAACCTCTATTGAATCGAGGAGAAGGAGGAAAGGATACCTGTCAAAGGCCATAATCAAACCGGTTCAAGGAGGGCAATGGAATCTCAACGGAGAAAAATTACCGGGTTGACAATGAAGCTGGGGTCCTCATCGGTGAATTGGGAATAAGAAGGTACGCTGGCAGGTTCCTCGGTGGTTGCAATAGTCTCTCTTTGGGGCTAAAAAGAAATGACTTACACGGAGACTAAAAGTAAGTAAGGAGGAGAAGGAAAGTTACAGGAGGCGAAGAATTGTGTATTAACATCTGACCAGCTGATTGAGGGATGGAGAAATTTCAGTCAAGATAAAGGACGCTCCGGGGTCAACATCCCGAAATGACGAAAAGACGCGAAGTAGAATAGAGCCAAAGAAAGAAGATAGATAGGGGAGACTCGTTCTTCGCGAAGCCTAGGCGCTGAAGCATACTGTGAAAATGAGGGATTCCCGGCCAGAAAATCGTCGAAGGTTTTTACTTAGGCTCAATGAAAAGCTGAGTCCTGAGGCGAGGCCTCGAAGAATGAGGAACAGTTGAAAGCCTCCAAGGATCCTATCCTTGGAAAAAAAAAAATGCGGTCCCTTTACTGGGCTGGGTGCGGAGAAAAAGTCCAGAATCCAGTTTACCGGAAACAGAAACTTCATTTCAATAGAAAAGATGGGAGTCTGCTCCTAAACCGGACGAGGGGGGAGATAGAAGGGGTATGTATTAATCCTAATGCCGCGGGAAGAGGGAGTATCTTTCCTCGGAAAGAACGACCCTGCCGGCGTTTAGCTTTACAAAAACGTGGTACTCCTTCAAAAGTAGGGCAGGAGGGAGGACGGGTAGATAAGCCGTGGGCCCAAGTTTCGCATGTATCGCACGGGGGAGGGGAGCTGAATAAGGTTCACTAGACGGGCGGAATCTCAAGAAAAGCGCCTCCCTCCGCCCGCCATGCCCTAAGCGGAAATCACGGGTAAGCAAACGGGGTGAAAGTAGAAGGTAGGCAGTCTCCAGCTTACGATAACCTCGCCCAGCGAGCACTTGGCCACGGTGAGAGAGGGGCAGAAACATACCCCCACGACGCAACGTAACAGAACCACATAAAAAGGAACTCACAACCTTTCCATGGAAAAAGGGAAAAATCGCCCGGATCCAGAGAGAAACTTTCTGCTCCTGGGGAAGCTGTGAACCGACATACTTTCTAAGAGAAAACGGTCCACAGAAACATTCAGGTCTGCTTACGTCATCTGACACGCAACACGGGTGACCTACTTGGAAAAAGGAGGGTATTATAAAGGGTGGAAAAGGAGACGAACAATAATGTAAGGGGGGGGTTTTCTTTCTGTCAAGAATGTAAAGCACTCTCCGAAGGCTCTTTCCAAACGATTAAGAGAATGAGACACCCAGGGGATCTGGAATCGGAGCTAGATCAAACCACACATTGATAGATGTTCCGATGGTAGGGTATGGGAGAAAAGAGTGCTCGCTGGAGGGGAAGAAATAGGAGGGCCGTTAAAAATGATGAACAGCCCGACACCAACACACCAGGTTTTCTGCCTCCCTCACCACTAAGAAGGGGCAACTGTATGTCAACGAGGGCAGGGTGGCCGAAAAACTGTCGTGCAGAAAAGACTGAAGGGAGGATCGGATGCTTGTTGCGGTTCGAAGTGAAATTAAAGGGGCTTTAAGAGTTCCCAGCTGCGGGCCACCCCGTCAATTAGGGCCGCTTTAGAGGGAATGCTGGGGCAAAGGGGGAAAAATGCCGGGGTTGGTTGCTGGCGGCTTGGTGTTTTGGTCCTTATAAGGGGATGTTTCAGTAAGAGGAAAGGAGAAAGGTTTCACTTGGCGAGGTTTCTGGGACTTCTGGGGAAACTGAACAGGTTTAACTCTGTGAACGCGCGAGGAGCGGGCGATTGGAGGGGAAGGGCAGGGTCGGCGCGGGACGAATCGGAGCTTGAGCGTGAATGACCAGATTCAAAAATGAGAATCGATTCAATCCTCTCAATAAAGGAAACGACATGGGAAAGGATGTCTAAATCTCCTACATGCCTCTAACCTCAAGGAAGTAAGTCAGAGAGCGCCAGCCTATGACTCGCTTCAGGGTCCGTGGGAACGAAGTAACTGGGGTATGCGGGCACTAGAGGTATACAGAACGCGATCTTTAACGCGCAGGTCAGGGCGTAGGCAATCCTCACAGAGGAGGATCTGCAAGGGCGGCCCTAGCTGATTGACCAGGAACAGGAGAACGGCCGGGGACGACCCACCCCGGACGAAATCAAATGGAAAGAATATCGCTGACCGTATCTTAATAGGGAGCTGGACTTGTACTAATCGGGAGGGGGGGGTAATCCTCCGCTTCGGACTGACTTTTCCAACCGCCCAGGAAGAGGAACAAAATAGGAGTCGTTTCAGGGGCCGAAAAGGGGAAAAGGTGCTTCATCTCCTACTCCTCTGAGTCACCGATATGAACATCTATAGAGGGAGAGGAAGTCTGATAGAACATGGATTCAGTCCATCTAAAGAGTTCATCTCTCCTCTGGGCAAAGAATCTCGGGCGGATGACCTGGAAGAAGTTTCATCACGCCAGCATCCCGGCCAAAAGGGGGATATGTTCAGCCACCAAAAGACGCCGAAAAGGTAAATTCCTGTCGCAGCCGTCAAGGGGACTCGTAGTCCTAGTGGTTGTCAGACAAACGCGGGACTCCCGCCAAAACAGCGAACCCTGCCCAAACAACGAGATCCTGCAAACAGGGGAATCTTCCCTTAAGGGTGAGCTGCCCGGAAAAAAACGGACCTTTTCGCCAGGGTTACAGCTGAACTGGACAGAAGGTCCTGCGGCGAGACTGGAGGTCTGGACGGACAGGGGGGAGCGGGCCGAGAGAGAGCTTATATGACCAAATGGAGAAGGGCCCGTCATATCAAATGAGGGGGGTCGCCGTGGAGGGAAGCCGCAATCCTGATATGACATCGAAAAATGCTGCGGGGGGTCTGGACGTCTGCGTAGGAGTTGTGAGGGGGAAGAGAGAGGAATTTCTCATAACCCAGTAACCCATTCGCTTCAGTAGATGAAGAGTCGCGCTCATAGAGGGGAAGCCGAACCGGGGGGCTCGGGCGGCGTACTGCGGGGGGCACATCGTGTCGCATCAGGGGGTCTGCAGAAAGGGGGGGGGGGGGGGGGGGAGACACTAAAAAACCGATCCTCACACCAAAAAAATGAAGTACACGATAACAGAGTATCACAACAAGCTTGCGAGTCGAACTGGTTGACCTCTCACGTTCTGTAACGTTAGGAGGTTCCGACCAGGAAGCGACGTGGGGCGGAGAGCCGTCCAGGAGCGGGACGGTCCCCCCATTGCGGGTTAAGCAAAGCGTCGGAGGGGCATTACGCCCGGCTTGCATGGATCAGGGAGGAGTGGTTACTCGGGAGCAGTGGCGGTGGGGTTGCAGTGTATCCAGGGGGCGAGGGGAAGCTTCCGATTAGCGGGGGCCGAGGCGGGAGACAGAAATTTAAGACACAGCCGCTTGGGGTAGGAGGTCGACGGGGGAAGGGTCTCGCAAAGTGGGGAAGACGGAAATTCGAAGCCACGCGTGACCTTTAGAGGTAAAGGGGAGGGTGAAGGGTATGGGTGTAGTTTGACTTTGGGCGAAGCTGGTAACTTTCCAAAAAGGTAGTAGAACTAGGGAAGAAAGATGCGGATTAAGGGCGCCGCGGTGAGAGAAGACGTCCGAGCTGCTGAGTCCAGGGGAGGGAGGGGAAGAACGCCTCTGTTGAGAAAAACTTCAGTGCTTCGGGGACTCGGGGCTACGTCGGGCGATGGTTAAGGAGGCGACTGACGTCCAGCTGTCTTGAGGGTACCACGCCGCAGGCAAACGGGGGTTGATAGAAAGGGGCGAAAGGAGTCCAGTGGCTGGACTAAAGTCCAAAACTGACTGCTGGTCACCCGACTGGCACGGGCCAAGTGTCTCAGCCAACAAATCCGTGCTGTGGGGAGGAGCTGTCGCCCAAGAAGGAACGCGAGCTGTGACGCAAAGGAGGGAGACGCCGGTAAGTCAGGTTGGTTACTTCATGGCCGGCCCGAGGGGCTCATCATCGTATAGAGGCAGTTCCTGTCGTAGAGCTTGGCAAAAAGAGAAAGAGAACTCAAAGGAAATCCCGCTGTGCAGGTCCGTCACGCTGCTGGCGTTTCGGGTCAAAGGTATACTGGGAAAGAGAGATGGGGGGAAAGAACGCCCGGGTCGGGCAGCAAAGCCCGAATACTCTGCACAGCGGGATGGCCAGGGTCGGAGAGTGCGGAAGGAAGTCCAAGCTCGCTTACTCGGGGACCTGAATCGTTGGGAAGACCCCCGATTGTGAAATTCTAAAGGGTCGCCAGACGCCTTTAACCTTCCGTCACCTTCGATTACCGTCAAGATGGCTGCGACCTCACGAAGGTTGAAGCTGGGGAACGTCCTCCCAAACTTCGCGCTGAGACAATGGGCCGGGGAGCAACGATTGAAACTCGAGAGGCATCCTCGTAACCTACCGGAAAAGGAAAGGCCACTTCTCAGCACCCCGCGGCGAAAACTGTACCGCAAGTCCATAAAGTACCGGCAGCTAGGAAACCCGCCTTCACCATCGCCAGAGAAATCAGGCCATACCGTCGCACCAATAGCGTCCGCAGAATGCGGCGAAGATCTCACCGATTGCTGCCGCCCTCCTCCATACAAGCCATGAAAAAAAGAAAACTCGAGAAACCCGGACCTCATACGGGCATCTGTTCGACAGACGTCGACTAAACTGCAGGCGCCCGGGGGAAGCCGAGGCTCGCCGTCGGAAACACATACAACAAAGAGAGCACTGCGACGGCCGTCCAGGTTCACGCTCTGGCTGAGCAGGTCCGTGCTTCCCCACTGCCGAAAAGGCACCGTCTAACCCGAAAGTACACCGTCCAGGAGGTTGTCGCACTTCTTTACCGGCAAAGGAACCTTGGGCACCCGAACTGGAAGAATCCATCAAACACAGGCCACCATTTCACAAATCCCACAATCAGCTACCGTGAAAAAGCCCCGCTCTCTGTCCGCCTCGCTCGACCAGGAAAAGGGGGTCGTCAGCGACGAAGACCTCACCTTGCTTACAAGAAAAGTCTGCCGACTGGAAGAAAGAAACGACGCTAAGTGTAGCTTCCGAGTGCACTGAACGATGGCGGCTACAACAGGACCGCGTTGGGGATCAGCACTGGACACCGGGAAAAAAACACCGGCCCTCGCAGATAATAAAACATCCCCACGCGACAGTAGAAACGGAGGGACTGCGATCGCTGAAAGGAAAGCAACTCCGGGGAAAGGTTCCTTCGGCTACGGGTCGAAGAGACATTCGAGAGAAAGGTCCACCCTCACTCCAACTCCTCATCACGGAAGGAAGGAACACCGCCTCCACGCCGTGACGCAGATCAGGAGCGGTCATGCGCAGAGTAAACCGAAGAGACTGTCATCGTACTGACGGAACGTCTCCGAGGTCATCTCCGAGCTCAAGGAAAGTCCGGAAACAAGAAATCTCCGAATGACAATGGGCAAGCAACCTTCGAAAAGGAAGGTGCAACTAGCAAAAACCGTTACGCGAGAACTCAGAGGTGCCAGGGTGTCCATCGCGGTATATGGCCGGGGAGATTGGGGGTCGGGGAGCGGGAGGGCTTCTGCGCCCACCCCAGCAAAGACGCCCAAGCGTGTACGCTTCCGAAGGAGACATGTAGAATATTGGTGTAGGGATCTACCAGAGAAAAAGTACCTGGATGTAAGGTTATTCCCAGTTAGGCAAGGATAAAAGGCTCGCCGAGGGGACCACGACGTCATCAGAGGAAGGGGATAGCCGTTAAACTCAGCGCGCCTCTCGATGCAGAGCGTCGAGGTCAGAATAGCTTTGAAGGGGAAAGGATCACTAACGCTTCATCAGCCGGGGAAAGTTGGAGGGATTCCGGCCCTGCCCAGAAAATCTACTGGGGGAGGCTCTTGAGCGAAGCGACGGGAACCAGAGCCTGAAGTCGGCGGAGGGCCTCGAAAAAGGGTATGACAGTTCCAGACTCCAGAGGAGAGCGGGGGGGGGGGATGAGAAAAGGCGTCTCATTTAAAGCGGTGTTAGGTTCTGACCGCCTACATTTGTACTGCGCAGTCTGGAGCGACCGCAGCTGGATGCGAGAACTACGCCTGGACGGAGGAGGTAAAGATCGGTCGTTCTTGAAGGGGCCGTCCGAGTGAAACGAGAGAACGCATGACGTACGGGAATACCTCTGCCAGCCAATCCCGGGGGAAGGGGGTTATCACTGTACTCCGGGCAGGTAGGGCAGGTCGGCTCGGTAGAGAGCCCGGTGGCACTAATTGAGTCGCATGATCGGGCGCGGGATCGGCGCTGAATACGATCAGGCTCGGCAGGAAGCTCAGCTAGCGCGGGGCCTGGAAAGAGCCGAGACCCGGCCATGCCCAAGAACCAACCACCACCCCCCATTCCCTAAAGGGGGTGGACTTGGTGCTAATAAGACAGCAGACTAATACCTCGCCCAAGCCGAACCGGCATCCCACGTCAGCAGAAGCCGACGACCTGCCCCGCGGAAGTCCGGGTAACAACTCCCAACGTCCTCCGGCACACAAAAAAACAAAGGTTTCCAAACGGGAGGGAACAAATCCAGATCCAGCGCTCAAAAGGCTAGCAGCCTGGGGTAAGAGGGTCAGCCGACAGCCGGTAAGAAACTGCAGCGAACCGCCACATAATAATAAGGGCAGGGATAACCGCAGTGATCTTCCACGCGCACGGGGCGTGACACAGTAACCTGAGTAAATTCAGAAGGATTAAACCCACTGGCCGGGGGTTGGACGGGATCAAAGAGTTAAAGGCAAGAGAAGTCTCTTTCCCGGCGAGTCAAAGGAGAAAGGTGCGAAAGCCAGGGCCGCGGCCTCGTAAGAGAAAGAAACCACAAAGATGGGAGGAAAAGAATAGATTCGAGAAACTCTGCCAGGAGGTTGAAAAAAGGGGGAGAACTTTCCTTGGAGTACCTCTTACCAGCCAAAACCCCCTAGGATGGGGCGTCAGACACCGGCCAAAACCTTTTATAAGAAAAATCCGGTTAAAAAACCTGTATGTCACGAGAAGTGGCGCTGCGATGACACTGAGGGCAGCCCGGCAGAGCTGTGAGGGATTATGGGCGGCGCAAAGACAAAAGCTTCCCCAGCGCTAGCAAGGAGACGCTGGAGCCGGGCGAGTTGAGGGGTTCATCGTTGGAACCGGCATTTGGGGGCGGAGGGGGGAGGGGAGGGTCTGTTCCGAGGCCGCGGGGAATTAACGCGGGGGTGGGAATTTGCGAGCTGGGCGTTAGCACAGGGGGACTGCTACTTCGGCGACGTGCACATCGGGGCGGAAAAAGGGGCCGAGGACAGGGAGGGTCCGTGGGCGGCGACATCGGGGAGATTATCGCGGCACCAGATCGTCTGACCCGATCCCTCAGGAAAAGATAACTGCGACGACCTCTGGGTCCCGGAAGGGGAGAAAGCTCCACCTGACACAAAAGAAAGGGGCTCGCCTACCAAAACCGAGCTCAGCACGACGGCTGTCGGCGGGGGAAGCTGTCGCCCGTACGGACAAGCGTTATCTACTGGACTAAGAACTTGAATACGAAGATAACCTCCGGGGCTCAGTCCAAACCTGCGGGCGATCCGTACGCGGCATTGCGGACGTGCGCAGGGGGGGTCCGGAACCTGGAGGCAGGGAAGGCGGACAGAACCCGCACCGCCGCAAGTCAGGAAAAAATAGAAGAACGGTCGGCGATTCGTATAGGGAACATGTAAAGGCAGGTCTTCGGGGCCTCATTCCCTTGCTAGCGCAAGCTTCCACCACGAACGGTGTCGATGGCCTGTCCGAAAGGCCGCCACGGTGGGGGACAGGTAGGAGGGCAGCTCCTCGGCGGAACCGATCCCAGGGAAGAAGGAACGCGATCTAGCATCTAGGACATGCGCGCGTGAGAACAGGTTAGAGTCCCGGCGGCCGGGGCGCAGGTCCGGGTTCATAGCAGGGAGTTTTCAGACAAAGGAGAGCCCCGATCCTGAAGAAAGAATCAAAAACAGCCAGCAAATCCTTAACTTTTCAGTGTCCGCCACCACTCCTCCGCGGAACATGTACCTGGCCGTCGCAATCCGTTCATCTCGCTGGGAGGACTGGTTTACCCGCAGGGCGTGGGGGGGAGGAGGCGCGGGCCTCGAAAAAAACCTCCACCACCTCGAAACTGCCCAGCGACAATGTTTCCCAAAAGACCCTATTAGTATGTCGCGAGAACGGGGGGGATGGCCAGGTCCAGAAGTTGGCGCCGGCCGCTGAACATTTGCAATAAGTCCATTCTTCACTCTGATGCTGCCTTAACGGGAGAGGCCCGCAGAGCGAGATCCCGACGCGACAAGGCCCGTCAGAACTTGCCCAGTTACGGGTGTCGGAGGTGCGAAGTGCGCAGAAGGTATCTTCCAGCTCACGAGTTTCGGGTGGGAAGGCGTGGGCCGTCGCGGAGGGGAGTTAGGGTGGACAAAAGGTACTACACGAAACGTACAAACTACCCCGGTTTCGGGGCGGCCGTAGCGGTGTATGGAAGAGGGCGGAGAGATGAAGAGAGGGAAGGTCCTAACCTTTTCTAAGGGGATAGCGTGGGAGTACTGATGGGAAAAGTCCGGCGACCAGTGCAGAGAGCACCACTCGGTCTTATCTCGGGAGTTGGCCGATGCCAAGCACGAAGGGGTGAAGGGGCAATCAAAGGGGGGAAAATTCAGGGCAGGGCGTAAATGAGGCATGTTATTACAATGCTCTTTGAAGGGGACGTCGCTACTACCAGGTGCACTGGTATAGCTCTTCTAGGAAGTCAGGGGCTGAGAGGGAGAGACGATGGGGGGCTGGGTAAACAATGGGGGAGCTGCGATGCTCCGAGAATTTTCCGGTCAGGGCCGTGCTTCTTGAGGGGTAATCAACATAAAGGTGACGAACAGCCGTTTACTTTGTAAGGATGGGGCCAGAGACGGTCATGCTAGCATTGGTTCCGACCTTAAAGTCATCCAGAAGGTGACTGGACCGAAGTATCCAGAGGGGGGACTGGGGAGGCGGGGGTTATGTGCTGTAAAAAGAGGCGCGACTCGGCGGCAGAATGAATGTAGGAGAAAAAGATTAGATGAGGCGGTCGCCTCTTGGTTCTGGAGCGTTCAAAGAAAGCGGCTGCCGGAAGGGAGGGCTCGGCAGCACCTCGGTGAAGCGGAGCACTGCCGTGGCTTACGTGAAATCTTTGAAGGGGTGGAATGCTTCTGGCTTGCTATGGTTAAGAGGGGCGGAGCTCCGGTCCAATCAGCGTGCGGGGGAAAGGGTCGACGGGGTGCTCATCTGGCGGGGAGTAAAGGGGCGGGACGAGAGAAAGGCCGAGTAAAGCTTCGGCACGGGGTCTCAGGGAGGAAAGGGGACCCATGGGAGAATCAGAAGCCTAAGGTAATGCTGAGCGCCACACGCAGGAGCGAGTGGAGTGGCAGCCAAGGACCATGCGCGCGGGAAGGAGGCCGGTAAAAGTATGGCTACCAGGGGGAGGGGAAGTGGACGGCCCTGTCTTGGGTCCGGAATCATAGATAAGATGAAGGAAATGCATGATCTGGACACGACCCAAAAAGAATACCGCTGGCAGGTCGTCCCAGGGCGGCTGAACAGGGCGGTTAACTCTCTCACAACAGCGTATGATAAACGAAGAGAGAAAGCACCGTGTCTTCTCCTAAAGAAAGGCCGTGATGGGGTGTAGTGGCGAAGACTCTCTCTACTACTCAGTCCCTGACTCGATCGAGGAAGACCCATCCGGAACGTCAATTCCTCCCAAAGGGAGTGACTAAGCTTTACCAGAAAGTCCCGGCGCGAGACCGGTCCTAGATACCGCGGAAGGTTCAAACACTGGCCTTGAAGCAGCTCATGACGACAAGACCAAGGAGGCTGCCTGAGAAAACACTTCAACGGTGCTCACGTTGAGCCGCAAAAGGGACGAATCGGCAGTACGTAAAAAAAAGGAATCAGGCCGCCCAGTTCTAGCAACAAATCTCGTGACCGCACAAAGACTAGTCGCCGCCTGCAATCGCCAGCGAAACGCCAGCCATACAAGCGCCCCCGAAGGAAAGACGAAACCACGGGAGGATACAGGGGAGACAGAACGAGGCTTGCTGCCTCCGCCAGAAAGAGACAGCAAAAGGGATAGCGTCTTCAACTCAAAAAAAGGTAAAAAGAACAGCACGTCTACTACCGGACGGCTGCCGCCGCCGAGCGCCGGTCGACCAGCACATATCCCCCGGACTATCACAACGGATACTTCCTTCCGGTAAAGCGATTATCAGACTGACCGGCCCCTGCCCTTAAAGACAGAATTCACCGTCCACGGCGGGGTGTGTCGTCTTCTGGAAGTACAAGAGCCGTCAGCACTGACCGGAACACGGCACACGGACATCGGAAGGCCTCCGCCATCTACACCAAGTGCCCAAGCACCACAAGCTCGACCGCTTAACATAAAACTCGCCCTCTGTCAATCGCCTCGGACAGGGACAAGCCGTGTAAAAGTCAGCGCGAAAAAGCTCCTTGCTGACACACTGAAAGAACGTAGCCGACGTTGAATCGTGGGCGCACAAAGAAAAGAAGCGACTCCTGGCGCGCAAAATCCGGCGCGACGAGAAATCGGGGGAAGGGAAATCAAAGTGAAACCGAAAGCGCTAGATCTACCGCATAAGCAAGACTGACCCTGCCTCAAAACTGGCGACGAACCCTTCAACAGGACTACGGGCCGCGACATCCAGTCCTGGGTCGGGGGATACGGGGTTTTCTCACTGACGGAAAGGCACAATTGGGGGGGGGGGGGGGGGGGGGGGGGGGGGGTGCAAACATCCGCGAAGGAAACGATAAGCCCCCCGCCCCAGAAGAACTTTCTCAAACTTTCACTTAAGCACCGGCGACACCTCAGGTCATCGTTCTGACGGGAACTCGCCGCTGGAGGGAATCTTCCGCGCTAACTTAATGGCCCGGTCCGTACAGCCGAAACAGATCGGCCGCAAATGCGGGACAATTGGCCAGTACGTCGCAAAGAGGTTCCGGCAGCTAAAGGGACGGCGAAGCCTCATCTGGTTCAGGGGTCCTTTTTCGGGCGGGTTCTCGTTTAAGGGGGCTCGGGTTGTCGGGAGTCGAGACCAAGCCCGGAAAACCCCTCCCCCATCTCTAGTCGGAGGGACGACGGCCAGGTACAGGCTAGGTAGTGGTGGCTGAAATCTACAGCTGGGGGGGACGACCTTTCTTTAGTTTGCCCAGGTCGTAAAGATCGAAAAAAAACGAAGGCTTCAAGAAAAAAGACGCTACTTCGTACAGGGGGGAATCGGTTCTCATCCAGGGAAACCGGGCTAGTATTCATCTACACAATGATCTCGCCTCGCTCAGGGGGTCGATCTAAAAAATCCTTACCAACAGGTGGCGGGCCTTAAGTCCACCATCGAAATCATACAGCTCGGGTGGGGTTAAAGCGACATCGGCGCGCAGCGAAGTATATGCGAAGGAGGACGAGCCCTCTCTCGGATACAAGTCCATACCGAAAAAAAAACGGGTTATGCGGGACATTTAGGAATGTGCTAGAACATCACCCACCAGGGGACGAAGCGCCGCTCAGCATAAGAAAAAAGCAAGGAGCGCCCGACAGCGGGGAGGCGGCGCCTACGAAATTGGACTTGGAGGTAAATAGAAGGGTCTGTATTCCATTCCGAGGGGGGGACCCGAGATCAAAAGAAGTCACGAAGAGGGCCAGCCCTCCAGCCGGCGGTTGCGCGGGTACGGTATATCGCTGTACTCCTTGAGTAGGGCAGGTCGCGCGGGTATCAGCCGTGGGCACCAGGTAGGTCTGCAGTTAGCGGGCGGAATCACGTACCGATCTGTTTTCCTAAAGGGTAAGAGACTTCTCGCGCTGCCTTCCTAAGAAGACCCAACGGACAGGACCCGCCCGCTCCGAGCTGGTGTCCGCCCCGGATGTTCAATCCGACCGACTAGTCGAGAATAAAAAGCAGGCACCGGTCATCCCAGCGAAGGAGACGCCTGACCCCGACGAAGCCTGGACATCCCATCCACGCCAGGCGCCACACCAACGGGCGGGGGTCCAAGAAACTCGCTGCTCCCTCCGGGCTCACCGGGAGAGCCTGGGGAACTTGGCAACAGCCACAACAACCTACCAACGATACTCAGGAAGCGGCGCCTCAGGGAACAGAAAAGGCTCACGGCGTGACATACAGGTTGGTTAACAAAGGGATTTTGGAAAAGGAGAAGGGTGGCTTCTGAATTACTCCCCCTCCGGAAACGGGGGTTGTGTAGGGCTGGTCAAAGGTTAAGAAGAGGGGGGAAGGAGTAAACGGCCTCCGAACTCCAGGGGAAGAGACGG
>Ga0179591_1260596_pt1 | contig 12811 bp, 17 predicted proteins | sample CZOMad2_1_08_16f_FD_182891 | JGI IMG/M metagenome (GOLD analysis project Ga0179591, IMG submission 182891) | Vadose zone soil fungal communities from Angelo Coast Range Reserve, California, USA - CZOMad2_1_08_16fungal (PacBio error correction) | ecosystem: Environmental > Terrestrial > Soil >...
AAAAAGGTTAAAAGGGAACTTCACACATTTGTGGAGGTACCCTTTTTGATGGGCGCAGCTTCTAAAGGGCGAGGTCAAAAGGGGGGAAACACCTCGGAAGCACAATCGCCCTAAACCAACCCTGGGGTAGTGATGGGAAAAAAGACACAAGTGGAATGATGTCCTGAACCAGTGCTGGTTCATGTGGGGTAAACCCGTGGCGAAAAAACAGGGGCCTTGGGGGGAAAAAAAACATATAAAGTTGGGTTGACATAGATCATTGTACTAAAGGTATCTCAAAGTTACACAATAGCCCACTTTTGGGTACATTTTGGGAGAGGGAACCCCAGGTACTGTGTCATGGGGACCAATTTTTGAAGAACAAAAAGTTGCAAAACATTTGGTCGCACATGGGGCCCCTGGAAAAAAAGTACCGGGCAAGGGGAACGAAAGAATTATAAACGGGAAATAGAAAGAAGAATATCCATGCAACAAAAGGAGAGGGGGGACGTCGTTTACAAATAGATACAAGGGAAGGAGGGAAAAAAAAGGGCAAAGGGGGCTTGCTCCATCAAAATATAAGGACCATTCACCAGGATGAAGATACAAGTCTACGGTGATAGCGGCGAGGAAAGGATAGTAAAGGAAGACCAGCAGGAATATGAGGGGGAACACCACCGACGTTGACAACACGCCATCACGGTATAAATAAAATGAAGAGAGCCACAAGGTGGCGGATGAACGACCCAATCTAGTGGTTGGTTGTGCCTTTTGGGGCATTTGGTCGGGCGGATTCTCTCGGTAAAAAAAGGTGAGAGTAGAAGTTGAGTGTCGGAACGGTGCCAGAACAGACAGGATAGGGGGGGGAAGGACAGGCGTAGTGTTCAGTAACGACCTCAGTTCAAGGAGCATGCCGGGGCAGTGTGGGACGCAAAGTTGGTTGAAAACGCTGTTAAATTCGCTTCCCAGTTTGAGAACGTCTGATTGGGGGGAAGTGTAGAGAGAACAGGGAGGGAGAAAAGAGGGGTCCATGGTTAAAGTCCGCAACCGTGATCTTGTGAAACACTGCAGAAAAATTCCAAAAGGGGGGGGGAGGGAAAGGTGTTTGACCGGGGCAACCTACTTTAAGTAGAAATCAAATCAAAGAAAAAGGACTTCTGATAAAATCAGGACGAAAAAGGCGGTCAAAGTGGGTGGGTGCGGGCCGTCGGACAATGGTCCGGAGGTCTACGAAGGAACGGGGGAATCGGACGCCTCCAACAATAGTTTTCCAGAGGAAAAACATTCTGGGAGGGGGGACTGTAGTCAATAAAAAGTATCCCCGCGAACCTGGCCAGGAGGGAACTCGAATTACATCCGCTTAAAACGTGCATAAAAAAAACCTATAAAAATGTCAGGAATTGGTGAGGGTGGAGGAATCCAGTGACCAGTAAAAAGCGAGTTCGATTAGTGAGTAGATGGCAATATTCAAAAAGAAAATCCATTCAGGGGGGGGGGTTGGCGAACAAAGAGAAAAAATGGACTAAAGTGGGGACGCACAGAAGCCTTCTTCGCAGAAGGAGGGACAGTGTGTAAATGCTTGGTCCTGGGGGGGAGTGGGGGACGTCGACGTTCCTAGGACATCATGCCAGGGTAGAATTTCTAACCCGGGGAAAGGACAACATTCAAAGGGTGGGGGAAAAGAGGGAAGAAAGGGGGGGACTGGAAGACCGGAGTTTTTTCAACACTAAAGATGGCGGTAAGTGACCAAAGCGGGAACACATTGGTCACTGACCCCAGCAACTTCCCCGAAAACAAAAAAAAGAGGGGGGAAGACTGCAGCTTAGGGGATCCCAAAAAAAAAAAAAGACGGAAAAAAAAAGAGACGAGCCACATTTCCTGCGGTAGCGGGGAAAAAGGCATCTACCACGCCATGATCGATCAGAAAACCAAGAAAATCCGACTTTTCGTATCAAAAAACCAATTTTTCGAAAAGAAAAAAGGAACCGTCCGGGGAGAGAAAGAAAAAAGGGAATTTCTGAACAGGTGACGGCGGTCCAGATCCAGCAAACAAAAAGGAGGAAGTATCTCTCTTCAAACAAAAGAAGGAGGAGATATCGGCCGTTGGTTGTTGGGGGGAAAGAAATGGACATCAACAACAAGAAGCCAAAAAGATCTCCACCGAACGGGAAAGTCCAAAATTGTCGAGCAAGGGCGCACGAGGGAAAAAACCGGGTGGGGGATCGATCATGAGCCGCCCGGGGAAAGCTCACTACCGGGGCGGGGGTGCATGAAAAGGAAGGGACCCGGCCCCCGGAGGGTTTGTGTGTATCACAAAACCCGAAAAAAAGAGTGAGGATCTTGGTTATCTGAGGTTCTGGTCAGAAAAAAGGGGTTGTGAAATTAGTAGGGGGAAAGTAACCAGACCGAATCGTGTTAAGTCCCCCTTCCGGAAAGCAGTATACTCCGTTACGGGGAAAGGGAAGGGGTGGTCGGGGTTGGAGACCTTAAACTAGCCACTAGCAAGAAAATGGGGACTGGAAACGGCGTGAAGGGCATTAACCATCTGCCATCAAGAATTTACTGAAAATCCGCTGCTTGAAAGAAGGCTGTTACTCACTAAAGATGGCGCCAGAGGGTTTAGTTGGAGACTCTTCGCAAAATAAATGGCACTTTTGTGGACGGAGACAAAATAAAAAAAAAAAAAAAAAAAAAAAGCAAAATGGAGACTTGCAAGGGTCTACGGACAGAAAGGAAATCTAACGGACAGATCATTGGGGGGAACGGAACTATGACAAGCACAACAACCAATTGGAGGGTCCTGGAAAACAAAAAAAAAAAACCAGGAGGGGAAGTTTGAGGGTGAAACACGTGTGTGGTTAAAGAGGGAGTTGAAAGCGGGCCCCCTGATGCTCTAGCAACAGTCCCGGAAAAAAAACCCGTGACAGGGGGGGGGGGGAGCCGAAAAAACCATGTCAGATCTCCACGATGGGGGTGAGGAGGAAGAATACAATAAAGAGGAAACCACATCACGTACAAATTCAATGGCCTAACCCAAAACAAAGAGACAAATTGTCCATGCAGAATTAAGCAGGGCTTTGATAGCTGGAAACGAGGAAAAGATTCATGCCTAAAAACTCGTCGGCATAAAGGGGGGGAATTCTAGCCACGCCAGAAGGAAAGTAAAGGTGGCGGATTCGCAGAACCAAATCACGGTCTTCCGCAATGACGCATCAGACTAGGCCACGCAAAAGGGAAAGAAGTGGCAACTATCCGCAGGGAAACGTCAGCATCACTGTACGCAAAGTGGACAAAAACATTGGTCAAAAAACGTCCGCCGCTAAAAAACAATTAGATTGTTTGAGACGACCTTAAAAGGAAAGGCGCGGTAGTAAAAAAAACTCGACTCACCGAGGGAAGGGGGGACGATGATTGGGTTTTCTGAAGTCATGTACCGTACGGGACAAAATCGAAGGTGAAAAGAATGGGGTGAGAATGCAGAATGACCAAACTTACCAGTCACCCACCAACGAATTTTGAAGAAAGCCCCCAAGGTGTGGGTACAATTGGCAATATGTTACATAAAGTAGAGGGGTACCACGCTTTTGGGGGGTGAAACAGAAGAAGTTGCTGAAGGGGGACGGGAGGGGGGGAAAAGAGAATTAAAAGAAAGAGAAACGCCGGATCTCATAGACTTATGGTAAAAAAAGACAGGAGTCAAGTCCCGTGGCACCTGGGGGAAAGGGGGAAAATTGTAAGGGGGAGAAACGGAAAAGGAAAAAAGGGGGGGGGAAGGAGTTTAATGTATTTTCAATTGGTGAATAAAGAGGGGGTCAGAGCCGGCCTCCCCTCGGGAAAGTCCGAAGGAAAGGGTTGCAAGGGACGAAAGAGGGTTGCATTTGGTATATATGAAACCAATATCGGAAAAAGGAATTGAAAAACCCGATCAAAGGGGGTCCAGGCAACAAAAAACAACTTTTTATCAGGGAGAAAAAGTCAGGACACGGACTATGTCATAATGGTCATTTCGGATTTAACTGTTCGAACGACACCTGACATCAAAGTGGGGGACAAAGGGAAAAAAAGAAAAGCCTGGCAAGGCAATTCCTAAGTGACGGGTGCTCCCCAAAAGGGTTGGAATAACGCCGGTACTCTTAAGCAAGGGAAGGGGGTAGGTGACTCCCTCCATGTGCGCCAGACGACAATGCCACCAAAACTGTGGGTAGGCAAAAATCAAGTAACGTATCAATTCCCACAAAACAACTAAATGACATATAGAGATGAGAAGTAAACGAAGGGAAAATTTCACGTTTTTTTGGAGTTCCCTGGGGGCGGCCCGCAGACAAAGCGAAAGGGGGGGGATTAAGGAAAAAACCTCGGGAATTCAGCATAGAAAAAAAAGAGGATAAAAGGGGACCCCGAAACCCAGGGTTAGATGGGAAAGTCGGGGGGGGGATTGAGTGGAACCACGGAAAAAAAAGGTTGAGAATACTCAATCAAGACCACAGAACCCCGTTGGTAAGATCACATTACGCGCAATCTGACAGGGAAGGAGACACTAGAAAATTTGTGGGGGGGAGGTTGAGGGGGAAAAACCCAGGGAACTGGGGTAAGGTTTTCATTATATCAATGGGGGGGATAGGAAAAAATGAAACACCTCCTGTTTGAAACCACATTGGGAAAAAAAAAATTTGACTGGGGTCAGCCAAAAGAGAAAGAAACCTAAAGTTATAATAAGAAAAATATAATACATCATATCCAGGAAAAACAGTTGGGGCGGGTCACCAGAATGGGGACATGTAAGGTGGCAACAACCTGCAATACGGGGGAAAAGGGCACCGAAGAGGGAATGAGGATATTTATTACGGTGGGGGACCGGAAGGTAATAGAAGGAGGATAAGCCAGCATAATATTGCGTGAAAACAAAAAAGCGTGGAAAAAAAACCATCACGGGGGGGGGGACCAGGAAAAAAGGTCTCCAAAAGGGGGGCGGCTCCAATCAGGTTGTTGGTGCCTGGTGGGAAGGGGGGTGCGCTAGGGGAATTCACTCTGGCGAACCTAATTGCGATTGAGTTGGGTACAGACTGTCAGAAAAATACAAGTAGCCACTGATAGGGGGATAATGTGGTGTCAAAGACGCAGTTGGTTTCATACCAGGAAATTGAGAAGCAGGCGGGGGGGGAAGAAAAATTCGGGCAATGGGGGTGAGGTGTTTCCTGTGGGTCAGTTTGGGAAACGCTACAGGGGCCAGTCACGGGGGGAAAAGCGATGTAAGAAGACTAAAAGGGGACGCACTCGAATGGAGCAGTTCATTGTTGTCATCACGTTTACGGGTGAGGAAATCCGGCAAACGGTGGGGGGGGAAAAAACTGAAGGAAGAGGAAAAAGGGGGGAACCGGCCACCTACGTTGAGGAGGATCAATCCACTATGTAGACAGGGGGATCAAAAAGCATATATTTTCCCGGAACCAAACCGGAGGTCCAAGGTTGGGGGGGGGGGGGTTCCAGTAAAGGGGAACGGGCCGACTCACTCGGAGTAAAAGGACGATCCACACTCGTGAGACGCAAGGGGGAAGGCGGAGTTTTTCCTCTCTGTTAAGGAAATGAGCGGCAATCGAAGAAAGGAAAGAAAAAGGCAGGAATAGAAAGACATAGGGAAACTGCAGAACAACCACTATTCCCTGTCCCAAACGGAACAATTTGGGTTCGGTGGAGAAAAAAGTGTCAAAAAAAAAAAAGGAGGGGGAGTTCTTCAAACAAAGATTTCGGGGGTCACGAAAGATGGGGGGGGGGTTGGAGGCGCCCAAAGGACATGGAAGAAGAGGCAGCAACCTAACATCATTTGGGGACTCAGAGGACTAGAGCGCAGCAAGGCGGCAAGGGAATGCACGGGGAAAGGAAGATGTTACCAGCGGGAGTGCCAACGAGGAAAGGGAGAAAAGACAACATGCCCAAGGGGACACACTTAACGACGATTATAGCTGAGCCAAAGGGGGGGAAGGGAAAAACGACCCGGTCGGAAAGTTTTACCTCCAAGAAGGGGCCGTACAAAGGTGGGGGGGTCAGGGGAAAAAGGGGGAAAAAAAACGAGGCCTCCGCAGTGGGGAAAAAAACGCGGTGGTGAACAAACAGAAGGAGGGGGGACGAATATCAACGCAAAGCTCTAAACAACTTTCCGGAGGGGCGGATATTCACGAAACGGGGAGGCAGCAAAAAGAAGAGAAAGCGTGGACGTTCGGATCGACCAGAGTATACTGAATCCGTCGTCCGAACGTGGAGAAAAACCAGTCTTGTGCGGCCAGGTCACGTGGGGGGCGGAAAAGGGAAAAAAACCGGATCGACTGGCACCGATAGCAAAACAAAAAAGAAAAGAGGGAAAGTTGACGGTTTTTTGCTGAAAGAAAAAACTGGAACAGCCCGCCACAGACGGGGGGGGGTTGGATCGTACCACGGCTAAAGGGGGAAGATCAAGGGGGAGGCCTAACGGAAAAATAATTGGGGGTAGTGGTGTTAATGGGATGTGCGATCATTCGGTAGTGCCGGGGGGAAGTATCCGCTAATCATGAAAGGCTGGTGGTTGAGGGGGGAAGGGCGAAGGGGTTTGGAACCAAACCACGCGGAGAAAATGTACGAAGCCAAAAGATTTTGGGGGGGGATGGGGAAAAAAAACCAACCTGTTTGTAGGAGTTTACGTTACCAAAGAAAAGTTCGTGGGGTGGGGGGGGGGGGGGGGGGGGAAAAAGTCCCTCCCGGGGGAAATAAAGGAGAGGGGGGTTAAAGGGGCTTTGGTGTTGAATCCCCAGGGGGAGAAGAAAAAGGGAGAAGAAATAGCCGAAGGTTCCCCTCCAGAAAAGGTCCGATCGTGATAAAAAGTCCATTGAAAGGACATCATTTACACGACAGACCCTCTAGATGCAAGGAAAAAAAAGAAGATTTTAAAAGCAAAAAAAATGGAGGAGGTTGGACTGGGAAGACGGGAGCAGCTCAATGTCCCTGGAATAAAAAAACCAGAGGATGGGAGAATTTGGGGGAGGAAAGGGAAACCGAAAAATCTCGCCGAGCAATGGGTACACACTGTAACCTGGCCGTCAAAACTACATTTGCTGTGGGTTTCAGAGAAGGGCAGAGGGGTCCAAGGGGGGGGGGGTCTTTTAAGGAAAGGGAGGACTGCGCTAAAGTGTAGCTGCTGATAACGCGGTCAATTGGAATGGAACAGACCTATGCCAACAGAGGTGACATAGTCGCCCAGGAGTGGGTTGGATTGAAAAAAAAATATACAAGAAAAAGAAAAAAGGGGGAAGCCCAAAGAGTAAAAATGGGCGAAAAGCCCAGCACCGTGAAATTTGGCCAGAAATGTATTAATCAGGGGAATCTAAAGGGGTTGAGGGGGGGGGGGGGAGGCACCTCCACAGTCGGTGTTCATAAGAACTGTTCTTCCAATCCGCACCCAGGTGCAAAGGGGGGGTGTAGGGAGGTCAAAAAGGACGAGGTCGGCCTAAAACATAAAAGAAGAATCGGGTATCAACGAAAAAGAGAGAACAGGATAAAAGACGACACGGGGTTGTCAAATCACTGTGTAGAAGCAACCTGGGGGACAGAAAAGCGAAACCAAAAAAAGCTAGGAACCCGCTGGAAAGTATTTTGGGGAGGCCGGAAGGGAAATGTGTTCCGGGGGGGAAAAAGTAAAGAAAATAGGAAGGCCGATCAAGGCAGGGTTTTGGGCACTGCAGTCAAAACAACCACTATACCACACATCACAAAACCAAACACACAAAAAAAAGAAACAGACTAGGGAAATTGAAAAGACCGATTCAGGGACGGAAAACCCGCAATGGACCCACCCACACTTATAAATTGGCATCACGACCGAAACGGGGGGGTTGAGAAACTGTTGAGGGGCGTTGGCACAATAAGGGAGGTCAGGTTTACAACGTCTTTGGGGGTTTGGTTGAAACTGGGAAGGGGTCGAAATGGGGAGGAAAAGGAAAGAGCAATATAACCGAGAATATTCACCTTGATAATCATGGAGACATGCAAAATGCCCGATTAAAATTTTTCAGGGTGTCCGGCTGCCTGGGAGAAAAAGGGGAAAAAGAACAAGAATAAACTTGGTGGTGTTGCATGGAAGGATTCTTGAAAAGGGTTTTATAAGTAAATAAACGGGGGCAGAAGAGGTCAAAAAAAAGTCTGGTTAATTTTTAAAAAAGTTACCAAGTGAAGAACAAGAAGGGGTTTGCAGGGGTTTTTAGACTAGTACCACATTGGATACTTGAAATCGAAGGGGTCCATGCAACAAATTTAAAAAAAACTTTTTTATGGAACTTGTGAGAACAACCCAGTAGTGTGATCAGATGTGTCAACAATAAAAAATGCTGGAGGGTCCAAAAAAAAGTGGCCATTTGGTGATCCCACGGGACAAAAGGCAGGCGGCAGGCACAGAAATTTTGCCCAGGGAATGGGAAAAGCCAGCCCACGCTTTTGGCTCTTATGGCTTACTAGGGGTTGAATGGACTCAACCCCCTGGCCAGAGGACGCGTGTTGCTCCTAAAGGAAATTTGGGTCACCCAAAAAAATGTCCAGGGGGGAATCCAAGAAAAAATACCCAAACGCAAAAATGAAGTATATAAAAATATAGAGGGGTGGCCCAGCACATTTTGGGAGTTAAATTTTTGGTATGCTGGACAAACTAAAAAAGGAAAAGGGGGGAATTGAAAAAACCGGTCAAGACGCCGAAACACACAGCGAAGAAACATGCTCAACCGGTATTAGACGCCATTCTGGGGGGACAAGGGGTGCCCTTGGGGGGGCCTGGAAAGGAAGAATACGAGAAAGAAAGGAAAGGGGTGGGGTAAGTGCAATAGTCAATGAAAAAGTAGTATCTCACCGTTAAGACAAGAACCCACGGTTGGGGAGGTGTTGAAAAGGGGGAAAGTTTGTGATCGGAAGGTTTGGAATCAATGGGGGGAAATAAGGACAAAGAAAACCCATGTCCTGACGACACAGGACGGTAAAAGGACCGGGTGGGCGGCCGGCGAAGCTCAGGTAAACGAGTTTTAGAAGCCCTTGAAATAGAGGGGACGTGGGAAAGGAAAAAAAAAATAAAAGGCCAGTTCGACCTGCACTGCAAGGATGCAAACACTATACGTCTTACATGATAAAGATATTTATGTACGGGGGATAAATTGTCGGGATGTAAAATAAAAAAAAAGGGGCAAGGGGAATAAACAGCCACGAAACTATGCGTGAGCGGTTTACACAAACGACCTTTAGGTAAAATGGAAGCAAAAAAAAAGGGGGGGGTTGAAACGGATTCCCCAGATAGTTTTGTGGTAATGGGAGGCAGTTTTTATCGAAATGACCTCGGGCCCTAAAGGGAGATGAGGGAAAAATTGGGGGGGGGGGTGAATTGGGTACTTACTGTCTAAAAAGACCGAAAATTCCCTAGAGGTCGGATGGTGCCTGACTACCAAGAACTTTTGTTCAATAAAAGTCCTGGGGAAAAATACAGTGGAGGGGGGGAAAGTAAGGAACGCAAGTTGGGGTTTCGCTTTGGTGTCCACGTGGGGTCTCTAAATAAGGATCTCACAGAAAAGGGTTGGAAGGCACGGGAATGGCGTACATCCATTAATGTCGGAAATGGGTTGTCCAGGCAGGTGAGCCAGGGTACTGGACTGCGTGAAGAAGGGGAAAAATTACGGCAGATTTGGGGGGGGGGACACGGACAAAACCCTACTTGAGGGATCATGGGATTATCAAGTACAATATGAATACAATTTGGAAACTCCGGAGACTGTGGGAAGGGTTGGCACAGGGGGAAAGGGAATAGGGTACTAAATTGGCGGGCACCCCTTATTTGAGAGGGCGAGACACTCTGTGGGCTACCAGGGGGGTGACTTGCGAGGCAGGGGGCACAAAAAGGGTAAGGAGACTCGAAACTATCTCCATCAGAGAATAGAATTAAAAAAAAATCGAGGACAAAAGTTCAGAATGAAGCGACCGGAAAAAGAAATGTGGTGTCTTTTTTATAAAAAAGAAGGACAAGTTTGACCATTTCAGAGTGGGAAGGGGGATTAAGATAAAAAGAAGAACCCGGCTTTTTGTTAGACGCGGCAGGGTAGATATAATAGATCAAAACTATCGGCAGAGTAACAGCCTTCTTCGCAGACTATTCTGGGAAAAGGGGAATCAAGTGTCAAATGGGGAAAGGTTGAAGGAAAAGAATGGCTAGTGGTTCAAAGTAGAACTTGAGAGACAAAAAAACCAAGGGTGGGGTAAACACAACGACTTGAGGGGGGAACCGTTTCACACTATTCAGGGAAAGTACTTTTAAATGTTTGGAAAAAACTGAAAGGGGGGGGGGGACGAGGAAAAAACTTGGGCTCCGAAGGGTCCCGACTGTGGGTGTCCCGAACGGAGGGAGAGGAAGATCACCAAAGCGCATGACACCCGGGCTTTAATCCTTAAGAGGGAAAAGAACCGCATGATAGAGAGAACACTAAAAGGGAGGGAGAGGGACAGAGACGAAAAAAAAGGGGGGGCAAAAAGATCCGTCGGCTGCCGGTGCACAAAAACCGGCTTCAGGGTGCGGGGGAGTGGAAACGTCACGCAGAAATGGGGACCAGTACTCTCTAAAAAAAAAAACAACTTGGAGGATATGAGGAAAAAAAGTTGGGGGAAAAAGAAAAGGTGGGACCCGCACAAGAAATAAGCCGGGGGTGTGGGATTTTCACGGTCGACGAAACCGGAATCATGACCCAAATCCAAATGGGGACGATCCGAAAAACACTCTTTGGTGAAGGGAGGAGAGGCTGACGATCCCTAACCGAAAGGGAAGGCTAGATCTTTTGGTGAGGGGGGCCGTCCAAGAGAACGTTTACCATGAAAAAAGCCCGGAAAGGGAACTGCAAACGCCCAACGAGTGGTTTATCAACAGTGCGGGGGAAAAGGAAAACCTTGGGAAAAAACTGCTGGAACTTACCCGACAAAGTCGGGTTAACGTCGTCAAGGGGCCAGTGAAGGAGCTCCGACGTGGTTACCAAACAGGTGTTCCCCAGGTTTGGGGGACAGTGGAAAGTTGAGAAAAAAAAGTTGAGAAACATGCTGTCCTCGGCGAAAGGCGAGGAGGGAAACAAACGAAAAGGACATCATTTAAAAGTAGCCAGCACCTCAGGATGGGAAAATGAAAGATTGCGCAAGATGTTAGGTTGCTGCGAGGCTCAATAGCCAATGTCAAAGGCAAAAACAAACAGGAAAGGGGAAAGGGAAGGGGGGTGACTGCGCTCTATACGTTCCCACAGGGCGGAAAAGGGGGGTGGGAACATGGTCCAAGTTGACGGTTCCTCAAAGGCAATTGGGAAGGGGGGAACAAGAAGAAGATCTACAAAGGTGACCCTTGTCTACGTTGAGAAGATGTAATTCAGAGTCGGGGACCGATTCAATAGAAAGGAGATAAAGATCACGCCGACTATCAAAGACAAGGAAAGATAAAAATGTCAGCTCGAAAAGATGGTAGCGTCCTATACCAGAGTGTAGTCTCCCAGTCTGGAACCAAGACGCCCCTGCCACCAAAACAGAATCTAAAATGGCCGAAGGAAAGGGTAATCTTTTTGACGGGTGATACTAAAAAGTCTTGGGGGGGGGATAAAGGAAAAATACAGGTGGCATACGTGGACTTCTTTCGGAACGGGCCGGAGGCAATTGTGATCCACGGGTTGCGTAGATCGCAAAGACCTAAACTCGTTTTCTGTAAAATGGAATCCAAGCCGAGTGGGGTCCAACACCAGGGAAAAAAAGTGGAAATCAGTGAAAATCGACTGTCACACAACCATGGTATAATCGCAACTTTTAAAAAAAGGAACAACTTCAACTGGGGAGCCTAAGGAAAACTAAATCTCTTGAATGTTTTTACATGTCAGAATTAAGGGAAAAGGCTTTCAAAACAGACCACTCTAAACGGAAAAAGGCCAGATCCCTTTCGGGGGGGGGTTTCCGGAGGGGGGGGGGAAAATGCCAGTAATGAAACGTACGAAGAAAGGGTGTACCGATTGAAAAAGATATCTCAAAGGACCGCAAAGTGGCAAAACCAAAGGTTTGCCATCAAAGCCCCAACATTTGGGGCTCAGGTACAGGGGTACATAAAAAAAATGGGCCGTTTGTTCCAACAGTTTGTTGAATCAGCATGAAGGACAGGGGGAAATTAGGAAAAAGGGTTTATTATAAAAGAAGGGACTATCCGCAAAAGGAGGAAAAAAATGGGAGGAAAGGATGATGAGCAAATTCCACAAATTGCAGTGCCGGTGCAGAACTGAAGGGAGAAGGCTTGTGAACGACGCTAAAAACAAATTTGTGGTTTGGAGGGGTGGATTATATTTCAAGGCTTTAACAAGGGAAAAGTAAGGTTGATCGAAGCCAAACAATCTGTAAATTTTGCGGGGCCTGGGGGGCGAAAGGAAGTGGGTTGCATTTGGGTTCTATATTAAAACAAATGATAATCAAGGGTGGAAACAAGGAAAAATTCAACGTGGTCAGCAAAAAAAAGTCCCCCACCACTTGGAATAGGGCAAGAAAGGAGATCCTTCGTGGGAAAAAGGTATAAGGTGGGAAAAAACCGGCGGGTTGGGGGGAAAAAAAAAAAGTCATGGACACCACCTGTCGGGCATGGTGTGCCGAACTGGAACTCAGCCTGAGCCATCGCATTGCCGTGAAGGTGGAAGTCAGGACAGACCCCAGGGGGTTCGGGGAGGGCTGGATAGGGGGGGGGGGGAATGAATACTCGCCCCGGTGATCTGCTGCTGGAAGCAAAGCATAAAAGGGGGGACGCACCACAAACTTGTGGAAAAGGACCTTTATTACT
>Ga0179591_1342104_pt1 | contig 12811 bp, 19 predicted proteins | sample CZOMad2_1_08_16f_FD_182891 | JGI IMG/M metagenome (GOLD analysis project Ga0179591, IMG submission 182891) | Vadose zone soil fungal communities from Angelo Coast Range Reserve, California, USA - CZOMad2_1_08_16fungal (PacBio error correction) | ecosystem: Environmental > Terrestrial > Soil >...
GGAACGCGACAGTCCCCCACCACCGGTCCGAGTTATTGCCCGTATAGTAGTGAATTAGTAAGTGGGGATTGAGTTTCTAACACTATAATCAAAAGGGAGATGAAGGATAGGAAAAGAAAACACATCATGATTGGAGAAAAGCGCTTGGGGAGGTGGGAAAAGATGATGTAGTATTGGTAATCCTGGTCTTGCAAAAAAAAAATGGGTTCACACACCAATACCCAAATGAAACAGTGGCGAAACGAGCGGGGGAAGGTGGGGGTTATACTACTGCCAGGACTCCCGAGAAAAAGGCACAGAATGAATAGAAGCGTACGCGCGACTACCAGAAGGAGGGGTTGAAGCCGAAAACACATTGGGTACTTGGCGAAAGCTGATGTAAGACGGCTGAAGGTCGGTGTCCCGATTGTCGTGATTAACGGGAGTGTTGGGCTGTAGAAACACGCCCACAGAAGCCGGGTTACAAACGGGAAAAAGGACAAAACCAAGGAGTTCCTTGGGCCGATTCTGTGGGAATGCGAACGCATAAACCGTGCCGGTGTTTTCCGAGACAAGAGGAGTTGTCCTAATCCACGTCTGGAAAAAAAAAAAACAAGGAAAAAGAAGCAATTGGTCGGCATGAGAAAAAACAAATGAAGGGGGGGTGGTGGTCCTAGAGAGGGGGTACAAAGGAAGTGTGGGACTTTGTTGGGTATCAACGAGACGCCGGAGGTCCTGGCAGGTAGCGCAACAGATCACGACCACTATGCGGTCCGCCAAAGAACATGAAAAAAAAAAGGGATGTGTAGGCAGTCAAATAGATAAAAGGAACAGAGTTTCCGGCAGGGGGGTTGTCACGGGAGGTGATGAGGCTCCACAGGGGGGTGTGAGGGGGGGAAAGGAAAAAATGGTATTAGCGTTGACGTTTTGTCACGGGAAGACTTCCGGGACGTGATTTGGATTGAAGTCCCAGAACAAGCTACTCGGAGAATGAGAAAAAAGTAGTTGTAGAGGAAACTACGGAGGAAAGACGAAGCATCCTGTAGAAACGGGGGCAGGGTGGGCCAGTCGTCTGTGGAAGGGAAGGCGAAGTTCCAGAAACGGAAAACCTCAAAAAGGGGGGAGTGAAAAGAGCAAAGGCGCCTGGGGGGGTGATTTCATCGGAAAATGTCAAGAAAAGGCGAAAAAGCGCCCAAAACCCCATGGGTCAGGGGGGGTCAGCCGCATTCGGGCAGGGGGGGAACTGGCCAAACCCCCATCTCTGGATTTTGGACGCTGTCTCTGGGTCATAGGGGTAAAAAAGTGAAAGCGAGGGATAAGGGATGTGGGTTTAACAAAAGTATCGTAAAAGCGCGCCCCATGTTGAAAGGAAAACGGGTGGTTCCGGAAGAGAAGAGAAACCGCGGGTACAGGGGGATGTCGGGGGGCTTACCTCGCCGAATGGAAGTAGGGGGCGGAAAGAAGAGCATAAGGGGAGGGAGGGGGAGATGTCGGAAAAAAAATAATCAAAAACATACACTCGTCATGAGAAGAGACAGGAGACCACCAGGAAGGGTCGGACCAGCTGGCACAAACTTCCACATTTTCATCACGTGAAAAAGCGTTGGCCAGAAAAAAATGAATCTCACAAGGCAAATCAAACATCGCTCAATGGGGGGGTAACTCGAGGTAGGTCGGCTGAGGGTTAGGACCACGCCTCTTTACAGGAGGCACGGACTTGGGGGTGTGAGAGCCTGACGTCCCGTTGGTTGAGGTTAGCCCGTCCCCCGGGTGCCGAATGCAGGGAGACCACGACGAGGTGCGGCGACTCCGGTCCAAAAACGAGGACAGTGAGAACACACGGGAAGGGGGGGTTCAAAGGCATGCTGAGCGACAGGGGCACCAGCATCGGTGGGGCATACGAAAAAAAGTTAACATAGTCGCGTTCCGAAATAAGGATACCCAAAAAAAAAAAAAACAGTTCAACCGTGAGTCCCTTGTGCATATCCACCGGAAATTCAGAGACCAAAGGAAAAAAAGTCAAATCCGCAGAACCTGAGGAGGTCCTAAAAATGGAAAAATGAAGGAAACACTTTGCCTAATCACGCAACTCCCAAGCCCATTCACGAAGACATGGAACTGGGCCGACTGAGGGCCGGAAAGACTAACGGGAAGCAGGACTCTAACGGGGGCCTAAACATTGCACAGCGAAGGGATCGGGAAAAGGGGAGGAAAGGGCGTGACAAAGATTGGGGAAAACGGAACACTCAAAGGAGCATCTGGGGAGGAGACTCAAATCTGCTGGACGGCTCCGCAGAGGGATCAGAAAAAAGCAATAAACGAAAAAAAAAAATAAGAACGTTGACTCAAGAAGTGGGGGAAGGCCGGGCATGCAATCTTCAGGCAAACCAGTGAAAAGCGTCATGGTAGGAGGTTCGTCTAAACTGGTTGCGAAAGATACGTCCTGGGGGGGGAAAGACACAGAGCATTTTGTAAAGAGGAGGGTAGAAAAAAGGGGGGGAGGGATAAAAAATAAGGAGTAAACCCGAATGGATTCGTCCTTCCGAGGTGTGAAGCCGGGGAGGCAAGAATGGGTGGGCGACTCAATGACCATGTATGACACACAGGCAGTTGAAAGAGTACGCCATTCTTTGCAACAGTAATGCAGACAACACCAACGGGAAGTGGGTCGGAAAGACGCTTTAAAACCAAAGGGGAAAGGTCGGGCTAAAAAAGAAGAAATATGGAAGCTGCTGCACGAACACCGTATAATGAAATGGGGACAGGGGGCCGGGGGCCATTATTTAGGGTTGGACGCCCGCGTGGGGGGATGAAAAGTGATCCCAAAGAAAAAGAGAAAAGTGAACACGGGCTTGCATCGGTACAGGGGTGGGGGGGCACGTGTGTGCAACCATCGGCATTTCGGGTTTGAAGGAAGGAGTGGGTCTGGGGTCGGATGCGCAGGAGATTCAACTAAACTGAGGGAAAAGGGGAAGAGGGTGCCATGGGGGCCGGGGGGAATGGGGGGGGTGCGGGGGAAAAGGGGGTCTTGGGGGGGGGCGGGGGGGGGTTCACAGCGGGGGCCAAGTCGAAGCATGATTCTACAACGCAGTGTGAAAACGGAAGTGAAGTGAAAACATCTCGCCGAAGTTCGATCGATTGCCGCTGCGCCATAGTAATGTCAACTGACGAGCAGACCGCTCCGCGCCCGACCGATCTTACACGGGACCTCCGTAAAGAAAACCGTACAACCTGTGACAGACGGAGAGACACTGACCGGGGGGAAAAAGAAATAATATAATCAAAAAGAGTTACCAGATTGGGACGAAAGTGGACTGGTCTCTAAGGGGTGGTAGGGGAAATCGACTGATGGCAAGAAAAGGCATGAAAGGTGGTATACTCCTAAGATCGTTTTTCCGTTAAGGAACAGGGGGGATGAGAATGGGGGGAGGGTACAGGAGAGGAGGTGGTCGGGGAGTGAAGTCACATTGAAAAAGAAACTACGCTTCAAAGAGACGTCTTTCGGGGGGGGCCATACTCTGGGGGAAGAGGAGTGAGGAAGGTGACTTTTGGGGTGGAACTGGGGGACCCGGGTCCCGCCAAAGCCAGAAGTATAACTCCATTAGAAGATGGTAAAAAGGAAAGGGTTGTCCGAGTCATAGGACCGATTTTTGGGCAGGGGGGAAGGGGGGGGAATCCGAAAAAAAAAAAAGGCCCGTGTGGTGCCAAAAAGTTTAAGAAGGGAGCGCAAAACAATTCCCGGAAATCGTTAAATTGTCCCTTCTCGGGGAAGAAAAGTCAGAGGAAAAAAAAGAGTGGAAGTATCGGGGGGGAAAGTTCGGAATAAAACAAAAGAACAAGAAAAGCTGGGGGGGAGTCTACAAAAACCATGAGGTTCGTAGTGGAATTGATAAAAGGAGGGAGAAACAAACATCACAAGTTAATGAACATGAGCTGGTCACCGAAAAAAAAGGCCTGAGGGAAAGAGGGAAAGAATTGGGGAGAAAAAAAAAAGGGAAGTCAGAGAGCAAAAACCAAGGGGAGAAAAGGAAATGGGACATGGTTTAAAAAGAAACGCTAGGAAAGGTCAATGCAGGGCCGAGGGGCGTAAGGGTATGTGAATAGACAGTTCGGCGAAAGGAAAAAGGTTGACAGGGGTCAGGGGGGTTAAGGGGTTCCTTGTGACAAAGAAAAGGCAATTGTTCTGGAGGATAAGGTTGGAAACCTCCCGGGGTATGAAAAGGAAGAAGGCCAGGGAGGGTCGCGCCGGGGACCAGCGACATGAGGCCAAAACACCACTCCCAATGAAAGACCTTGGGGGTGCAAGGCTGGAATGAAAATCCTGAGGAAACAACAGCCGGGCAACCGCCTGACACAGAATGGGGAAAAACTACGGTATAAATCAGGGAGAGGCTGTGGTGAAAGCTGAGGAGGCGGTGTCCCTAAAAAGAAACAGTGTTCCCACAAAAAACCACCACAAGGGGGAATCCCGGGGAGGAAAAAAGAGATTTGAAAAAACCCTTCAGGAAACCGGAAAGGGATGGCCCTCTCGAAAGGGGAGATGAAAGGAAAGATGAGCAGCGCCGGGAAAGAAAAAAGAGGATGCTTGACCGATTGGGCCCAAAAAAAAAAAAAGGAGAAAAAAGCGTAGAGGGCTAAAAAAGGTTTGCAAATTATACAGTACGAGTAGAAAGGTTCAAGGGAAGGACGAAAGGGGAAATTTGATTACGACAAAAAGGAAGAAAAAATCTTGGGGTCCATTTCAACAGGGACCAGCAAAGGGGGAGAAGAACTGAGGTGTCAGAGGAGTCTTCGAAAAAGGGGCCTTCTACTCGTTTGAGGGGGGACGTACGGACAAGAGGCATCGCGGTCTTGACGGCCGTAAGAGTCCGCATCGCTTGGCGAGATTGAAGGTTCCTAATCGTGCAACGGAAAGTTCAAAGGAACATGCATGCAGGGGGTCCGGCCACGATAAAGGGAGAAGAAAAAACTAATGAAACTGGCGTCACGGATGGAAGGAGGGCTCTAAAAATGTTGTGAAGAAAGGAGAAATCCATCGAAAAAACAAGTGACAACGTTATAGAGAAAGGGGGGGGTTCAAACAAAAAGAACCCACAACAAGTACTTCTTAAACCAGCGGGTTTGCACAGGTTCCTGGGGGGGGGTGTCGAAATGAAAGCAAAAGACAGCTGCCGGCAGAAGAATAAAAAAAAATGACATGTGTCCTTTACAAAAACAACAAAAGGTGATGGTAAATAAAAAAGGGGGATGGCGTGAGATAGGGTAATGTAGGAAGACACACCCAGGAGGTCCACTGTTGTGCGAGCCGCCATCCTTAGTGGAGACGACGTTTGGACATCATCCGGGATCATTTTCGTTCGTTGCTTGGTGTGGGAAAGAGCAAAAAAACTGACATGAAAGCGCAATGGCATGCAATCAACGCTTAAAGGACCCCTCGTACGGAACAAGATGGTTGACGGGCCGAAAGAAAAGGCGAAACCACACTCCTAAATCGGGGAAAAAGGGAGACAACTGGGGACAAAGGAGATACTTGGAGAAAGCTGGGCACAAAACACCCAATAAAGGGTGGGGGAAAAATGGTTGGGGACAATTCAGGCCAGGAAGAATGGGAAAAAAAATAGTCCAATAGAAAAAGGTATGGTATTTCGGAATGGAAGGGACAAGGTAGGCGTGTGGAGAAGCCAGAAAAATGGAGGGGGATCATGAACGGATGCGGCGGTGGGGGGGGAAAAAAGGGGGAGGAAGGTGGAAAGATGGGAAGATCTATATATCAGAGAAGCCGTAGTGGGTGAAAGACTTAGAAAGGGAGAGAAATTGAGTATCATTAGTGGGGGGGAGACTAAATTACGGAAGTAAAGTAAAGTAGGCTTGGGTGTGGGAGTCATTGACGGAAGGACATACATCAGGTCAACAGGAGGGGAAAATCCGGGACCCCGTCAAATCGTCCAGTCCATACCCAAAAAGGTCTTATCTGATAGATTAGGTGCGAGTCAGAAAAGGTCACAGGTGAAAGGGTTTCGGTTATCGGAAATAGGGGGGGGACGTGAGATCACAGGTACATGAAGGGGGTGAGGGTTCAAAAAAATCGATCCTGTTGAACCGAGATAAGAGAATTCAGGGGGGAAAATCGAGAAGGGAACAAACTGACGGGGGGGGGTTCATTGAGAAACTTTGTTTAGAGTTTTGGACAGTAGGATGAAAAACAGCTTAACATATCGTAAAGAAGAGAATACACGAATGGAAGGGAAAAAAACCACATGAAATACAAAGAAAAACTCTTACCAGTGGAAACAAGAAATGAGAGAATCTGTATAGGAAGATAAAAAATATAAGAACACTAAAAAAGCTCTTGTTAAAGAAAAAAGAAATTCTTGGAGGCCACCCTAGGGACAGGAGTTTGTCCCCCTGGGGGGGCACCGGATCGGGAGTCTTTGGGTACGCGGGACAGTTGAAAAAAGAAAAAGGGGTGGAAGTGAAGAAAGGAGCCTGGTGGCCGAAGAAAAAGCCTTCGCGAGTTCGGGGAAGCTCTTCACGCCAGGTCGTGGGGGGAAAAAAGGTGATCCAGATAGAAAGGTCCGGATTAGGAAGGAATGCGGTGGAGAAAACCTCATAGAAAGGGGGGAAGTGGAAGGGACAAGAATGGGAAGGAACGGGGGTACTCTCGGAGATTAAGACCGACATCACTGGGGGGAATAAGATGTGGGACCATGTAGTATAAGGGCAAGCCAAACAAACTTACTGGGTGTGCGGGGGAGAAAAGTGGAAGACATTGTTTTCTACTAAGGGGTGGACCGCACCAAACGTCAAGACAACGATGGGAAAAATCACAATTATCTTGAAGAAGGGAGGGAAAATAAAAATAAAAAATCACTAGGGGTGGGAAATCCAATATCCAGATTAATTGAGGAGTTGGGAACTAAAAAAAAAAAGGTTGAGTGGGGAGGGGGGCACTCGATAAAAAAAAAAAAAAAAAATTAAAAAAAAGGGTTGGAGGAATCCCCACCGTCCTACATGCGCGGAGTACACTTGAACCCCCCCTTGGGGGGGAGGACGGTGACACAGCGCTGTTTCCTGTGCCGGCCCTTGGCGTTCCCCGAACGAACAGCAAACATGCCCGAAATGCATCCGTGTGAGGGAGGGGGCGGATCACCAAAGTTGGGGTGCGTTTGGACTGTGAGACAACATCTTTGGAGGGGGCCGACTAAAGTGTTGAGGGGGAAGACAAAAGAAAACAAGTAAAACCCTTTAAGTACTACCTGGAATGGTCGGAAAAGAAAACCGAAAGACTAAAACTACAGAGGTGTAGGTCGAAAAAAAAAGGAAGAAGAGAATATCATGTAAAAACCCGCAAGAAAAAGACAGGGGAATAATATAGTTGATGAAGAAGCAAAAAAAGTAAAGCTCGGGACTCGTTGGTCCGAGCCCAATATTTTCTGCATGGTGGGACGAGAAAAAAGAAGAACTATAAAAAAGAGAAGAGCAGGAAAAAGTTGCACTAGTCAATCCAGAATTAAACCCGTCTTGTTAAATGGAAAAAAGATATTGAAAATGGACAGGGGAAGATTAAGATCGCTACGGTCGGTCAGGAAAGAGGGGTCGGTAATGAGGAGATTTGTAGACCCCGAAAAGATCGGAAAGGTGGGAAGTGACTGAGAAAGACACTCAAAGAATTAGTTCCGTGACGGAAGGTTGTCAGAAAAATTTAAAAAGGGGGAGGAACTTTTACGGGCTGATGTTAACCGGGGTTTGAGGGAGGGGGGTGGGTAAGCGGAACAAAAGAAAATTTTGAAAGAAGGACTCCTGGGGGAGTAAAGCATTTCGCAAAAAGGAAAAGTTTGTAGGAAAGGACAAGGTGAGGCGGGTCGGGGCAGAGCAAGAAATCTGGATTTATAAATAGGGGGAACATTTTCCAGATACGGAAAAGAAGGGCGTCGGCATAGTGATCAAAAAAGCCGAAAGACGGAAGGGGGGGGGGTGGAGGGGGGGAAACTGGGGGGGGGTGTTGTTAAAAGGGGGAATAATGGCCGAGCAAGGAATTCAAAAAAGAACCGCAAGAAGCTCACTTAACCCAAGTAAAACAAAGTTTTTGAGAAAAAACTCGCAAAAGAAGGACAGGGTCACTACAAAAAGGAGAAAACAGAATCGTAATCAATGTACCTGGGGCTGGAAATTTTCAGTCAAAGAAAAATTACTTTGGAATCTTACATCACCCAGGAAGCAAACAATCACAGAATATCAAGGTGTGGTCTTTCAGTGAAGAAAGTGAAAATTCGTAGATCCAACAACAACTTCTATAGGAAGGGGGAAAAATAAGATAGGGAGGCAAGTAGAAACAAAAGGGAAGGGAAGGTTTCAGCAGGGGAATCCAAGGTCTTAAAATGGGGTAGAGTCAGACAAAGGGAGAGGACGGAATCGTAGAGGAAACCGTGCGTGAAAAGAAACACGTTTGGAATGTGGAAAGAAGGACTTCGGCTGAGGGGTGTACGCGTGGAGTTGCCTGAAAGGGGGGGGGGGACAAACACCAAAAAGTGGACAAAAATGCCAAAGAGGGAGGGAGGGGGGGAATTAAGAGACATTCTGTCCGATCGGAGAGAAAGAAAAAAAGAAGAAAGATAGGAAATGGCGGTACAGGAGGAAATGCGAAAAAGAAGAAGTCTTAAGGGGAACAACTTTAAAGGGGTATCTAGAATTGGGGGGAAAGAGGGACGGGGAAGGGAGTGGACATTAGAACAAGAGTCAGAACAAAAAGACTACAGAAACGACAGATATCAAGAAAGAGGGTGAATGAAAAAAAAGGACTAGAGGAAAGTAAATTCCTTAGGCAGGGGAGAAGCCCCTTAAGGGAGATTTCCATAATCAATCGCCATCCAAGAAAGAAAGACCATTTACAAAAGAGCAGAAAACAAGGAAAGCTGGAAAGTGGGGAAAATCTCGTCTCGAAAAAAGAAAATCCGTTTTTTGGGGAATTAATCGAAAAAGGGTTGAAGGTGGCCGTGAGGGATAGGAATTTGGAGGTAAGGACATTCAGGTCGGAAAAGAGAGTCAAGATTTCTGGACCAGAAACAGAGGACCGAAAAGGGTGGGGTCGGAAAGCGGGGAAAATTCTTTGGGTGGGGCAAAAAACCAAGGGGGTCTCGAGACCACAATAAAGGGGAGTAGAGGGGGGGACACGGGGAAAGACTTGGGAAAGTGCGAATACAAAAAAAAAGGGTGTGGTCACAAAGAAAAAGGGGGGGGACAACGGGATAGGAAAGGGAGACAGGGGGGGGACACACCCCAGCGCCAGGGGGCAGAAAAGGTTGTGGTATAACAATCATCAGGTACTGATGGGGGGAAAACGAAACACGGAGGAGAAGGAGTGCGGAGATACAAAGGGACGGGATTTTTGGAGAAAAAGGGAAAAACCACACGTACCAAGAAGGGAGAAGGCGGAAGATTGACAGGAGGGGGCTGGTAGAAAAAGGTAGAAAATCAAAAAAAAAGGTTTCCCAGAAAGAGAGGCCTTCGGTCTTTGGGGAGTCGGAAAAATGACAATAGGAGCACGCGGGGAAAAAAAAACAAAGAAGGAGGTGAGACTATAGAAGGAGAGGGGGGTCAGGGGAAAAAACAAGGACGGGGGGGGATTACCGGGAGGGAGGTCAAGAGGTTGAGTCCTCAGGGAAAAAAAAAAGAAAAAAAAGGTCATGGAGGGGTCAAAACAAAGTTCAAAAAAGAGAGGTACACAAACTTTGGGGAGGGAAGAGACATACTTTTCAGGAGAAGAATATAGGGAGAGTTTTGGGGGGGGGAAGTAATGAAGAGAGGGAAAGGAGGCCTCATTGCGGAAGGAAGGACTCTAAAGTAGAAGGTAGAAAGAAAATTCTAAATAAAGGACCCAAATAAGAGCTGAAGACATATTAAAAGGAAAAGTCAGGGGAAAGATCTAAAGAGGGAATGGGGGTGGTCAAAGCGAGAGGTTACGGAAAAAAGACATCAAAAAAAAGTAAAACGCAATAGAGGTGTGGCTAAAGGAGACACCCAGGTGTCGACCTTTGTCAAGAAGTCCCAACAGTCCAATCGGGAGAGACTATAGGAGGTCCGGTTTTCAGTGAGGTTCATATTCCACTATGGCTCTGAGACACAATTTTGTGGCATTGCGAAAAGCTTTTTGTTACAAAGGGATGCGTTGTGTCCCAATGACTATCTATGAAAAACAGGGGGGGTATTTTTGGGTTGGATGGGGGGTGTGTAAGGGAAAATCATGCCGATCGAGCGTTACCATGTAGGCTGTAGATGGTAAGGGGGGGAGAAAACGAGAAAGGAAAACATCAAATGAACGGGGGGCGGAGCCGCTGAAGAAGCGACACAGGACAAGATAGGGGGGGGGTTGGAATGACGAAAAGAGAGGAACAAAGTATCAGTGGAACTATGGACAAGGGAAATCCAGGACAATTTATCGGGGTTGAAAATTGAAAAAAAGGAAAACGCGAACTCACTGAGTACAGATACCAGTCGGAAAGAATAAAGACCGATCTAAACTATTTCAACAGGGGACATATAGGCGAAGCAAATGTCACTCCAAAAGCCCATGGGGAAGAAAATACAATGACCTTGGGAGAGGGGGCATGAACTACTGATCAATCGAAGTATAACATAAATCACATGAGAGAGAAAAACATACGTCTTTCAAATGGAACACAAGAAAAACTTAAAAAAAGATCACAGAGGGACAGGACGAAGCAAAGAAAATCGGACGAAGGCAAAGAAAGAAGACCCTGGGCCGAGAAATCAAAAGAGAATTCCAAGACATATGGGTACTGGGCACACTCACGGGGGGGGACATACGGGGACTTACAAACGAGGGAAAGGTACACAATGGGGACAACAAATAGCAGGGAGGTCGATTTAAATTGAACTAGAATCGGGTACTGGTGAAGTATTGTAAAGGGGGGGGGGAGGGAGTAAGGGTGTCCCGGGAGGAAAGAAAGAAAAGGTTTCTAAAAGCACATACACCCGCAGTAAAACGAATGGAGAGAGGCTTAGCCAGTTAGAGCCGACAGGAAAATCATACCCCCTCTCCTTAGAGAACTCTCGAACCATCGTTGTCGTCTTACGTGCCAGTCTCCCTGCCTAGGGTTTGAACTTGCCCCACCAGATAAGGAGGAAGTAGAGGAATATTGCAAATCAAGGACCTTAGGGAGGGGTAGGTGATCGCCCTCTTCTCCGGGAACACCGGATCAAAAAAAAGGGTCCAAGTGAAAGCACGTGGGCAAACGATTGACCACTATGTGACGAGACAGATCCACAAAGGTGAACGGGGCCGAACCTACTACAAGGTCGACACGAAAAAAACTAACCCAACCTGGCGGGGGGAAACGTTTAAAAAAGGAAGTTGATTAGGGACTTCCGAAGCTTCTTAAAAGTCCAGAACCTGGAAAAAGGCCGGGGTCGGGGAAGCAGGTCGGTAAGGGTTGGGGAGGGGGGTGCACAAATAGGCGGAAAAAATCCCGTGAAGGGTAAGTTGCGTAGAAAAAATGATACAGACTAATGAGCAAAAAAGAAAAAAATCCTTAAGAGGGAAAAACAGTGAGTGATGAGGACGGGAAAAGTCACTGGTCGAAAAGGTAAAGAAGGGAAAAGCGCCTGTCAGGAGCTCATGTGAAAAATAATTAGTGAAGGGTAAATAAGGCAAGATCAGGGAGGAAAATAGATGTCGACAAGTCTGAAGGGAAACTCATTTCCGACGACTGAAGGAGAACTAAACGAGGTACTAGAGGAAAAATCGAAGAAGAAGAATGAATAATCAACTGAGGGGTAGGACTATATACAACTCTCACCATAAGGGTTCCAAGTAAGGGGAGACTTTGCCGAAAGGGTCGGAAAGCGAAAAAGAATAACCCTTGAAAAGCCCCGGTTCGCACACGCACTATCTGACGGAGGAAGTGTTTTGACAAAAAAACAAACAACAAATGACGTCCAAACAAGGGGGAAAGGACGGTGGCTTTACGGGCGTGCCGGTAGAGAATGCAGAAAAAAGCCTGGGAGGGAAAAGGAGTAAAATAAGTAGGAGGAGGTTTTCATAAATATTGGGAATCTGATTTACCGGAACAATGGTACCGGGGGTTAACTTGGGCTTGGGAGGTAAAGAAGAAAGGACAAATAATAGAAAGCCCTGCCGAAAGGAGACACTGGGGGGAAATAAAGGAGTTTGAAAGCTTTTTCGAGACGGTGGGAAGAGGTTACCAGAAGAAAAACAAAAGGAGGTCTGGGTGAACAGAATCTAAAGAAGAGAAGACCAACAATGGGAAAACCTAGTACCTTCTCACCAGGGGGGAACATGAGAAAAAAGAATGGTGTTTTGCGAGAAAAGAAAGCCAAGAAAAGGAAAGAAAAAGACTTCACGAAGATAGAATCGACCAGAACTTGAAAAAAAATATTCTACAAAAAGAAAGGAAGGACTTGGACAGAAATAAAGAAAGAGGTGCTAAACAAAAAAGTGGAAATATATCACAAAAAAAAGAACAGGAGTAAGAAATATATAGAATGGAATGTGTTAAGAAAAAGCTTGTAAGACATAAAGGACAGAAGTACCAGAGGGGGCACGCGCACAAAGGCGGAGAAAGGGAGGATCAGAAACAGAACAGGGGAATGGTCTTGGACTGTTTGGGGAAAAGACTCAAAAACAACCAAAAAAAGGAAAAAAGGAGTTCCCGTACAGGAGAAATAGGGTTCAGGGAAAAAGAATTAGAGAGGGAATTGGTTGGAGCAGGATTCAAAAAAAAAAATCGGGTCGGGAAAATGGACAAGGGGGGGAGGGAATTGGTGGTCGGTTTACGGGAGGAAAAGAACCCCG
>Ga0179591_1372001_pt1 | contig 12811 bp, 7 predicted proteins | sample CZOMad2_1_08_16f_FD_182891 | JGI IMG/M metagenome (GOLD analysis project Ga0179591, IMG submission 182891) | Vadose zone soil fungal communities from Angelo Coast Range Reserve, California, USA - CZOMad2_1_08_16fungal (PacBio error correction) | ecosystem: Environmental > Terrestrial > Soil >...
TCCGAAGAGGGTGCTGCCCGGCTGGATCTTCTATCCGTGTAACGCGACACCAACGAAGAAGACAAAGCGTCGACGACTGGCAAGAGAAGAACAATAAAAAAATAAGCCACTCGCCCGTCCCTGCAAAAAAAATAATCGTCCGTTGGACCAGGAATGGTGCGAATTCTCCAGCATCCTCCCGCAGCCGGAACCGAAAGGTGGACTCGCCGGCTGTCTCCTGACGAAAGGAGGTTCTCGTGCGTGTAAAACGCGCACGACCAGCAAAAAACTGTGAAAAGGGTAGCGTTTGCGGACCGTGGAGCCCCTGGATCGATCTGTCGACGACTGGAGGCGGCTGTGAGGGCCGAGAAGGGCAGTTTCGCGACGAGGCCTACCTTCGTCGAACGTGGGAGGACGGCCACTTCCGTGGGCAAAAATCAACATAGGGGGGGACAGGGGGTTATTCATGCGTGCAATCACCCGCATCTGTTCCTACTGCCACCGGACTACCACACCCAAGAGGGCTGTTCTCTGTTCGCCGACTTAGGGCCTACACGAATCTTTCACGTTGCAGAGGGAGAACAGCTCAGTCTTCGTACGAAATGCGCGCCCAAACGTTTGCTTTTGCAAGGGGCATCAAAACCTAAAAAAGGCGTCTACGCGTTGAAAATCGAAGGAACCTTTTTTCAGGGATTGCTTTAACCAGGCGTTGCATCCGGAGCCCGCGATGTGGGAGAGAACGGGGAGAGTGTCGCCCGGCCGAGATAGCGCTCTTGCCAGTCGTGTGAGGAATCGACAGCGGGAAGCAGCTACACAAGGCCGATGCAGCGGCCGCGGAAAGGGTGTGGACAGGCTCGTCGAGCGCGCCGTGTTCCAGGCGGGCAGACACAGCGTCCGGGGCGCGCAAGCCTACGTCCTACGCTGAAAGCAGGGAAGGGCCCAGATGGCCGCGCCGGAAAGGTGAGGACGCTTGGGCAAAGGGCTCGTGGGCCGACGGCAGGGACCGAAAGGAAGCTCTAAAAAAGCTCTTGGGCAGGTCTTGCAGCGCGAAAAAGATGTGGAAGGGGGTAAGGAGCCGAAGTTCAAGAGGGGGAGGGACTGGTTCTAATGGGGCGAAAAGCGTGCAGGGAAGGACCTCGTCGGAGACTTCGGGGAATTAGGCCACAAAAACAGCAACTAAAGGCACGAAGAGTCATCGACAGAGAGTCCCCCTGCCGGGTCCGAAGGGGACGTAAAAACTACACTCAAAAACCGTTAACAGATGTGCCCTGGAGGACAGAAACAGGGGAACCGCATCTGGGCAAAGAAAGTCTCAGAGTTCTCGGTGGATGCCATTGATCCTCAAAAAAGACCGAATAGACCTGCTGAACGTCTTAAAAAATAAACTAGCCATAGAACGAATTCGCTCATGGGAGGTACGAAGCCGCCACGAAATGCGATCAGTAGCGACAGAGACAATTCAAACGGTGCGCGGGACGACACCATGACAAAGCGTAGCAACCGCAGGAAGCACCTACGTCGACCGTGGTCGCGTGAGAAAATTCGGATGTCTTTTAACTCTGTGTTGAGGAGGGGCGGAAGAAAAATGGGGTACACCCCGAAACAGTTTGGTCGGTGCTAAGGTGCGTGGCGCGAAAAAAAAAAAGTGAGGCAAAAAGTTAACACACGCCAGGGGATAGAGCTTGTCCAAAAGAAACGGCTCGAAGAGAAGGAAGTACGGACGGCAGGGTACCGCGAATCAGGGCTAGGCTGGACGGCGATAAGATCAGAGACCTGAGGGTTGTGGGGGGGGGGAGGGGGAAAAACCCACACCCGTAGACCGCGTCAGGGGAAGCTTGGGGGCAGACCCCTTCGCGTCCTCAAAACCGAATTTAGGAGGGAAACCCGAGTACTACAAGGGTCAAGGGGCTCTTCCTCGGGTGCATCGGGAATAGTGGGTGGCATGGGTCGGGCCAGTTGGTAAATCCGGGGAATACTCCATCAAAGCAGGTCTCCTCGAAAGCGCCTCGATGTTCTCCACACAGAGAGGGACCTACCAAAGGGGGACCCTTTCTAAAAAAACCCAGACGCCTTGAAAGAAGAGAAGGATGGGTCGACTAAGATTTCTATTTGCGGATTGTCAGCCAGCTCTTGGAGCATCGATTTTCCACGTCCTTTGTCGAAGCCTTCCTAGCGCCCCTCAATATATTGGGACTCGGGAGAAATCGGATTGTTTCTTCATCGAGAAGAATGTGCTTACTAGTCAAAAACTCAGAGTTACATACAACTCTCTATCATCGGGTTGGAGGTCCACATCTCTACAAGGGGGTGAGGAAGTAATAAGAAGAGGGGAATCGGGTACGCAATCCTCCGTATGAGGAAGCAATCCGGAAGCTCCTCCTGAAACCCAGGCGTTCGGGCTTGAGTTCCAGACGAGCCCGTTGGCCTAGATCTCCATTTTTGGGGGAGGGTCGGCCGCGACACCTGAAATGAGGGACTCTGCCCATGGAGACCAGGTTAAACCATATTTGGGTCACCGTTCAAGGCGAGCTCTGAGGGGTGTTTTGCGTCATAAGGGTGGCCTTTGGAAAGTGTGGGACTGTTTCAGGCCGATCCCCCGTTCCTCGATATACCTTGAAAGGGTCTTGGAGGTACCTTTAAAGGTGTCGGGCCGATGTGGGGGGTCCATTCCGAGGCGTTGGGCCATGGAGTGCGAGAAATTGATTGGAAGAAGAGGGGATTAACTACCTGTGAAAGCGATACAAAAGTCAAGTCTTGGTCGAACGTACAGGGCATATGGAGCCTTGGGGGATGGTCTCTTTCGACCCTTAACGACGGCCACAATAGTGGAACTGGCCGGTCTTCTAGGTCTACCAGAAACCTACTCCCTCCTAGAAGCCTCCGTTTTCAAGATTGCTGCCTCCCTACATTGAGCTGACCTCCGATCCAAACTAGATGATATCAGAGTCATTCCCGTGCCCGGATTCTGGTTTGAGTCAGGGAGACAGCAAATTCAAGCGCAGCCACAGGTGGGGTGTCGATTCGTGCTTGGGCAGGAAAAGAAAAGAGGTAGGGGCCACGAGGACGTCCGGGGTGTACAGCAGGCGGGCTAATCCTGGGCGCTATTCCGGAAGCCTTACCCGCTTACAACCTTAGGACCCGCCCCGAAAAGAAACCGTTCTAAGGGTCACTTAAGAACCTGGCACCTTTCGGTGGCTGGCTATTTGCAAAAGAAAAATTGTCGTGGTCGGGTGGAGATCCCACCATATCAGGCTGGTACCCATCTGCTAGAACCCGTCACCTGTATACTTTCGGCGTCGGTTAAGCGCGTCACGCGAGGTCAGCGGACAGCGGAAAGGAAAAGCAAAAGCGGGGACCGTCCGTCCACCCAATCACGGGTGGGCAAAGTTAAAGAGCAGAAGTGAATAGTCCGGGAAGGGAGTGAGTCGCTTTTATCCCCGGCAACTCGCACCGCCGGATCATAGGGGAAAAGCCTGTACATCCCCCGTAAGCTGGAACTGTCTCATCAGATTAAGATCTCCTAAGAAGTTTCTCAGCCCTACTTCCCTTTGGCAGAATCCGATGCGTGTGCTCGGAAGACACAAGAAAAGGTGATCCTTCCTATGGGGGGATTGTTCTTAACGAGATCTATGAAACTCTGGTAAATACCGACCCCGCCTATGGAGGGTCTTTGGACAGAAGGATAATTGTGCTCCCCGTGACCCTGAAAACGCCAAATGGTAAGACTCTATGACCAAGTATCGAGTACGAATTCGAAAGGCACTCCAAGAAACAGGTCTATGGGGGTGTAGTAATCCCGGGTTTGAGGAAAGCTCTGGCCTCTCCTAACGCCCTGCGGGATTCCACCCCGCTCGTAACACCAAGAATCACAGGTCTAAGAAGAGAACAGAGCAAAAATACCCAGGGCAGTCCTCCCAATATATCTCCCAACACCAAAAAAAAAAAAAAAAAAAACCTTGAGGGGAAGAAGTAAGCGCACGGACTTAGCTACTATATGGGGTAGCGAGGGGTTACCGAATCTGAAAATCCGATCAACAAGTGAGCGCCGGAGGACAAAAGTACTTAAGGATAACAGGAATTAAAGACCGAGGCGTTGGACTATTGGGTAATAACGTGTAAAAATTTTTCTGGGGGCGTACTGTTCAACGGGTACATGTCCAACACGCCCGCGCGGGAGTCTTGTGTCAAGGGCGGGGTAAAAAGAGGCCGTTGTTATCTAAAAAATAAAAGCGAAGCTCCAACGGCCTTGGCGATCACCAAAATAGGGATGGCTTCACGGCCGTCTTCTGAGATAGGACTTGAGGAATTAAGGCGAAGAGACCCTGCGACGGGCAAGAAGGCTATGAAGTCTCTTTGTACGCGGTAAAAAAAAGAGACTTGGCGGCGCGGATATTCAGAGAGAAGGAGGTCCGGGCAGAAATTTAAACCGGGGGGTAAGCCCGGTCAAAACGATTTAAAAAGACGAGATGCCGAAGCGTCGTACCACCAATAAGTGATACTGTTGGCCTCAGGGTTGGTATCAAAGACCTCGAAACAAAAAGGGATTACTCGTCGGAAAAAGAAAAGGGAGAAAGCCATCGAGAAAAGCAAACTGGGAAGTTTATGCTGTTTTAAGGTTCGAGGGTTTGAGAAGTGGGATGCCCCGTCCCGAGGAAATCTGGGGAGCCGTGGATCTCATTCGTGAACTTCCCACCGGGATATGCTTTTGAAAAGAGCTTACCGTCTCGACTGGCACAACTAAGAAAAAGTCCACACAAAATGGATCTGTCCCTGACAACTCCCACCTAAGGCCTGTGCCAATCAACCTATAAAGTCTGTTGTCGATTGGGACCAAGTACGTTTCGGCCTCATTCGACAGTCACATGGTGCCGAGTTAAGAGGTTTCGAGAGCGACAGTCGGGGGGATCTAGACTCCAAGGAACTGTTGGTTCTTACTTTTAGACGCAGAGGAAAGAACTCCTTCGAAGTAGAGTCTAATTCTGGACATGCTGTCTTACTCAGGGATGGGGTGCGAGGGAACCCCCTCTCCGTGGGTCTGGGAACCAGGAATTTGGGATCCCAGATACGATAAGCTCAACCTGCCCAGTCAAGGTCTGAGGGGGCCGAGGAACCGTGGTGTTATAGAGGGTCCTGCACGACGGGGAAAGAAAATCAATAGGGGCGGCAATCACATTCCCCTCTGTTGATCGCTCCTTGGGAAGTTCTATTAAGGTTCGGTTAAAGACAGCCTAAAATTACCTAGATGACTATAGGCGAGGTGGGGGGATATGGCTGCCGGGGGAGAAGGAAAAGCGATCGAGTGAGAGAGTGCCGCAAAGAGAGGATCATCTTAGGAAGTTGCATGCCTAGCAGAAACATGAAATTATTCCGAGGGGGACTAAAAAGACTAATTTCTATCAGTTTGGGACACAAAAATCTTGTAAGATTACGTTAAAGCGTCCCGGTGGGCATGTGCAGAGAGGCAGGAGTTCGATGAAACCTTCGGAATAAGAGTATTCGGAGAAACCATGTAGATTTCAAGGTTGCTTCGAAAACTTCGTCGTTTGAGGGTCCTACTGGGTGAATCTCTCGGCGGGAGAGGGGGGGAGGCAGAGGACTGGTCGCTTTCGGATGCGCCTATCGAAAGGGAAAATGCAAAATAGAGCCCGAGTTAAGAATCGTCCCGGGGCACAGGGGGAGAGAAGTTAGCAAAAGCGTGTTGCTCCTGGATCCCAGCTTTACACACTCGAAAGACAGTAAATGGACTAGTGACGAAGTGGGTAGTCGGAATTGCATATAAACCGGATCAGTACTTAAGCAGTCTTACTAGGGCTCAGCGATACGCTCGGGGAACACAAGTAAGTTCGATTCTGGGCTATGAGTTAAAAGGATCCTTTTCACGAATAAGGGTCACCTGTTTTTCCAATACCGAACCATTTTGGTGTGAAGGGACAACGGACAAAAGTAAAAACAACACACGCATAGTTGAGCCCAAAGGGGAGGAAGCAAATGGACTCCTAACACAAACAAGTAGACCACATCCTCGAATAGTTCCAAAAAGGCCTAAAACTTTATGTGAAACTCTGTTGGGAGGGGAATCTAGAACAGTCATGTGGGGGGGTGGGTGGTTTGAAGATCTGGACAGGGTGGGGGTTGGTGGTGGTGGTGTTTGGTAGGGGGCTGCGGTTTTTATTATTTTGGTGAAACTGTTGTCACGAAGAGTCCCGGCCCATCTCGAGTCTTTAGGGCGAGTTCAACGGACCGCAGGAGCAGGCTGCTGGAAAGCACCCAGCCGGCGGGATCGAGAGCAAGAGTTAAAAAGAAGGGGGAGGTATCCGCGTTGACAAACCGCTTTAAAGTGTAAAAGGGAACAAACTACGTGGACCGGCGTTTAGGATAACCTCATTGCTTCGGGAGGGAGAAAAGGGGCGCTTACAGCGAACCCTCGAGGCTCAGGGCAAAAAACGCCGGTGCAAGGGGAAAAGTGGACTAAGGTGAAACGCACGGTGGGCGAACGAAATCTAAATGAGAAGTATGAAGGGGGGGGGAAACCCCGTCCACTGCTGTAGGGGAATGAACGCGCTTGCAGAGGGACTAGATGACCGTTCACGAAGTCGGGAAAACACGAGCAAAATTTACAGGTGTCAACAATGCACTCCTGTGGGAACTCAAATACTGAGGCCGGGGGCTTACGCTGGGAGGAGGAGAGTCACGGTCGAACTTCGACGAGTGACAAACCTCCCGATCGCCTCAGGGTGGTCGGGAGTGATAAGGTCATCTGAGAAAGAAAAGAAAAAGGAGAACGCCTCAGAATATGATTAAAGTCGAAACTAGAAGCCTAGAAACGTCAACCGCCACACCCCGGGTTCAAGAAACAGCAACAGGTCTATCTTGAAAGGAAAAGAACCGCCGTTGGTGCCAAAAAACGTCGCAAGAAAAAAGGAGTTCGGGGGAGGAGGCAGAGGGCTCCGAACCACGGGAAAGGCATCGCTGGCCCCTTGATGAAGGGAGGTTGCGAATCATAAAACTCAAGGGGTCCAAGGGGAAAAATGAAATGCTTGACCTAAACGTCGTTAAAAAGTTGAGGGGGGGGGGACACTAATTTGATAACGGCTACTTGACAGCAGGTTTCTAAAAGAGAAAAAGGTCAAGCCCAACAGAAGTCGGAAAAAAAAGATAGGGAAGCGAAGGGAGGCTCACGTCCAAGCGACCGCTTCACCTGGTAGGGGAGGAGAAGGTAAAAAAAAGACTATCACAGACGTCAGTTAAAGCTAGGACTAACAGGGGTTCTGCTTGAGGACCTAAAGCTAACGCGCGCCGTAAAAAGTGAGGGGATAGGGGATTTATCTTCATAGTTTCTAAAGAAGAAATAGAGACTTCGTGGGACACACGGATTCGAAAGCGAAGACGGGGGCAAGGAAACGCGGCGGGCCGTAAGAGACCTTAGCGAGAAAAGAGGAATGCCGAAGCTCGGAAAAAAAAACAACTTAGGTATGAGAGAAAGCTTCTCTGAGGATGAGCTAGCTATCGAAAGAGGGTCGCCCGCTAGAGTCTAATAGGAGAACGCATAAAAAAGAGGTCTACGAAAAAGCACCTCCAAAAAGAAAGAAAGGCGCACCCTGTCGTCCGGAGAGCGAGGGGGAGGGGAAGGGTCGGGGCCCTGCTCAGACGACGTAGGCAGATTAATCGAGGACTGACCTTACTATATTTCTTGTCGTGAGGTTATCAAGAAAGACCCAAAACGGTTCAAGGGAGAAGGGAGTGGAATTATACCTGAAACGAGCAGTCTCCTGTCTGGCAGTAGGGGTTGGGACAAGGAGGAAAGATTTGCTGACAATGCTTTTCAACGGATTGGGGGAAGAGCGCCAACACCATAGGAAGAATTTGGAGGAGATGCAAAGCACATCACTCGATACATCTAAGGGGAACCGGAGGGTGAGGTAGAGGGACGACTACCGGGGTGAAGAGGGGGACCTCTATATTGCACAGGGGGACTTCGACCAGTACCTCTGACAAGGAACTACCCAAGATCACCTGGGTGTGGGAATGGTACGCACATTGCATTATTCTGCCGTCGGGGGTGTGTGATGAATCGGAGATTACGAGAGTCAAGAAGACCGAAGGTCGAGGCCTAGGAGTGGTGGTGTTTGAGTCTGGTGTCGACACTCTGGTATGGGGAGTCGCGGGATGGGAGGGGAGGTGTAGAGTGGTTCGGATTGTAAAAAACGGCGGGTTCTCTCGTTAGAGTTGCTAACCAGCTTCCTAGAATCGAGTAAGCGTATATTTTCTATCGACGTAAATAAAAACTTAACATACTTGCAGCCGGGGGCAAGCTTTTTAATCCGGGGAAGCCAGTTGAAGCTAATGCGCTCGAGCCATAGAAATAGGGTCAGGGGGGTCTTACAATAAACTAAAGGGGGTGAACGGAGAGTGAGTGGACGGGGGGGACTTAATAGTCACTAAGAACCAGAAAAAACGTCGGCAATAAGAAAGTTCAGTCTTCAACTAATGATTTAGGTTACCTCCCACTGACACCGATAGGCATCGATTGGGAAATTCCTTTCTCTTCTCAGTTTTGCCCTGGAAACGGCCTAAGGTAGAAAAGAGTTACTTCCACCTTTTAAGGGGTGGTCGAAAGATACAAAAAGCCAAAACAACGAAATCTGGAGACGCGGGGAGGCAACCCAGAATGCCGGAGAATCCTCAGAATAAGGCAATAAAGAAATATTCTGGGGCCTGGGAGTCTTTGACTCTTCAAGTCTCATCTTGTGCGACCCGAGCCCATCAAAGCGCAGGATGTGATCCGTCATAGGTTTCAGACTGGGGCCTCGTGGTGGCACACAAGGTCAGCTCGCAGCTGAGCAAACCTCAATAGCAATACTCGACCTAGAGCAGTACGGAAGCCTACAAGTCGACCTTCTACGAGGGGGGGAACTCACAAAAAGGGGACGTGTGCATGCACTCGAAAACACATCTGATCAGCAAAGAAACAAAACACAAACTCAGGGATTCAAATAAATAGCCCTAGTCTTGGGCTGAACGAACGGGGATGGAAACGTGGGGGGGTCCCGGGTGGCCTTTCTAAAGGCAGTGATGAACTAGGACTAAAAACATTGGGGTCGGTTCTAATGCGGTCACGGGTAGGTACAGGGGTGGAGAACAGCACTCAGGGGGATTGAGGGTTCCAAGGACGGCTCGCCTCAGGACCTTAGGGAAGGAGGGACATAGGGACGAGGAGGATCCTAGGAGAAATGGTGACTACTAAGAAAGGGTTAGAAGGTCCCACGAAAAAAGAGATGGGAAGAAGTCGTGATCGGATAGGGTGGACATACCGAAGGGGAGGATTCCTAAAACTGAGGGCTAAAACACGGAGAAATTAGAGTGCTCGGCAAAAAGGGCTCTCTGGAGTGGGCAGTTGGAAATGAAGCTTAACGGGAAATCAGCGGAGGGGAAAACTCTCTGACAGTTCTCCGGGAAGCGCGAATAGGCGGAAGAATAAAAAAGGCGATGGGGAGAGCCGACAACTTGACCAGAACGGGAGTGGTTAAAAAGGGGGCACCAAAGGTTTGAAGCAGCTAGAAGAGAGAAAGGGGCCAGAAAAAGGGGCCGGGGGCTATAAGGCCTCAGGTCCAGGTGAATCGAAGACACGAGGTAAATTTTGAAAGAAAAAGAGAAGAAGAGTCTTAAAATCTGAAGAAACTCTCAGGGAGGTGGAAGACTGATAGAGTTGAGGGCAGGGAAGATACCTGCGAGGGTCACCTAAAAAACACTAAGGAAAACTTCAAAAAACCTCGAAAAGTAGGGAGACTTACGGGAGGAAGTAGCTTCCACACGGGAAGAAAGAGAAGGATCTTAGCCGAATTTAAAAAAACGTACCTTTTGGTCTCAACAGGGCATTAGATGGCTTGAGCCTTAACCAAGGAACTCAGGAAAATCTCACAAGGGGAAAAAGGACCTCTGGTTTTTTTTCCCTACCTGAGGGCGTCTCAGTATAATGGGAGGCAGGGGGGGGAAAGAACATCCAACCACCTGAAAACAAAACGGGCGGGTGTAGAAAAAGGTCAGAAGCGTCCGAGAGAGTCCAGTAAGGGTAGAAGGACGACTGAAAAAAAGGAGGGGAACGCTGCAGAGGAAGGGAGGCTACCAGACCTCACTGAGACAGGAAAAATTTTAGAGACACGACAGGTTTAGACGACACTACTCGGTCGAGAAATTTAAACCGCGGGGGTAGTAAGGGAAAGAATGAGGACCGGGGCGCCAAAGGGGGTTGGACAGCTTGGGAGTGCGTACTTTGCGGAAACAAAGGATTTCCACACAAAGGGGGGAAAGCATAAAAGTTCGAAGTGAGAGAAAGGGCCGACCTTGGGAAAGCTGAGAAGACACCAGAGACCCGAGAAAATCGGGCCGCACCGGCCCCGGAGCAAACGCTCATGGCCTACCTTCTTACAAAGGAGTTGAGAAGAGATCCGACCATGAGAAATTGAAACCAGCTGCGAAAATAGGGATCACCAGTCTGGTAAGGAGGTCTTAAAAAAACTCAAGAATCTGAGGCGTCTCAAGTCACTGTCGAGACCGAAAAAAAGAGAACGGCGAAGAAGAAGGAGACGTTTACTTCGCAGGGATCACAAATGAGACGCAAATCGGTCCTGGAAAAAGCTCCTAAGGCAGGCAACCCGGGGATTCTCAGGATCGAAGCGTGCGCGCAGGACTGCAAGGGAAAGAAAAAAAACGTTTTGTGCAAAAAAGAAAGTCGAGGGGGGGGGAGGTAAAGGTTACGCCAGGAGGCACCAATATCTGGACAAACCAAAATCAAGGGACCAGCTGGGAGGATGGCCGACGGGGTCTCCATCCCGCAAGGGGGAGCCGGGGAATAGATTACACTATAAGTTTTCGAAGGGTTCTCGTCCTCCATGCGGGTCGATGGGGGACAAAGCTCTAAGCCTTTAGAAGGGAAAAAAGAGAAAAAGTAATTCGTCAACGAGAAATTCAAAGAAGGGACCCCCAGGAAGACACACAAAACGGAGGAAAAAGCAGAGAATGAAGGGGGGGTCGACCGAAACTTGGGAAAATAATTCAGGGCTAGAAGACGGGAGCTATAGACAAAACCTGCTGGAGGTAAAAGTCCTTCGGAAGAAGTGGGCACCTCTATTCTAAACCTTCTCAAGGGGAAAGTTTAATGTTGAGCACCACTACCAGCAGAAAGAGTCGAGTAGGGGGCACTGAGTGTGAAAGGGGGGCGATCTCTCTAACAAAAGCTAAGCCGTCCGGCTGAAACAAATTCAGGGTGCAAAAAAAAGAGTCAGAATTTTAAAGCTCGGGGGGTAAAAAGAGGGATCTGCGTATTCTCAAGTTGCCGGTCATTCAGACGTGAAGGGCTATGCGGTCGAGGGATGAAGCGGCCTGCCCTTTCTCAAAGAAATCGAAAGCGCTGGCGGTCTTGGAAAGGGTAAGACTACAGCTACTCTGAGAGTTAGCCGCTTCAACCAAAGACGGACGGGACCGAAGTTCGCATCTTTGAAATCTCCCTGCTAACGGTCTGTATCCTCGAAAGGACCAAAGAAAAGTGAAGATCAGCGAGAAAGAGACTCAGACTAAGGGGTGTGGGGGGAGCAGGGGAAGGGGGTTAATTCTCACGAAAACCTAAGCAGTCTTCGAAGAGGGGATCAAGGGAGGAGAGTCTGCAAAAGGACCTACTATCAGGCTAACGAAAAAAAAGGCCACCAGGGTTCAAGAAGGGAGGGCAGACCCGCGACAATGAGGAAATTGGTATCAGAAGATTCTTGGACGGAACAAACGCTTTCTTCAGATTGGAGGGGCGCGGAAAGGGTAAAAGGGAAAGAGAAGAAAACGCCCGGCTGATCATCACTGGGAGGGCGGGGAGGGTCTTGAGAGACCGAGAAACCGAAATAAAAGAAATTCTGACCGTGGGGGAAAAAATGCAAATAGGAGGGGCTCAAAGTGCCGAAAATTATAAAGGGGAACGCCACCGCAGAGAGTCTAATAAACCCTAGTAAGAGCTTAAGGCTGGTCCGGTCGTCAAAGAAGCCCTGGGGCTAAAAAGGAGTTGACAACTCGGGGGGAAAATCGACCTTTTGCCGGGCGAGGGGGGTGCGTTCTCACACCATTAAAGGGGGGGAAGACCTACAGCCGGACTCTATTGAGGGGAGTCTGGGTCTCTGGGCGGGGTTAAAATAGGCCGTCGAGATTTCCTTCCCAAAAGGGATCGGAGAGGGGAGCTAAGGCAAGCAGTCAACTAGGAAGAAAACATGATCAATGAGAGCTGGACAAAAGAAAAATAGGAGGGATCAATCAGAGATTCCGAAGCATTTCGCCCCGAGCTGGGAAAGGAAAACGAAGGAACGATCAGAATCTCAGAAAGCGGCTAAAAAAGCACTCGAAAAGTATTCACGCCTTTAGTGGGACGGGGGGGTGGGCGTCAAAAAAAGAGAGTGTTTTCTTGGAGACACTTTGAAAATCTGGAAAAAAGGTGCGGCTCGTCTAAAATAGATCGTGTCAGGTGATCTAAGGAGGCGCTGCCAAAAACACCAAAAAGAAGAGGAAACAGAGTAAGAGACCAGGGTAGAACGGGTGACCAAAACAGAAGTCAAGTGTGGTTCAACCAAGTGGGGGAAAAAAAAAGCGGTAACTCAAATGAGATCGCGGGGAGGAGGTTAGTAAAGCTCCAATCTCCTTCGAGAAATCTACTCGGACAGCGAGGCCGTCTTGAATGCAAGAAGGGATTCTATACAGGAGGAGGACCTGAAATCACCTCAAGAAAAACGCGTGGTGGAGAAAAATGGGGGGGGGACGACCTCAAAAAAGGTCACAACCAAGAACGGTGTAAAAAAGAGTA
>Ga0179591_1325809_pt1 | contig 12810 bp, 15 predicted proteins | sample CZOMad2_1_08_16f_FD_182891 | JGI IMG/M metagenome (GOLD analysis project Ga0179591, IMG submission 182891) | Vadose zone soil fungal communities from Angelo Coast Range Reserve, California, USA - CZOMad2_1_08_16fungal (PacBio error correction) | ecosystem: Environmental > Terrestrial > Soil >...
AGAGCTAGACCAGTACTTCGAACAGCCGACCGGATTTAGAGAGGAGGAAAACACTTTCGTGCCTAGCAAACATTTCCAACACACAGACCACAGGAAAGTCCCGCGAAGTATTGAGTTGGTGAAAAGGGTGGGAGTAGTGCAGCCGGCTTATAAAGAGTCGGACAAAAGAGAGGAGACAAGGATCAAATGGAGCGTCACATTAAGGTCTAAAGTAGTGGGATCGGTTGTCGAAATAAAAGTCAATTAGCAGTTCCTAAGGATGAAGAAATTTGCTCTAAGGAAAGTTTCACTGTTGAGGGGAGGAGCGGGCAAGGAACCGAGCCCCGACTACTTAGTTATCACGGGTTGTTGGGTATATGTTTCTGAAAGTACGGATAAAGAAAGACAGATTGCCAAATTCAGAGGACTGAGAGATTGCTTCAAAGAGGCATGTTTGGGGAAAAAAACCTGTGCAGAGAAGAGGCGTCACAGGAGGCAGAAGGGAAAAGTAAAGTTGACCTGGGCGTTCGGAGGGGTAGGAAGCCTCTCACACCAGCATATCTTTCCGATACAGACAATAAGAAATACGGGGGGGGATGGGAGAACTTGGAGGAATAGCAGCAAGGGAGAAGACGCCGCAAAAGAACAACGGAAGGACGACCTAGAAGCTGCGTGAGAGGGGGCGGTGTGCCACGCGCCTAAAAACGATGAGTTAAACAGTGAAACCCTCCAGAGGAAGCTCGGGTAAGGAAAACAGACTGCAGAAGTAGCAGGAAGGGGAACGAAAAGGCAGGCCCAAACCTACCGTCCAGACAATAGATATAAAAAGCCCGTGTTAGGGAGGGAACCTGACCTCACAAATTGGGGAGGGGAGTTAGGAAGAAGAGGGAGACCACAAAGGGAAGAATCGCCACCTAATTCAAGGCGGAAGGGAAAATAACAAAAGGGGGTAGGAGAATAGTGAAGAAGGGAAACCCGGGCGAGGGAAGGAGGGCGGGGGGTTCAAAGGCATGAAAAGAAAAAAATGGCAGAGAGCCGAGGCGGAAAGGAAAAAGGAAAAGGGTCAAGAAGAACCTCCCGACGTATTTGGTTTGGTATCCGCAAGAGAGAATCAGGCTGGGTAGGAACAGAAGAAAATTGGGGGTGGTCGAGCAAGGCAATCCAAATCCTAAAGTGAACCGCGGGAAAAAAAGGGGTACATGAAAGAGGAGGTCATCGGGCGCCGTACGTTGCAAAGACATCTGGTGCTGTCAAAAGAAGGGCCACTGACATCCCGCAGAAACTCAAAGGGAATGACAGAAAAGGGGGGAGGAGAAGACCAAGACAGGCAACTTTGAGACCTGGAGCCCCAACAATGGGGGAAAGATTTGCTGGGCAGCGGCCTATGGGGAGACGGGAAGGGGAGACGAAAGAAGAGCAGTTAGATGAGAAAACCCAAGGGGAGGGGGGACGCGTGGATTATACCTTCGATGGGCGCCAGGGGGAAGTCAATTGGGGACCGAGAAAAAAGAAAGAGGAGGAAAGAGAGGTGGGCGCGGTAAATGGAAGAGACTGGAGGGCCGATCAGTTGTAACGACAATTGGGGAGGAAGGGACACGACGGAGAAGACGGATTAAAACGGGAGTGCTTCGAGCGGGGGAAAGTCAGGGTAGCAAAAGAGAGATAGAAAAAAAAAAGGGGGAAGAGGAGTAGAAAATATCCTTTCATGCTCACGTACTTGGAATGAGAAAGCCGCCCGTGGTTGCAGCACTTAAAAGTCGGGAAATGGGTGCTTGAAACGCTGAGAGTAAGAGAGTGTCAGGGGAGGCTACAGAGTCACCTTCTCGGACGCGGTCCGTCCGATGGAGAGAGGGGAGGTTCATATCCGGAGTCTGAGTCACCGAGACAGGTCTCTCCCGCGAGCCAACACGTGGGGGGGGAAGGGCGAACAACCTGAAGAGTCATCATCGGAGGAAAAGGCAAATCGGAGGATAAGAAACCAGAGAAGGATTCGTACGGAGAGGTGCAGCGTAGGAGGAGAGGCCAAAGTTTTCGAATGCTCCTCGGCTGTCTGGTGTTTGTCCTTGCGGCTGTCGTGGAAAAAGGAGACAGATGACCATATTAAATGCAAAACTGGGCTGATCGAAAACTTGAGCATAACAGGTACAATGAGACTTAAGCGGGAAGAATGTTTGTATTCCTGGGAGAACAAGAAGGAACAAAGTGTGTGTTGGTACGGATAGGGATGAGCGCGGATGCAAGGACACAAGATCGGATTGGGGAGGAGATGATTACTCCAGGGGGAGGTTCGGATTTAACCGAGGCGTGAGGAAGAAGGGGTCGCGAAGGCACCCGGTGGGAAACCCTATACCCTTACTAGACTACGCCGAAGCAAAGAGAGATCCACGAAAAGAACTTGATGACGATGAAACCCATTCGGGGTAGTGCAATAAAAGTTAAGGGCCCGGGGTAGCTTGTGCGAAAAGTTGCTCGGGAGGACACAGCCTTCGCGTAAGAACGCGGCACCGTCCAGGCGGGAGGAAAGATCACTCACAGCGGCGATCGGGCAGTTGGTGGGAGTTGGGGGGGGGCAACTTACCCTGCAGAGTCGAAATGAGAGGGGAAAAAGCGTTCGCAGGGAACGTAGGAGGAATGCTCGAAGCGGCCCGATCAGTTAGTTAACAACAACTGAAAAAAACTTGCCGAAGGAGCGGCAAGAGCGAAGAATAGGGGGCGGTTGTTCGCGGTAACCGTGCTGGCAGCAGAGGATGGGAACGAAGACCAAGGACCCAGCCGTAGACAAGAAAAAAGTTATAGCGGAACGCGTGCTGATTGAGAGGCTGGTCAGGGAAAGCCGAAAGGGAGTGGCAAGTCCCCACTCGGTAGACTAACGGGGAGCATGGCGAGTACCCCTTTCGGCTGCAAAGAAGGGACTTGGGAAAGATATATAAATTGGTTGGGAAAGGCTGTTCGAGGGGGCCACAGGAGTCCCCGAAGCGGCACCGAAGATAAAAACTTTACCCACCAGCAGCTATAATTTAAGATTTATCGAGGGGTAGGGTGGGGGCGGCCTACAGGGGCACTTCGAGGAATACATTTATAGCGAAAGTTCGCAATCCCCAGCACCGTCCTCATTGAAACCGAGTGCCAGACACTAGTTGGGAAAGACTCGCAGGTCGATTCTACGCGGACCGCTCAATTTGGATCGGAGAGTGCGGGACGCCGACCCTTCAGGGGCACCGATAGGAACAGCTCGACCATACGCCAAGGGACTGGTCAGACGCAGGTAAAGAATGTAAACTGGTTGTGAAGGGGGGTCGTAAGAAGGGAAAAAACGCTTCCACTAGGTTTGAGAAGAAGTATCCAGGAAAATATCATTGAGGGCGATACAACACCACGGGGCTTGGCAGAGCCAAAAAGAGGGCCTAGACCTGAACCTGACCAAGACGAAACGTTCGGACTGAGCAGAGCCTAGGGGACTCTCCACAAAACTGATGAGGGAGAGAGGAGTCGCTCTGGGAGCAATTCCGAAAGTCGAGGGGAGGGGTCTGTTCAAGGAGTGACGTACTGGGGGTCTGTCAGGCGTTTGTTTTTGGGGAGATTGAAATTTACCTGCGCCTCCTACGGGGGGCCACCAGGAGGACGGGATCGTACTTGCAAGAGCAACAGGGGGCCAAAAGCAAAAAGGAGCGGGCACGGCACGCGGAAGTGGGAGTGATATCTGGGTGCAGCCGAAAGAAAGCAGCGGCGCAAAGGGAGAGGGATCAGGTAAGGGAAGCGGGATCAAGGAGCATGTTGTCCAACAATCGGTTGGGTATGGCAATCGGCAATGAAGCGGGTCCGAGGGGCCGAAAAATGTCTCGAAGATAAGTACCAGAGAAAGGCTCGCCGCTCGCGAGTCTATCGGTAGGAGGGGGTCGTGGTCGGTACCAGGCCGCAGGGCGGCATTTAGGCCGAAAAGAAAAGTCCAAATGATCACCAAGTTTGTACGGGGACTATGGTGGGGCCGCCGCCCGGGGGGAAGCCGCACATGCTGCCATTCGAACCGAGGGCGTGAGAAAGTTTACTGCATGAAGTCGGATGAGCGATGGGTCTCCCTACGCATAGCGTGACGAAGGAAAGGGATTTAACACCAGGTAGTGGACTTGAGCGGTCCGGAATAGCACCTGCAACACCAAAAGGCGAACACCGAATCAAGTGAAATCTGCCGCAGGAGTGCCAGAGTGTGACAGCAAGGGTGGGGGAAAGAAAAACAAGGCTCATCCACTGTGATCGGGCAGTGGGGCAACATCCGTAGCGGTCCATGGATCCCGCTCCTCCGGGACATGCCTAAGCGAAGGGGATAACACCACAAAGTAAAGGAAAGAACGAAAAGACATAAATCAAGAGCCGGGGAGGGGAGTTATCTTCAACGGAAAGAAACTGGAATTCGGGTAGTTGAGAGCCGAATCGTTGCAGACCAGAAGACCGCAGGGGGTCGCAACATCGAACGACTGTGGATCCTTCAATCTACTTCCAATCCTAAGGGTTGGCATCGAGGACGGGCTAAGGGAAGAAATGAGGCGGTAAGGATCGAGAAGCGGGGGTCCCATTTTGCGGATAAAAAACTGATGGTCAACCGTTGGCGGGGCCAAAGTCCCGCCGGAATAGCCGAGAAGACCAGGAAGACTGTCTTGTTTCGGGCCCGACCTCTTCATAAGGTCGATTATAGGAAGAATACCTTTTGGGGGATCTCCTTCCCTAAATCCTCGCACAGCCGCTAATGGAATGGTACTGACGCCTGCAGTTTTTAAGGTCATCTGGAGCCGGGCTGTTTGTGCAAGTCAGGAAGAGCATGAAAGAGGGTCGGAGAGGGACACTCCGAAAAGACTCTCATTCGCTGAGAAGAAAACCGGTGGCCGCGAAGCCAGAGAAGCGGCAACTTTCAAGTCCCAAGATCCTGGGGAAGGTGCTGGTACACGGGGTCCTATTGGAATCAGTCAGGGAAAGGACGTCACGAGGCTCGGCGAGGACACTCGTAGAGTGATGAGACCGTAAGGGTGACGCCGGCTCAAGGGAGCACTGAAAGCCCGACGCGCATCGTAAAAAGTCGCACGAGAAAGGGGTGCGGTTAAAACATCCGATGGGACGCCCCCCCCCCCCCCAGCACCACACCCCCCCCAAAAACCCAGCCCCCCCCAACCAACCGCGCCGACATTGTAGAAAAGACTTGTGGAAGAAAGGACCCCTTCTAGGGGACACACGGGAGGCTGGACACGGCCAGTCCCGGAGCCGAGGGTGGAGCTCTCACAAACAAACGACTGAGTGGCTTGAAAAGATAGACGTTCTGGCCGAAAAGGGGGAACTGGGGCAGCACGAAGGGGACAGTGCTTTAACGTCGTGCCAATCTTGGGAGGGGGAGAAGATAGGGCCTTTGCCATCCTTCTGGTCCTTAACTCGCACGCTTGGACTAGAAGTGGGGTCGGGGCCCCCTGTGCGGGGATTTCAGTTCCCTCCGGAGGCTGCGTCCAAAAAGGACCTGATCATCCACCGAAACACTAAGAATTGGGTCCCGTCGGAGTGAAGCGTCAGGAGGGCCGCAACGACCGTAGGGCCACGCAAAGACAACAGCACCTTGTGCCAGGTTCGAGTGGAATGAAAGGGAAGACGTCATTGGGGGGAGAAAACCGGTTAGGGAAGATAGTCGCCGTGGGGTCTTTTGTTTGCCTGCTGGCTGGGGCTGGAAACGACGGGGCGCATAGAGGTAACAGGATGCAAATAATAAGAAGACTAAGGACACGGAAGAAGACGGCAGGCGGAATGTACAAATTACTCCTTCACAGCGTGGAGAGGGAGGAGGGGGGAAGGAGTACTCAAAACACCACAGAAGGAGAGGTGAAGAAGAGAATCTATTCTGCGCTTGGCTGGGGGAAAGGGGGCTACAGAAAAACAACCGTCAGAGTATTTGGGGGGGAGCTATGACTCGGAGAACTGTGCGTCTGTTACTACCGAATGCGTGGCTGAAGAGAAGAAAGAACGGGGGAGGAACAAGAACCCGTGTTACCCTATGAGAATTCTCGTACTGACGCCGAAGGAGTTACCCTAAAGAAACTATGCAGAGGAAAACGCGGAGTGCCTTCCGATTGGAATGACTTCCCAGTGACGCTGTGGCGACGAGGGCCTGGTAGAAGAAGGGAGGAGACGTAAAAACCTCCCCACAGTAAAGGGATAAGAGGGGAATGAGAAAGCCTCTGCAGGAGATTCTCAAGAGAGGTGGGAGATCTATGGGCACGTGAGTGTAGTTGGGGGGGTGATTACCCTTAGAACAGTGCGGTTCTATGGGTGGTAGGAGAGACGCGAGGAAAGGAATGGGACTGAATACACTACAATATCAGGTCTAGAGGGGAAGAGCCAGACTAGAAATTACCGGAAGAGCGCATATCGGCTATCTGGATTCTTTTGTTCGCGTTGCAGGTAGAAGGCTTGCGAGTCCGAATCAGAAAAGGAAAATCAAGGGAGATTACTATATTTGCGAACGCTATGCGGAGGGCGCTCAGGGCAACTCCTACGAATGGCAAGGGGGTGCAAGGGGGCCAAAGGGAGGTCGGAAAGGCATGTCCTATTCCCAGGTCGGCTGTAGCCCACCATCAAGGAAGAAGAGAGAATAGTAAGGGGGGAGGAGTTTCGTGCATAAAGAGCCGGTCTTCCGACAAATAAGCATGGGAAGCCAAAACACGAAGGGAAAGGAGCCATGCCTAAACGATATTGGAGGGCGAAGGGTCTGTTGGGGAGACGAGCATTTCAATTAAGGGTAAGAAGTGGAAAAGGAGGAGAAAGTTTTCACGCAATCATGCCGGCACGGCCTCATTGACCCCGAAGGGCCAGACGAGTGTGAGCACAACGAAGGCCATCTAATCGGAAAGCGCCGGGGGGAGAGATGAAAGCTGCCAAACGCTTTGAAAAGCCTTCTGCACACCGGGGGACACGTAGCACCGCATTTCAAGCGGGAAGGGGAAAAGTCATTTTGCGCTTGTGGAGGGGGGGGGAAAGTGAATACGGCAAGAGAAGTTAAGGAAACCTCCCGGAGTAAGGGGGTACGAAGTAAAGGAAGAGGGACGAGAGGTAGTTTGCATCAGCGGACCACGTGGCTGGCATGAAAACCGACGATTCAACAAATGAACTGAACACGACCGAGGAAAAAGTCCTTGGAAAAACCAGCAGAGGAGAGATCTCAGCGAGACAACTTGGATGGTAGGGAAAAGGGGGTCGAGGTCACCGTTTCTCATTCAGAAAAATTAGAGGTGAGGGTAAGGTTAGGGGGGTGAAGGCTGTGGGTCGGGACTAAAGGTGGGGGGGGGTTGGTCGGGTCAATAATACTAGGGCGGGTCGGGTTACTGACGGACACAAATAGAAGGAAGGGCTTAAAAATATTTCCGAGAAACGTGGACGAACAATCACCCTCTATGCGTGGAAAAAGAAGAGAGTGGGAGGAGAAGGTTGAGTTCTGTTCCCTCTTCTTTAAGAAGGCGTAGGAAAAGATGTCGAATTCTATCAAGGATGATATTTCAAGCTTAGGGGAATAGAAGGGGAGAAAAAAGAGCGTGGGAGGTCAAAAAAGTTTCAATGAGTACCGGCCCTTAAGGGATTGCAGACAATGGGGTCGCGAAATTAGCAGCGGATGGAATGGATCGGAGCCAAACTACCCTCTCTATTTTAAATGAGAGTGGAGAAATTGGGGTTGGGTACGGTGGGGGAGGGCAGTGCCTCATTGAGGGGGGCAGCGTTCTTCGAAGACACCTCAAAGAAAGACAGCTTCTGGATCGAGTTGAGTCCAACAGGGCTGGGTTGCATCCTACGATTGGCAGGAGCATGCTGCCAGTCGGGCGACCGAGTGTACGGCAATGGACTTGAGATGACGCGGAGGAGAGAGGATCTCCAGATCTCTTTGCCGCACCAATTAACTCGACCTTGATGGGAACATGGGAGCAGTCGGGGGAAAACTTCACACAGAAAGGCGAAAACAGCAATGAGCCGAAGCGACGCTAATGCCGAGATTTAAAAGAGGTTAGGAAATGTGCGGAACCCGGCGCCCGTCTCCGATACTGGGGGACAGGGAGGACGCATGTTTTAAGGAGCGTCACAGTGGACGCTCAGAAGGTACGATAAAAGGTATAGAGTGCTAGACCAAAAAAACTACAGGTCCAAAGGTAGGAAAGGGGTGGAATCGGAGTCTGGGGGATTGCAGGACCGAAATGGGGAATTTGGGTGTATGGGTTTTACTAAGAAAAAGGCAGGGTTGAGAACAAGAGGAATGTCCACGGCGCCGACCTTGTAACGGACATGCAATCGGAGGGAAAGACACCGAAGTGGGGACGAAGGAAGGGTTCTCTGAGTGGTGGACGGCTTGAAATGGGGAATAGTAAGTTATCTTGGGTTCCAAGGGGCGCTGCGCGACACTGTTGAAGTCGGTGAAGATGGAAGAAGAAGTCAGAGTAAAAAAAAATTAAACTAGATTCATCGGCCCCCAAATTCCGAGACGGTAGGTGGGTTAGGTAGCAAGAAGAAAGAAAGGAGATTATCGGTAAGCCGAATTTGTTTGTGGTGGGGAGAGAGGGAGGACTAAAAGAGGACGGAAAACTAGGGTAATTTTACAAAGCCTGAGGTTTTTGAAGTGAGAGCCGGGTCGAAGGTGGAGGGTGGGGGGAAGGGCCTCAAGGGTGGGCTCGCGTGCCACGGATTGTCAACAAGAGATGAAAAAAGAGAATGCCAAACTTCCCACAGCGCTGGGAAACAGAAAAGGGGCAGCTCCTACCCCACTAATTCAAAGTCATCCGTGCGAGCCGGAATTCCGGCATCCAGCATTGCGGGCACGGGCCGAGGGGCCGGACCTCCTTTTAGCCGAGAGCACAGGTTTTGTCTATTCGAGAAAAACCAATGGCGGGGGAAGGGGGTGGGAAACCGGCAAGCTGGTGGGATCTGCTCCTAGTGAGAATTCGCACCTCCCTCTCTCAGAAAGGAAAGGAGTAAAGAGAAATAGGGGAGGTGGGCGTTACGGCCATCCTTGCTACGCCGTCGGGGTCCCGAAAGAAAGTGAAAGGAACACGAGACGGAGAAAAAGAACGGGGTCTGGGGAAAGGGGAAATAAAAGGAGTGACATGGGGGGTCTCTCAACCAACAAATTATTAGAGAAAAGGAGGAAGAGATAAGTGGGGGGCCCCGACGGGGCCTGGGCCGCATAGGTTAAGGCGGAAAGGGGTGGGGGAAGTAGCACAAAGGGGGAGGGAAATGGTAGTGAGATCCGAAGTGTTTACAAGAGAACAGCGGGCTGAGAAAGTCTTACTCAAGCGGAAGGGAGAGGTAGTAGGAGAAGGCCCAACTGGGCTTCTCCCATGATTTCGGCAAGCGAGAAACACGCAACGAGGTGTGGCATCGAACATCAAGAAGGGGGACTCTTGGAGGGAGGGCGAAAAAGAATAGTAGAATCAGACAAGTGAGAATCCACTGGGGGCCATTATTCAGTGTTCCAAAATTGAGGGAGGAGGTACATGCGGCTTGAGAAATGTAGATATCTCAATGGAGGTGGCTTGTGAGACGGCTTGGATGGAGGGACCACTACTTGGCAAGCAATTGGCATTAAACGGGACAACACAAGGAGAGGTCTCGAAAAAGAAAGAAGGGAGTAAAGTACTTCTCCTGCGCTTTTAAGGCGGGAAGGGGGGGGGGGGGGAAGAAAAGAAGAAGAGAAGAAAAAAAAAAAAAATTGGCCTTAAGCTGGGAGAGACAGCAGAGGAAGAGAAAGAACACGCAGTTAATTTGGCGGCTATTCTCGGAGGAAAGTTCGGATTGAAAGAGACCAGAAGGGCGGGAAATAAGGGAACCTAGCCAAGGGGGTGTGCGGGAGAGACCCGATACCTCTCTATCCTTCGCGAAGGAGGAAAAAGAGAACTCAGAAGAAAAATAGTATGAGGACCCCTTAGGTGGGGCAGAAGATTGGAAGGAAGGGACCATTCGCTGTTCAGAAAGACCTTGGTAGGTGCAACTGGAAGTACGGAGTAAAGAAAAGGAAGCCAGTGCCATTTCAAAAGGAGGGGAAGTAAAAGAAGAGTCGTGGGAGAGATTTTTCTAATTTTGAGCAGGGGGTGGGGGGGGAGACCCGCGTTCTGGGGTAACGTTAGAAGAGGGGATAATGAAGAGAACGGAGAGGAGGGGGGGACCACGGGGACCCGTCCAGGGCGGCGCGTGTCGCGGAGACCACTGCTCAACCTATGAAGAAAGGGTCAGAAAAAGTCGAGGCAGTGAGGGGGGGCTATTGGGAGTTTGCCATTCGCTAGGCCGAAACTCCAGGGTAAAAGCACAGTCCAGTTCAATTTTGGTAGCCGGCCGCTAGAGAGGGGCGGCTTGGAATACTCGAAATGATTTGATTGCCCGATTGCCACAACGATGTGAGCCCGAAAGGGGAATCATGGACGATGCGCACAGGTTCACGTAGAAAAAATGAATGAGGAAAGGCTCTCGAGAAGTTAGGTTTTTCGGCAGGAGAGGCCGCTGCATCCAGGTTCATTTCCTACCAGACGGGAAACACCAACCGAAGGATAAGGATAGCGAGGAGTTGTCTGATCCGGACGGAGGGAGACTTGAGGAGGAGACATTGGGCAAAAAGTCAAAGAATCCTCATGGAGAACCAGAGGCCAGAAGGATTGGGGGGAAAGAAACTCTCGCTCTAGAGACGCTGGAAAGAGAATTGCATCAGGGGAGGGGGACATCATCCCCGGGTTCCTTCCAAGGTGGACAAAATGATAAAGAGCCACTTCCGAGCTGTTCCCTCATGGGGGGGCCGACGGGGGGGCAGGGGTGTGAATTGGAGACTCAGGCTAATGGAAGCCCGACAGACAGCTAGGGGGGTAGTTACCGTACTGGGAGACGGGGAGGGAGCAAAAAAAAACAAGTGCAGGGGGAGACAGACAAAGAGGAACGATTCGAGACGGAAACTAACAATAACCCTACCTTGGAAAGGGAGAAAAAGCAGCGAGATCTCTAAAAAGAGAAAACAGTAGGAGAGGGGGAAAAGGATATATCTCTGTCGTTTTCTCGGTGGGAGGGGGAGTTGTCTCGGGGTGGAGGGCAGGGTTCATTTAAGCAGTCGGTGGGCATGAAAAAGGGAGAGTTGGGTGGGGAGTTGATTAAAGGTAATCCTCGGGTCCTTGAGGGAGACCACGTATAAGTATCTGGCGTAAGAGAGTGTAAAAACCGGAGGAGAGAGGGTCCCAGAAAAAGAAGACCCGGGCTGGAAAACATTAAAGAAAAAGAGGACAAGGAAGTGGGACTGGTAATTGCGGGGGAAGGGCCTTCTTCCAATTCACGCTGAAGAGTTGACAAGGATCAAAATGGCATCAGTGAAGCGTAGATCGAATGCGGGGGGGCTAGAGACTTGCTTTCAATGAGGGGGAAGGGGGACGGGGAACCGAAAGTGGAGTGCCGAAAAGAAAAGTAACTCACCTTAAGGGGACATGCGACGGACAAAACATACCTCTCTAAAAGGATATCTTTGAACGGCAGGGGGGGGGGAAGGGTGGGGGGGGCTCCCCGCTAAATTTCTAAATCTTCTTATGGGGAAGGGAAAAGAAAGGGTGGATAGAGAGATGCTTCCATACAGGCGAGTGGGGCAGCAGCAGGGGAAGGGGGGAAGCTAAAAAGCTTAGGCAATAAACAGGGTTGGGGTGAAAGTGCACTGTGGACCTTCAATTCGGCGGGATGAAGCCGCAAAAAATAGCGTTCAAGATATTAAATGAGAGGAAAGGGAGGGGCGGGATAGTTCAAGGGAAAAAACAAAAATTGCAGAAGGCAGGGACACGCACAGAGAAAAAAAGAAATTAAAATCTGCTGCGAGGGACGCGGCGGTAAAAATGGACCGGCTGGTTGGAACCCCGACGGGCATGGGGGACTTGTAGGGGGCAAACGTTCCGTTCTCAGGGCTTGACCGAGAGACGGAAAAAAACGGTACCTCGAAGTTAATGAAACAGAGAGAAGATCCGCCGATGAGGGGAAAGCAGGGTCCAAAGGGTAGTTAGCTCCTTACCGCAAGTTGAGGTGGGGACGTGCTTTAAGACCGAAGCGTTGCATACCAGATCCCAAGAGTTGAGCAGAACTAAGCGAAGACAATGGGTAAAGTCAGGGCACGGTTAAAAAACTAGTTTGTTAATCGAAACGGGTCTAGGGGGGGTGAGGGTAACTCGCTTCTTAATGAATAGGAGAATGGGATATGTGGACACAGTGGCGCTGCGCGGACAGGAGAAATATGAAAAGGCTGGCTTAAAAGCAGACGTCACCAGGCCGATCATATAAACCAATGACGAGAAGTTATGGGTTTCTTAGAGCCGGGTCAGAATCGCGGAGAGAAATAACGAAAGGGGGTGGTGGGTTTCGTCTCAAGAAGGAGAAGAGGGTCCCCCTAAGTGAGAAAAAAGTGTACAGGCAAAGAAAAAGTTGTGAAATAGAAGGCGATGAAGGTCGTGTTTCATTAATCCGTCAAATATGAGAAACGAGTTTTCAGAGCCCGAAGGAAGAAGACCGGAAAGAGAGGAGAAGAGGGGGAAAGGGGGGTCCAAATAAACCACAAGACTATACCAACGTTTCCGGCCACTAGTCGGGAACAGGGGCATGGTAAAGGGGAATAGTGGGCATAAAACGGGATGTAAAAGTGGAGAGTCAAAGGTGGCAGCGGAGGAAAAACCAGGCTTATTTTTTTCGGCTGGGATGAAAGGGGAAGTGACGAAGAGCCAGGATGGGCGAGAACTGTAAAACGAAACCATCGCCCGGACAGCTCACTGCGACGGGTAAGTGGGGCTCTTACTGGAAGACTGCGGGAAGAAAATA
>Ga0179591_1431954_pt1 | contig 12809 bp, 16 predicted proteins | sample CZOMad2_1_08_16f_FD_182891 | JGI IMG/M metagenome (GOLD analysis project Ga0179591, IMG submission 182891) | Vadose zone soil fungal communities from Angelo Coast Range Reserve, California, USA - CZOMad2_1_08_16fungal (PacBio error correction) | ecosystem: Environmental > Terrestrial > Soil >...
GTATTTCATGTACTCGACCGCTTCTCCTCGACCCTTCGGCGGCGGCGCGGCAGCGTTCTCGGTCAAGCAAGCAGGGCGCCATTCTCGTGATTCTTGCCGACGGCGTTCATCGACCCTCTTGAGCTTCGGCAACATTGCTCGGCCAGACGCGTTGATTCTCCATTCTTTACCGGTCTCATGCCGGCACAAAGCCTGGCTCTCGACTCTAATATCTCACAAGCCCACCGGAGTCTAAATCCGGCAAGCATTTCCAGCCGCCTTGGTGCGAGAAATACCGCACAATCACCCCCCCGATCACTAGACTGGCAAATGCGACCGGGACGCAGCCAGTTCTGTCGCCGAAAATCCCTTGACCTTCCTTGAGCTTGCTCTCGCTCAGCTGTCGCGTTGTCCGCGCACAACGACTTCATAGGCTCAATGATCCCTGGCTCCGGCACGATGACGATATTCGCCTTGAAACCCGCATCCGAACTCCAAACCAATAGTTTTTCATGCATATCCGGTAACAGACGTCCTTGGTTCTCCCCATCAGTATCCACGCTCTCGGCAGTCCCTACGGTCTCCTCCCGATCGCCCTGGTCTGGGAAGGAATCGTGTTGGCCAGAAATCAGAGTGTCCCCGAAGATAGAGTTCGACGGCGAATTTGCACGCCACCGCCTTTGCAGCTTGACCCGACATTTCAGGCAGGCGGCGCGTTGGCCTCGGCGACTTTGCCGCCGCTGGCGACCCCGGCAGTCGTGTCGTGGTCGACTCTCACGGGCGCGTGCCACCATGAATAGAAATCCACACCATCATCACGTCGACCATCGGCGTGACGTTGGATCTCAGCCATTCACGGCGGCGCGACGGCCGGCCGCGGACGTCCCGAACCGGCCACCCCCGCCGACCCTGCCATGTTCCTAGCCAGATCTTGCTCTCTCACGATGCCGTCGGCAGTGGCGCGTCCCACGCTCCGCCTCGTCCGTCTGGCGTACTCGGGATGGCTGAAAACCAATCGTCGGCAAAACCTTCCGCCGCGGCGCCTTCCGATTCACTTAGGACTGGACCTAGTTGTTTAGAACAATGGTCACAAGGCGGTGGATGTCAGCGATAAGACCGATAGCGGTCGCAACAGCGCTTTTCGCATGCCGGGCGCCACCCAACGGCCACGAATTGTTTTTCGAGGCCGAGATCGACTGGAAGCTCGAACATATGCCCCGAACGGTTCCGACAGCAACGAACGGCCCCCGAACCACGTCGCCAGAACCAGCAGCCTCCGTTCCAAAGCCGCGCGACTTCGTCGTGCGATGGGACGTTCCTCACACCTTCTCGATCCGCATCTTCTGCAAGGCCGTCAAGGAGCGTGTCTGGATCCTCTCACTAGCGCTTCCACTCGCGCATGCGGCACGAAACACGCCTGCATCGATTGCGTTCAGGCCTTTTCCGACAGCGCGCGGTAGAGTTGTCCTCGATCGTGCCCGACCAGAAGGCTCTCGAAGCGATCCATGGCGCGCCTTAGTTGCGGTCCTAGATGGAAAATCTTGTCGATCTCGATAGCCCACACCAGACCGAGATGCCAACAGCCCAGCATGACTGTTTTTCACGACCCGCAATGTGCCTGCAGGAAGCGTTCGATCAGCGATACGGTCGGCGGAGACCGCAACGGTCAGGGCTGCCGTTCTCCACGTCTTGCGGGTTCATATGACGTATCCTCCAACTCAAGTGTCCCTATTTTTCCTCCAGGGAGCAAACGCTTTGCCTGTCCCCACAGCCGCGGTCCGGGGCGCGGCATATGCGCCAAGCGGAAGCCGCTCCTTGGTGGCGCATGGGGGGCCCGCCGAAAGCCGGTCACCTGCTTCCTCCCCTGCCAACATGTACAAAACGATGGCTAATCATCGCGTCATTCACGGTCCCTTACCAGACGCTAACCTTGGGTTAACTTTAGGTTACCAAGGGGCAATACCAACGGCCCGGAAAATCGAGGCAGGCCGGGCGTTACGGCGAGTTTCCATGGCTTTGGCATCCACGGTGAGCGCCCGGTGGCCTCGGCCCTTTATTCGAGACTGCTGCTTGGTCCCATCTTGCCGCTCGTCAGTCCCGTAGGATGGTTGAGCAGCCGGACCACTCAATGTCAGTGTTCGTGAGCGATGGGTTCGTCCGCTCTACCCATCCTACCCAGAACGAACTCTTCGCGATGCCTCGCGGCGTTGATCGCCCTAGGTTTGCATCTTTTTCGTTTGTCCCTCCATAACTTAGAGAGTCCGCAGGGAAGACCGGGTGCCGTGCTGCACCCGCGGTCTGCGCGTGCGATTTGCGCAAACAAATGGGGCACACGAGATACAGGCGGTGCACTGGAGCATTCCTGCCTTTCCCTGCGCAATGGCTTTAAACTACGGCTTACTTCGTGCTCGTTCCGGAGAGGCTCTTTGCCTCCGTCGGCCCGTGAGAAACGTTCGCTTCTCTCAGACCTTAACACGCCAGCAACCGCGGCGCCCGAACCACCCGACTTCGCCGTACGCTCATCCCAACCCGTCAGTCGCAGCTCTCGCGCCCATCGCATCTCACCGCAACGTTCGTGACGATGGGCCAACTCCCCTCCTCCGCCGTGAGACAAGCGAGTTATGCCGATGATTTTGGTCTGGCAAGTTACGCGGAAAATTTCTGCGCGAAGGACTGGACAGGTTTTTACTGATTTGCCCGTCGTGCCAATTGGTCGCAATTGCGTATCAAATTGTTCGTGCGCGCAAAGCAAATCGTTCGCAGTCCGTAGGGGTGTGCAAAGCGAAGCGTGCCACACCATTTCCGGCAGCGAATTCGGTGATGGAATGGTTGGGCACGTCGCTTACCTCCTTTTCCCCCCTACGATTCCTGCATCTGCACATCACACGCTCACGCCCGGGCAATTGGTCCAACCTCGCCTGGAACGCCGACTGCGTGCAGGCCGGGCGGCACATCACGCGTCTACCTCGCGCCGTCGGCCTATCTGGCGAATCGTCCGATGCTGTACGGCCGCAGATAATGGTCGATCCAGCGCTGAGAATAACGCCCCTCCTGATTTCGTGAGCGGTCCGGCTCTGACTGTTTTCGCCGAATGGTTACGTTTGCGGATTTGTCACTCGCGCGATCACGTGGCAAAGGCGCCGATGATGATGCCGGTGGGCGTGGGGTCGAGAATACCTGCGTGCCGAGATGCGTACGGATGAATGGATACCCTGGAGCTTGATCTTTACCGCTTTGCCGCACAGCACTCGAGATCTGTGCTGCGCTGTCGCCAAACCAGTTGAGACGGCGCCAGGCCTGCAGCGCGACTGTACCCTTGAAGTTTCAAACACGTCGGCAGCAGCGTCGTCATCTGCGGTATCGTGAACTGCGATGCTCTGTAGATCGCGGCTTGCGGCGTCCGAATCAGAATCGGGCGAGCCGCAAGCGCTTCGCCGGCAACGCGTAGCAAAGCGCCCTCTCGCGATCCCCGTCTCCTCTTGCCGAGCCTCTCCCCGATCTTGTTGCGCCAGCGCGGGAGGAAATCAGAGTGATCGAGACTGGCTGGCGACCGCGCGGCGCCGATAACCGTAAATCCTCGCCGCTACCGCCGCTTTCGGCTCACGCCGGTGACATTCCCCAAACCTGATCGACAGGAATTTTCACGCTCTGATCATGACAAACCGCCCGTATTGGTGTTGCCGGGTTCGTACATGATGTCGGCTCGCATAACGCCAGACGTCTCCGCGGTCCCCAAGAGAAAAAAACCGCGGCTATTCTTTTGACACCATTCTTCTTTATCATAGAAAAAGACGGAAGTTATGCCGGTACAGAGACTATCGACGCCGGAACAATGGAACGATACGCATCTCCACCCACTTAACCCCTCTTCCCCAAATTAATCAATCGCGTCAGGATGAAAAAACTCTTCACCAAGTTCGACTTCCTCTGGGGATATAACACCGTGCACATTAAAAGGGAGACGATGAAAGCCGCCTTCATTCCCATGAAGGGCTGTACGCACCACAGTCTTTGTTCTTTTTTCTGCGGCAGGACAACTCCCCCGCCACATTCCATTCCATATGAACGCCATATTCGAAGACGAGATCAGAGCAGCTGGCTTAACGGTGTACATGGACGATTGCTCAGTGCAACATAGGACGACAACAATCCTCCACACAAATACGTCCACGGATAACTGGACAAATTGGAGAAACACGATCTGTACCTCAAACCGGAGAAAAGTTTTTCACCCAGCGTTAGGCGTGACCCGGGGTTTTTTGTCTTTCGTTCCCACTGTTCCCTGGGGGAGTGGATTTATGACGAAAATTAATGGAGGACAACGAAAAATTGGTGCGCACACTATTTGAGCTAGATTTCCACCAGATTTCTGACTGATTTGGATTAGATTTGGTGCACGCGTAAGCAAAACACGTGCCAAACCAAAACCCTGGACCCATGGTTTGGTTTGGCAGGGTGTTGTTTTCTTACGGTGCACCACATCTCATCCCCATCGTCGAAATTGTGCTGAGATATAGCTCATAACTGCCACCGGGTTTTTAATTGTCCCCCCTTAATTTCAATCATAAACTCCACTTGCCCAGAGACCGTGGAACAAAAAAGGCCAAAAAAAACCTGTCACTCCTTACCCACGTCGCAGTATCGAGTTCCTGGGGTCGTCCTAGAAGGCAACACGATCCCAATGGACCCCACAAAGACAAGGGAGTACAGAATGGCCGCAACCGAAAATCCGAATCCTACTATACTGACGTCTCATCATTCCTAGGGTTTACCGGATTGCTAATCCGCTCCTTTATCCCCAACTATTCAAAAGTCGCGCGCCCCTGTTGGACCTAACCAAGAAGCAATCCCTGGTTGTGACCCAGCCCAAACGATTGCACGCGGAACGCACACGATTAATGTGCTCGAAACCCTTTTCTAACCAACTCGCCACAATACGACAGCGTTTCATAGTACACACAGACCATCAGCATATTGTCGTGGGCGCCATCCTCTGACAAAGAGGTTATAAGCCAACCCCGCAAAAACGAAACAACCACGCCTTCACCCTATCGCATACTACTCAGCACATGCCCCCCAACCGAAAGAATTACGACTCTATGCCGAGAGGCTTCTACGGTCCTGAACTCCCTACAACTGGAACCACACCTCGCATGGACGCCACAGAACCCTTCACCACCCTCATCACGGACCACCCAACCATCACCTTCTGGCAACACCCCCAAAAGGTAAATCGAAACGATCCCTGCTGGTTTTTGCCGACTACAAACTACTTACTGGTGCGAAATCAACATGTCCCAGGAAAGAACTCACACACCAAACCGCAGCGACTTCCCTCCTCGAGACCCGTCGGGATGACAAGGTTAAATGATAACTAAGACGTCACGGGGCTACCCCCCAAAGTTTTTTCATCAGACAACTACTCCTCCGTAACAGTCTTGACAATCGATCTATTTTCGGACGACTAATGAAACCTTTGGACCGACGCTCCACGGGCAACACCCGTCTCTATGAAGGATGGGCAAAAAGAGTACACAACCGTACACCATCATCTCATTATTATTACGACCACCTTACGGGCGAAATCGCGGGATGAGAAAGGCAAGTCGATTAGTAGTTCCCCCGAACCTAAATCGAAACGCAAAATCATGTTTCACACGCACCCATCTGTGGGACCCCAACACCCGACAAAGGCTAACACCATTTACAAACTCTACAAGCAGTACTGGTGCCAGACGCAGAAGTACTGGGTCACAAAAATACGTAGAAAACTGCGACAATGCCATGGCAAAGCTACGACCGTCAGGGCGACCTCCCCTCAAATCCTTCTCTATTCTCTAACCGTCAGAAGCCACGAGCACAGAACCTACCATCGCGCCACTTGCATAATTGAATGCTGTACATGTCAATCAAAAAGCTAACGACTGGATGAACGAAGCATGCTGTGGTAGTCCCTCCAGTTTAGAGCTCCAGCGCGAGAGCCTCAACTGTTTACCGACGCCCCAACAGCATGACCACCCGGGCAAGCCAGACTTCACCAAGTCTCTTCTCCCTATTGTACGTGGCCAGAATGGCTACCTCTGGTTAACAGGACTACGCCGCGGGGTCGCGACATGCCAAACAAAACAATAAACATTACCCCCCGAGCATGCACCCCTCTTTGATCGCACCCCACCCCCTACGACGCGCTCCGTCCAGCAGATAGCCTGACCGCATCCTGGACGACCGCCCAACGGACCGTACTATTCGAGTACAACGATCGTGGCCAGGAGGCTCCCGAGCCGCGGTTTTGCGCCCCTTCGCAACAACGTTACAGGCCCCGGAGGCGCCCAGTCTTTATTAGTTCGACAACCGTGTACCGATGGTTTGGCCCCATCAAAGGTTGATCTCCGACCGAGCCCGCGTTTCACCTCCCACTGTTGGAACGCGCGCTGGCACCAAGATTGGGTCACACAGAACCGCTCACTGCGTTCCATCCACCCTCAGACCGATGGGCTGTCGGAATGGAAGAACTCAACGGCTCCAGTCTCTCTTGTTGAGCGGTGGCGATAGGCTTAGATACTGCTCGACCCATTGAGTTCTTCGTTCCGACAGCCCATCGGTCTGAGATGGAACGCAGTGGAGAGGTTCTGTTTGACCCCAATCTGTGTGCCCCTCGCGCTTCCAACGTGGGCGATGTGAAACCGGTTCTCTGTCGGGATCACCTTTGAGGGAGTCCAAACCATCGGTACACTTTGTCGAAATAAAGCTGGCGACTCCCGGGCACCTGTCACAGTTTTTGCGGACAGTGGGAGAAAAAACCGCGCTCGGGAGCATCCTGGTCCCGATCGTTAGTATCGATCGACGGTCCGTTGGGCGGTAGGCCATGGATGATGTCCCAGGGCTATCTGTTGGACTTTTGACGCGTCGTCTTGGGGTGGGGATGCGATAAAAGGGGGTCATGCTCTGGGTAATGTTCTTGTTTTGTTGGCATGTCGCGCCCCCCCGTCGACGTAGTCTGGTTACCCAGGTACGCATTCCTGCCACCAGTACAATCTGGAGACTTGGGTGAGGTCTCGTCTCTGCCCGGGTGTCCTGCTGTCGGGCGGCGTGTAACGTTGAGGATCTCGCGCTTGAGCAGCGCCACTGGAGGGACTACCAAGCATGCTCTTGCACCAGTCTCTAACGTTTTTGATTGATGACAAGGGCCATTCGTCCAAGGTGGCCGCGATGTAGGTTGCTGTGTTCGGGGGGCTGACGCGTAGAGACGGGATTTGATGGGAGAGGTCCCCTATGTCGGTATTGTTTGCCAGGGCATTGTTCGCAGTTTTTTCTACGTAGTTTTGACCCATTCTCGGCGTCGGCACCAGTAAGAGTGTAAGTGTGTCAAAAGGGTGTGTACCTTTGTCCGGTGTTTGGTCCCACAGCATCGTGTAATGTGAAACATATTTGCGCTTTTATTTTAGGTTCGGTGGGACTACTAATCACCTTGCTTCTCCATCCCCGATGTCAGCCGTACTGTGGTCGTAATGATCGTATGGTGGTCCCGTGGTACGCTGTTTGCCATGTCCTTCATCAGAGACGGGTGTGTGGCTCTTGGGCGTCGGCAACTGTTTCATCAGTTCTCCTGAAAATAGAATCGATGTCCAATGACTCGTCGGCGGAGTTGTTTTGATGAAAACTGGGGTAGCACGATGACTCTCGTATCATTTTTCACACCCTTTGTCATCCAACGACGGGTCGCGAAGGAAGCGGCTCGGTGTGAGTCTTTCCTGGGACATGCTTGACTATTCGAACCATAGTCTTGTAGTTCGGTAAAAAACCCTCATGCGACTCGTCTTTTACCTTTTGGGGGTGTTTCCAGAAGGTGAGGTGGGCGTGGTGCCGTGATGGGGGGGTAGTTGTGGCGTTGTTTCCCCCCCCCCCCATGCAGTGTTGTCGCCAGTTTTGTAGGGCTTTCAGGACCGCTAGAAGCTTCTCGTTCAGAAGATGTTGTATTTCTTTCGGTTGGGGTGAATGTGCTGAGGAGTATGGCGATAGGGTGAAGGCGGGGTTTTTGTAGGTTTTTGAGGGTTGGCTTCCTCCCGCTTGTAAGCTATGGCGCCCACGCCATATGCTGATGCGGCTGTGTGTACTATTAGCCGTCTTTTCGTATTGCGGCTGAGTTAGAACGGTTCGAGCACATTAACGTTTTAGCGTCTCGAAGCCATCGGTTGGGCGTTTTTCCACCCCAGGGATTGCTTTTCTTGGTTCGTGTCCCAACAGGGGCGCGCTACCTTTGAATAGTTTGGGGATCCAAGTCGGCGATAGAATCCTTAAACCCTAAGATGAGCAGACGCCGGAGGAATTTTCTCGTTGCGGCCATTCGCTACTCACGTGATCTTGTGGGTCCATTTGGATCGGTGTTGCCTCTAGGACGACCCCCATAACCGATGCGACTCGGGGTAAGGCCGTGACACGGTTTTTTTTGGCCGTTTTTTTTTGTTCCCACGGTCTCTTGGAAGTGGGATTTATTATAAATTAATGGGGGACAATAAAACCGGTGCGCAGTTATTTTTAGCTTATCTCCCCAAATTTCGGACCGATGTGGATGAGAATTTGGGTGCACGCGTAACGCAAAAACGGCATGCAAACACCAAACCCTGGGTAGCAGGGTTGGCACGGTGTTTTGCGCGCGTGCACACAATCTCATCCACATCGGTCGAAAGCTGGGTGGAAATATAGCTCACAAGGTGCGCCACCAATTTGCGTTGTCCTCCATTAAATGTCGTCATAAAACTCCACTCCCCAGGTTAACGTGGTGCACGAAAAACCAAAAAACCCGGTCACGCCCTTGAACGCTGGGGAACCCACTTTTCTTCTCCTGTTTTGATGTACTATCGTGTTCTCACTTTGTCCAGTATCCTGTGACTACTTTGTGGGAGGATTTGGGCGGCCTCTGTTGCAATGAGCCAATATCGTACCACTTACACGTTAGCGCAGCCTCGCTGATCTTCGTCTTCGAATATGGCGGTCATCATGGCCTGGATGGGCGGGGGAGTTTTGTCATGCCGAAGCACATAACCTTTCCGGTTCGGACAGCCTTCATTGGGAATGAAGCGTCTTTCCACTCGTCTCCCTTGTTAATGTGCCCGTTGTTGTCTATCCCAGCGGAAGTCGAACTTTGGTGAAGATTCGTCTCCGGCCTCCGATTGATTAATTGGGGACATTAGGGAAGGGGTGGCGATTCGTATCGTCCATTCGTTCATCGTCGATAGTCTTGTACCGTGCAGACTTCCCGTCTTTCTTTGATAAGAAGAATGGTGTCAAAAAGATATTACGGCCGGCTTGGGACCGCGGCAGACGTCTTGTCGTTTTGCGACAGCCGACTATTTACTACCCGCACCAATCCGGGGCGGTTGATGATTCAGCGTGAATTCCTGTCGAGCAGGTTGGGAATGGTCGGCGTGAAGCCGAAGCGGCGGTATCGCTCGATCCGGTAGTCGGCGCCGCGCTGTCGTCAGCCATTCTCCATCACTCGATTCGCTCACGCGCTGGCGCACCATATCGGGGAAGCGGCGCGGCAGGAGTCCCGGCGGATCGCGAGCCTTTGCGCGCTTTGCCGGCGAAGCGCTGGCGGCTTCGCCCGATCTGATCGACTGCGCAAGCCGCGATCTACAGAGCATCGCCGTTCACGATCCCGCTATGACACGCTTCTGCCGCGCTTTGACCTTCAAGGGCTACGTCGCGCTGCAGGCCTGCCGCGTCTCCAATTGTTCTGGCGCCAGCGCCGACGATCTCGCGCTGCTGCGGAAAAGACCTTGGTTCATCCATCAGCTCCAGGTCTCCATTCATCCGTCCCATCGATCGGCACGCATGAGTCTTTCTCGACCACGCCACCGGCATCATCATCGCGCCGTTCCGTGATCGTCGACGAGGTGACCAATCCCTGCAGAAGTCACCTCGCCAAAACATCAGAGCCGGACCGCGCACCGAAAATCGCAGGGGCGTTATCTCACTCTGGATCGACATTATCGGCGGCGTCAGCATCGGCCTATTTCGCAAGATCGGCGCCGGCGCGATCGTCGACCCGGGATGTGCCGCCCGGCTGCACCGCAGTTCGGCTTTCCCCGCGGTGTGACCAATTTCCCTCTGGCCGTGATGCAGTCGCAGGAATCGTAGGGTGGGCAAAGGAGCGTAAGCGACGTCCCACCATTCCCCCCATCACCGATTCGCTGCTACATGGTGGCACGCATCGCTTTGGCCCACCCTACGGACTGCGAACTGATTGCTTTGCGCCAAGCACAAGATTGATACCAATTTGCTACCACTTGGCCACGAACGGCACTCATCACAAACCTGTCCAGTCCTTCGCGCAAAAATATTCCGCTTAACTTTGCGACCAAATCATCGGCATAACTCCGCTGTCTCACTGCGGTGAGGGGCGTTGGCCCATCGTCACTAACGTGCGGTGAGATGCTATGGGCGCGAGAGTGCGACTGACTGTGTGGCTTGATCGTCAGGGCGGAAGTCGTGTGTGGTTCGGGCGCCGCGTGCTGCGTTAATCGTGAGAGAGCGCAAGTTTCTCCGGGCGACGTAGGCAAAAGAGCCGTTCTGCCGTAATGACACGAAGTAAGCGTAAAGCAATTGCGCATGGAGAGGCCGGAATGCTCCAGCTCCCTGGATGCTCGTGTGCCCATTTTTTGCGCAAATCGCACGCTAGACCGCGGGTGCAGCAAGCACCCTGTAGTCCCTGCGACCTCTAGTTCTGGTGACAACGAAGATGCAACTCGGGCGATCAACGCCGCGAGAGCGCGAAGTCGATGCGTAGATGGGTAGAGCGGAGCGAAACACATTCTCTCACACACTGACACTGATGGGGAGCGCTTCGCTCCACGCCATCCTACGGACTGCCACGACGCGGCAAGATGGGCACCACGCAGCCGTTCTCGAAGGGCGATGCCACCGGCCCACCTTGCATGCAATCTCATGGAACTCGCCGTAACCGGCCCGCCTGCCTCTAGTTCCGGCAGTTGGATTCCCCTTTGGTACCCTAAAGTAACCAAGGTTGCGTCTTGGTAAGGGACGGAATACGCGCTGATATCCCTCGTTTTTACATGTTTGTCAGTTGACTCCGGACCCGGCTTCTGCGGGCCCCCCATGGACACCAAGTAGCGTCTTTCGCGCGTGGCGCATAGCGCCGCGCCCGCCGCGTCTGTGGAACCGGCAGGCCGTTTGCTCCCGTAGCAAATAGGGACACTTGCGTGAGAGGTACCGCTCATGAATCCGCCTACGTGTGCTCCGGCAGCCCCTGCCGTTGGTCTGCCCCGACGTAATCGCTTATCGCCCTGTTCCTGCCGGCCCATGGGTCGTGAACAAATTCATGCTGGGGCTTTGGCCTTCTCGGTCTGGGTCTGGGCGATCGGCGTCGAAAGATGTTTCCTCTATTCCCGCACCAAGCTCGGCCATGGATCCTTGAGCAGCCTTCTTGGTCGGGCCAATCGATCGAGAACTTACCCTCGCGCCTGTCTGCCAAGCCGACGCAATCGATGGCGGCGTGTTTCGTTCTGCCTGCGCGAGTGGAAGCCTCCGGTCGAGAGCCAGACCTCTCCTTGCAGGCCGGCAGTGCGGATCGAGAAAGGTGATGAACGTCTCATCGCCCGCGAAGTCGAGCGGCTGGAAAGGCGGCTGCTGGTGCGTGTCGACCGTGGTTCGGCCGGGCCGTTCGTGGCCTGTTCGGAAACGTCTGTTTCATCATGTCGAGGCTTCCAGTCGATCGCGGCCTCGGAACACACTTCGCTTGCCGTGGGGGCGCCCGTCATCGCGGAAGCGCTGTTGCGACCGCTATCGTGCTTATCGCTGCCATCCCGCGACCATTTTCTAGCAACAAGTTCACGTCCGAAGTGAATCGGCAGGCCTCAGCGGCGGGAGGTTTTTGCCGACGATTTTCAGCCATCCCTGGCCCGCAAGATCGACGAGCGGGCTTTAACGGACAATGACGACGCATCGTTGAATCAGATCATGGTCGATGAACATGGCAGGTTCGCTGGTGTCGGCGGACTGGCTGTCTGGTCGGCCGGTCGTCGCGCCGCCGTGATGTGCGGAGATCAACGTCACGCCGATGGTCCTCCGTGATTGCTGGTGCTGCTGATCATCGTCATGGTTGGCGGCGCCCTTGATGACGTCGACCATCGACAATCGACCTGCCGGTCGCCAGCGCGGCAAGTCTCTTCGCTGCCAACGCGCCCCGCTGACATTGTCGGCATCGCCCCGTCGGGTCGTGCCAATTCGAACGTCGCTTCCTATCCTCGGGGACCACGCTGATTTCGGCCAACGATCTCCTTCCAAGATCAGGCGATAACGGGAGACCCGGTCTAAGCCGAGAGCGTGGTAGACCTGGAGGGGCGACAAGACGGCTGTTACACGAATATGAGGAACTATTGGGGTAATATCGGACTGCGGTGTTTTCAAGGAGAATATCGTCATCGTGGCCGGATCAGGGCTCCTGCGCCATGAAGCGGTGCGCGACAGCTGAAAATCGGAGCGAGAAAGCTGAAAGTGAAGTAAGGACGTCGACAAGACACTGGTTGCGTCGGTCGCCTTCACGTCCTCGTGCTAGGGTTGGGTGAATGCTGTCCTTTCTCGACAAGGCGCTGAAATTTGCCTGAAGACTCGGTGGCGTGGATTTAGCGTCGAGAGCCAGGGCTATGGCCGGCATGAGACCGTAAGAAGAGAATCAAGCCGCTGGCCGAGAAGTTTGCCGAAGCCAAGCCTGTCGATGAAGCCGTCGGCACATATCACCTGAGAGGCGCTGTCGTGACCGAGAACCGCGCCGCAGACGACGAATGTCGCAGAGACGGTCGAAGAAACAC
>Ga0179591_1315368_pt1 | contig 12808 bp, 16 predicted proteins | sample CZOMad2_1_08_16f_FD_182891 | JGI IMG/M metagenome (GOLD analysis project Ga0179591, IMG submission 182891) | Vadose zone soil fungal communities from Angelo Coast Range Reserve, California, USA - CZOMad2_1_08_16fungal (PacBio error correction) | ecosystem: Environmental > Terrestrial > Soil >...
CAGGCAAGCACGAGCACAACGGCTGATGCGGGGAAAGTAAGAAGGAGAAAAGCTCAGGCGTCGCTGCCTTAACAGGGAGGGGACATGGGGCGGATCATCCCTCTTGCTAAAGAACTCTCCACGGGGGGGAGCTGCGTGGTATGTCAAGACAGAAAAGCCTCTGGAACTTGCTTTGGGGAGGGACCAAAACACCGAACTTGAGGAGGAAAAAAAACGCTGAAAAAAAGACAAAAGAGGTAACTGCATCGAACACGTTAAGAGGGTGGGGGGGGGGGGCCACCCCAAAAAAAACCCACCTCAAAGAACCTAGCGCCACTTACTTTGGTGCATCCTCCGGAGGCCAAAAAGCTGTTATGGGAACAAAGAAAAAGAAAGAACTGATTATGTGGTTGGCGCTGCGTTTCTGAAAGACCTCTCTATGGCCTTAGACTTACCCATTTTGAGAGAAAAAAACAAAAGATCGGAAGGCAGGTCTCTGGGGGAGAACTACTTACGAACGAAAGTAAGGGTTGGAGGCTTTAGTCTTTTCAGGAAGTATGAAGGAACGAAGATTTTTTCCGTTCTCTAAGTCAGTTAAGGGGGGAGAAAAAGGAAATAAAGTAAGAGTCGGGAAAGCCAATAGTTCGCAAATCAAAGCTCAAAAATACCCAGTATTTGTATAAAAGCTGACCATTATGATTGCAATAAAAAAAAGAGGGTATCGAAGGGAAAGTTTTGGGATGGGGGGAAAAAAAAATCCAGTCACAAAATCGAATCGGGGGGTTTACCACGGATAAACAGGCACGCGAGTGTCGTTGAGACCAGGCACGGCGCAAGTCCTAAAAGGAGGTCGAACGATTTAACTTCACAAAAAGAGGGAAAGAAGGCAGAAGCGACATGAAGGGGGGGGGTCAGAGGAAAAAAGGAGAATCGTAATGGATGTGGAATGCTTACCGGGAGAATTTGCGGATCAAGGGGTATGGAGGGAAAAAACAAAGGAAAAAACTGCCAAGCCAAGGGGGGGGGTAACGTCGATCTGGTACATCCTGACAGGGGGGGTAAATTTGGTACGCATCGAGAAGGATCGCTACCTTCCTGGTTTCAAATGGGGGGAAAGTCCAACTGAGGGAAAACTGATTGTGAAATTGGGGGGAAGTGTGATATTCGTGGGAAATGTAAGTCTTATCCTGGAGAGGAAGGGGTTTGTACTCTTGTAGTAAGGAGGGAGAAAGCAATTTTGTCCATCCGTTTGTATCCTAAAAAGGAAGGGGGGTACTTTGGAAAACCGCTGCCACATGGGGGGGGGGTGGGCGCCGTTCCCCTGGAACGATCATGTGTGCTCCATCGCTGTGATGAAAGGTATCTTTGATGCTGAGTGTTGGACTGGGGGAGGAAATTAAGTGAATTCGAGGTGAACTCCCAAAAGGGAAAAGCTTGTTGGTCGGTTGGATCCCAGAAAAGTCGTGAAACAAAACAAAAAAGGGGGCGTCGCCGTCATTGGTATACCTCGGGGCCGATTGAGTTTTCCCGTTATAGTTTGGGGGGGAAAAAGGGAATTTGATACATTTGAATCCAGGGGGGGGGGAGTAACAAAGGAAAGGGGGGTGGTTGTGGACTTTCCGTCAAATGCAAAGAGGCGCGTAAGATATGGGTCAGGGTGGGGTTGGAGGACTTAAAGACGAACCAGTTTGTGGGGATCAAGGTGGGCGGACACTCCCACGGAGCCTTCGTTAAAATCAAACCAAAAAGAAAAGGGGGGTGGAGGAGAGGCCCTGAAGTGTCAGTGGAAATACAACGCTTTTGGAGACTGTTGAAGGCAGTGAAAGTGTGGGACGCTTCCAGAGAAAGTTGGCGGGAAATGCAGTGTCTGGAAAAGAAAAAAAAAGGAGGGTTGTTTTTGGGTAGAGGGGGTACAATTCCATATTGTTAAAAGAGGGAGAGTGTAAGCCGTCATCGTGTTGAAGCGAAGGGGTCAAAATGGTCACCGTGGTTGCGGGGAGAAAGTGCCCTTCCCAGGGCGTTTTACAACCAAGGCGTGGGGCTCAAACGCGACGGGAGGAGGGACAATGCCGTTGTGGAAAAACAAGTGGACTGGGATCTCTAAAAAAAGGGAGTAGGAAAACGAGAAGAGGAAAGGACGGGAAATCAAGTCCACAACCGGCAGTCACAAGTTCGAAAAGAAAGGGGGGGTTTTTAGAAAAGGGAAAGGCAAGGTTAGCCCGAACAAATGGCTGGGGAGGGAAGAGGACGCGGAAAGATACGGCTACAAAGAGAAAGGTTCGGTTGGCACAATTGGACGGGAGCCACACGACTAGACCAGTTTAGGATGGGATGTCCAGAACCGAGGAACGAAGTTGTCGACGCAGACGCAGCAAAAATTAATTCAACCAGAGAAAATCAAGGGTGGATTAAGGATGAAAAAGCCCTCAAAGCCGCAAGGAGATGGAGGGCAGGTTTTGGGGAGGACTACTGCTATTGCGCTGGGGGAGAGAAAAAGTATCAGCAACTGGTTGAAGTCCTCAAGGAAGAACACCAATATGGGAGCTAGGACCAGGACACATGGAAAATGGGCCACAACCACCAGTCATTTTTTGTTTATGTACGTAACAAAGAAAGGGAAATTTAACAAAGGAGGGGAAGCAAAACTATCAAGAATAAGAAGAAATAGGCGCGTCTATACAGGAAGATCCTCATTAAGGGGGGGGGGGGGGGCACGAAGGTTGGTGTTGTGGGGGGAGGGAGCCAAAAAACCAACAAGCCGGCGCTAGTTGATTCTCACACCTCAGAACAAGGCCAACTTGGAGAAGTCACACGGAAAAAAAAAGAGAAAGGAAGAACCATTAGACGCTGGAGCAATGCCACACGTGAGGAAAAAGAAGCTGGCGAAAAACCATGGGGCAGTCGGGGTGCCAAAAAAAAAGGGGGGGAAAAGCGATGGTGGGGTTCGCCCAAAACGTATGTACCACGATCTATCCCATGTACAGACCAACCTCTCTTACTCCGTCTTAAAAAGGGGGGAACCGAAAGCGCATAAGTCCTGACCAAAATGGGAAGAAACATTAAAGGATCAGTTTGGAATCGGAACTGGGTAAAAAGGAAGATAGTTATTCTTCGTGAAAAAGGGGAAAAATTCAACAGATCGAATATCAAAAGGTACAGGGGGAATTTTTCGCGATTTGGGTGGAAAAAAGGGCCATTCATGGAGAAGGGAACAGAAGCAATTACGATGCTTTTGAGAAGGGGGAAAAAAAAAAACAAGAATGGCGATGCTTCCGGACCAGGGGGGTAAAGATATTTGCCCCGCTTGCAAAATTAACTGTGGACGACATTGTCAGAGGTAGATTTTGCAAGTCCCTCTAGATGGAAGGGAATCCACCGAAGCACAAAAAAAAGAAAAAAAAAAAAAAAGAAAAAAAAAAAAAAAAAAAAAAAAAAACAAACAGCGCGGTAGTTTCTACTTGGGAAAAGAGGAGCGAGGACTGATTGGACAGAAAAAGAAGGCCAACGGGTAAATGGGCCGACATTTCGGGAAAGAGGTGCCCTCCAAGTGTCCTAAGGGGGGAAGGGTAGGGGGCTGAGGTGAGAACGGATGTGGAGATCCATCAGAGGTGCAAGGTAAAAAGGGCGGACGGAAGGACTGTTCTGACACAGAGAGGGGGGGAAAAAAATCTGTGAAAGTAAAAATGTTTCCTCCTGTAGGAAAGAAAGCAAAGGACCAAACGTAGTGTGAGTGGGGAGGAAAAGTTGCAAAAATCCTCCAAATCGAAAGGGTAAGGTGAAGCTTTCGTGGTCCGGGGGGGGCAAAGGGGGGAAAGAAAAAACCGCGAGATAAGGGGGGTCAGGAAAAAAGAGGCGAGCGAAAAACACAAACGCCATCCATCATCGGATCCTTCCGGGTCAAATGATTTGCTGCCGTAATAAAGTCGTTTGAGGGGGGAAAAGGGAACGCCAAAATTGGGGGGCGACTGCACCAATTCAGTGGGCGCTTGGGGTGTTGTTTTTTTGGGGGGTGTTTTTTTGTGGGGGGTGGGGCTTTTTTTGTTGGGGGGGGGGTGGGGTTGTTTTTTTTTGGGGGGGGGGGGGGGTGGGGGTGTTTTTTTTTGGGGTTGTTTTTTTTTTTGGTTCGTTGGGGTTTGGGTTTTTGTTTGGGGAGGTTTTTGGGAGGGGGGGAGGGGAGGGGGTTGGTGTGTTTGGTTGGGGGCTTTCGGTTGGTTGGGTGTTGGCTTTTTTTGTGGTTGGGGTTGGGTTGTGTTTAGGGGAGGGAGGGGAGGGGGTGGGGGGCACAAAGGAAAAAAGCAAAGAACAGAAATTGAGACAACCCGAAAATCGACATTAGAGGGGCGCAGGAGAGGGAGAGAAAAAAGGACCTAAGTGTAGGGGGATTTTTGGGGGGGGGGGGGGGGGTTGGGGTCCCCAGGAGATGGACTAAAAGAAAAGGATCAATAGTGTTCCGCGGCCAGGGTGAGGGAGGAAAAAAAGTTACTCGTCGTGTAAATAGGCAAGTGTGAACAGAAGGAAAGGTCCGAAGAGCTCGGCTTCGAAGAAAAAAACTCAACAAGGGGGTTTTTTTTCGCTCTCTCTAAGTGTGCAAGTGCTGCTGTTAAGGCAGAGGAAGCAAGGAGGGTGACATCCGGTTAGGGAGCGTTGTCTCGAATCAGTCCAGAAAAAACTCATCTCTCAACAACAACAAAATATGATGAATCGACGCTCATAGGGGGGCAGAGACAACGGGTATTGGCTGGGAAAAAACGAAGAAGAAAGACTCGAGGAGGGGCGCTGCCTTGAACACTGGTACTGGGGGAGGATTGAAAACTCTTTGCGACTCAAGTTATTCGAACAAAACCAATGGGTCTCAAAGGGAAAAGGGAAACGACCGCCTCGCGCTAGGAAGACTCTGGGGGTCTGAAAGACCTATTTAACCGGACCTATATCGGATGCAAAGAATCACCTAAGGGAAGGGCCCTCTTATTAGAAAAGAAGATGTATCGCGGAAACGACAACGGGGAACTAAAACTGAATGGGTGCATGGCAAGGTGGCTAGGGCCTCAGCCAAATCTGGAGGACGTCAGCAAATCTCGGAGAAAACAACTTAAAGGGTGTCGGGTCGTGGTGCCCCACTAAAAGGGGGGGGATGAAGGGAGACCCAGGGTGAGGTAAATCAAAACCCACGCCAGATCGTGGGGAACTTAGGGGTCGGGGGGGGTAAAGAATTCACCTATAAGAATCAAAAGGAAAAGAGGGTGGGGAGCGTGAGTCGTTACGAAGAAAGGCGTTAAGAACACAAAGAGGTGTTAAATGGGGAAAAATCCAGAGTTCTCAGAACATGTAAGTCCTCCGAGAACCATTCCTCAAATAGGTCTGAGAAAGAAAAAAAAATAAGACAGTTCAATTTGTCTCCACTGATTTCGGGGGAAAACAGGCAGAATACCAGCGATCGGAATTAAAAGGGGGGAAATTATTGTCAGAAAACATCCAGAACCCCGAAGGGGAAATTGATAACGTCACGCGACTGTTTCGGGGAGGAAGAAGTGTTCCATCATCTACGGCACAAATTCAACAAGGGGAGGTCTTCACCGAGTTACCTTCTGGGCTCGGTTAAGATACAAAAAATGAGAGAAGCGCCATATTGTTGGGGGAGAAAGGAGCAAAAAGGACTTAATTGCGGGCTCCTTTGGGGGAAGAGAATGGTATGCGGTAAAAACTCGGCGAACACTGCCAATTAAGTGTGTGATGAGGAGAGTGGGACTCCCAAAAAAAGTGAGGGGGGAAGCGCAGCTCAATCGGAAGAAAAGGGGGGGTGAAGGGATCCAACTGACAGAACGGGGGGCGCAGAGGGGGGTGGAAAAATGGTATGAGATTCGTGGGGAAATTTCCGTCAAGAGTGTCCAGTAAGGGGGGGCTTGTATTATGGTCTCGAGGAAACCTTGGGTCGCATACGTTTGTGTCGGGAAACCGTCTTTTTGATTTCAAAGGGGGGGAAAGAAAAGAAGACCACATGTTGTTTGAAAGAAGGGGTCACGAGGGAAAGTTTGGAATGACTGACCAGCGGAGTTTCTAATGGATTCGTTGATCTTATTTAAAGGGGGGGGGGCGTCAAAGGAACAATTGGGCCCCCAATTGGGGGAGAGGGAGAAAAAGAAAAACCATGAGGAACGGAGGGGGGGGGGGGTTTGGCTCAATAAAAAGTCGTGAAAACAAAACGGCCTTTCTCCTTCAGAATCCGCTTCCGTTTCTAGGAAGGGAGGGGGGTGGGATTCAAAGTCCCTTTCACCAGGAACCAAAAGGTCGTGTGAGTAAATAAAACTGGAAAAAGGGTGGAATTTTTCCATTGGTGTCCTGTCAAGTTAGCGTAAAATTTGGGGAAGTTTCCAAGGGGGAGAAACCTTGGGGGATCAGCTAGTGGAATCAAGCTAAAAACAAAGAACAAGCAGTAACCTTCCAAAACTTAAGAAGGATTGGGCTGGGCGGGGTCTTGAAAACGGGAGGGGACCTGAAGCCAAAAGGAGTTTAGAAGGGGGGAAGGTCTGAGGGGACTCTGCACGGGGAAAAATTAGCGTAAGGAGGGTTCGACAAAAAAAGTTTGGAGAGGTTTTGCTCACCGTAAGGGGAACAGGAGGACAGGTGTAGACAGTTAGAAGGGCCGCGCCGAGGGGAAAAGGGGAATGTGTCGTGACGAGGGGGCGAAAGTGCAAAAGTAGTGCGTTCACTACCAAAGAGGGGGGACGAACAAAAAACGCTGAAAATGCCGTTTGGTGCTCGGGATCTAAGACGGGGAGCTAGATCAAACAAAAAAAGGGGGGGGGAGAGAGATCTCCAGGATACGACGGGGAACTCAGCCACAACCTGGGGGACACTCTCGTTCGCGTTTCGAAAAAAGGGTTGGGGGAACGCAATCCGGGAAGGTTCAAGGTGGAAAATACTTGACTGGAAATATGGAAAAAAAAAAACACTGAAATGATACCCTGGCGCAGGTTCGGGGTGGTCAAAACAAAACAAATTTTGGGACGTGGGAAAAAAAAGCTACACAACCCCTTTCTTCGTTCAGAAGAAACCTGAGAAAACGTCTAACTTTGTCGATGCAAAGGGCAAACCTGAGGCCTCGGACCACCGGTCGCCAATCAGTTTGTTCAGGCTGAATCGACCCTGGGCCCGACTCATACAAATCAGGAGGAGGGTTTAAAGGTTTAACGACGGTCCTTGGTGAGATGGCACTTGGAGGAATCTGGAGCAACTGGTCGGCTGCAGCCGTCCTTAAAAAAAGGAAATCTTACGCTCAGAAAGCAAATTCCCCCTTTAAACAAGTCACAAAAAGAGGGGGGTGGGAAGGTACTAACCACGCCCTTGGCCTCCGGAGGCACAGGACGGGTACTCCCAACTATCCTGAAATCGAAAGAGTCGGCCGGCAAGGAACGGCTCGCCCGGGCCGGTTGTTCCGAAATTGTAATGGGAGCCAACAACCAATCCGTCGACTGTTGGGGGGGGGGGTCTTTCAAACCTCGAATGCCGGGATAAAAATCCTCACCCTCAGCATCAAGCTCATGAGACAACAAGGGGGCAATGCCACACTGATCGTCCAGGGGAAGGAGGGGAGCAACACCCATGTTGGTTCACAAAAGGTAATCAAGGGTCAAAAACAAACGGATGGAACACTGGGGGGGGATCCCTGAGAGAAAAAACGAAAAGGTCCTACGCCGCGGATGCAGGAGGGATTTTGGGCCCCCACGACTCAAAACGAAAAAGGTTACGTGTCCACCACTCGCTGCAAGAAGGCAGAAGTGGAAGACGGCACATTGAACCAGGAGGTCTAGTGGAAAAAAGAAAAGGGGTCAAAAAAGAGTCCAGGGAGGACAATGACACCAATGGGCAGGGGCATTTCGGAACCAGGGAGTGGGTGCAGAAAATACCTGAATTCAGGAACCAGGCCGCAATACAATGAGAGGACGTTGAAGCCAGAAAACAATGGAGGGGAAATGAGTCCTTTGGATAAGCTAGGGGGCCAAGCGCGGGGAAAACTCAACGGGGGACGAAAGGAAAAAAATGGGTAGACTTTTGCGTTTCATAGGAAGCGTGAATCCACTCCACAAAGAGGGGAAAGGAAAGGGGGGGGTTAAGAAAATAATCGAGGACGAGGGACTGTAGGTGGCGACAATAAACACATTTTCCCCTGTGAGGGGAGGGGGGGTGCCTCCAATAAGTCAGCATGTTGGGAAAGGGAAAGGGGGGTGGGAAGGGGGGTATTTGAATTTGCGATGACCAGCATATTGCGGCAGTTCGAATGCTTAAAAGGGAAGAGGAAGCAACGCTCGGAAAAATCAAAGCTTGGTGGCGGAGGAACGAATTGTCAACTGAGAAGAAATCGACTAATCACGCATCCCAAAACTCAAAAAAACTTGTGAGGGTTTCGGACGATATTTTTTAGCGGAAAGAAAAGAAATTAAGGGGACGATCAGTAGGGGGGGGGGACCTGTTGCAAAACGGGGTACCACATCACAAGGAGAAAATGGTTTTTCGGGAAAATCGCGGGCCGGACGCCCGGACCTCGCACTCCCATCGCCTTTGTTATCTCCGCGGCTGGGGAAAGGAAGAGATCTGGTGCGAAGGCCAACTCCCCCCCCTGGATTAAAAAAGGGAGAATCACGAGGGGGGGGGGGGGGGGGGGGGGGTGGCGTGTCAACGGCGAGGAACCGCATGCCGGTTTATGAGAAAAGGGAAGAAAAGGGCCGGGAGGTGATTAATCCGCGATGAATCTAAAGAAAAGGGAGGGGGGGGGGGAGAGTTTGTGGAAAAAAGAAAAAGTTGGGCCATTTACATGAAGACGAGGCGCGGTTTCACGCATAGCCCCATTGGTTTTTCTCACTCTAGGGGGAAAGTGCTAAAGGACGAACAGTTCGCTTTCCCAAAAAAAAGCCTTCGAGCAGGGGGTATGAAGCCGAGGAACCCAATAAAAGGGGGGGGAGGCCAATGCGCTGCATGAGAAGGCTCGCATCCTATCTAGACGCACAACACGGAATTAGTGGGAAAGAGCCTCTCATGGCAGCGCCAGAAGCAAAACGTCTGATAAGGGAAAGCGGTCTGCAGAACCTAAAAAGAGGGCGGCTGGATCGACTGTTTCGGATTTGAAACGAACCCTCTCGCCTTTATTATACAAAACAAAGGGGAGAAGGGCGGGGTGCACCTACGCATCTCTCAGAAAGGTCAGGTTGTCTTACAATCCTAGTTAAAAAAAAAGGTAACAACCTTGAGGAGCTAAACTCTCGGAGGGACTCACCTACCTGGCGGAAGAGTGCATTACGAGAAAACCTGAAAGGGGAAAGAAAAAAATCTCAGCGAACTCGCCACTGAAAGTTTTCAAGCAGAAAGAATGGGGGGAACTTCGCAAAAGCATTGGAAAAGCAAAAGGGGGGAAAAACAGAAACAATCCGATTATGGAGTGGTAAACTGAGTGGAGCAATTCACTCTAGGTAAAAATGGGGAGGGAAAAAAAGGTTGGTGACTCAAAGCCCACGCCAGAAAGAAAAGGGAAGTTGGAGGGTACGAGCATGCCGGACGCACGAACACTACGTTTGTCTTTTGTGAGATTAATCAGGGCGGAGGTAATTCGGGTTCCTACAACCGATTTGGAAGAGAAACTACGAGCGTGAGGCAGAAGGAACAGTCCCAACGACCTGGGCGAAATATGTGCTGGAAGCGCAAAAAGAAGGAAAAGATACCAAAGGTTTGTCTCAAAACTAGTACTGAGGGGGGCCAACTCAGGCAATCCGACATCTTGCTTAAGTAACTGGTTCAATTAGGTGTTCGAGCAAGAAAAGAAAAGAAGGCCGGGTTTACACGTATAAACAGCAAGGAGAGGGGGAGGGGTAGTCAAGAGGCACAAGAGAAAAGAAAAAAGACGCGCTACGCCTTCGTCAAACTTCTGGTCAAGAGGGGGCGGGAATGATTTAGAAGGGTCGACATTATTGTTGGGGGCTACGAAAGAATAGAGGGGGGGAATGGATTTGCTGCTCCGGAGACATGGGACAGGGGAGAATTTGAGTAAAAAAAAGCAGAAACTGCAAAAGAGGAAAGAGGTGAGGGAGTCGAGGAACAAAGCTCGGGGGAAATGGTGGAAGCGCAGCTCAACATCTCAGTCAAGGGACTGGGTCAAATTGAGTAGTCCAAACTGATCTAAACTTGGGGGGAGAAGGAGGGTTTTAAAATGTTATGAGATTCTGGGGAGGAATTCACCTAACTGGGCGTAAGGGTAAAGGGTGGGAAAAACGTCTTAAATGGGACTAAAACATAACAGTTTCCAGGCGGTGGTGTTCGAATTCCAAAATCAAAGGGAAGGGGAGTGGGAAAACCGCTGGCCATGGGGGGGGGACCAGACTTTCCCATGACGAATCATTGTGGCAGGGCTCCAGCGGGAGGCAATGGAGTGAAGGGGGTCATTCTGGAAGTGTTGGTTGTTAAAGTCCTACAAATTTGGCAGTGTTCTCTGGGGAAAAAAGAAACAAAATAGCGCCGGCTTTTGGGAAAGGGGGGGTCTTCCCAAGTCCATTCACGGAACAAAAAGGGGAAATGGGACCTTTCAATTTAAGCAAGAAGGGGGTCAGATTGTAAAGTTATTGGGGGGGGGGAAAGGAACTGGGGACCGGAAAAAAGGGGGCCAAAAGGGTAGTGAAGCAAACCTGACACTGGTGTTGCATGTGGGAAGGGGTGTTTGGACGATAATTCTCGAAATAGAAAGGGGAATGTGGGAAGGCGGCTGACCAAAGGGTGCCTCCAATAGGTTGTGCAGCATAGCCAAGCGCCCAAATCTCGAGTTAACCTTCCAAAAAAGGGGAAGGGGAGGGACTACGGTCTTCTGGGAGGAAGTGGGGAATTCCTCCAACTCTGATTGGTAAGGGGAAGTCAGCCTCAGTGTGGGACGCTGTATGGAGACAAAATTTTAAGGGATGAATGCCATCAAGAAGAAAAGTTTGGGGGGGGGGGGAAGGGGCTGTGTCTCCCCGGAAGGGAACCTGCGCCAGTAAGACCGTCATTGAGAACCTTAATATTCCAGAAATGGAAGAGGGGGTCATAAATTGCCTTCCAAGAAAGGAAACAAGGGGAGAAGAAAAGGCGAGAAAGGACGTTGTGGAGAAGAGTCCCGCGGATAGGGAATCTAAAAAACAACAACTGATTGGGAGAAAGTATGAACAGGATACGATGGCAAAAAGAAAAAGGTCACTCTCGTCGGTTAGCCGGGTGAACGCCTCCGGGAAGGTCATTTACCAAAGAAAAAAAGGGGGGCGGTAAATTACAGAACAATGAGAGGCTAACGGAGGAAAAAAGGTCAATTTTCACCCGAAAGAAAGGGGCAAACGAATACAAACAAACACACACGATGCTCGAGAAGGAATTGACAAAATAAGGGGGGTCGACTGCCAGCGTCTCCAAAGGAAAAATAACAAGTCTCAAAAAAGAAGAGGGTAAGGATCACCGCCCAGGAAAGAACGCAGAAACACTGAGTTTTGGAAGGTGTGAACCGAAGGGGGGGGGAAGATATACTTGATGACCCAATAAAAGAAGGTAAACTGCAACGTCCCTGGCACAAGGACACAAAAGAAGAGAGAAATACAATGGAAACCTGTCCCAACCACAGCAGGGTTTATGTACTACAGACCGTTCTTTCAATTTACTTGAGAAAAAGAGGGGTCAAACACTATAACTTCCAAAGCGAGGAGAAAGGAGTACAACTGACGGAATACGAACGGGCCTGGGGGGGTTTAAAAAAGGTGTTTATTCCAAAAACAAAAAAAGACCTGCGCTCTGGGTTATGGGGAGAAAGGAGGGGTCAGACAACTTTGTAGACACCAAGAAAACAAATCACGACTCCAAACAAAACGAGAAGCAAATTCCACAAGATCGTCCTGAAAGTGGCCGACAAAAAAATTTTCAGTTGGGGAAAAACAAATGTAAAGAAAAACTAACTGGATTTTTTTCTTCAGGGGGGGAAAAAAGGATTGACGCAACTGGTTTTAGGGGAAAAGAGAGTATAACAAAAAAAAAAAACGCTCCTGGAATCGAAGGAAGGGCAAGGAATGGGTTCCACCCACGAATCTCAGAACATTTCTGAAAAAAGAAAAAAAAAAATCGAAAAAAAACCTCCTTTCATGCGCAGTTGAAGGGGGGGGGGGAACCGAGAGATGGAGCTGGCTTCCAGGAAAAAACCAGGGGAAAGATAAACGAAGTTCCAAAAAGGGATCAGATTGCAGTTGTGGTCGTGTTGAAAGAATACCCTTAAAGGAAGGAAGGAGCCGCAATCCATCAACGGGAAGGAGAAAAAAAAGAGTAGAAACAAATAATGGGAAGCCGGAAATTGGGGAGAAGACTATTTCCCGCGCTTGCAATAGGTCGTGATGCTTATACTGGCTCAGGGGAAGAGAGGGGGCATCTGAATCCACGAAACAGCGCGAGTGGGAATGTCACCTATCAAGATGGGACTGGAGTAAGAATATCAACCATGAGAACAGAAGAGTGGTCGGCTTCAGGTTGAGAAAAAATGTCATTGACAAATTGGGGAATGGTCGGGGGAGGGATTTTGATTGCGAATCCACTTTAGAGGCAAAGGTATTAAAGGGGCTGAAGCACGCCTTAGGGACTGAAAAAAAAAGGTTCGGAGAACGAATTGGGGTCACTATTGCTGGAAAACTCACGCTCCCAAAAAAAAAACTTAGTGTGAATGTGTCGTCTAGGGGAGGGAGGAGTCCCCCTCCAAAGCACGAAACCATGGGGAAAAGGGGGGAAAAAAAAGAGAACTGGAGGGCCAGGGGATTACCGAACCCTGTCTCGATAATTTGTGGGTCAA
>Ga0179591_1370782_pt1 | contig 12808 bp, 9 predicted proteins | sample CZOMad2_1_08_16f_FD_182891 | JGI IMG/M metagenome (GOLD analysis project Ga0179591, IMG submission 182891) | Vadose zone soil fungal communities from Angelo Coast Range Reserve, California, USA - CZOMad2_1_08_16fungal (PacBio error correction) | ecosystem: Environmental > Terrestrial > Soil >...
GAAATCCAGGGCAAACTGGAAAAAAAAACACCAACTTGGCTGAGGAAAAGGCCCATAGGTGGCCAGACAATAAAATCCACAAGGGGGGTTGATGGACTGGGGAAAAACGTTGCAAACGGAGTGACTGGAGGTCTAATAGGGGGGCAATGGGCATTCAGGAGAAAAAAATAGGGAAAAACATAACATGGGGGGATTGCAGGATAAAAAAGGGCCGTGCAGCCGAGCCTGACAAGGAACTGTCTAAACCGGTAACAGAAGGTAACGTATAAAGGTAGGGAAACTATCACGAGGCAGGACAACCTTACCGAAAAAGGGGCCAACCTGTAACGTCCAGCCCTTCCATGAGTGCCAAACAAGAGGGGATGACATTTAGGGAGGAAAATGTAGACCATACCAAACCAGAAGGGTTGAACCGGTACCGACCACCCTGGGAAAAACGTGGAAAGGCCAAGCCTTCCTGGGGGGCTCAAAAAATCGTAGACCCTTTTTAACCCCTACAGATACTCGGGGGGGGGAAACAAACGGCCTTGAGATTCCAATGCAAGGTTGGACAAAGTTGGGGGGAAGACACTTCTAAGTAAAACCGTAGGCTAACATATCCTGACCTGGAAGGGTCTAAGTCAAAAACAGGGAAGGGGAAAAGACTTTGGAAAAAAAAAAGTTCGGGGGAGTTGTTGGGTCCACAACTGAATTTAAATGGTTGAGACAACTTCGCTGGGAGAGAATAAAGGGGGGCCTTGACAACTGGGAAGGTGGCCTTGGTGTAAGATCAGTAACGCCCGCTTGTTAAGTAAAATAGGGAAGAATAGAAATTTTGTTTTCCCTTTCAATCGAAGTGGGACAGATGGCAAAGTCCCAACGGTTGTCGCCTTGGAAAAGGAACAATGGAAAGGGCGAAGTAGAGGACACGCAGGGGGGGGGGAAGTGGAACATCATCTCCGACCCAAGAAAAAACACAACAAAATTTTTCCGTCAAGGAAAGAAGTTAAAAGAAGAAAGGGGGGTAGGTTGCGGGAAGGTACCGTGAAAAAGAATGTCAACTGGGGTCCCCATGTCGGGCGATCATTTCACAAGGTCTTCCGGACCAAAATGGGACCTGGACTTTAATACCGAAGTGGGCCAGGAAGAAAGGTGGGGGAAGGGAAAAAAAATTCCCAAAGCCGGTAGAACCGGGCGGGGTAAAGGAAAAAGTCATCAAGGCTCCGTAGGGAAATTTTTCTGGGTCTTTTGGCCAGGAGGGCCTGGGGAAACGTGGTGCCCCCCGCGGGGCACTGGGAACCCGAAAACATAGGGGACCCAAAACAACTTAGCCCGTCGCAAACTGGGGGCCCGCTTTGGCGCCCAGTTCAGCCAGAGGGGTTGACATGAAAAAGACCAGTTGGGCCCTCACCAGATCAAGGTGAAAGGACGCAGAAACCCCGGACACTCAGGGGGGGGTGAAAAGCCATTACAAATGAGAGCGGTGAAGGGAACAAGGGGGGCTGGTAGAGGAAAAGGTTGAAAAACCGGACATGGGGAGTGGGGGGGTGGGGGGGGTCGGGGCAGCTGCATCTTCCAGGAGGGCTGTCTTAGTGGGGGGAGCCTGAATCGGCGGAAAAGGATCATTTGAATGAGGCGAAAGCGGCGGAAAGGGGAAGGGAGAAGGGAGAAAAAAAAAAAAAAGCGGCAAAATTGGCGCAAGGAACTGCGGCGGAGTATTCAAGCCAGGTAAAAAAAAACGGCTACCTCGTCAGGAACACCCAAACCGAAAAAAAAGAAAGGGGACCAAAAAAAAAAAAAAAAAGTAACGCAAGCCGAGAAAACCAAAAGGGTGCGGACTCTGCTACCCTTGATGGGGGGTAAAACCTTGGGTCAAAAAGGTCCCTATAATACTCAAACACAAAAAATAATGGAAACTCAAAACGACTATCTAAGACCCCAAGGATGTAGGAAAAGGAGTTGGGTTTAAGGAGACGTGGGGAACCTCCGAGATCGCATGAATCCCACGATCCCAAGAGAGTTAATACCAGGAAAAAAGGGGGGGTTTCCCAAAAAGCTGCACGATGGGGAAGCGAGGTCGGGGAGAGCCAAAGGGGCCAGTGCAACAGTTGTATCGGGATAAAGGATTCCAGAAGACCGCCAACAAGGGACCTCGGCCTTGCTCTGGAGAGATCTCCGTTCCCTGCAGGTTAATATACTGCTTGGAAAGATTCACCACCCAACCCAAAGCGAAAACTGAAGAGGGAAAAAAGGGGCAGGGGGCGGCGGGGCACGTCTGCCTGAATTGCCGCCCGCATTCTGAGGGCGATTCCCTCAGAAGTCGGGACAAATCTTTTTAAGCTTCTGAGCACGGAGGGGCCGAAGAAAGGTTGGGAAGAAGCACGGCAGAGAAGAAAACACAACGAGGGGAGGTAAGAAAGGAGAGGAAAGGGACTCGGGGGGGGGCCAGCATAGCTGCGCCTCCAAGTGTCAGAAGTACCATCTGTGGGTGGGTCCATCTCGGCAAAGCCCAAGCACAGAAACTGAAAAAAAAAGGAGGTGCAAGGGAAGAAAAAAATTGAAGGGCAAAGCATACGTTGTTGGTCACCAGAAGAGCAAAGTTTTCAGTCCAATCTGGGTCTCTTGTGGTTTCTTGGGGGTATTAATAAAGTCCAAATAGTGGGGGGAATTAAAAGGCGCGGGCTAAAAAGGAACCAGGGGAGATAAGGGGAATCTTAACGAGTCCTCAATATGGGGAGGGGTGGGACCGGTAGTGCGATAACCACTAAACTCAAACACGTCTCCCACCTGTTGGCCGAAACTTGCACCGCAACGCTGAAAAATAGGGGAAAATAGTGGCGCCAGGGCACAAAATTGGACTGTTTGGGAGGAAAGCGCGTGACCGAATAGGTAGGAGTTCCAGAAATCGTCGGGCGGGCCAGGGGTAAATCCTGAAAAAAAAAAAAAAGCGGGCAAGACCGAGCGGGGGGTCTTGGGGGAGGAATTCAAGTCTTACAGGCGGTTCGGGTTGACCAGGGAAAACGAAGGTGTTTACTTGGTGGGTCAAATGCGAAGTTATAGGGACCCCTTTTAAAGGAAAGGGAAAAGGGGTTGGGGGCCTTTTGTGACCACCATCCAAAGTTTTAAGATGGGGCATCCGAACAAAAAGCGGGGTTCGAAAGGGAATGGGTGAAAGGGAAACTGCTTGGGGGGGGGGAAAAAAAACTGTGGCGAGGATGGGTGGGGGAGGGGTGCAGGAAATGGACTCAGGGTAAAAAGAAAGACTTTGGTTCTGAGAAAGGACGCCTCGGCAAAAGTTCCCTAGACCATTGCCTATGGGTCATTGGAAAGCCGGGAGACGAGGGCGAAAGAGGGGAGGAGAACCTCCACACTCGAACAGAAAGGGAGTCAAAAAACGAAGAAAAGGTCTTCAAAAAAGCATCCACCCTGGAAAGGGGAGGAAAAGGTCCTCCAACCCGAACCCCCCAAAAAAAACCCCTCAAAGTCTGGTGAGAAAAAAAAAAATTTGGCGGCGTCGTCGATCAACCTCAGAAAGTGGGGAAACTCCCCGCGAAATGCAAAAAGCAACCAAAAAGGATGGCGGCAAAACAACAAAAGTGCGGGCCTGGTTACTCTTGTAGTCAGGCCCAAAGAAAAGGGAAACATGGGCAACCAAGGGGGGACTCTGGCAGGTGTAAAAAAAAAGATGAATGAGGGGCCGGTCGGCACGGGTTTGCCAGCCTGCCTCCAGACGTTGGGGGGTCGGTAAGCCCGTATGGTAGGGGGCAAAAAAGGGCCAAAGCGAAATACGCTTTAAGGAAAAACCCAAAGGAAGAGCGAAAAAAAAAACGACCCCCTTGTTTAACTAGGGGAGCCAGGTAGGAACTTCGACTGAACCGGAAGGGAAAGTAAAAAACCAAGAAGGGGGGGCAAGGAACAAAATATCTCCGACAAGTCACCGACTAACAAAGGGTCAAAAGACCCGGCAACCGACGACACATCCAGACCGGGGGAATGATCGGAAACAAATGGGGTGGGGGGCCAACGACATCTTCAAGGGGGTACGGAACAGAAAAACAAACGTCTGTGGAGAAATAATTTCAAGGTTCGGAGAAAATAAAAAACTCAAGTTGGTGCTGTCCTATCTAAATGTATCCTGGTCAAAATGTTGAAAGGGAGAATCAAAATAGACGGGGACAAACAAGGCCTCAAAAAGGTCTCCGTTCAGGATAAGGTCAAAACGTAACAACGTTCTTTATGCCCAGACGAAAAAAAAGAAGGTCAGAACTGGACGACCTAACAAGAACAAAACTAAGAACACAACCAGAAAAAAGAACCCCCTTAAACAGGGCATTAGTCAAAGAATCGGCTTGGAATTACACACAACAATTTGCAAATTTCCCATCACCAAGATAACTTTGGGGGAGGAAAGTAAGGGGGACTAACAGGACACCCAGCGTCGAAAACCGCTTTAAAAGGGGGGAGACACCTAAAATTTCAAGAGTGGCAGCCGGGGGGGTGAAAAAAAAAAGGAAAATATGAGCGATTTTTTTGAAAAAAATGTTAAATTATCAAGAACCAGCAAGGGGTGTGACCGAAAGGGAGGTTGGAAATCTGGGGGAGGGGCACCACCGCAGGGCGGTGCTAGAGGACTTGGGGTAGCCGAAGGGGGTGGGGCGGGGAAAAGGAGGAATGGGCACAGGGACGCGTTAAGAAAAAAACGGGGGGGACACTCGGCACCTCGCCATGGGGATCGGTTATTCAAAGGAGGGCGTAGATAACTAAAACGGGCAGACATAGGCGGCTCGGGGTGGCAGCGGGGGTCTAAAAAGGAAAACTTCGGGGGGGGTGGACAGCGCACCAAATTCCCTATGGCGCAAAAGTTTTAAAAAAAGGAAAAAGGGAAACGGTGGACCTGTGTGGCAGGAAGTTGAAGAGCGGTCGTCCCTCCGGGGAAAATGGGCCAAGACACGAAGTGGGAGGCCGCGTATTGAAGCGGACCTCCAAGATTCCGGGGGGAGGGGGAGGCACGTTCCAGGTGCTGACGCCCCACCAACCCCCCCACCCCCCAACCACCCCACACACGGGGGAAGGGGTTTGTTGGGTTTTTGGGTGTTACCTTTTCAGACCCCCCCGTTGTGGGGTGTTTGAAACACACGATTTTACAAGGATGGGTGTTGTTTTTGTTTTGTTGGTTTTTGGTTTTTTTTTTGTGGTTTTTGGGTGGTTTGTTTTTGTTGGAGGTGGTGGGTGGGGTTTGTTTTTGTTTTGTTTTTATTTTAGGGGTTGTTTTGTGGTTTGTTTTGTTGTGGTTTGTGGGTTTTGGGTGTGGGGGTTTTGGGTGTGGGGGTGTTGATTAGGTGTGGGTGTGTTTGTTGGTTGTTTTGTGGTGTTTGGTTGGTTTTTTTGTTGTTGGGTTTTTTGTTATTATAGGGTGGGTGTGTTTAGTTCCCTCCGCCCCTCAACGCCCGCCAGCCGCGCCACCGCCTACACCACCCTCGCAGGAGAAGGGAAAGAAGAGTTGAGTAGGAATAGGGGTTTAGGGACGGTATGTGAGAAGTAATAGGAATGTATAGGAAGAAGGAGAAGAAGAGTAGGGTGAGAAAATTGTATTAAAAAGGAAGAAGGGGGTTTGGAGGTTGGGATTTGGGTGGTTCCCCCCCAGCCCGTCCCCCCCCCCGCCTCCACCCCCAGGCCCCCCCCACACCCCGCCCCGCCACCCCCCCCCCGCGAAGGCGGCGGCACCGAATGGGCTCCCACCACCCCACAACACTCGCGCACCCCCCCCAGCCCACGCACACCCCCCCCCACCCGCCCCCCCCTCCCCTCCGCGAGCCAAAGAAGAGATGGCGACCAAACCAACAACTACGACACGGACCGCCCCAACCCACACGACCGAGGTCTAATCTACCCGAACCAACCACAAGACCCAGAAGCCAAGAACCAAAAAACCAAGGGCCCCCCCCCGACCCACCAGACGCGCAGCCGCCGCCCTCCCACAGCCAACCCCATAGCCCGCGAAGCCCTCAGCCCACAGACCCCGAGTTGCAATCGGGTACTCCTTCTCCACCCACCTACAACACGCACCGTGTCATCCTGTCACTGCCGCACACCCCCCCCAAAAAAGGAAGTTGTTCTTTATTTTGTGTTGGAAAGGGAGTGAAGAACCGAGACCACGTTATATATTACTTGTACTTTCTCAGCCTCTACTGGACAGGTGGTAAAATCTCAAAGCAGACCAATGAAAAAAACAAGGTCAGGGGGGGGGTCTAAGGGACCGGAGTAACTCAAAGGAAAAAAAAAAGGTTATTTTTTCAATATCCCTTAGGCCGGGTCAGCCGAGCACGGTAGCGACCGAGGAGACCGATCGACCATTTCCAACGTCCCAAGAAATTTCTCGTGGGCGGCACACAGGGGAGGTAAAAAAGAAAAGATGTGGCCGCGAAAGAACTAATTGCGGTAAACGCCCTCAACATCGTCCTCGTCGGCTCCCGGGGTCACGTGGCGACAATCTCTCGGGACGAAGAAAAAACAGGCGTGAAATGGCCGCCGAGGCTGAGGCGAGGAGATGACCGCGACCAAAAAGGCAGAATACTGAAAACGACAATCAGGGGAATTTTTTTCTTTTCGGTGAATGTAAATCCCGTCGCCTGAATTCGTAAGGAAGGGGGGTCCCTGACAAGGGGATTACAAATAGAGGGACGGGCGGACCCATGAGAAGGATCATATGGCTCCAAAAAGAAAAATGTGTCGGTTCTTCAAAACAGGAGGTAGGAGACAAAGCCGCTATCAGGAAAACGAACAGCTGGGTCGGAGTAAATCTTGCCCCAAAAAAACAAAATTCTTCCTCACCATTGCGTGAGGGCAGGGTTTACCACGATCTCTTCGCCACAGACCGTATGGAGCGAGTACAGACGCTCCGCAAAGACCTTCACTCAGTCCAGGATCGGGGAACACCCAGCGTCCCTTAAAACTAAACCTACGATCTCAGGGGGGACCAATGCGGGCCCCAATGCACCACCGTTTGCGGCACCGATTGGTGGAAAACCCGCACAGCGAGCCTCACAAAAAAAAAAAAACCCTCGGACGTCGAAAGTCCTACGCCGCGCACACATCTTCCCTCGTGACAGGCCAAGGGGGGGCCAAATGGCACCAGATTTCAGGACTGAAAAATGGGACCCACTGGCTGATCAGGAAGCCGCCCTAGGGGCAAGAGACTGATGGATCACGCAAATGAACACCAGGGAAATTGATCAACTGCGCTCCCAGGAAATCCCGGCCAGAAAGGATGCAAAAAAGGGGGAGAATTGGGGGTCGTCATGTACGGTGAAAAAAACCTCCTCTATAAATACCTCATCCGACCCAAACAATTGGTGAATGGGGGGGGTAGGGCGCAACACATCTGTTGCTTTCGGCGAACTTGTACTGGGTCATGAAGACAGGGAAACTTTAGAAAGATGGCCGCCCTCCCGACCGTCCGACACAAAACCAGGGGGGGGGGGGGGGGCGCCTTCAAGTCAAGGACTCGGCATGGGCCCCAGCGCCATTGATTTGCGCAGGTTCCGGAAAGGAAATCGGGACTCGCCCAAGGTCAACTAGGGCTCAGACAAAGGCGCAACTGGACTGAACGAACCCCGAAACTCTACTCGCATTATTGTCTTCGTCGGAAAAAAGACAAGAGCAATTGGGGGAGTTGGGGGATTCGCTCGAAAAATGGGCGTTGAAAAGACAAATGGGGCCGACTGGTCTGTCAACGCAAGTGGGCCCCTCTTTTCCCAAGTGGACGCCCTTACCTGTTGGGGAGGGGGGTTGTGGCAAACGTGCACGGGCAGCAAATAGTGGAATAAGGGAAAAAGGGAGTGAGACGGTTTTTGTCTGGCAGCGAACCACCCAAAAGGTTTTTTACAGTTTGTAAAATGCGATCGCAATGGTTGCCGACTAACGCAAGATTGTGCTCGGGGGGTTAATGCCCTTGGAAACTAAAAGGGGGACGAGAACGCCCGCGTAACCGCGCCCGGTAATACCAGGATCCACGACGAGAAAAATTTGCTCGGAGGACATTCCCAAAAAGGGCAAAGAATTTACGTCGTCTGAGCAGGGCCACGACTCCCGCTTCGATGAGCCAAAGAGTGAAGAGAAGGGGGAACAGTTTTCCGACACGTCTTAACATTGAAAAAAAAAACGGCAGCCTCATGGTCCGTTGTCGAAAAAACGGGAAGACGGAAGGCAGAGGAGACAATGAAGCGGTTGCTTCCAGGTTCCCAAACCTAGGCCAAACCCTTTCTCAAAAAATCTGTCGGGGGGGTCGGAAAGTCACCACCCTTGGACCGTCAAAGTTCATCCGCCAGTCTATCAGGAAGGACGGGGAGGAAGAAACTGAGAAGGGAGGGCCAATGGTCCAATACTTTTTTTTGATGCGGAAAACGGGGCGGTGGGGGATCTCCACAAACATTCCGATTTGCAAGGGATAGAAACACAAAACGGCTAGGGGGAATAAAAAAAATTCACAGGAGGACGTGGGCGGTTTCAAACAAAATGGTGAGGGCAGAGAATGAGAGAAAAAAGGGGCGCTTGTCCCCACCTCCCCTCTCCGGGGGGCCCTCCCTTTCGTCAGGAGGAGAATGGTTTTGTGAAGGTCATTAATCGGAAAGGGAAAGGGGTGTCATGCACCAGAGTAAATTTTGGTGCGGGTGGGGTCTCTTCCACTACAACCAAGAAACCGTCTTCTTAGTTAAAGGCTGAAAGAAATGGGCACCCTCACATATTGCCATACTAATACAAAAAAAACGTACGTTCCTCTATCCATGAAGGCAAGAACCATTTTGAGTCTAAAACGGAAATGGGGTCACGGAACGTTGCGTGGGTGCCCATTTGGCGGACCAACTGCACGAACTTTTGTTATACCGCAAAGAACCATTTAGCCGGAAAAAAGTATTGGCCCGATCACCGCCACCGCATTGTTCGAAAAGACAAAATTGCAAACCTCGGGCACACAGCAGAAAAAACAAAAGGGGGGTTGAGCGCGGTCCAGGGAGTATAGGGGATGTAAACCCGCAGGACGTCTCATAGCTGGGTTTGTGAGGGGGCAGGGGGAAAGAGCAGGGCCGAGGGAACGGCCCATGATCAAGACGAGAAAAAAAAAAAGAAAGGCTCCGCCAGGCGACACGTCACATTGAAGGTCCGGTGGACCTTTTAAAGCCGATTCTACTGGGATGGTCCTACAACAACACAAAAAAACATTGGGGACGCGAGGCTTCTGGGAAAATCGCTGAATAGGTCGGGAAGATGGTGAAAGAATGGGTGGCCGGGGCCGGAAACGAGAAACCTGAAAAGCGGCGGGGGTTATGACGGGTCACCCGGTGCAAGCCCCTTCTTAGATAACTCAGGAAGTTACAACCATTGGAAAAAAAACCCCGAAAGGGCTTAGGCCGTGACACCCGGCGGAAAATAGGTTTGAAAAAGAAACCGGCAGGTCAGATGGAGCAGGAAAAAAAGCTCCCTCCTATTTTCTATTGGAGGCACGACAAAAAGCCTCCAACCCCGCTAATGGTCGAGGCGACCAGAGGGGGGTCATGAAGCCGGAGAAAACCGCGGACGATCAAAAACACACGGGACGCAAAGGATTGTAGGGGGGGGGCCCCAACCAGCCTGCAATAGGGGTTGCCGGCCGCCCGAAGAGCAGGAGGGGAGGGTCGCGTAGGGTCCAAGGTCAGGGCCTCGGCGAGCACCCCTGAAGAGACTCGAATCAAAGTTCCCGCAGACCCAACCAGGGCCCACCGGAAACTGCACCCCCTCCCAGCACCTATCCTCACCCGTGACTCCCGTTTCAAAATTGCCAAAAAATGCCCATTCTATAAGTTGAAATTTTGGAAGGCAGATAGAAGAGCCAGGGGACTACTTCGAACCCGGTATCCCTGGCGGGGGCCTGATACCAACCTTGGGTTAGACTATAAAAAAGTGGAAGGGGGGCTACGCCATGGGCATGGGGGGTGGGTCAGGGGGAAAAGCTGATCCTTTTGGTTTGGCAAACGGGGCATGACGAAAGGAAAGAACAAAAAAGCATCGTTGCCGAGAAAGAAGGGACAGGAGACGAAAGTAGGAAAAAGCAAAAGAAAAAAGGGGGCCTGTCATAGTCTCTCCACCTAAAGGTCCCGACGCTCCTCAGGCCCAGCCGGGAAGAGAAGCTGTGGGTCACAATGTATTCTGACAGGCAGGAAATGCCCCCAAGACAATATGTCCAGTCTGTACCGAGGTGGTGCTCCGAAGCCTTGGGCACCTTGGGGGAGGGAATGATGGACCCGGTTTTTTTTTAGTGGTTTGTTGGTCCAAGGCCACCGCCGCCCAGGTGGGGAGTGAAAATCGATGACTATAGATGAGGTCATCTCGTGGCCTTTTCTTGGTAAAATTGTCACAGCTCTACTTAATGCGAAAGGCCGAAGTGTTGAAAGAATCTCAACTATTGCTATCCACATTGTCCCAGTCAACCTTACCGCCCTCGGGCCCTGTAGAAGTGCCAAGGTAGTTGCTATCTAAACCTCCCAAGACCAGGTGACAGAAAAGAATTTTTGATCCTACTCTACCAATTTTGCTTTTGATCTTACGCCCATCGTACTCTCCCCGGTGACGGGCAAAATTTCTTATACGAACCCAGCGTAGCGCAACCGTTGCAGGCGAGCCCCAGAAACCCCTCACTGTGGTGTCAAACCTTCTCCAGAAGGGAGGTAAAAACGACGTAATTCCTGCAACGAAATTACTGGAAAAATCCGGATTTAATTTCCCCTGGTGTGTAATCTACTGACTACTTCCAGTGGATAATACAGGGCCTTACTGTAACGGAACAGAAACTTGTGGGTCTCCCTCAGTATGATTTGTCGAGTCATTACTGAATAACCGATGTTCCCATTCGGGGAGAGATTGGGTGAAAAAATTATAAATCATCGCATGATCCGTGCTCCCTTCCGAAAAACGTTTGGACGTCTCGCACGCTCATGGGTGGAAGAACAGAAAGAGCCGCACGGGATGAGAAGGTGGCGGATGGTCGATAGGTCCGGAAAGGATAGGCAAGACAGCCTCGAAAGGCCGTAGAGATAGGGGGGGAAAAAACATCAAATTTGGTGGGGTGGATTGCGTACAATTTGGGCCCCCTGTTTCTATCTTTCACCCCGCACCCTTCGGGCATCGAATGAAAAGTACGTAAAAGTAGTAAACACCGTCCCTTAAGTCACTAAGGTCAAAAGAACCATCACGTAGGGGCCGAAAGGAAATAAACCGGAATCAATCAATTCGACCACACCCGAGGGCCGGCCCCCAGGAAAGAGAGTGCCCGGCTCATAACATGAAAAAATTGTTGCTCTGGGAAATTCCAAACAGTGAAAAACCACAAAAACCAAAAACCAGGCAGAGAACCGCACGGGCTCCCCAAATCCCGTGCCCATTGGTCTTTGAAAAAAAACCTTTGGAAACAAGGAACCATAATCTTCCAATAATGTGGGCGGGCAAACCAGCCGATCTTAACCAAGGGCAAGAAAAGGCACCACAAGTCTGCACTGTTGCGTTGATCTAACGGCAAAAATCTCGCTGAATAAAACGAGGGATCCGATCGGGTGTTACCCAGTGGGAGGAAGCTGGGGAAATCATAATCAAACCCCCCTTTAACAAGCCCTGGGGACCCTCCCGGAAGGATTGTTATAAAAAATTCGGCCAAAGACAGTGCCTTGAAAGAATTAACAGTGTGGTAAAAACTAGAAAGGGTGCTGTTGGGTCCACGTGAACCGAATTTCGTTGAGACCTTGTCCCAGACCCGGGCGGAAGAGAAGAGCAAGGACCAACTTCCTTGTCCTTGAACACCGGACGGGAAGGTGCAATTGGAAGAGAATCGTGCGCAAACAGGGCAGGGGGGGTGCAGTCAACAGTCGAGTCCGGACTAGGGGGGACAATGCACCGGGTTCCTTGAAAGAGCTGAAAGAAGCCAAAAAACGGAGGCCGCCCAAAGTGTGGGATGTGGTCGCTTGGACCAAAAAAAAAAAGTCAAAAATGTTGAGGGAACGGGCCACCAAAAGCTCAAACCAGTGGAATCGCCGACCCGACCAACCAAAACACTCCTGTTTTATATTGTTCTCCGAATGGGAGACTAGGGATTGGTAGGGGCACCTGAGAAACCTGACGATGGTAGGTGCCACGATCAAATTGGTTTGATAAAGGAACACAGGGCAGTCCGAGGTGAGAAGGGGGAGGGGGGGCGGTAATTTCCAGATTGATGAAGGGGGGGGCACGTTCGCAGGGGTGACGGCGGGCTGGAGAGGACCGATCCTACAGGTCCGAGCCACAGGGTAAACCACTGGGGCGGTTTGTTGGCAATGTGCAAGGTGCGAAACCTCTTTGTACACGTGGTACCTTTGGTTTGCACTTGGGCCACAAGCCACCGAAAAGGTGACGGGCGGGGCCCTTGGCAGCCCGTCAAAAGACGTTTGTAACAACCAAAAAACAGTTCAAAGTGCCCGACAGAGAGGTGGGGGGCCGAAAAGACCGGCCAGCGCGGGGGAACAAGACATTGTTTGTGCCGAAATCGGAAGGGGGAGATCAGACGGGGGGGGGGGGGGGGAAAGGGGGTGAAAACCAACGGAGGCGACGACTCGCAATTTACAAAGGGGTTGGGTGGTAGGGCTCGCGGAACGTCGAACAGGTAATGAGCCGTGGAGACCAGACGGGAGGTACAATCCTGCTTCTTTTGGGCAGATGATGGCGGAACAATACAAAAAACGTCGACCAAGGCTTCCCGAACAGAGTGGAAAGTGTGCGTAAGAACTTTCTGGGAAAACGTGTCGAGTTCTCTAAAGGAGAGAAAAAAAAA
>Ga0179591_1320448_pt1 | contig 12807 bp, 17 predicted proteins | sample CZOMad2_1_08_16f_FD_182891 | JGI IMG/M metagenome (GOLD analysis project Ga0179591, IMG submission 182891) | Vadose zone soil fungal communities from Angelo Coast Range Reserve, California, USA - CZOMad2_1_08_16fungal (PacBio error correction) | ecosystem: Environmental > Terrestrial > Soil >...
GAAGGACCCCCCTCTTCCCCTTGCACGGGGGGGAAAACAAATGTTGACGCGAGGTGGGCGATAGAGGAGTCCTTATGAGTGCTCTCTAGTCGGCGTAAAAAGGGCGAAGGCCATCAATATTACTGCCTTGGGAGGGCTCATTTTGTGCCAAATCTCAGCGCAGGAAAAGGGGGCCGACCCGGACGGGTCACCGCGAGGGGGGGGGAGTCATGGGAAGGGAGAGTCTTGGGAGAGAAGGAGCTCAATTCAGTCAAGGAGAATACGGAGGTACTAAAAATGCAAAAAAAGAACTGCACCCAGGAAAGGAACGATAAGGGGGGATGAACTCGACGTGAGTTCATCAGCTTAGGAAACTCCTTCAAAAAAAAGAAAAATTGGTGGAGAAAGAAAAAAAAACTACCAACAAGAACCGGTTCGAAGGGGAAAGCCAACCCGAGAAGACGAACGATACAAGGAAAAGTCGGAAAAAGGAAAGCCTTTCCGGCTGCAGAGGTTTCCGTTGCAGGGGGGGAGCAGTCCGAAAGGTTCTGGGGGTCGTGGAAGTACCGTGCGTCCTCGAGGGTGCTTTAGCAGAGAAAAAGGAAGCTTTCCGACGGGGAGAGTACCAAAAAAAACAATCTTCGAAGAGAAAAAAAGCTGTCGATCCTGGGGGGGAAAGGCGGTGATCTACGGAAAAAGGGTACGGTTGCGGACACATCCCTTGCAAAAAGGTCACGCCTTCGACAAAGGCACAAGGGAAAAAGGGGACGTTGAAAACTTGGGGAAAAAGGACTGTTGAGGGGGTGTCCTTCTGTGGGTCCACAGGGTGCGTCTTCTGGCAGGAGAAATAAGGGATTGGAGGAAAAGGATCGCCCTAGCCCGGAGGGGAAAAGATGCCCTAAGCTGGCCAGGGAGACTCCGTTGAAGGGTCTAACGTCAAAAAAGGGGAACGGTCACACCAACCTACTCGGGGGAAGGGGGAAAGAAATCTGAAGGAAACCCGGTCCTTATCAGCGGAGGGGAAAAAAAAGGCGCTGTCCTGCGGGGGAAATCATTTCCCTCTCCCGGATAAAAAGTACGCCTCATACCAAGAAACAAAAGGTTATAGAGAAGTCTGGAAAGGAGGACGGACGTATCCAACTGCGAAAAAAGGGGGAGAAACGGTCCTCCTAGCAATGAGGGAAAAAAAGGGAATCCGAGTCCACGCACGACGCGTCCTCTGCACCGGGACTCAGCCATAAGGGAATTACCAACGAAAAATGGAAAAGGCGCAATCGACCGGGGACCAGACTACAAGGAGGAGCCACACACAGATTTCCGCCCTAAAGGCTGCCATTCCCACAGGGAAAAGGGGAGAAAAAAAAAGGGGTTGGGGTGGGAGGAAAAGACGGAGACCACAGCCCCTCGCCTGACGGTGGAAAAGGAGGCCAGGTACGCAGAAGGAAAGGTAGACCTCTGCAGAAGCTGGGGAGGCTACTAGAATCCGGACAGGGGGGGGGGCCAACCACCGAAGGGGGGGGGGGGGGGGGGGGGGGGAGAAACAGAAAAAACTCAAACTAAAAAAAAAGGATCGGACAGAGGGGCCTTTTCCCAAATCGACGATGCGTCGAGAAAAAACCAACAACAGGGAAGGGAAGAAAAAGAAAAGATCTCCGCGGCAGGCCTCAACGGGAGGGAAAAAGGATGCGTCAGCCGAAAACGCGGGGAGGAGGGGGTTTGCCGGGGGGCGAGAAAAAGACTCGTCGCGCAAACAGAAAGAAAAGGTTACCGGGAAGGCAGTAGGCTCCCCGGCAAGAGGAGGAAAGGTCGACGATAAGAAAAGAAAAAAAAAAAAAAGGGTTTTCTTGCAAGAGGGGGGGGGGAAAGGAAAAAAAACCCTCGCGAGGTAGAAAACCAGTCTTTTATATCATCGGGTGAGGTAAAGAGGAGAGGCGGTCCACAAGGGGGAGGAAAGGAGGGGGGGGGGGGAATTTTCCCCAGGAGGGAAAAGGGGGAAGAAGAGATGGAGGGATTTCGTTCGTGATAGGAGGAAGCAGCTCTCGGGGGGGAAAAGGGGAAAAGGTTTTCTGGGGGAGGGAGGAAGTTCCAGGTTTTGGACTTGTCCAAGGGGGGAGGGTTAAAGCCTCGCGGAACGGCCAGACTTTCCTCCCGGAACAAGGAGAGCGAAAAAGTTTGGAAAGGGGAGCAAAGCCTCTTCAAAGGGTCCTTATATAGGAGACAAACGACCTCCACCAGAGGGAGGGGTGCTTCGGAAAAGAAAGGGCTTGTAAAAAAACTGTTGCGTCTTGCCTTGTCCAGCGAGGGGAAAAAGGAATCTGCCCCAAGAAGGGAGGAAAAGAAACCTCAGCCAGAATAACACAAGGAAAAAAGAAGAAGGGAAGCCTAACTCCAAAAGACCCAAAGCAACCCAGCACCATAAATACACAGAAAGACCCTACGGAGAAAGGAAGCTTTGAATCCTGAGGTGAAAAAGGGGCGGCGTGCCCGTTAAATTCGTCCTTATATCACCGCAGAGGAAAAAAAGGGCTCCATCGGGGCGAGAGGAACGCAACTTTCCAAAAAAAGGAAAGAGGTCTTGGCGAAAGGCATGGGGGACTCACTCAACTCCTCCGCAGCCTTTCGGGGAATGACTTCTCACAAAAGGAAAAAGAAAAAAGGGGGGAAGGAATGGAAGCACCTCCTGTCAAAGGAACAAGAGAAAAGGAGAAAAAGATGGGGTATCCACATGGTACGCGACCAAAAACTGGGAATCGGTGTTCCGTGGGGGAGAGAAAAAAAAATTCCTGAAAGAAGGGGAGGGGAGAATCCTACCGGTTAGGGGGAAAAAAAAAAACAGAAGTTTTCAGTGAATAGTAAACACGTTTAGGTTTTTTGAAGGCGTGAGAAAAAAAAAAAAGAGGAGGACATCCTGGTCGAGGGGAAAAAAAAAAAAAAAAAAGAATCAAAAGAGGGGGGAAGGAGTAGGTGTACGGGCTGGCCTGGCAAAAGGGGGTCATTTTGCCCTTAGTAAAAAAGAAAAAAAAAAAACTGCGCGAAAAAAGGGAGGGGGAGCCCTTTTCAATGCCCAGAGAGAAAAAGTGCCCCGCCCCACATGGATACCCTTGCCCTGCAAGCCGAGGAAAAAAAGAACGTCCCGGTCGAAAAGAAGGAAAAAAGACTCCATGGCGAAGGGGGGAGAAATTCCGCTCCCCAAGGAAAAAAGTTTCATTAACAAGGAAAAAAAAGAAGGGGGAAGTCTCCCCGGTAGGGGTGAGAAGCGCGGGGGCCCTCGGTGAAAGGTGGAGCAGGTGGTGTTTCTACGAAAGGAGCCTGCCGAAGAGGGAAGCTGCCTGCGGAGAAAAAGGGGGGGAGCTTCGTATCTGTCGTCGGGGTTACGCAACGTGTTCACTTATCTACGACGTGGGGGAAGAAGGGGGTCAAAGAAGGGGAAAAAAGGAGGGAGAACCGGGTGCCTCACCCTGCCCTTCGCCTACGGGATAGAAAAGGAGGAAAAAAAGCAATTCTTGCGTCACCCAAGTGGCAAAAAAAAGGAGGGACAGCCTTATGCTTGATAGAATGGGGGGAAATCAATCCCGTCAAAAAAAGGGACGATCACATAACTCGGAAGGGGGGGGGTAGGCCTCTTTTTGTCATCAAAAGAGAAGGTCTCCCTAAGGGGGGGAGAAAAGTCGTTTGTGGTCGTTCATCCTACGTCAAAATGCCATCGAGGCCGAAGGGAAAAAAAAAGGAACGTGGTCCGGGAAAAAAGGGAAGAAAAAGACGGGGGGGAAAAACATTTGCGCTGCCTGTCTAAAAACTCAACTTCCTCTTTCGGCAGGGCTGCGAGGAAAAAAGGGGGGAGTTTTCTGACAAAGAAAAAAAGAAAAGGATCCTTGTCTCCTGGGCCGGGAAAGTCCGGACCACCGTGCCTTGCACCGATCCTAGGACCTTCTAAGGTGAGTAACGTTGGTCGCCGGGAAAAAAAAGGACCTTCCTTTGCCCTAAGAAAGGGAAGCCTTTCTTCTTGACACAACGGGCGAAAAGCAGAAAAAAAAGGGACTCCTCTCCAAACAACAACGAAGAACAAAACACGGTAGGGAGAAAGAAAAAGAATTACGTGACAACAAAAAAAAAGGGGGAGGGGGACGCCATCTTCCCCGACAGCGCGAGGAGTGGGGAAAAGGCCCTCCCTTATGTTGGGACTGGGGGAAGTCTACAACTTAACTTCATCAAAAGGGAAAGGGGTCCTGATGGAGAAGGGGGAGAAAAAGGGGGGGGAATAATCCCTTCACGCTGGAAAAAAAGTGAAGCCATGTGTGATGGCATTCTTTCATTAACTCCTAAAGGGGGCACACCTATCACGAGGATGGAGGAAAGAGACTTATACAGCCAGCGCACTGGAAAAGGGGAAGAATTTGGCCCGCACTTACGACAGTGAAAAAAAAAAATCGGGGGGGGGGGGGGCCTTCTGCTGAATACAAACCAGGAGAAAAATAAACCCTAGGCTCCCCAAAAAAAAAAGAAAGAAACAGGCCAAGAAAATCGACGGACCCACCTCAGCCAGAAGGGGGGAAGAGATTTTTGCCCTGGGGGGAACGGGGGTAAGTCCCCAATTCGGAGGAAGAAATAGGAAAGGAAGCCGCATGCCCCTGGGGAAAGCCTATCCCCTTCTCCGGGGGGGAAAAGGAACTCCCCAACGAAGAGGAGGGGGGAAAAGTCCGCTGGTTTAGGGGGGAGGATTGATCCCGGCCCCCGAACCCTTTTTGAAACCTCAAAAAAAGAAGGGAGAATCAATAAGCGGGGCCTAATAATATACGCATGGCGCCCAAAAAAACAGAGGGAAGGGGTCCCGGGGGGGAAAAAGGTTCGGCAAGGATCAGTTAAGGTCCTGAAAAACTTCCGTACGGAGATTGTCCGAGGGATTGGAGGAAACCACCTACATTTCCTAAGGCAATCCAAAGGAGGGTTCCTGTGTAATGAAAGGGGGGGGGAAAACACTCCTTTGGAAGCCAGGGGTGTTGCACTAAAGCAGCTCGTCCGGCCGGGAAAAGAAACTTTGTGAGTCGGGATGGGAGAAAAAACGCATTATGCGGGGTGCACTGGGTATGTAGAGATCCTTTGCCTCCCCGGTAGTGAAACTGAGGAATGTGGGGGGAAAAGGCTCGGGGAAAGGGAAGGGGGGCCCGTGGTGCGAGTGAGGCGGGGGGAAAGAGAAAAAAAGTCCCTGCCCGCAAAGGCTCGGCGGTGCCCTATCCTGCCCCATCGCGAGGGGGGGGGAGAAGAGGGGAGTCTTCATCAAGGAACAAAGGGGGGGGGTGGGGGGGGGGGGGGGGTGGGGCGTGGGGTGGCGGCGGGGGGGGGGGTGCCTTTTTCAACACCTCCCGGGAGGGGGAAAAAACGAACGAAAACCGGTTTCGAATTTCGGGGAAACCCGCAGGGGGAGTGCGTGCGCGGCCGGGTGTCTACGACCAAAGAAGAAGAGCGTCAAAACCGGGCTACAGCTTTCCGGCTAGACGGGAGAGACGGGGCATGTAGGTTCTGCAGGGAACGTTCTTGCTGTAAAAAAAGCACAAAAAGACTGAGAGCCTGATGCGCCGCAGAACAGCGGGGCCGTACGTGCGCCGGAAAACAACCGAGGGAATAACTCCTGGCTATCAAAGGGTGGGCGTCCCGAGGACGGTATCTACTACGGGGCAGGGGAAAGGTCCCAAAGGAAGGGAAAAAAACGGGAGCCAACGCTGCAGCCGCCTTCTTCTTAGGTCATGCTGGCCGGTGGGGGTTCTGTGGGAAAAGGGGGGGGGTGCTTGGGGCGTGCTGGGAAGGGGTCGTCGGGCTGCGGCGGCGGCCTGAGGGAGGGGGGGAGTGAAGGAAGAAAAAACGATTGCCGAAAAGGAAAGACTTGGCCATGGTTCTACGACCCCAGTTCCTGGGGGTAACCCGTCCAGGGGGGAGAGGAGCACACTCAACTAAGGGGGGGGGGGGGGGGGGGCTTCTCGCGCGAAAAGGAAAAAAAAAGAAACTTCTTTCAGCGGGGGGCGAGGATCCCACTGAGGACTTTCCGCATGGGGGGAGAAAACAGCGGGACTCGTAAGCTCATCCTCTCTACCGGGTGGAAGGGGGAAAACCGTCGTTCCGGACACCCTTTTTTGGTGGGGTGGACAACAAAAAAAAAAAAAAAAAAAAAAAAAACTTCAAAAAGGCTGACGGTCCCGCGGTACTTATTTACCGGTCCCGATTCAAAAAAAGCGAGGCTCTCCGAAAAGAGCTGCTCAGCCGGGACCTGACCCACTCGACTTTAAAAGGAACAGGGCTCGCCCAGGGGGAGAGGGACCCGCTGAAAAGAATGGTCCCTAAACAGCGCGTTTCATGCCCCATCTGGAGAACTTGGGTGCGGGGGGAGGGGGAGGCCGAAAAAGGATCTGGTCCCAGGGGAAGGGGAACTCCCTTCCCCCGAATCGGAAAAGAGTCCTCGGATTTTCTCTACTATATAAGGAAAAAACGCCCGGGCGGGGGGTGGAGAGACCCTCCGATGCGGGGAGGGGCCTTTCCGAGTCGATCAGCTCTCAAACAAAACAGGGATTATTAAAAAGAAAAGGGAGAAAGAAAACCAGGCCGGGGAACCCCCTTGCTCCTTCTGCGGTGAAAAATCGCACCTGAAAAAAAGGAAGGGGTTTGTCCGGCAGGATAAAGGTCCGTCTCTCACAGGATTGGAAAGAAAACCTTTTTCCCCAGAAGGCGAAAACTTCTCCCGGCCAACGCTGGGCAGGTCGAAAGAAACACATTTGGGAGGTTTCATCTAAAAGGGGAAAAAACCTCCCCGCGGGGGTAACGCAACAAACTTGTATATCATCTTTTCGTCCAGAAAAAATTTTGCAGGCCGGGGAAAGGGGGGGAAGGGTCCCCGGCAAGGGGGAGGTGTGCAGAGCTCGGCGCTGAAGGCTGATCGGCCTCCATCACCAAAAAAAAAAAAAACCCATCCACTTTCAAGGGAAGTCCTCCATGGTGGGGACAGTAGAGTCCGAGGTAAAGCGCGGCCCCGCCGAGGAAAAGCCGCCAAGAAAAAGTTTTGCTGGGCAAAAGCCGCTGCTCCAGCCGGGTCGTAGATTCGCGAAAAAAAAAAACCACCAGGAAAAGGGTGCTTGCCGAAAAAAAAGGGGAAGGGTCCGCCAGCCCAACGGGCGTAGTATACCTTGCCCTTAAAAAGGGGGGCTTCCTCGGGAAAAGAAAAAAATCTCAATTTCAGAAAAGAAGAACCTCCTCCGCCAAACTCCCAGCACAGAAAAAAAGACCCATCAACGGCCAGAGAGGCCCTCGCCAGAAGGGGGGAGGCAGCTTTAAGCGAAGGACAGTCTTTCGTCGGCCCTGTACCCGTGGGGGAAATCACCTCCAAAAAAAAGGATCTCCATCGGCGCCATCTGGCGCGCCCCCAGGAAGGGGGCACAGCTTTTCTGGCTGAAAAGGGGAGGAAGGGGATCATCACTCCGCGCCGAAGGGGGAATGACCGCCACGACGTTACCCCGGCTTCCCTTTCAGCACCCTCAGAAAAACTCATCCTTAATCTGTAGGGTTACTCCTACGGGGGTAGGACGGAAGTCCTCGATTAAAAGTCTAACCTGTCGAGCGCCAAAGGAAAGGGGACGGACCTCCCTTGGGAGGGGAAGTACTACGCTGATTAAGCGTCAGGGTCAATCCTACCTCTTGAATGGGCCGGAAGGGGGGGGGGGGTTTCCGGTCTTTCGAAAGGGGGGTCGGGAGGAGGGCAAAATCCCGTATTGCCCCGCGGACGAAATGAATTTAGACTCCCCGGGTCGGGGAAGTGCCCGCCCATCAAAGGGGAAATTCCCGCAGCCAGGTTTTCCGGGTCAAAAGGAAAAGGGGAAGGCCCTTCGTGCCAAAGAAAAAAAAAAAAAAATCCCCCAGCTGACAAGAGTACCAGTGAACCGAAAACAAAAACGTCCCTTCTGACCCTTTTCGGTTTTGGGGTGAGAAAAAAAAAAGCGGAGGGAAGGAAAAAGTTCACGTGTCCGGAGGGGGGGCCCCGGCGTAATGAAACCTGCCGATCCTGGCCCAAAGGGGTTTCCCCAGGAAAAAAAAAAAAAGGATCTTCTTCGGGTTCGCCGGAAAACTGACTACGAACGTGGTGACCGACAAATCCCCGGGGCCGGGGAATCCCAGAAAAGAAAAGAGTTCTCACCGCGGAAAAAGAAAGTGCTCGTGCGCGGGGGGATCGGGCGTCCCAGGTTCCAAAAGGGCCGCGGGGCTACCGGATGCTTGGGGGGGGAAAGGACCTCATCAGGAAGCTTCCCGAAACTCAATGTGGGTCGTCGGTTCTCAAGCGGCCGGCGGCAGGGGGGCTACTTGTGGTGGAGGGAAAAAAAATTCTCGTAGGTGCAAGAAAAGGCGACGTGTCCCCGGGCATTGAAAAAATCGACTCGGGGACCGGGCGCTTGCTGCCCAGGTCGGCCGGGAAGGAGAAAGGAAAAGGCCCCGGGAAAGGGAGTGGGAAAGCCTACATGCTCCGGGGCGCCGGAAACAGCGATGGGGGGCTTTTTTTCGTCACCGCCGGGAAAAAGAGAAATTTCTACGGGGGAGTGAAAAAGAAAAAAGGCCCCCCCCCGCAAAAAGAAGAAGAACGGCGCGCAGGGCCAGAAGGCGGATGACCCTGGGAGCACGGTAATCGTCAGGAAGGACACCAAACTTAGGGGGAGGGGGAGATTGCCCTTGCCGCGGGAAAAAAACAAGCCGCCAGCGGCCCAGCACCCCGTCGTAGTGGCACTTGAGGGGGGACCTTCCTATGGCCGACGCACAGGAAAAAAAGGGGAAAAAGTGGGGAAAAAAACGCCGCCGGTGTAAGCAAATCGTCTGGTCTCGGCCAGCAGGGGAGGCTTTTGCAGGCGGGACAAAAAAAAACTGTTGCCAACCAAAAGCAACGGCCGAACGCAGCCCCGAGAAAGCATCGGCCAATTTTCCCCGCGTTCGATAGGACCCCCCGTACACTTCCCCGAAAAAGAAAAAAAAACAACCCTCGAGCATATTTGGGGGGGGCCGTCTCTGAAACGACAAACTCCTTCCGCCACCAACGACCGCCTTTGCCGTCTTAGAAAAAGCGACGACCCCCCGCCACCTCGCCGAGTGTCGGCAGCTTGCAAAAAAGGGTTCCCGCAATTTCGAGAAAAAGAAGGGGTCAGCCGCGCCAAGAAGGACCCCCGCAGGCTTCCCCAAAAGGGTCCGCGAAAAAACCGTCAGGGGGGAAACGGGTGAGCAGAATGGTGGGCGAATTTGATGCCCGGCCCCGGCAATCCAGGGGGAAGGGAAAAAAAAAGCGCGAACACGCCGAAGAAAGATACGCGCGCCGGGGCATAGAAGGGGAAAAGCCTTCCAGGATCGGCCAGGGAAGAGAAAAAAAAAGCGAGACCCCACCACAACGTGCACCGATGAAAGAAACCTCTATGGCGATCGTGAAAAGGGACATTTCGAATTCCATCCGGAATCCTTTTAATTAATGGCCGGGGGGGGGAAAGAACGCAGGGTTTTTGCACACGGAGCAGCTCGCTCACGAAAAAAGGGAAGGGGGGCCCCTCGGCTGGGAGGAAGTCCATGTTGCGGCACTGGTAGATATTTCGGTGCCGACCGGGAGTCTGCAGAAAGTCCGGGGCAATAAGATTTTACTAATTCCAAACGGGGCCCCGGTCTTCCAGCATCAAAAAAAACTTCCCCCCATCAGGGAGGGGGGATGAACTTCGAACGGCTTCATCAGCTAAGAGACGAGCACGCCCTGAAAGAGAACCCGTGTGTTCCGAATAAGCACCGCTCCGCAAAAATGGGAATTCGACCTGCAAACCCTCAAAAAAAGGCTGCCGAAAAAAACCCCCGTCGGCGTGAAAACAGCCCGGCTGAGCGTGGCCGGGAACAATGAATGTGGCTGAAGGGGTCAAGTTTCGAAGGGAAAGGCCCCACAAAAAAGCGCCGGTGCGCGGTAAAGTTGTTTAGCAGAAGGGCGGAAATGGCCGAACTGGGCAGGGGGAAAAAAAAAACAATCGCTAGCATCTGGGAGGGGGATCCTTTTGGGGCCTCCGAGGGCAAAAAGGTTTTACGGGGAAATCACATCCAATCTTTCACCAGGGGAAACTCTTTCTCCGCTTCAGTGGGGCAGGACGGTGCTGGTTGTGGAAAAAAAAGGTGCTGGGGGGAAAGGGGGCGTCGAGGACGGCGTCCGGCGCGCGGGGGGCGTTTCTGCTAATGAAGACCTAAAGGGAAGAGCCCCTGGCCCAAGGTCGACAACTCCGTTTAACCCTGGCGAACCAGGGGGTTTCGGCCGCAAGTTGTGTGGGGAAAAAAAACGCGATCTACGAACCGGCGATCAAGGAAGTGTCCTCCAGCCCCTGAAGGGAATGGCCCGAGGAAACGTGCCGCGCGGCTACGCTGGAACCCCACTACGGCAGTGGGAAAAAAGAACTTTGAACGGAAGAAGGAAGGGAGAACGTTCTGACGGAAAAAAAATGATGCGGGCCGAATCCTGTCAAATCCGCAATTCAACCGAGCACAAAAAAAAGGGAAATTACCAAACATCCTCCGTTCCCCAAATAGGGGGTCTACTACCAGCTTCCTACCATCCTGGCCGACAAGGGGACCCCAGCTGAACGCAACCTGTGGTGGACTTCTCTTCTACCCTGCCCCAAAGGGGGAAACTTCCTGTCTCAGGTAAAACAGGGAATCTTACTCGGGGGGGAGGAAATAACTAGTAATTCTACCTTCCAACGACCCCGTGCTTTTTCTTCTGGAGAACCGAAAAAGGGGAGCCCCTTTTCTGCATGGAAAGCGATCCTCCACCAACAACCTAGTATGATTAAAATATAGAGATAGACTTCCATTCCAAAAAACCTGCTCCGAAGGTAAAGGGGTTCATCCCCACCCCCGGCCCCAACTTTGGGCCGGCATGATCTAAGGGTCTATGGACCGAGGGGACTACCTTGGCAGGAGAAAGGCCCACGCTCCGGGGGGCCATTTTCGACTGATCCGAAAAAGGAAAAAAAGGGTCCTTCAACCCGCAAAGGAAAAAAAGACTTTTAGGCAGCGAACGTGCTAAATTCTGGTGGTAATTCGGTTTTCCAGTTCCCGGAAGGGGAAGGGGGACATATCTCGGTCTCTGAGGGGGAGAAACGCCAATCAGCCTCGAAGGAAAAAAAGTTCTCCGGAAAGGACGGCAACTGCCAGGTTTCCGACGGTCGCCGGCGTAGAACCAGCAAATGAACCGCGCAGGCCCGCTGGGCGGCAAAAGGGAAAAGGGGCATGTTGGGCTGGCGCCCCGCAAAAAAAAAAAAGGTCCGTAAAAACCGCCACCACGAGGGCCGTTGCGTCACCCCCCCCGTGCCCAGGGAAAAAAAACAAAGCCCAAGGAGGTAGACCTTGGCCAGCGAAAGGGCAGGTCGGCCCCGAAAAAAGACCCGCAGCCGGAAAAAAAGCCGCCGCGCACCCGAACGACCCCCAAAGAAAAAAACCATCACAAAGAAGCACCGGCCCCAGAAAAAAAATCAGCCGGGGAAATTAAATAGAAGTTCCCGCTGGGAAAAAGGGAAGGGACCTTCCGTAGGAATCACCGCCTACTTACTCCCACGATCTCCGCGTGTCGAAACAAATCCTTGCGGCTCGCCAGGATTCTCAGCACGGAAAGGAAAAAAAGGTTCTTTTTTCATGACAAAGGGGGAAACCCTGCGGACGAGAAGGCAAACGCTTTTCAGCCGGAAAGCGTGGATCAATTTTTAAGCCTACGGGGGTCGTGGGAAAAGAGAGGGTTCTGTCCGAGGGAGAGGGGAGAAAAAACCCTGCCGGTCGTGAGGTTTGTTGAATGCCGTTATGGACTTCTACTCTGTATGAAGCCCCGTTCGGGGGAAAGAGAAAAAAGAAGGATTTTCCGTATCGGGTTAAAAACCTTGGTCATGGGAGAAAAGGGGACCCCGCCGGGCGACTGAATGTGGCCCTCGCACCCCGATCGAATACAGTGAAAAAATCAGGAGAACGTTCCGCAGCCGAGACCGTTCCATTGTCGCCGGAGGGGAAGCCTGCGGCACACCCTGCCGAATCCCACCATCTGAAAGGGGTTTTTCATGAAATCCCTGATGGAGGGAAAGATGGTGCGGTGGGTGGGGGGTACTATTGCCTCGCCGGTGGCATAGGGGAGCTTGGTTGTGAGGAAAAGGCGTAAATTAAATCAAAAACGGGCCGGCGGCCCGACTATTTTGGACCCGGCGGCCAAGGGGAAAAAAAACGTTTCGCAAAAAAAAGGAGCTACTACGTGTGTCGGAGGGGGGATCATCGCACCATCAGGGGGGGGGACTCACCGCGGCCTTCGTTCCGGGGGGAAGAAAAAAAGCTCGGACCAGGGAGAAGAAAAAGAGGGTCCTTCCGCGGGGGTGCGAATACGAATATGCGGGAAGATGTCCTGGCCCAGGTCAAGCTGCAAAGAAAAAGAAAGGTTTTTCCCGTTCGCTTGGTGGGAACTGGCCGGAGGCAGGAGGTGGCTACTTATTTTGGGTCTGAAGAGAAAAAAAAAGAAAAAAAAGAGAAAAATCTCTTTCTGCGCTGGTCAGGAAAAAAGAATCTACGCGGGGCAAAAAAAAAAATGCTCTCCGCGCGTGACTTGAAGGGGGGTCTTTGAGCGTCTTCGGTGCCCCGGGGGGAAGGGGAAAAAAAAAAAAAACTTCCAACTCCTAAAAAAAAAAACAGCTAGGGCGGAGGTAAAAAGAAGACAATCACCTGGCGACGGGGGGAGTGTGGGTCGCCTCGGCCTGCCACCCGCGGCCGGGGGAAAAAAAAAGGGGGGCTTGCCGCTGGCGGAGGGGAAAAAAGGGT
>Ga0179591_1303192_pt1 | contig 12806 bp, 11 predicted proteins | sample CZOMad2_1_08_16f_FD_182891 | JGI IMG/M metagenome (GOLD analysis project Ga0179591, IMG submission 182891) | Vadose zone soil fungal communities from Angelo Coast Range Reserve, California, USA - CZOMad2_1_08_16fungal (PacBio error correction) | ecosystem: Environmental > Terrestrial > Soil >...
AGGGAAGTCACGTGTGCGGGGCCAAAGAGCGGAGATTATATTTTCTGGCATGGGGGTGGGGGTTCTATAGAGGGGGTTGTGATTTGAACGGAGATAATTATTTGGACGTTCAAGCAGTGAGATTAAATCAAAATAAAGCGGTTAAGAAGGCTCGTCTATTCGGTAGTGAACAGGCTGTTAATTTCTTTCTAATCTGCATGCTTAGGGCGATTGAAAAAAAAGAAAAGATCCACATCTCTGCAAGGCATTTTACAAAGGACATTGGGAATAGAATATTGAACTAAAATCCAGCAGACTGGCTATATAGACAACTCGGGGTTCTGCCAACCTGCAAAAAAACAGGGGGGGACCAAAGAGGGGAAGAAAGACAAGTTGATTAAGAGACTGAAAAAGGGAGAAGCAGAAAGGCTGTTTGGTAGAAGCTGGAGTAGGGTTAGGGCTGAGGTAGGAGAACTGGTTTTCCTGGTGGGCAAACAGGGCGGAAAAGAAGTCTCCCACTTTCATTGCAAGCAACAGACTGAGGGGGGGCTGCCCGGGGTCTATTAGAGGATAATGCGTCCCCCGGAGGAAGATGGGGAAAAGAATGATCATCCTTTTTTTCCAGCAGGAGAGAAACGCCAGTCTGCGCCGACAAGGAAAGGGGTACGGATGGAAAATCACCGGTACAGGGGATTGAGTCAGAGAAAGGTTTGTTTCAGAATTGGGGAATCACAGCACGTCAATGGGTAAGGCAAGGCCATCCTAATTGCGTGGGGGGAGGGAGGAAGGGGTCCTTTGGAGTACTGAGGCAAAGATATGAATCTCCAATCACCCTCAGTCAGTGGCAAACGCCTTGTTGAATGGGGGGGAAGAAATAAAAACCTTCAAGGAAGATCTCAAAGAGAAGACGATCGGGGACCGGGCCAGAAATGACAACACGGGGCACTAAGGTTTTTTTTGGGAGGGAGACCGTTCTAGGCAGGGTGAGAATGCCACGCCTGAAAAAAATTTGAAGGGAGGGAAATCCTCTGACGTAAGCGAGCCGGTAAGCGTGGGGGGGGGACAATCCAGTGGACACACGTACCGACGTTCGGGGTGTAGGCGCCAGAAAAAAAATATCCTTTACAAGAAGATATCAAAGGGGGAAAACTTGTGGGTATCAGGGGCGCTGATACGGGGAAAACAAGTGTTTCGCAGGCTCACTACAACTTCAGTCGGGGTGGAGAAAGAGCCAGAGTGGCTGATGATCATGCTTGGAGGAATTAGTGTTAAGCTTCGAAGAAGGGGAGTGCGGCAACCTGGGGAAACATCTAATGCTTGGAAAAAATTCCCAACGATCAGCGCTCCAAAGGTATTGAAATCTAGCCCAATATGCAAAGTCACTTGTGCACGTAACTCGAGAGGTTGAAACAAAAACATATTTTTATGGACACGTAAAAAAGTCTGTAATGAAAAAGAAAAAAAGCGGAAAGCGCTCCGCAAGAAGTGCCCATATCAGGCAACTTAGATAGATTTTTGGTACATCACTGGGGGGGAGTCCTCAGACCGTAAAAAACCGCGGGGGACCGTGGAAACCGTCGCCAGGGGTCCTATTCCAGTCACATTTGAACATGTGAGATGGGGGAATGCTATAAGTGGTATATGAATAAATTTTCGAAGGGTTTTCACCGGGTGAAAACTCCCACAGGGAGTGGGTAAAAAAAAACACTTTGGGTTCAGAGTTCCTGCTTTCGTAAGTGAAAGGGACGCCCAGAAACGTCAATGGAGAAGATAGTCCCCAATGGGTTTGAATTGGGGGGGGACTTTAAACACATTATGCGGGTGATCGGCTCATTCGCAATACAGCTGGCTAGGGAAAAAGGGATGGTCTGAGAGCCAAGTTGAAGGTGGTCTGAGGGGGGAAGGAAAGTATAGTATGCCAGACGGACAAGCAAAAAAAAGTCGCGAATCAAAATTTGGGATTCGTTGCAAAGTCAAAGGAAAAACAAAAATAGGCAAGCAGGAGCCCAGACATCCACACCCGCGGATGGCCACTATTAACAAAGAATATACAATGCAGGTTGCATCGAAAAACGGGAAAACAGAGCTCTGGGTGGGAGTAATTGCCTCCCATCTGCCCCTCTTCATGGTACAGCGACCGCAATTCAACTGCAGCAAAGTATGATGAGTGAGGGGAAAAGCGTTTTGTCAGTCTCTCACCCTACGTTAAGACCGCATTAAAGAAGGACAAGGTTAAGTGGGGCCTTGGGGGGGGGCAGACAAGAAAAGATCGACCTCAAAAACGTACGAGCCAAAATGAGGCCTCCGCTGGGGGGGAACTTTAGAAGCTGGAAAGGAAATATCAAACCAAACGGCGATTAGGGAAGAGATCTCCGAAGACGGGCAGGGCAGCTGGAAAGAAAGGGGTTTGAACCTGGGCAGGAGCCGGGACCGGTGACAGGGTCAAATTGTGGTTCCCGCCGTGGTTAGAAGATTCTGGGAGAAGGACGCCAGGAGGGAGTGTAATACCCGAGCGTCCAACCATATCTTGGGGGCGACGGGCCACTAGCAGTCGGCGTGAACGCATTCACAAAAAAAAAAGAACAGATTATGGAACTAAACCGAGGCGAAAGGCAAGGGTAGGTAGAGCGTCTGTTAAATCTGCGGGGGGGGCGGGGAAAACCATTCGCGGGAATGTCTAGAAATGTGGGAAAAAGCTGGGCAGTAAAAATACCGGCCAGGGTTCTGGCAACAGGGGGAATGGAAGGGACGCAAGGAATGGGGCAAAGAAAAACTTTCACTAAGCAAAATGGAATTAAAGATGGCTCTGGCTCAACCGCGATGGTAAAGGGGGGAAGGAATGGAAGTATAAAAAGGAAGAAAGGTCAGCGGGGAACCACTGAAGGAAGAATGCGGGGGCGAAGAGGTTCGGGGGGCAATTTAAGGACCTTGAGGCGTGGGGGGCAAGAAAGATGGAGAATAGAAAAAAACAAGAGGAGAGAAGAAGGAGAGATCTAAACTTTGCAAAGGGGAAGTCCACTTCAACTGCAAGAAGAAAAGAGGGCAACCGCGCATATTCGTGGGTTTAGGCTAATGTATTGACCAAATTTTGACCGTTCAGCGATCAAGGAACCGACGCGTTGGCGCGGCAAGGTTTACCAGAGAACCATTGGAGCAGTGAAAGGGATTGGGTCCACTGCCTGCCTTGGGCAAACCGTCACTTCTAAGGAAGCAACACCATAGGGGGCTCGGACCAAGAAATGTCCAGGGAAGACACTGAAAGTGGTTTCCGGGGGACAGCTGGGCGAAGCAAAACGATCAAGAACGTTTAAGTGGTCGTGTATTGCCATGTTGGGGTACCGCAAAGGAGGGCAGTGATTTGTGGGGAATGCGGGATCAGACACGAATGGGAAAAGACTCATAAAGAGATTAGGGCGGGAGCTGATTAAAAAGTGCCAAAGCTCTCGTGCGGCAAAGAGTAGAACCTGTCAGAACAAAAAGGTCTTTAACCAAAGCTGAACACCGGGTGCCAGGGAAGCAAAAAGGTCCACCTTTCCATGTCCAAGGGTAAAGCAAATCTGGATTGATCGGAAGGAATAGGGGGGGCTCAATTGATGGGGGGATAGCCCAAATATTAAGGGAAAATTGACACAGCGGATTGGAAATCATGACATGGGGGGGGGGGGGGGGGGTGGGGGGGGGGGTGGGGGGGGGGGGGGGGGGGGGGGGGGGGGGGTTGGGGGGGGGGGGTGGGGGGGTGGGGGGGGGGGGGGGGGGGGGGGAGGGGGGGGGGGGGGGGGGGGGGGGGGGTGGGGGGGGGGGGTGGGGGGGGGGGGGTGGGGGGTTTGGGGGTGTGGGGCCACCGCATGGGTGGTGGTGGTGGACAAAGGGTTGGGTGGGGGGGGGTGGGGGGTTTGTGGGGGTAGGTTAGTGTGTTGGGGTGGGGGGGGGTGCTGTGGGGTGTGGTGATTGTTGGGGGTGGGTGGGGGATGGGGGGGGGCGGGTGGGGGTTGGGTTTGGGGTGGGGTGTTGGTGTTTGGGGGTTGGAGGGGGTTATTTTGTTGGGTGTGGTTTGGGGGGGTGGGGGGGTTTTGTGTGGTTTGGGTTTTGTTGGTGGGGGATGTTGTTTGGGGGGGTGGGGGGGGGGGGGGTTGGGGGGGGGTGGGGGGGGGGCGGGGGGGGGGGGGGGGGGGGGGGGGGGGTGTCAGAACCGGGGGTGGGGGTGGGGGTGGGTGGGTGGGGGTTGGTGGGGTGGATGGTTTTTGGGGTTTGTTGGGTGGGGGGGGGGGGGGTTTGGTGTGGGGGTGTGTGGGGTGGGGTGTTGGGTTAGGGGGGGGGGGGGAGGGTGGTCTGGGGGTTGGGGTTTAGGGGAGGTTGTGTTTGGTGTGGGGGGTGGATGTGGTTTGTGTGGGGGTTTTTAGGGGGGGGGGGGGTTAGGTGGGGGTGGGGGTGGGTTGTGGGGCAGATAGTGGAGGTTGGTTTTGGGGGGGGGTTTGGGGGTGGTGGTGTCTTCTCGTGTTTTGGGTGGTGTGGGGGGGGGGGGGGGGGGGGGGGGGGGGGGGGGTGGGTGGGGTTCAAATGGTGGGGGGGGGGTGGGGTGGGTGTGGGGGTGGGGTTTGGGGGGGGGGGTTGGTGTGGTGGTTGTTGTTTTGTGTTTGGGAACTGTAAGTTTGTCTTTAGGTCGATCGGTGGGTCTAACTGTCAAAAAAACAATGAACATTGGGTCAACGCAGATTGTTTCAACTCAGGTGATCAGAACTCCAGCAAACGCGTTCAGAAAATCATAAAGGGACTGGCCAGGAGGGTCGTTTCAGGAAGAAGCGGGAGCATGTAAATGGGGGGTCCGAGAACATCTGATGGGTTGGGTTCAAGGGGGGCGTGGAGGAACTTCCTGGGGAGGATTGGGGCCGAGTGGCCATAACGGGTCTTTCTTTCTGGGCGCGGTAGTTGAAGACTTGGTTTTTGGCGTTGACGGAAAAAATGATTCTTAAGCGAAAGTCAATATTCCTTCATTACATAAGCGGGTGAAAGCTCATGACCATCCAAGGCCCGAAAGCAACTACAGAACGGGAGAGAAGACTTGAGGGAAAACTCAAGGGGTTGGGGAGCATTGAAGCACATCCATAGAACGCGCATGGAGACGTCTTTAAAAGCAGGGGGACAAATAACTAAAGTGTTAAAAGAGGGACAGTAGTTGAGGTCACCATTAAAAGTAAAAATAGAGTAACTGACTGGAAAATTTATTGGGTGTTTTGTACACTCATCCGTGGGTTCAGAGAAACCTGTATGAAAAGAAATATGTGAATTATATATCAAAAAGAGTCTCTCTCAAAGAAAGAAACATTTGCAAAATGTGATACGTGAATAGGAAAAAAGGGGGGTCCCACGGGGACGCGGGACGGTCCCTTCATCCCAAGTTGGAAAAAATCGAGCGGAAATTTGAAGAAACGCTATGCGGAGCTATGATCCCTGAGGGGATAGTGGGGGTGAGGTAATCCTACAAGATGGCGGATGCCCTCCATTACATGTGGGGGCGGGAAAATCGGTTTAATGTCTAATTGAAGGCTGCACATTATTGGGCTGAGAGAGTGACTAATTTTTGTTGGAGGGGAAAATATCAGGGGGGAATCAGTCGGAAACATTCGGTCGGTCAAAGGGTCATCAATGACCGGCTTACGGGCCGGCGCAAAGAAGGAATGATCGCAGTCCAAGAAAATCATTCCAGTAAGACGCGGGGAACAAAGAAAGGGTAGTGTAGGGGAACGGTTCTGTGGTTTCGCAGAAATAAGATTACAAATTCTTAAAAAAAAAACGATTTGCCTCCAAGATCTCGGGGGACGATACACGAGATGTTAAATGACTGAAGGAACAGACGGGTAATGGACAAGTGGGGATTGGGCCCCCGGAGCCGCTCAGCTGTAACCCATATAAGGCATCGACATGCTGCCGCCATTAGGCAACGAAGAGAATGATAGGGGGTATGAAAGTTGAAACCGGTTGCATGGGAACTGAGAAGACAGTAAGGTGTTAGAGAGGATTGAGGGTGGCACGGGGAGGCAAGTCAACTGTCAGGGGAAAACTGAATGACGTGATCTGGACTTCTGTCTCCAGGGAAAGAAGGTTCCAAAGGTAATCTTGAAAACATACCAAGAATCATCCAGACAAGGGGGGGTTGAGGGCCTAACATGGGACAGATTGGCCGTCCAAGTCAGAACACACAGCTTGGACCAGAAAGACATGAAAAATATCAACGGGACGGAATTGTAATCAGACAGGGGGGTTACTTCGAAATTAAAGAAGACTGGAAAAAAGGAGAGCAATTCGTGGGACATCTGAAGGGGGAAGTCGAGAATCGAGATCCTGAACATTGGGGGGCCTTGGGGGAAAAGAATGGGGCAGATTGGGGGGACCTGGGAGAAGGATTGGCAGGGGGGCCGGCGGGCGGCGGTGAACATTAAAATACGAAAACCAAAAAAACCTACAACTAGGTGAAGTAAAGGGGGGGGGAGCCTCGTACTCAGTGAGGGGGATACGAAGCTTTTTTTGAAGGGGGTCACAATTTGTTGCAAGGGGTGGAGGAGATATAGGCAATATCCTGAGGGAAAAGTAAATCTTAGGCACAATGAAAGTGCGTAAAAATGACGTGCATGAGAGGGGGGATTTTAGTTCATAAAAACAAAGGACAAGGCGAGCAAAAAAAATCCCAAATTTAACGACAGAATAAATGGAAGCGAGGGTGTTGTAGAAAGCTTGAAATCGCCCAAATTGAAATCTAGTGAACAGAAACCAAAAAACAAAAAACCCCCCCACAAACCAAGAGAGAGAAACACCACAAGGGCATCAGTCAGTCGAGAAAGTTGGAGACGTACGTGAGGGAATCTCGAAATCCAAAACAGAAAAGTAGGAAAGGGAAGTCACTTGAGGAGGTCAAATAGAGATTAGGGGGGGGAATGGGTCCCATTGGGTTTATCCTGGTGTTTGGATTTGTAAAAAAATTATGGGTATGGGGTTTCAAGCAAAAGGTATTATCGAACTAATCTCGTAAATGTAGGTCGGGGTCCATTGAGGGGATGGCTTGCTAGAAAGGGCTTGGGAATGCTTAATGGGAGAGAACTAAGAAACAATAGCTCACGCTTTTAAGAGGGGTCCATTGATTAAAGATAAGAGGAACTGGAAAAATAACGAAGCGCTATATAGAGCGAAAAACACCCTGGAAAAAAAAAAGTGTGGACCCCAAAAAAAAAGGGAAGGGAGTAAAACTACTCTTTGAGGAAAAAGAATGTGCCGTGAAATAAAAGAGAATTCGGGGGGAAAGGTGCTGCCGTGGGGAGGAGGGCGGAGAAAAACTTTTACCTTTGGGACGCACACTGCCAGTTAAAAATACGGGGCTCACCACGGGCAGGAAAAAAATCCGACAAAGGGGGGGGGTGGAAGTTGGGGAAAATGGGGGAAGTAGTATCGCTAAACGGCTTACCGCTGCCATATTAAGTCTTGTTTGCCGGCTTAAAACGACTAAAGCGAATGGCAGAAGGAAAAAAAGGGCGTTCACGGATAATCAACTTTCACCTGGGGGGAGAGGTGGAATGTATTCTGGGGAAACAGCTGGGGGGCAAAAGATCTAGATTTCTGTAATGGTAGGGGAAGATTAACAACATATTGGGGGAGGGGGGCTGAGTAATGGGGGACTGGTCAAATTACTGGACATTTCTCACGGAAAGGTAAGGACACGACACAGTACGGGGACACAAAGAAGGGTCGTGGGGCCTCACGCCCGGTGGGGGACTGTCATCAAAATATAACAGCACAAAGCTTCTCTGGTATGATACGAAGGGGGGTCAAAATCCAATAAGAGAAAGGGCAAAATTTGGTTATGGGGATCAATTTGACCTGGTGGAGGAGGGGTCGCATTGCCGGATGAATGTATATAGGAAATATTCGTACGAGTGGGCCTGTTAATATGGCCAATAAGAATTGGACCACTTACCCGAGTTTCTTGCGGCATATCATCAAGAGAAAAATTCATCTAATAGAAAATCCAGAAAGGAAAAATCGGGTTGGAGAAGTTTGCAGGGGAAGGAGAGCGAACAATTTGGGAAAACGCAGGCTCCCTAAAAGTACCGTCGTGAGAAGCGCGCTGTGCGAATTAGCGTATACCTTGGAAAGCGGGGATTGGGAAAATGTCGACGCAGGGAGATGTCCGGAAACGAATTGGCTGACTGATCCAGAATCTTCCGATAGCAAAGGGCTGAAAAATGGGGGTAGCACAAAATCGGCAGGCAGGAACATTATCAAGGAAAAGCGAAGCTGTGCCGGCACACATGATATGAAGTGTCATACGGTCCGGTAGTTGACCAAGCACTAATAAAAAAGAAAGGGAAGCATAGCTCCCCTAGGAAGTATTTCAGACGAGGTCGATCTAGGTGACAGACAACTGGGGGGGGAAAAGAAAGACAGTCAAAGAGGCAAAGTTGCCAAACCGACCTTTAAATAGTCCTGTAGTGCAATGGGGGAGATGGGGTAGGACTATATCACTTTAATAGGAAAGGACACATAGGGTCTGTGAAAGAACAGTTTTGAACTGGGTGCTACAAAGAGGGGGTAAAACAATATCACTGTTGATTCCAAGCTTTCTGGGTGAAATGAAGGTCGCAAAAAAGGAAGATAAGGATAGGAAAAAAATGTCGGGACTTGGGGCTGGGTGGATTCAAAATGAAAGGCTTTGAGCTAGCACCTGGAATTCAAAGCGCACACCGTTGGCGTATGGTTCAGACGCAAGGGGGTAGTCAGTCCCAGTTGAGGGAGTGTGCTGCGGAATGAGGACGAGGGGCCTTAGGCACTGCAGCTCCGGTATAAGGACGACCGATAGCGCAGATGGGGTAAGATTCTTTGACAATGCAACCCACCAACAAAGTCTCAAGGGGAGGGAACAGAAAGAAAACAAGGGATTGCTCGGCCCACGAAGCCAAGGAGTTGCAACCTCTCAAAGCCTTGAAAAAAAAAAAAAAGAAGAAGGGTGCGGAAATTAAGTAGAAAGACTCTTCAAAGAAATTCGGGGCAGCATGTCGGGTATTTAAACATAGTTTTTCTGGGAGTCACTAACCCTGGTCCGGGTTCAGCGCCCATTCGACATACAAGTTACAGGGTCTGGGCAGACAATGAGACCGAAAGAACCATCAAACGAAGCACCTTTAATTAAGGCAAGACGCTGGAACTTTACCGTAAGCTACCGTATATCGCAATGCTCATGCGGTCAAAGTAAGCCATATAGGGCCGTACCAATGGGTGGGAAAGAGTTGAAGGTGGGGGGACCTGGGCCATTCCTTAACAGGGGAAAAAAGTAAGAGTTCAGGAAAATTGGTGGTTTCCAATGCTTTTCGATATTCTGACATAACGCATGATGGCAATTTAGGACGCCTCAAAAACCTCTCTTTGTGCTGATTGTCAAGAAAAAATCGGATGATGAAGACCCAAATGCCACGAGACCGGTTGGAGGTAACTAACTAGTACTGCCGGACACTGTGCACACGTGTGATAAACGGGGGGAAACCTTAGGTATCGATTCAAGCTTAAGTGAAACCTTAAAAAAATTGGCATGGGGGGAAAAGCGTCACGGTAAATCCTTAAGACGATGAAAACTTTCCTAAAGTGACGGCCACCGATGACCGTGGGTCACAAACAAAAAGAACAACTTTCAGATTCCCAAGTGGGAATTCGGAAAGGACCGCTTGCACTACGCCTTGGGACGGGGGGAAGCGTCATTAAAGGGGGACACTGCGGGGAATATAATAGTGAACCACAGATGAATGGAGCCAGTAAGGTCTTATCTCAGTGTTGAGGGGGCAGACGGAATGATTCAAAGTAAGATCTCGATAAAACAACGGAGGGAGTAATGACCATATAGAGATCTTTACCTGGAAAGAAAGGTCCAAACTGCAAAAGAAAACTGCTATAAGCAAGCGGGCAACTGCAAGCTCGTCGGTTGGTTCCGATGAATGGCTTGTACAGATTGGTGGGGGTACCAGGGCCTAGGAAACTCTATGGAGGCGAGGGTGCCGAGGGGAATGCCCGCTCCTTAAACTTTGGGGGGGGAGGTGAACTGTGGTAGGGGGTAAACTGAAAGTCGTTGCCCAAGTCAATCATGGAATCTAACAAGGGACCGTTTGAAAAAGGGCTAATTGGTAACAAAGGGATCGCCATGGTAAAAGGGGAAAGGTGGGGAAGTTCAGCTGTATCGAAGGCCGGGTATCACTAACGGTGAATTGTAGAGGAATGTCGTGTGGAATTGAAGGGCAAATGATGTGTGGTTTGATGAGGAGGGATCCGACGAGGGGCAACCGGCCAGCAAAACACGATAGGGGAAGCTCTGGTATTAAAAGTGAACCAGAAAGAGAGGGGGCGCAAAGTCTCGAAACGAGGTCGGGGGACAAGGTCTTGAGAACAAAATAGATTACACCATGGCCCGGACGGCCAAGGGGTAAAATTCACGGGGACAGCTGTGTACCAAGAAAAGAGAGTGGATGCAAACAATCGCGCAAACTGAGGGGGATATACTTTCCGCTAATTCAACGTGGGGATTTCACCAGCGGATTTAAGAAGGCCAAGTGAGAGGGGGGGGGAGTGAGGGAGTAGAGAGTTCTGAAAAAAAAAACGCAACTGTAGAGGCGAAAAGGAGGATTGCAACGGAGGGGTTATGGCATAAAAAAACCGCCAAACGCGTTAGTAAAGATCAGAAACCTTAGAAAATTCTTAGAGAGTATCTTGGAGCATAAGGGCCGAAAAGCGGGATGTTTTTGGCAGTCTGCGATCAAGGGCCTGGGCTAGAGTGGATCGAGGGCCAGGTGGAGGGGCTTGACGGCTCCTCAGGTGCCGCATGGGTGTGGTGGAGGTGGGGATTCCCGTAAAGTGGAGAGGAGGGGGTCCGATGAAAGCCGGCATGACTATAAAGACGTCCGCAAAGTCACACATCAACAACTGGAGAATAACAATTGAAGGGAAAAGAGAAGACGAAGGACTTTGGGGGAGAATTGAAGACAAAAAATAAGGCGAACGCATCAATGAGGTAAAAAGCAGGTCCAACAAAGCCAAGCAACAAAAATTGGGGAAGGCCGGATCGAGGGGTGAAGGGGGGAGCCTGAGAAGGGGACAGAAACGGGAAATTGAAAAGTTGGGAATTGGTTGTTAACACGAACATAAGTTGGGAGTTCAAGAAGAAAACGGGGGGAAAGGGGACTTATATATAAAATGTTAGACGCGATCTAAGCGCAAAGTGTTCACTGTGAGCTGAAAAAGGTCCACATCAGGTGTTGCCCCAGGACAGGGAGGGGCGGGTAGGATGTCATCCGCAGGTGATTTAAAAAAGGAGAGATGATTCGCGGAAAAAAGCGATATGATGGGCGTAGATACTTGAGGTTCTTAGTGGGCTTTAGCCTAAGGAAGGACGTTATGGCCAATACATAATGGTTGCGGGAGCTCGTTGACTTGCAATGCACTGGGAGGGGAGTGAATTTTTCAGTAGAAGGGAAACCGGTGGGGTCTGAGTAGAGATTTAATCGTCAGGACCATTCTCGCGTGTTTCCAGGGGCAGCTCAAGGAAGTAGAAAGAGACCAAAAAGACGTGAAGTTCTATAAGCAAGAAAAAAAGCAAATCATAAAGGACAAGCTCTATCCAAAAAGGTAAGTTGGGGGGGTGATCAGTCGGCCACAGTGGTTAGGAAATGCCTGTGCTGCTTACAACAAGAGTTCCTAAAGGGACGAGGCTATTACTCTTAGTGGGGAATCGGATGAAAGGGGGAGGAAAGCTGGGAGACGTGGTGTCCCACGGTGTTGGGAAACCCCGGAGGAAGGGGAAAATCGTACATAGACTTACATCGAAATGCAGTAAGCATTCAGCACGACGCTGGCCATGATGAACTTTAAAGAGCCAAAAAAAGGACGGGACGAAATTGGGCGGGGGGGGCCTAAGATGCTAGAGGGGAAGTTGAATCGGTGAGTGAGGGTGTCCCGTTAGGGGACAAGGCGGGATGTTTTCAAGGAAAGAGTCAGGTGAGATTGTAATAAGAATGATCCGAATTGTCACAGGTCTGACACAGAATCAAAGCATAATCCCGAAATAGTGTAATGCCTAAGCCTTAACAGCAATTGATGCTCGTACCATGGATAAAAAAAAAGCGGAAAGAAGCCTGGCCAAAGGGAGGGGTAACAACGTGGAAACGGGGGGTAATAAATTGAAAAGGAAATTGGTCTTCTCGAAAAAGGACGGGGAGTGTTAGACTAATAAGGGGGGGAAAAAGGAGAGCATTATGTGGTCGGAATCAGGGGAAGCACGGGACGACATTGGGGGCAAATTGGACAAAAGCGGGATTCTGACCTTACAGGTGGTGGGATAATGAGTGTTAAATGGCCTGTGACGGGCGAGGGGCAAGGATAAACACAGCTAAAAAAGAACCATCTAGAAACGAAACCGAGGCTCTTATCACTGCAGTCAAACTATTACGTCCAATGGTGTAACATCAGGCTCTTTTGGGGAATGTTTTAAAGTTTGGTGGAAGGGTGGGGCATATGCATATAGCATAGCTGGGGGTTTCAAATTTATGAGTAGATTCATAAACATTTAGTGCGGGGGGGGACTTGGGAGGTGATGATGGGATCTCCATGAAAACGGACAGATTCTGGCGACGGTGAAAAATACTACGAAATCGGTAACTTTAGTGTGATAATCTCAAGGCTTGAATCGGTCAGCGTATTACCATCATTACGGAAATGGAAAGACAACAAACAAAGGAAGGGAACACCCCCTGGGGGGAAGACATCAACAGAGCAGCGTTGGTTGGAAGCCGAACGTTAAGGCG
>Ga0179591_1184163_pt1 | contig 12805 bp, 13 predicted proteins | sample CZOMad2_1_08_16f_FD_182891 | JGI IMG/M metagenome (GOLD analysis project Ga0179591, IMG submission 182891) | Vadose zone soil fungal communities from Angelo Coast Range Reserve, California, USA - CZOMad2_1_08_16fungal (PacBio error correction) | ecosystem: Environmental > Terrestrial > Soil >...
ATTTCAATTTTCATTCAATCGGCGTGAGGGAGTACGCAAGAACCGAGAGGAACCGGGGAAAGGGGGTTGACCCCTAAAGATTAAACCTAGGGCAGAACGAAGCGTATTTTCATTAAGAACAGCCGGGTGAGTTTACGGCACTAGGTTCGAGAAAAAAGGTTGATCAAATGAAAGGAACGACCATCATCCACTACCGAGTCCAGAGGAGTTCAGACTTCGTAATGTGGCCGCCGTGCGAAAAAGGGCTCGATGAACTCGGAGAAGGGGCCTTTGGAAATGGCTCTACGACGACATCATCGTCTCGGCTGGGTAGGGGGGGGGTCGGGAAGGTCGATTTCATATGACAGGTAAACGAAAAAAGAGGTGGGATCTGGAGGGTCCGGACTAAGCTATTATCGTAAATCTTTTTTCAGGTGTGGGTGTAATGGGGAGGGGGGGTGAGTATCATATGCAGAAGGAGGAGAGCCGGAGAAAGTCAGGAGTCAAACGCCCATATACAATCTCGTAGAGTTCTCCGGAGAGGGAGGAGACACCTCTGCATACGGGGGGGGGGAAACCGCCTAAGGATCAATGGGGAGCCGAGAGAAGCAACTTTCTCTCTTCGCCAGGCATCTTAAAGACCGGAGAAGAACATCGGCCTGATTTCAAAGAGGCGTCCCGCGCGCGGTCCTTCACCATTACGGTACAGGAAGAAATGAAGGGAGAAGAAGCTACGAGGTAGGTGTCTTCCCGCGTGCGAGGAAACACTTTATAAGGGCTGGAAAAGATAGCCGTAATCGCCGACCGAAAAAGCGAATCCCTTTCTTAGCGGAAAGGGAAAGAATGGAGGGAAAGGGCAGGTCCCCTCTATGGAAAACCTTCTCCTCAAGATCATCTGACGCTCAGCTTCAGAGGAGGGAAGGTTTGCAACCCGGAGCGGCACGGGGGAAAGGGGACATGTCTAAAGGAGAACCGGGTCTTTTGGTGGAAAGTGAGAAAGAATCGGCATGGCGATCGGGACCACAAGTTGGTGGGTTAGGAGGGGAGATATCTGAAAAAAAACAAATGGAGGAGGAAGCAACGCAAAAAGGGTTCCTCATTTTTCTGGGCAATCGCAAAGAAAACTGAGAGCCCGATCAGTCAAAAAGGGTAATCAATCGGCTGTCCCGTTCAAAGTCCTCCTCTTTTGAAAAAGTCAAAATCCGCATCTCCAGAGACTAGAGACTTTATGTAATAGGGAACATGGGACTAAGTGTCTCCGGAGTCAAGAAGGGACGAAGGGGAAAAAAAAAGACAGGATGATTCAAAGGGAAAACATCGGCGAGGTTCCGGTTCAGAAGAAATTCGGCAACTAGGGCGTTAATCTCTCCGTTTACGAACAGAACCCCGAAACAGAGAAAAAGGGGGGTAGACTAAAAGGCTTCGAACCTTAATTTGGACCGCGATCGTGGAACGGGCAGGAAGCCGATGGGGGGGATTTTCTTACGATTAATGAGCCCGATACGACCAAGGGAGGGACTCGGGAGGCTCAGTGGGAGAAGCAAAGCAAACCTCAGTATGAGGGTAAATGCGTTTAGGCTCTTAAAGACGCTAATCCGACGGGGTGTGGTAGGGGGAGGTGGGGGTACAAGAAAGGGACGTCGGCCTGAGGACGAGTGCTCTCGAGCCTATTTAGAGCACACCCGCAGTGGCGATAAAAAGACCCATTGATCACCGGCGCTTCTCGCGCAGGAGCGTGGGTACGAAGGGCCCGCCGGAGACAAGGGGATGGGGGGGGAAATCACCAAGAGAAGCTTCTAAGTCCCTATGACGGGGCAAAAGCAATGAAGGTACGAAAAAAAAAAAAAGTAGAATGCGTAGGGGCAATCAGGGTACAGAGGGGGAACAGGGTCTCTCCGAGAGCACGTTTTCGTCTGCCAAACACCGCCCGACGGGAAAAAGCGGAACCCCGGTATTGATGAAAAGGCTTGAGTGACCCGGGGAGTATCCATACCGTACTGTAAATAACGGAAGTTCACGGTCACCGGAGCAAGGCGACGGCAGGGTAGTCAAGCGTTGGGGAACATAACGTGAAACCTTAAAGGGGAGGCTTGAAGGAGCGGGAAGGTAACTTATAAAGGGTGCGCCGAGGTCTAATGACCTACCGGTTACGGCACTTAATCCAAAGGAGAATAAAGACTCCTTAAGCGAGGGGTGATCTTTCGGGAAAGGTCAGGTCTCTCGTCTCAAGAATATCGGGAAAAAAGGGAACGAAGGCATAGGAATAACAGGAAGTCGCGTATGGGGTACAGGGATAAGCTGGAAATTTCTAATCCGGTGCCGGGTGAGTTATAAGCGCGGGAGAGCCGATTATCCACTGAGGATGTAAAAGATTATATTCTAATGTCGAAACCGGGCAGCCGCTGGGAACAAATGGCCTAGGTAGGGCAACCTTGAGGGGGCGCCACAGCATGGAGCAGGGACAGGGATGGCGACTGCAGGAGGTTCGTTAGCGGGGAGGGGGGGATGGGAGGGAAAGGGGAATAGGCAGAGGCCTCGCGGGCCAGGGGTCCCACGACACGGTGGGATCACGTCCTGGCGAAGTGCAGCTACGGCGGGGAAAGGGACTGCACGGAGTCTACTGTGGGGAAGGGGCCTAGGAAAAGAGCGCTGGGAGTGCTACGGTCAAATGGTCAATCTCCGGCAATCCCCCGGGGGAAGGTTAGTAACAAAAAACTGAAGGAAATGCTCTACTAGCTGGGGGGTGCAAACTACTGGTACGTCAGGGTAAGAGGCACCGTCTGTCAGACGGAGATAGGGTTCACACTGAAACGAACGTATCGCAACCGCCAGGAGCAGGCAGGCATCGAAGGGGAACACAAGCTAAAAGGATAACAACAAAGCAGAAACGTGAGGGTACGAGGAAAACGCATGACCGGATCTGAGGAAAAGGGGACAAGGGAGCACGGCGCTCCGGATATCTCTATAGGAAGAAAAAAAGGAACAGACGGTTCCACGTCGGCGTGACTAAACTACACAGAAACTTCTGATGTGAGGGGGGGTATAACTACTCCTAGAACGGATCTGAAACGGGAAGACAAAACTAGATTCAAGGAGGGGCTCCTCGCACTGAATGGGGAAAATAAACTAGGCTTCTGGTAGACAAGGAAAAAGGGTAGGGGCCGGCTTCGAAACGATCTTCCAGGGACGAGTGGGACAGAGAGGTAGGTTGGGGTGAGGAATATGAAGAAGAGTAGAACTCACTTGCATGAGCACCGAGACAAGAGGACGACCCATGCTAGTTTGTGCGGAATGGTGGTTTTCGGTGCCCCATGGGTATATGTCACTCAATTCACTTGAGGGAAAGATCACAGGGATTCTGACTTGGGTCTAGGGGGCGACCTCATCGGGTGACAACGGTGTAAGTTTCTATCGTCTTAACCTTCTGATGACCTCTAACGTGGCAAGGTTCAAGGGGAAGTCGAGAGGCTAAAGAATGGTCTAGAGACAGGGACCTACATCGGGGATTAAAAACTCAACTGAAAAGAGACGGGGAGTCAACCCTGAAAATCAAAAGGGTGAGATCGACAAGAAAAAAGAAGTCCGGGTCTACAGGGAATAAAATGCGCCCAGCCGGAGGAAACCGAGGGAGGGATTCTACAAAAAAGCAAGGCACCAACTGAGCGGACTGAAAAACGAAAAGGAAAATTACACCAACGTTGGGGGGAAAGCCGTCAGTAAACGACAGGCGGGGAAGATCCTCGAAGAAAAAAAAAATGGAGGCGTGCAGCACAGTGTACAATCGCCCTTCTATGGGGCTGGGCCATCTACACAAATGTCGCCGAAACTACAAAGGTAAAAAAAGGAAGTACGGAGGAAACAGAAACAGAAGAGAAAAAAGGGTACTACTTCTGATCGGTGATACGACTAAATAAATGCTGGCCAGGTGAGTAAAAAAATCGAAGATACGGAACTAAAAATTCAAAAACAAGAGGGCGTTCTACATTTTCAAAGCGATTCATAATGGATTTAAGAGGCCACAGTAGCTAGGGACGGACCGTCTAGGTGGGCTGGAGGGCGATGAAATTACATTGTGAAGAAAGTAGCAAAAAACAGAGGGGGCCGACACCCCTAAATGGGCCAGGAGAGGACTCGAATTCTGGGGCTCCCGGAGACGACACCTCACAGGGGAAACCTCCCACCAAAAAAAATGAGGTCGAAATCTCCTTACAAGGATCACCAACCTCGGGGACTCTCAATCAAAGGAGGGGGACAAACAACGACAAGAAAACCATTCCATCAGAAAGCAACACTTGGTTCTAAAAGTGACTGGTAGAAACCCTATTAAGACCGCCGTGCTCAAAAATCCGGAATGAAAAAACCAGTGGCGGAAACCCGCAAACCCACACCAGACAACTACGGAAAATCTAGAACATCGATTAATGTGGACAAAAAAGCGCCTAGAGGAAGCTTTTCCGGGAAGGCCACTACCACTGACACCGCCTTTAAGGAGGGGGGAAGGCTCGGAACCACAATAGAATAAACCCGGTGTTCAGAAAGAAAGTGTCCATCATTGTACAGAGAGTCGGATAGAATAATCATGTCGAAGAAGAAAAATAAAAGAAGAGCTCAGCGAAACTCTTCTGATACTTCAAGCCGCTAAGACGGGTGGCAACTCTCAGTCTAATAGATTCAAAGGTGCGGGACAATAACGGGGATAAACCATCTCTGATGAGAAAAAAAGTTTCAGGGATATCACTAAAAAGGTGCATCGAAAGAGGTAGAGGATTTGGAACTCTATAGAAAATGCGAATGCGGAAAGAGGGGTAGGCTAGACGGCTTTGCCTTTCTCGGGGATCGGAGGGAGGGTGCCTGAGGAAAGTGATGACACTTCTTGGCACGGAAACTTCAATTTCAAGTAGAGCTAACTGACGGTCCGTTCAGCACTGATCAAGGCGTTCCGAAAAGTTTCTTCCTCTCAGAGAAAGATGAAAACACAACAGGAAGGTAGAGGGAAAGAATATAGGGGATAATAGAGGACTCCGATCGGGTGAGGGGACCGCCTGGTCTGCAGAGGTGGTCAGTAGAGACACTGGGAAGCGGACTCCTCTAAGGGGCGCATCGGCGAAAAAGGGGGCAAATCGACATATCCCGAATCCAAATGGTCAAATCAGCGAGAGCCTCCTCTGGTAAGCCTTGGAAGCTCACTCTCTCGGACATAACAATCATAATAATTCTCGGAGATGCGAACGACAATGGGGAAATCCCCGAAGATGGTTCGACTACGTTGCAAAACGGCTCTTCTGCGGAAGGAGGGTGTAAAACAGAGACCTTTAACAGGCGAATTAGGCATAGAACCTCAGGTTAGGAGAAAGGCCTTCTTCGTCGGGCAGTGTACTACTGCGCCGCCGCCGGAGACAAGTGATTCAAAATTCTGGACTTCTGTAGCTTCTTCTGGGAGAGAGATTGAAAAGGGGGAGGGCCGGGGGAGGGAAGGGCTGAACAGCACGAGAGTGGGGCAGGATCTCCCGAGGCCTAGTCGGAGTCGCCTGAAGGGTGGGCTCTTTCGCAAGGGGGATTGGTGGTAGGTTGATAAGAGGGGGGGAAGATGCTTAGGAAGAATTAAGGGTACGACAACCGAGGGTTAGGACCTTCTTCGGGTCTGGGGGGAGGGTTGGAAAACGCCGTGTACTGATCTGGAACCGGGGTATAACAGAAAAGAAGTGGTCCGAGCAGCGGTGGGGATGGGGGGGGGGGGGCGTGCGCCTGTGGGCTTTAGGAGTTCATGGGATACCATCAGGGGCAAGTAAGTGAAAAGAATTGCTACCAAATTTCGGTGTGGAGTTAGGGAAGATTGGGTCATAAAGATATTAACCCCACATGTTGTCCGAAAGTCTCCCCTCAGAGGGAGTAGAGGAGGGGGGGGTGATCAGATGATAGGAAATAAGGGATTACCTTTAGATTACAAAGCCGTAGTTGAAATGCCTCTGGGGGCTGGACAGTAGGAGTGAAAGAACCGGCACGGGTAATGAGGTAGAAAAACATCGCAGGGGAAAGGTCAACGGGAAGTTTTGACTTGGGGATTTCGTCTAAGCCGGATAAGGGGTATCGGTAGTAGCGCCAGTTAGGGGGGAGGGGAACCTACACCACGGAAATCGCCGGCGGAATGGAACCTGCCGCAGAAATGAGTTATAGCGGACGGGAGGTGGGGTCTATACGGCAAAGCGAGGTAAGGGCCGGCGGTCCACCCGTGCGTCCAGGGAGTGGAAAAAATGACCGGAAACGAAGAAGGTGCTGATTTGAAACGTCTCCGCGTTGGAAGAAAGGGAGCTTGGTGACGAATTCGAGCCATGACTCTAACGAGACGGTCGTGAGGGTCTATAGAAAGCGGTGGAGGGTGGAACAGTGAAGCTGGTAAGCCGATGTAGGAGCCTAAATGGAGAGCGACTGCTGGGCGACGCGCAGAAGGATCCTCTCAGATGGGGTCCGCAAGAGCGAAAGGGCAGGGGGGCTCTGCAGGGAAGGGTTAAATCGGCGTCGGGTAACGACAAGCGAACAGGACGAAACTCTGTGCGCTTTAAGGGCCTACTAGTGGAAAAAAGACTAAGAATGGACATAAACAAGAACGAAGACGAAACCATTGCTAATTTTGAGTATGGGGCTGTCGCATTTACTCCATGCGGAGGGGTGACAAAAGGCCCGATTCCTCTGTGCATCCTAACCCCCCGGGATCTAACGGCCCCAATCCGAGACGGACGAGAAAAAAAAGGGGTATAGGCCTGGGGAAAAGAAAGAGTCCAGTAGAAAGGAAGACGGATCGGTAGGTTCAAACCATTCAGGGCTCGCAAGCCGAAAACTTCTGACTTTTTCATACAAGGGAAGGGGAATTAGGGTGACGGTTATTGGGCAAATCAAACAGGCACGCGACGACTGGGGGGGTGTTAACGATCTAAGCAGGGAGGGAAAACATCTATGGTCATTGGCTTGGGCGGGAGGGACCGGAGCGCCTTTCTCTCCGGGCCTTGGAAGATCGGCTAGAAATTTAGAAACGTCTAACGACGGTCACAGGTTGGGGGGGACCGGTAGAGGTGGGATTGAAGCTTTTCCGTGCGGATTGTAAAGACGGGGGTAATGCTCGAGGGGGCCGTTCAACCCTTCGAAGTCGAATAAATCGGGAGCGCGCGCGGAACGTGTGGAAAAAAACCAATATCTTAGGGGCGGCGAGGATAAGAGAAAATGGCTCTACCTTCGTTTGGGTGAAGGGCTATGACCAAGTGACAAGGCTCAGGACGAGCTCTAAGAGGGGGGACGGCCAAGACTCCGGCCACTCTCAGATCTTAAAGATAAAGGAGGGTGAGAAAAATCTTCAACTCGGGGGCCAAAGGGGAAGCCTCGGCTGGGGAGGCATCGAAAATCATCCTTCCGACTCCTCCAGGACGAGAAAGGGGACGTCGCACGCAAGGTCGAAATCGATTTTTACCCGTTCGAAAGGTTGGTCTAATCGAAGCCTAAAAGGCAAGCATCGAGACTTGTTCCTCTATCCTACTATGATAAAGACGATCTCGGAAATACAAGAAAAAGCTGGGAATAGAGATCAGCGAACGCGAGCTGGGAACGTCAAACTTCACGTAAGAATAAGTATGCACAGAAAAACGGGGTCTACAGGACCTTCAGCAAAGGATCACTTCTCCGTCTGTGGCTAGGGGGAGGGCTGAAGGACACCCGGAGTTCATAAGACTAGTAAGGAGCACTGGGGATGCAGCGAGCGGACGACGGCGCCAAACTGACACGTTTACCGGGAGTGGGACAACGAAGAAAGAAAAGCCCTGGGGCTACGATCTAGTGAAGGGCCCCAAGGACCGTGTGGGGTGGGGAAGAGGGGGACGTGGGGGATGGGTGGAGGGAATCCCGTGCACGACCCTAAAGACCGTCAGTACAGTCTTCAGCAATCAACCTCAGGAACATCCTAGGGACGACTGCGAGTGGCCCGGCTACCAGGGGGTCCCTATGAAAAGAAGATGGGTCTGAAGAGGTGCCGCTAGACGACGACAGCATTCGAAGGGGGGTAGAAAGGGATCTGGGTCCGTTCGATTCAGAGCAAACAGTTCGCCGGTAAGAGAGGGGGACTGAACGTACCACCAACCGGAAGAGGAGGAGGGGTCGGGGGAGACGGGTGGGGGTCAGGGGGGTAAAGGGGGGTGGTGGTCATTATCTAAGCTGGAGAGAAACGAAACAGCTCTTCTCAGGGCTGAACTTAAAAGGTAAATCGCGGGCACGAAACGACAACATAAAAGAAGGAGGCGTGAGTTCGGGACGGGGGGATAAGGACAATACCAAGTAAGGACAGGGATATCTGCGGAGAAAAAACAGTTGATAACTCTGGAAGCCAGTGTTCATAGGACGGAGGATATCTGGGCATCTCCCTAACTCTCGGTTTATAGGGAAAAAAAAAGAGACGTACTTCCACATTCCGCAATGAAGAGAGTAACGGCTCCAGAGCTCATTTGCAGGTTGGTCACCAAGAACTTCAAAAGAATTGAACGGGCTGAAGGCGGAGCCGAAAAAATCTCCGAGCCGCGGGGGCGCAGCCGGGAGGGATCGCGGGGGAAAGCGATCAAAGATGTCGAACTTAAGGGGTGAAATAGACTCAAGGAAGGCATCCTCGGTAGACATAGGAGGGGGGCAACGCTTCGGTCTTGGGGGGCCGGGAGAGGGCCGGTGTTCAAAAGAAATCGGGGACGGAACTTGTACATTTACAAGTATTAGACTCTTCTTTAAAGGGGAAAAGAGGATGAGGGGGGCGATCAGAAAGGGCCTCAAACTTTGACAAGAAAGAGAGAAGGGGATAGGTCTCAAAAAAAAACCAAAGAGGATTATTAAAGGAGGATGAAATAAAAAAAGAACGGAGGTCCCATTTTCCGGTCCATAGAAATGCCATCCAGTCGATGACGAACAGAGGGTTTCTAAACGGGGAGCCAAAGTCAACATTCCAAGGAAGAGCAAGGGGGGACAAGTCCCGCTCCCGGCAAAACGAAGAAGAGGCGCACGTGAGGGGAAGGAGAGGCCTGCCGGGAGAATTATAAGGGGGGAATCAACCATCAGCCGTCGGAAAGCAAGAAAAACCGGGGGCCGCCAGAAGGAGGTCAGTAGATTAAGGGGGGAGGGATAGGCAAACTTCAATACGGATGCCCTTAGGAGGAACGCTAAAGCTTGACCAAAATAAATAGAGGTGAACTGAGCCTGGGACGTATGGGGGACCTTACCACAAGGGAAAAAACCGGCGGCAAGAAGCCGAGGTTCTTTACTAGGGAATCTAAAAAAGTATCTAAACTGCGGGCTAGAGACGGTCGAGAAAAGAGAAGACCGACTGATCTTGCGCTGTGGATGGGGTCACGAGTAGCTAACTCTAAGAGCAACCGTTATTGGGAGGGGCTGGACGATTACGGTGATAAGGGAGCTACCGCGTCTATCTAGTCCGGGGGGGGGTCGCCACCGCTGAGATAGGGAAACCGAAGTCCCTGCTTAAAAACCGGAGACGAATCCTCTTAAGTTGAGGGTGGTACTTCCAGCAGCAATCTGCGACCTCTGGGGGGGGGGGGGGAAAGCATGGCGGAATCAGGACCTGAAATAACTTCACATCCTTACAAAAATACGAAGAAGATGAATTTAGAGTCGCGTCCCTCGGAAAAGGGTCAAGAGGCCTCTCTCAGGTGGGTCGGCGCACTGGGGGGGGGTTCTGGAAAACAAAATAAAAGGGGAACTCCGTGCAGAGGTAAGTGGGAGGAAATAAGGTCTGACGTTCGCAGTGTCAAACTGGTAGATAGCCAAAGACGTAACCATCGGCACGTCGCTTGAGGGGTCCTTCCAAACAGAGAGCCGTAGATGGCCGGGTAGTACCATCTAAGGTCTCTCCAGGGAAATGACGTCCTAAGTCTTTCTATCGACGGGGAGAGGGTAATCAATGTGCTAACCGAAGGTTAGGATGACACTCCTTGTTTAAAGCGCGCCCGAAGAGGAAAAAACGCCGCGGATCGAAGGGGATAGGCGAAGATGGTCGGGGGGGGGGAATTTGACGGAATCGACTGATAGGTTACGTCGTCATTCAAGGAAAGTGCACATTCAATCTAATTTGATAGGTTCGTCGAGCTGGCGTGATAGAGAGGACGGCGTGGAGAAAGCTAAGCGCTGCAGCAGCGAGGCCACGTTCTTCTATTAAGAAGGGTCGTGACGTTCTACCACAGGTTAGTGTAAAAAAAAAAGAAGGCGAACCTTGAAGGGGACGAAACAGGGGGATTCTCCTTTAGGAGTAAGCGGGGCATTTATCGGGCTTAGGGTAAAGGCCGGGAACGACGATCGCAATCAACACGATGTGGGAATATTATCAAACGCCGGGTAAAAAACGCCGGGGAACGAAGGGGGTGAGGGGCCTTGGATCAATTGTGGTGCCGGGCCTCCGGCGCGTAGGTCGCGGGGGGCAGGGGGTCATAGGGGGGAGAAAACCTCGTCAGTAACTCACTCAGAGCAGTTGGAAATCCGATCAAAGAAAATATCGTGGGCAGGGTGAGAGAGAAGCTCGAGTTCCGGGGAACATGAGCTGATTTTGGGGGAACGGAAGAGATCTCTCCCAAAAGGTAATCATTCCAATCAGAGAAAAAAAAAAGGACCCTGATATCCAACCCAATAGTAATCATCAGACACTTAGGTCGACTGTCGGGAAAACTCCTGCTACTCTGGAACGTCCCAGGGAGATCCCCTCTAAATTGGGGCGGTCAGTCGCGGAAGAGGAGCACGTTTCAAGTCTGGAGGGAGGGGGGGGAGGCCAAAGACCACCAGCGTCGATGCGGGGGGAGGCCCATCACGCTCTACAAAGTTCATGCTCAATAGGTAGTGAAGGGCAAACGCGAATTCGGGAACGAAGACGCAGCAGATGGGGGAAGAAGATGAGATAGGGGACCTAGCGTAGTGTTCCGTCATCGGATATTCTTAGGGGGGAGAAATGGAGGTGTGGGATTGGCTAATGAGAGAGCAGAGCTTATGGACCCTCGGATGGCTGAGCACTCTCTACCGCAGAGAACACGCAGTTCTGAAAGTTATTTTTCGTCAATTGGCCACTCGGAAGGAGAGAAGAGCCCCTGGGAGCTTCTATTGAGAACAGCGGATGACACCTTAACGTTCGCCCCTTCAGACCTTCATGACAGGAAGGAAGGAAAAGCTTAGCGCGCCGCGCCCGGAAGAAAAACTAAAGAAGAACCTTTCGTACGTCTTAAACTCCAGCGGCAAAAGGACGTGAAACCGACCGGGTGATATCGGGAACTAAGGGCGTCTAAAAGGAATGGAGCAAGGAACTCTGAACGAAATTTTGAAAACAATCGCGGATACTTTTCTACGAAAGCAAATCCCAGCGGCGGGGGGGCCGTACTAAAAGAAGGCAACGGGTGGAAAACGGAAAGGAAAGACGTCGGGGAGGAGAACCTCTATAGAAATCTCAACCTCCTGGGGGGGACTTTCGCGTCGAAGGAGAGGGAGGGCAAAGCTGACAGACAAAAGGGCTGAAAGAAGACCAGGTAAACAACATAAGCATCGGGAAAACCAGAAACAGAAAGCGAAGAAAGGCGGGGTTTTCGATCTAACAATACGAATCTACCAGTCTTCCCACTAGGAAAGAGAGCGCAAAGAGGCAGCAAACTAAGACGGCAGAGGTCTAACATGTAGAGAGTACTATCTCGAGGAGCACCATCGGGCAGGAAAGAAAAGCCTAATGGGGTTAGTCTGAGGGTGAAGGCAGGTGTTGGGTGAAGATCCTGAGCAACATCGGGGGGAGCCATACCAAGAAACCACGGCTGTGTAACGCACTTGATGATCACACGAAATGCTGGTTTCTCGAAGGAAAGAAGCCCACTGGCCCGGTCACAACTCGGACGACCTCTCAAGAGGGAAGGTAAGGAATCTCAAATCCGGTCGCGGCAGATCACCGTAGGTGCAAGAGCCGCCCGGGTAGACCGCGGGGGGCCTGCCACACATCATTTTGTACAAGGGGATTGGATAATAAGTTACCCTTATTACGAACATCTTTTCAAAGAAAAAAAACCGTTCACTTCTACAAAGAAAGAAGGTCAAAGAACACATAACAATGGCCAACTGTGAGAATGAACTCTTCTCGGGAGGATTGAGGCATAAGGGGTCCCGCATGTCCAATAGACCCTCTGGTACACGCCGAGTCAACCCAAGATGAAGAAGAAAGTTCAGAAATAATCATAATCCGACGGTCAACTGACGGGTTGCTTACTAATAAGAATAGGCAGAATAAAGAATAATCGACTTCTCATATACTATCTGGTAGTACTTCCGACTTAGGGGCCTTGAACTCATCCGGGCAAGAGGGATATAACAATGGGCAGAACTTCAATGCACCAGACGGGCAAGAAACTGAAACCCCGGGCAAGCTAGCATAGAAAAATCCTCCGGAGATCTGGGAGGAGTGGGTGCAACGCTAAGATAAGTAAGCGAGGAATCGGAGGCTTATCTCATTCTATACACGTGAGAGAGCATGAGAGGTGCTACGGATTTCGACATTCGGTAATGGGAGGGCCGAATTCAAGGGGGCTCTGACACGCTTCCTTCAATGGTCCGCTGTCAAACATCTCCTGCTGAAAATCCTTAATTACGGCGTTGATCTTCTCAAAAAAAAAACTCTGGACGTAGGAAAAAAATGCGAATCTCCGTTCGCTTCATCCGAATTGACAAGACTGGCTTCAAGGCTTCACCGTCAAAGCCTCTGGTGCAGGGTTACGGGGGCCTGGATTCGCCGCCTCCTACTTGTAGAGCGAGAGCAAAAAGGGCTGCCGTC
>Ga0179591_1323622_pt1 | contig 12805 bp, 17 predicted proteins | sample CZOMad2_1_08_16f_FD_182891 | JGI IMG/M metagenome (GOLD analysis project Ga0179591, IMG submission 182891) | Vadose zone soil fungal communities from Angelo Coast Range Reserve, California, USA - CZOMad2_1_08_16fungal (PacBio error correction) | ecosystem: Environmental > Terrestrial > Soil >...
AAAAGGTGTCATCCCGGCATACAGTAAAAATGTAAACAGAGACAAGACCTAGGACTGGAGCGACAAAAGTGAAAGGGAGAAGAGGATAGAAAAGCGTCTGATGTTGTCTATGTCAGTTTGCCTGCAAAGGATTAAAGGTCCGCGGACCATCACATATACGTCCGCGGGGAGAGTAAACCAAAACCCCAAAAACCTCCTGGCTTCGGACCAAATATGTCCAAGGCATTCTTGAGAGGGACTCGTTCAAAAGGGGAAAAAGGGGGAACAGTTGGTCTGCTCAAACGGTGGTCAAAGGGTTGGCTAAAGGAAGGGACGTCATCTCCCATTCTACAGGAAACTTATCGGGTATGTCTTGGGATATCCAAACCGGTGGGTGCAAGAATTTACTAGAGGGGATAGCTGGGCGACGGGCAATCCGATGACGTGCTTGGTTGGGAAAAAGGAAAGGGTAAAAGGATTGAATTAGTATAGGGAGGAAGAGAGCAGTGGGATGGGTAGGGTGGTGAATCTACATTGGAGAGAAGGGTGAAGAGCGAAATGGGAAAAGAGAAAATCAGGGGGATGCGCAGAATGGAGAAGCAAAAAAAATCATCTCATATTCCACGATTTGGTGTCATTGGGGGGGATACCAGGGGAGCAAGTTCGAGAACGCCGGGGGAAGAGGTGAAGACAGCTTTACTCTGTTTGGTTCGGTCATAGGGGAGGAAGAAAAACAATGAACGGGACGAACCGACGGCGGGGGAAAAAAAATGGACACAGTAAGAGTTTACTGCATGGGGGCACGGACGGGGGATCTTTTGCTGGTTGAAGGAGACGCATTCTGGAGGATTCAATCGTGAGAGGATCCAATTAGCAGATACCAACCGTAGATCCTCTTCGGACAGCAGAGGAGTTAACTGGAGGAACTGACCGGGTGGGGCAGAAAGAGAGGGGTTCCATTGAAGGGAGAAGCTAAAAAAACTACGCAATGACCAGAGAACAACAAGATTTGTCGCCCAAAGAAAAATAGGGAAAGGTTAATTAGGATCGACATATAATCGCCGCTGAATAAATCAAGACTCCATTAAGACATCCTTCGTCTGAACAAAGAAAAGGGGGAACGGGGGTTTCAAACGGGAAGAGGACTATGTCCTTGTTGATCGAATGCGAAAGGGAAAGGGACAAAAAAAGCATTTACCATTGGGGAAAAAAGGTAAAATAGAAAATTGCTGTGAAGACTAAACTCGAGATACTTGCAGCGGCGTCATTCCCGCGTCACAATCATCTGAAGAAGTCAGGGAGGGCCTCTTGGGGGGAAAGAAACCAGCGTGTCAAGGTTTGGTAACGCTTCCACAGATCATTTAAGAGGAAAGGCTAATACAGGAAGAAAACAGGGAAAAGGTGGCCGTAGAGATAGAAAAAAGATAAATTTTGGAAGGAGGAGGGTTCGGGAGAATTTCCCTTTACATGTGGGAAAACAGCACCGAAAAAAAACACAGAAGAGGTATAAAGGGAATGAATTCAATGGGACAGAATAAATCAAGGGAAGGGACACCATTGCTAATTGTTGAGCAACAGAGGGGAATAAGAAGCTGGAACTTCCCTCACTCCGTATAGACGGAAGCACGGATTCACGGGAAGGAAGGGGACTAGGGGAAGGTTGTTAAAAAGTGCCTTGTCATCACGGTACATAGGCACGCAGGGTGATAAGGCACTAGTCCTCTTTTGTGCGGGTCCGGGTAGGAGGGGGAGAAAAAGGTGGAAACGAAGCCAGAAAAAAAAGACTCACTAGGTTCCCAAACCAAGGGAAAAAGGGTGTACGACTCACCTTGCCGTCTCTGACCCCAGGCTTTGTTTATGCGTAAAAAAAAAGGAGGTCTAAGGGGGGATAAATACATGCCTCCTGCTCCTGGGGGGGAAAATTCATGCTTGGTCCAAAGCGACAACGTGATCCAAGGGGAATCCAAAAAAAAGAACAACAAGGGATATGTATAAGGGAGAGGAGGAAAGGCTCTTTGGGAGATCAAGCCATGGAGAAGCGAGGCATGAGTTAGATAAAATCAGGGAAGATTTGGGGGGGTATTTATTCATAACCGCCAGCCTGGGGAAGAGGAATCCCCTGTTGGAGTTGAATACTGGTAACACTTTTGTACAATCTTAGTGGGTGAAGCAATTCACCTTTTTGGCGGAACACTATCCCCAAAAAAGAGGAGGGGAAACGCGGGGGGCTATTCTTAGGGAAGAAATGGAGCAAAACTGTGAGCAAGGGAAACGGAAGGGTGGCTGTCTGTCTATTATGGGGGGAAAAAGATATTAACTGAATCTGTTGCTGATAACTTATCAAAAGGGACGGAAAGGGAGGTCAAAAGGATTTCTTTCCCAGGAAGTAGGTCGAGAGGGATACAAATATTTGTGTGAATAGCTCCGAGAGGGCCAATGTATGAAAGAGGAGAAAATCCCAAATTTACAATTTTAAATCGCGAGTGGAGAAAACTGGAAAAATGTCTTCGGTCTTCGGGGACTCTCAGAAAAATGCTCTGGGATAAAAAAGTCAGGTCGGACCAGCGACGCTGAAAAAGAAACTTCTTGGGACAGGGAGGAGAGGGGACGATCTTGAACGCGATCGATTCTGGGAGGTCTGTTTGGGTTCAAGTAAAAATCTTTTACTGTGGTTCAGCTAAACAGCTGCTGACCCAGGGAAGCAAGTTGGATGTGAGGCAAGTTCGCAGGCGTCAAAAAATCGGGAACATTTTCTTCCCAAGAGAGAAAGACTCCAAAGAAATTTAGCCGATTATCATATTGAACCCAGATGAAAGAAAACAGGGAGAAAAATCTGAGGGGGATACATTGGTCAGTCTCGGAGGGAGGGGACGCAAAAACTTTGGGGGGGAAAGTGGAGTGCTGAGGGGTTGGGGGGGGGGGTTCTCGGGGGAAGGGACTATGCACGGGGATCATTGACTCACATGCGCGGTATTAGCCCCAGGACACAACTGGGCCGTCTTATCCAAGGGAGGTTCCGGGAAAGAAACGTTTGGGACTCAAGTGCGGATCCTCGGGCCTTATTGAAGGCCTTTCTATGGATAGAAAAAAGATGTCGAAGAACCGTCACTCCCCAGTTTCCTAACACAATGCCATGACCATTGTGTATTTGCCCATTCAATGCGAGGGGGAAGGGCCGGGGTCCACGGAAGATTAGGCGAAATACGTATAAAAAAAAGATAAGGAAAGTCTCACAGATTCACTACCAAGGCGGCTACGGGGGGAACAAAAAAAATGGATATATCATCCACTTACAAAAATCGTGGGAGAGAATGCCAGGACGGTTATTGAAAGGGATTTGATAGCTCTAAAAAAAAAGGAAGCGTATTGGGGGAGTAGCGCTTCACCCCCCTTAAGCATTAAGAAACCTCGCTGACGAACCCAATACACTCGATCGCCTTAAAGTAACTAATTAAGCAAGTTAAAGGTACACGGGGGGGGGGGAAACGTAGGAAAAAGGAAACTTCCTAAAAAAGGCCCCCGAGCCACAGCTCATCAAACAGAATTAACGCGGGAGTGGAACAGTTGGGTCATATTCCAAGACATCACTCTGAAGGGGAAGAAAGAGGCAGCCCTTACCGCATTAAGGAATTTTTCAACCTAAAAGGGGGGGAAAGCACAAGCGCAACTTGAAGCGTGTCCAAGGGAAAAAAACTCAGAGAAAAAAAAAATTCCGAAATGTTGTTGTGATTACGGGCACCGAGAAGCCGCAATAGTAGGTCCCTACTTGAAGTAATCAAAGCGGGGAAGGGGAGGGAACTGAACATAGACAACATCGGCGCAGACGCTTGTGGACTCGGAAAAAAAAAAAAAGAAAAATAAAGCACTTGTGGCTTAACTAATAGGCGAAAAGGGGAAAGGGGGAAAAAATTCTTCGCCATTACAAGCTATGCCGGAACTTCTTAGGGGACCCTAGATCAAAAAAACACTATGATTAGAAAGATATACTGAGGAGACGCTCCTGCAGCGTAATTTAATAGACCGTAGGAAAAAGGAAAGGTTAATGGTGGGCACGTCATCGACCAGTTTTGACGGAAACGGGGGAGGGGAAAGCGTCTGCCTAATTTGTCATGTAAAGCTGAAAGCCGATTTAATTTGAGTCGAGTACCATCAAACCTATCTGAGGAGAGAGGAAAGGAGGGCGCGTTCAACAATATGTCCTCTGCATGGGGGGAAGGAAAGGGAACGGACCCTTTTGACACGACTTTAAACAAGGGGGGGTGGTAACGCGTTATGTCAAATTTGGGCGAGTGAGTCCAAGGTTGCGGGGAGGGGACTGGCGGGAAAAGGCATTCGACATGCTCGACGGTCATTTGTAAGTAAGGGGAAAAGGATAAAAGGTTTGACATCAAGAGTCTCTGGGAGAGATGGAGGCGGCCTCCCTAGGAACCGTGTGAAGAGTGAAGCCGTAATGGGAAAAGGAAAGGCATTATGAGGGATGCCGCGGATGTTTTTTAGTGGTACAAAATCAGCAGAAGTGAGAAAAAAGGTGCGAAAGGTTTTAAGAGCTATCATTAAATAAGAGAGGATGCGCATAAAATCTGACCACTACAAAAAAACCCTCATATAGCCAAGGGGTTGGGACAGCTTCAGTCGCTCAAAATGAAAGAAAGGGGGGTAATCGTGAATACAGTCTTTACTAGGTTGGTCTCTACGTATTTCTTCAACAGGTCAAAGAGATAGAATGTTTACTTTAACAGGAAGTTTGCGATTAAGGCAATACACATGAAATGGGGGGGAGGGGGGGGGGGGGGTACTGGGGGAAGACTTTGATGTGGGCGAATTCGTATAAGGCAATTCTCGAAAGGGAGTCAATCAGGTGAAGGGGAAAAAGAAGGAACTGGTCCTAACAATGATCCCTAGGGACAAGGGAAAAAAACCATCTGTAAGGGCTGAATAACTTACCATGGGGGGCTCCTACATTCACACTGTGAATGCAATTTACAGTGAAGGACAGAAACCGAGAAGGTCCAAAGTTGTATAGAAAAAGTTGCGCCCAAGATACGGACTTGAAATTATCCAAACCGCCGAAAGGGAGAGGGAGAAATGAGGAGGCAATGGATGAAGGGAGGGAATTTAATAAGAAGAAAGGGGCTGGGTGGGGTGTTACAGAAAGGGCAATAGAAACTCACTTTTGGACCTAAGGAAGTTACAGGAAACTCATTGACCAGTTAAATCCGAGGGGGGGAAGAGGGGAAAAGCAAGGGCTTTGAATAATACAAAAAGAAAGGAAAAAGGACGCGGGAGTCATGTTTCAATCTCAAGAAAGAGTGCAGGAGCAGGTTTCGGATTGGACGCTGATGGCAAGCGCGCGTAGACCTCCTATGTTTTTTACGCTCAAAACGGAAGGGGGGGAGGGGAGACGGGTCAAGGGGAGAGACTCGGAGAAAGGGAAGCGTGAGTACTCTAGAGAAAGGGGGATTGTCCTTTTCATGGTTGGGTATGGAAAGTATTACCTTGGACACAGTGGGAGCATTCAAACAAAAGAAGAGTCAGACTCAAGATACAAGGAATCAGGGAAACCGAAGCGGCCGCACCATTTTTGTTGTTAGCAGAAATTTCAGGAAAAAAAGAAAGAGATCTGAAATCGCGCCGTATTACCCTGGCAATGTCGTTCCCTGGTCACGTGAAGAGGAGTCCAGGTGGGAAAAAACCTGTGCCGTTCATCACGGTACAGAAGAAAGGGGATGGTAGCAAAGTTTGGGGCCAAGGTAGTGGAGGAAAAGGGATACGAGAGAAGAACCCGGAAAAAAAAAAAGACACTTGAAAAAACAACGCAAAGGGTTGTACGCCAGTCAGCACCTCATAGAAAAAGGGGGGAAGGCGAGGTCTGACCCATGCGTTTTTATTGAGAAATCAATCAGACTAGTAAATGACATTCCACGTCTAAATGTCCAAACTGAAAAGAGAACGATCCACAGAGCAGGGGGAGAGAGGCGCAAAAGAGGAGGAAAAAAAGAGAGATAACGGCTCTGTTGGATCCCGTGGAGGGGGAAGGGGAAGAGAAAGACTCAAAGCGGAGCATGTCCGGGATGATCCACGGAGACAGAAGGGAGGTTCGCTAACACAAGCCTGGTTACAGAAGACGGAGGGGGGTGAGGGTTACTACGGGTCAAGAAAAAGGGGGGCGGGGGGGACACTGAGTGAGTCTTTTAAGTGTTATCGGCGAGAGGGGGAGGAAAAAAAGGTTGGGGGGCACAGCACTATAACCTTGAAACACTATGTGAATTACGCTGGAGGCCTAGGGATCCGGATAAAGGGGTGGGCACTTTGACCTGGAAGGGAAAGGGAAGGGATCAAAAAAACCTGGGTATTAGGGCGTCGAGGTTGGGTGACCAAGAGAGAGGGTTCAAAAGGTGGGACTTAAATCTTTTTCTTATATAAAAAGGGAGGCACCTGATTCTTAGAAGGGGAAACCAGAAGTACCTTGGTTCATCTTGGGGGGAAAGAGGTTTTTGGGGGTGCTGCTGGCACTAGTGTTCAAGTACGATAGAACCACTAACGGAGAAAAAAAAAAAAAGTGAGAGGGGTACTATGCTAGATTTACGGAAGGTACAAGGGCGAATAGTCTTCGACACAAAAGTCACAATTCGTCCTTTGGAGAAAACATCGGGGTCGGGACCGGGGGGCGACGAGGAAGAAAGAGGAGGAATAAGAATACGCAGCATGATTGAAGAGGAGGGAAGAAACGCGATCGATCATGGGAAAAACTGGTAGCATCAATCGGGGAAGGAAAGTTTATCAGAAGAAATGGGGACACCAGGGAATGCGGGGAAAAGGAACTTTAAGTCTGAAGGAGAGGGAGGTAGGAGCCAATTTTGATGAATCTAAAAAAACAGAGGGGGCATAAAAAGGAAAGAGGTTAAGAAAGAATTGCGATAGCAGCCGATTATTCTGTATCATTGGAGAGGAGAGGAGGGGTGGCAAGAGGTTTTCCACAAAATCCGTGGTTCGAAAATTGGGACATGGGCTCGTAGGTTGTGTGGAGAGGGGGGGAGGTCAGATGCAACTGGGGAGAGGAAAAGGGAAATGTAGAAGGATTCCCAAAAAAGGGCAGTCAAAAAGAAGGAAAATCTACCGAGGTTTCCGAATTGTTGCCGAGAGGAAAGAACTCGCTCAGCCTCTCCCTAGGAAAGTCCCTTTAGAGATTACTTTGGGGACTAGGGAAAGAGCAAGCAACGTCCCATCCACAGTTTCCATCGTAAATTGCACCAAGGGAAGGAAACGGTGTGGCTTTGCCCATGTTCACTGTCGGCAAACCAGAAGGTCAAAGGTCTACTCTGGGGTGATGTGAAAAAAAGCAAAAACCACAAGGACTTAAAAAGAAACCAATGTAAAGAAAGGACCCAGTCGGATGCATGAGCGAGAAAAGAAAAGGGGATCGAGATCAAAATGCCCCCAAACTCTTTTGGATATATAGAGATGTTTTATCGTTGGGGGCTCGCTTTAAAGACACCGAACTGATAGACGTCCTTGGACCTGTCCGGAGAAACCTCTCGGAAAAGAATTCACGCCGAGGAAAGGGGGGGGGGGAAAAAAGAAAAGCTCGATCGCGCAAAAGGACCCTTATCTAAAAATGGACCGTTCAATTTACCGTCACATCAACGGAGTACAAGTTCACACTGCCTGGGGAGCAAAAACAGCTCATCGCCAGAAGTAACCTTGTGTCACAAAAGTTTTCAACACTGACCGTCCGGAAGCATGTCTAATGGCGACAAAAAAAGTAAGAACAGGTTTTATGGGGGAGCCACCGCCAAAAGGAACATAACGTAGAGAAAAACCCTGGGAAGAAAGTTTGGTCCAGGAAAGGCTCAAGGGAGAGCCAAGAATGCGTGACATGAAAATCAGGAGTCGCCGCAGACGAGGGGAGTTGGAAGATTGACCGATATAACTCTGGGGCAGCATGGCAAAAAGATGCCAGAAAAGCCAGTTGTTCGGGAAGAGTCATAAAAATAACTTGGGAGAACCACAATAATGCGAAAGTGAAGGGGGAAAGGATTAGCCATTAACCGATTCCGTCTCTACGGTCAGCCATATCGACAAAAAAAAAAGAAGGGATGATATCAATTGAGAAGGAAAGGATCTTCCTAAGAAAGAGGTAATGTTGAAGACGTAGCACCGTAAAAATTTCGCCTAGGGGGGGGGCACTTCCAACATTTTTGTAGCTCACAATCTTCATCCGAGGGGGGGGGGGATGGGGAAAAGTGTTTTACCGGCTTCGAAGAGTTTCGGGGAAAACATGACATATAGGCAGTCTGCGAGAGAGGAGGTGAGGTCTCTTAAAAAATATGGTGGGAAAGGAGCAGGAGCTGTTCCCGGGAACACGAAAATTTTTGGGGGCTCGAAAGTGGTAGGAAAGGTGGCGTGGAAAATCAAGTTGAAATGCAGGTAACGGTAGTCAAGAATTCGACATGTACTATGGAGGTCAGATGGTTGAGGGAATATCCAAAAAAGGGGGGGGAAAGAAAAAAAAGGAGGTACTGGGCGCGGGCTTTTGCGCGGGGAAGGCAAAAAGGGAAGGTTGCCGTTGATGGAAGGGGGAAGGGAACGGCATTAAAAAGAAGGAGAAGGATGCGAATCTGAGAGGGGGGATTTGGGAAAACGTAGCGTTTGAATTCCTATTGTCCCTGGGGAAGAACGAGTTCAAAACTAATATATGGGAAGGAGGACTGGCATAAAAGAGGGGGGGCACACTAACCCGGCAACACTCATATAATCTCCAACGGGGGGGGGGGGTCATTGAGGGGAAAAAGGGGGGGGATTCAGGCTCAATGCCGACTTTTGAAGAACGGGTTGTGGGTGGCTTCAGATATTTCTTCATCCCGACACCGAGAAGCAAGGCGCGGGGGGTTTTTTAACGACATTTAAACGTATGGCTGCCTGTACGATGAAACTGTGGATCGGTTGCGGCGGAGAGGAAGTCAGAAGCTGAAGTTACTTCATCACGGGGAGATCGGAAACCGGGATCTCTCTAAGGGAAAACGGAAGGTGAAAATCTTTAATCGGGGGGGGAGAGAAACGATGGACTCCGACAGTGCGCGTTGATTGCAAGGGAAAGAGGTTCTAACTGTAGACAAAAACAGAAAACGGAAACATTTGATATAAAAGTTGGCAGGAAAAAAGCCATACAAGAAGGGTATCAGAATATAATCGGTGCTTATTCTGTGCGCATAGTGCTAATCGGGGGGAGGAAAGAATCCTAAAAGGAGGAAAAGAGAGGCGCTGGTAGCTTCTGGGTGATACGACAGAAGGTACTCGCTTTACTGTGGGGGGAGGGGGGGACCATTGTCACCCTACTGGGGGGAGGGGCTGATAAAAAAGGGGCTTGAATGATCACCTACATCGAGAAGGCTACGGGAAAAGAGTGGGAAAAATCTGAATCTCGCCTCGCACATCATAGGCGTATTGATTCAAAGAGGAGGGAGTCCAACGTCTCTCCTACCTTCCAGAATGGGGTATCTCTCCAATTAAGCAGGAGCGTTACGGTATGTCGAAGACTCGAGACATTGTAGAAGGGGGGAAGGCCCTATATCTAGAAAATAAAATTTGGTAGTGTGGGAGTTGTCGACAATACCGGTTTACCCAAAAATGGAGCATACACCCAATACTCTTATCCTCAACTGAAAAAGGAAGGAAAACAGAAATACAGCAATGGTGCCTCTGGGGTAGCAGCACATTTCAGGGGAAGGATCGGGAAACACCGGAAAGAGGGACGCCGGGAAAGGGGAAATGTCGTTTCCTTTTCACGGGAAAGGGAGGACTAGGACATGGGAAAACCTGTGGCCGTTCACACGGAGAAGAGGAAAGAAGAGCCCTTTGTGCGGGTCAAGGGGTATCGGGGGAGTCTATGATCCCAGAAAAAAAAATTGGAAAATACTCAAAAATTGTCCCACAACACCCCAAAAAAAAGGGGGTTTACCATCATTCAACTCTATAAAAAAGCAAAGGCGCAGGAGTGCTTTTATTGTGCGAAAGCAACACCCAAATGGGATCATATGGGAAAAAAATCTCTTCTCTTAGGGGGAAGAATGGTCAAAAAGAAGGGAATCCACAGAGCCGGGGATCCCACAACAACAACGGAGTCTTGAAAAAGGATACAAGGAGATGACCCGTGCTGGGATTTTTGAACTAGGAATCTCCTGAGAAGAGGGAAGTCGTCGGGACACGTCTAACGCGAAGGGGGGGGGGCGATTTGAAAGAAGCACATCCTTTGGAGAAACAGGAAGAAGTTGAATGAAACTGGTCGACAACCAGGGCGTTGGGGGGGGGGGGAAAAAAGATGAGTTAGTCTTTAGTTTGAGAGAGATGGAACCTCGACAGCATAACCGAAAGAAAGAAATGTGCAACTTATCCCGCGGGGGAAGGGGGAGGCCGGGAGGTTTTTTACCGGGACCTGTCCCTTTCATTAACTAGAAAAAAAGGGAACGGTATCTACGCGTCGAGGGGGGGTAATGAGGGGTGTCGTGCCTAAATCTGGGGGGGGAAATACAAGGAAAAAACAAGTTTTGATTCAAAGGGAGTTCAGGGGGTCCCATGAAGTCAAATTGCTCTCGCTGCTAGAAAAGGAAGGGGGGGGGGGGGGGGGGTGGATGGCTAGGTCCGTAGTCCGTAACGAATTCTCCGACATAGAAAATCAAGTTATCTGGGGAGAGAAGATTAAGCCAAAATGGGCTAAGTCTCTCGAGTCTTAGCCCCTTGAAAAAGAAAAGAAATTGGAAGGTGAGCCGTAAAACATGAGTGGAAGGGGAGAAGCAAGGTAAGAAAGAAGAAAGGTGTGAAATCGGGAAAGCTTGACACGAGAAAGTCGCGATCGATCGTAGGGCTGGGGGAGGAAGGAAAAGAAGTTACTTATTTGGAGGGAATCGGGGGGAGATCCGGTGCATTACCGTAAGAAGTGGGACAACAGAGGTCGTCAGGAGAAAATGTTCGAAAAAACCAGATATCCGAGCCTAGAAAATGTTCAGACCGTGACGTGATTTGAAAAAAAAGGGGGAGCAAGGGGAGCAAGCCGATAGCTGAGGAAAGGGGGAAACCAGGGAACGTAGTTGAAGTGGGGGACAATTGTGTCTCAAATGTTCCATGGGGTCTTAGTTGGTGGGGTCCCGTTACAAGAAAGGAAGAAGAATTACAAAATTCCAAGGGTGGTTAACCACGAGGGGGGTCATTTCTTATAAAATAGGGGTTCCGATGGGCCGAAGAGGAGATCAAGGTTGGTCAGACAGAAGGAGATCCATCACCTTTTGAAGTCACTTGCGGATAGAATTGGAGAGTCTCAAAAGAAAACGTCCTCCACAGTTTCAGTAACAGGAAGGGAAAAAGGGGGGGTGCCCGGTTCAAGGGAACCACCGACCCCGTCAGTAGGAAAAAGGGCAAGAGGGTGAATGTGATGAAGAAATAAGGAGATCAAAAATCCAAAACTGTCGTCACGATTACAACAAAATGATTGACGACTGAAAGAATTTAGCAGAGAAAAAAGCGGGGATGGGGCCCCATGTTTAGTTTAGTGGAAGAGGTTGACGCGACCTCACCTACGATATTTATTTGAAAAAGGGTCAAAACTTCGAAATATAGACTTCACCAGAACGGGGGTGGCAGAGAGTATCGGGGAGCAGCCTCCCTTTCAATGAGGAAGGAAAGGTAAAAACACAGAAAGAAAAGGATTACCCGGGGGAACCGTCCTCGGGCCCAAAACGCCATCGCCATCATAAACTCTTTGGGGCACCAACCACAAAACAAAAAAGGGGGATAAAAAAAGAACGCTGACCTTCGATAAATGTCGAATGGGGGAGAGCAGGGACCTGCAAACAAGTGGGGGGTAGCCAAACCAAAATTGAAAAAGAATCACCGTTCGCCGAAACAACTGGAAAAGGGGAAAGGGGAAATCGAAGGTCTCTCCAACAGGGGACTGGTTAGCAAAAACACTCAAAAGAGAAAGAAGACAGAATTTGATGGGGAAGGGCTCAAGAACTCGGATCAGCAGGTCAAACTGAATATACAAAAAGGAAAGAATTTGTTTCGCAATTCCGATCAGAGGGGAGAAAGTGCCCACCACAGGAATTGCCGTGAGTATAGTAATAGAGGTATGGACGGATCGTCTATGTTCACGAAGGGGAGTCAGAGAGAAACAAAAATTAGAGGAGGAAAAGAGATAGAGAGAAATAGACATCCTTCAGGAAGGTACTACAAAGCCACTACAGGGGAGCCTTTGGGGGCACGTCAATCGACCGATTTCTGACTTCTGGAAGGATCGAAGGAGGAAGGGGCCGGGTTTTCTATGTCATTGAAATGGACAAAACTGAGGTCCGCCGAAAGACGAGAGGTCTATGCGAGGGAGTTGAGCAATGTCACCGGCATTGGAGGGAATTATCGTTCAGTGAAAAATGACACCAGGGTTTCGGACGAACGTGATGTCAAAGGTGGCGGTGGGGTTAAAAGGGGGGGGTGAGCCAGTAAGGGCTGCTCAAAAAAGTTCATTAGCGCTTTCCGAGGGAGGGAGGGGGGGAAGAAAAATCAAGAGACTCTGGCATGGCGATGAGCTCGTTCGGGGAAAAAAGAAGTGGAAAGTGGTTGTAAGAACGTTGATTTACAGAATGGACGTAGGGTAATTTCTAGCGATCATTTATTGGATCATCTCTGGGGGGGGGGAGTATTGGGGGGAGGAAGAGCTAAGGCAATACTAATATCGTAGGGTTTATGCGCCGGAGAACGGAGGAAAAGACAAAGGACAATTTGTCAACCCTCATATATATCCACGAGGGTTTGCAAGATCTACAGTTCTTACAAGTCG
>Ga0179591_1264011_pt1 | contig 12804 bp, 5 predicted proteins | sample CZOMad2_1_08_16f_FD_182891 | JGI IMG/M metagenome (GOLD analysis project Ga0179591, IMG submission 182891) | Vadose zone soil fungal communities from Angelo Coast Range Reserve, California, USA - CZOMad2_1_08_16fungal (PacBio error correction) | ecosystem: Environmental > Terrestrial > Soil >...
AAATCCAGCTGTTCTCGACTTGGAGCGGGAACGGGCAAATTCGCGGCATTCAGGGACAAATGAAAAAATTAAGGTAGGGGTTCGCCGCTTCCTAGGATCAACAATCGAAGCGGCAAATCTGGAATTTCCTCTTGTGACCTTCTCCGCGCCGGGGGGGGGGAGAATTCGAGAAAGCAGAAGCTAAAGGGGGAGAAGGCAATCCTTCGGTCGCCAGCGCCTGCATGGGTTACTCTGTTTACACAAGGGGGGGGGGAGTCTCAAGCGACTAAATCCTTAGCTACCCCATTCGAGAAGCGATCGCGTAATGGAAAGGAGGGAGTCGAGGAGGTTATTATCCTTGGGGGTGTAGAGGGAGACAAGGAAAGGCCGGGGGGGGTTGGGGTAGAGGGAGACACGAAGCGGGAGGCGCTGTTAGGGGATCGTACGAACAAAAAATTTTTAGAAAAAGTTCAAAAAGCTCACGATCTAAGAGCTGAAGTGAAAAGGGGCTAAGACGGAGTATCAATCGACTTGAAGACACTACAACAAGGCGCGCAACTCCGGCGGCGATTTCCGCAAGTCTCGAGAGCTACTGGGGAGGGGGTTAGGCAGGCAGGGGAGGGGAGGCGGCGAAGGGCCGCCTTATTTTCGTGGGGCGAAACGGGGCGCCACCAGAAGAGGAGGGAACGGCACGGTTCGCTCAAAGAACTGAGGAATCTTTTCTCCAAAGTAAGAACATCCTCCTAAAATGGAACGGGTCACACTTCCAAAAGAATTGGCGGAGAGAAACCGCATCAGTCTGAAGGAACACAAAGTAGAGGAAGCCCGGAAGGGAACTCATAAGACAGAGAGTTCTCGCCGGTTTCTTAGCAGTCACCTGTCACGTCGAAATAAAAAAACCGATCAGGGTATCAATGGTCTCGAGGGAAAAAGTATTAATAGGCTTCGGGGGGGGGAGAGGGCTCTGGGAGGAGGGAAAACGGAGAGTACCTGCACGGGCACGGAGAGCTGAAGAAAAAAGGGCTCCCTTACCGCGATAGTCCTCCACTCGATACTTTGGGAGATAAAAACCTGCTCCCCTATCGCGGGGTGCGCAAGGAAACTGAAGATAGGGCAAAGGGGTAAAAGTGGTCGAACAAAAGCGGAAAGAGCGAAATTGAAACGCAATGCCCTTTCCTGCCCGCAGCGCTTTTAGGGAGCGAGGGGGGCGGGGACCCAGAGTCTAAGAGGCGAGCAAGTAACGCGTGGGACCGTTAGGCCGGACCATCCAGTGTCCCACCCACGTAGGTCGAGGGGATTCTTTGTAGTCAAAAGAAAGGCGATCCTTTTCTCGGCTAAAAAGGGGAATCGGGAGAGTGGCATACAGGAGGAAAGCAAGAAAGAATGCGAATTCCGTCGACTGGCACGGCCCGGCCCGTCTCACGACTACCACTCGGGATACCTGCAAGTTTTCAAAAAACACTTCACTCACCTCAAAACATAAATGAGCCTCCTGCTCAACTGGTCGTCGGGTAGAAGACCGAAGAAGGCTCCTCAGAACAGGAGCGGCAGCTTCACAAGGGGGTCCGCCCAAGCGGAATCAACCAAGAAAAATCGAGGGCGTCACGGGGCGCGAGCTGTTCCTTCAAATTTCATCGCGGTCTTTCTGAATAAAAGATTGCTTGTCATTCCTAACCGAAGAGACGGAGCTTAAGGAGGGAGAAATTTCAGCCTGGATCCGCTGCAAATATTCCTGGGTGTGAAAAGAGTATATCGGAAAAAGTGCTCATCCCCTAGGCCGGCACGGGCCGGGAAAAAGCCACCGAAAAACTTCGAGTGGGGGAGGGGGAAGAGGAAGAGGACACAGTACGCGTTCAATTGCAAGCCAGTCGTGCCTCTTGGGGTCACGGCAAACGAAGGGAACCAAGTCTCTGATATTGAGGATAAGGGCATGGTCAGAGGAACGGGTGTTGGATCGCGTGTAAGGAGACAACCAATGTCGTAATCTCTCAAAATACCAAGGGCAGGAGGCCCTCCGCTGGACGGCACTGCCAAGATAGTGGAGCAAGCAAGGAAGCAAGACAAGGAAAGAGATCTTCACGTCCAGGATTCAAGGAGGGCGTCGTGAAGCGCTACGATGAAGCGAATTCTATCTCTTGCCGTGACCTCTCGATTTATCGATCAAAAAGAGTATCGGCTCTTAGTCCTAGGGGCGCAAAAAGAAGGAGGCCTAAAATGATCGGGGGGGGGAAGGGTCAAAACCCCCCACAACGGCTGCTCGCGCGCGACTTTCCTCCCCTTTGGAGGTCAGCATCTAAAAATTCTCAAACTCTTATTCATCGGGGGAATATGAGAAGGGGGGGGGATCCTACTTTGGCACTCGCGGATGCCCGTGTCCCTAGAAAAAGTTAGAAATGGGGAGGGACAGGGAATCGTGCCCAACTGGCGATCCTCTGATCGATAAGACCACCCATCGCCCAGAGGGGTGACTCCCTCTGACGGGGCAAAAAGGAACCCGAAGACAAACGCGTTGAAGGAGGAGAAGAGTGAAGCTTTGCTCACAGCATCGACTCTGGAGGGATTAACCGCCTCGAATAACCCTCCTGTCTGCGGAATCCGCGACCTAAACTTCGTTCCCCGCCTAGGGGTACGCAGAGGGGGGAAGGGTTTAGGAAAGGAGAAGAAGAGAAAGAGGAAAAGGGGTCCGACCATGAGCCCACTTCATCCCGGACGGGTCCTCATCAAACGGCATTTAACATCCTCCACCATTCGAAATAAACAAGGAATCAGTAAGTTCCGTGGGGCCAAGAGGAGGCGGCTCCTATGAGAGGATGAAGGGGTTATTTTACAGTCCTAATAGACTGGACCGATCTTAACAGGAGGGGCGCCGGGATATCGTGTTGCAGTCCAATACGCCAAGCCGCTACCACCATGGACTTCAGGAGGAGGTGGAGGAGGGTTCCTTCCAATGGACTCTCTGGGTCCGTCTCCATCTACGACCTCAGCCAGGCTCCTTTTGAGGAAACACTGGGACAAGTCCAAATAAGGCTCCTCCTACCTCGCCCTGAGCAATCAACTAGCTGTGAGGGGGCGGACAGTGAATCGCTGTGGTCCTCCTAATCACCCTATACTAACACTGCCCTCTAAAAGATTTCTGGGAGAAAAGGGACTCTGCTCGGGAAAACGGTGCCGACAGGCGAAACACCTCCGGTACTTCTAGCTCACAAGATTAACCAAAATAAGTTAAACACACGGCGCGGAGGGGACATGAAAGTGGGAAGAAAAAAAAGGAGTTCTTCACTGCGGCGAATGACGGCGATACACTACGAAAACCCCTATAGAGGCGCGAGTAATTCCGTCGAAGCACCTAATCACTAAACCCTATATGACGTTTTAAAAAGGGGAGTTGGAAGCAGACCGGTTCAGCAGACCAATATAGAATAAATTCTCCGGCGGGTGGGTTTAAGTCGGGGCAGTGGGAATGACTGCCGCCCCATGACCAGGGCCTTTCCTCTAGTCCCTACAATCTAAACGCCCTCGGATACCATCTCTCATGCCTCTTCACCCGTCGTCCGTCGAAAGGTAAGTTTCTCGGAAGTAAAAGGGAGGGGGTCAAGACGGGGAGCTCGGAGCTGTCCCCCGACTTGGGCCTGCATGTGACCACCGGCCTCGCTCAAGGGAAACCCAGGCTTAAAAACAGCGGTTGGGCCTACGAGATGGGGTAGGGGAAGAGATGTTGGTCGTACTCTGACTTTGTGCGGCAGACCCTCTCCCTGCCATAGAGGAAGCTCCAAGAGAGGGCGTCCGCCATGGTCTTTTCCTCTTGACAAAGCGTCATCCGACATACAATACCAGCGCAGGCCTAGGCATGGAGTAGGTGGACAAGAGAATTGGGGGGCGGGGGGGGGGGGGTTGAGGCGCGGGGAACCAGCGCGCCGACGGGTATCAAAAACTAAGTTTTCGGTAGTTTTTTCTCTGGTGCTCTTCAACTATTCTTTACCGGCTACGTAAACAATGCGGAGCAGTGCGGCTAGAGCGGGGGAACTACGGCAGAAGAAAACACAAGGAGGGGCGGGTACGGTCATCTGAAGACTAGCGCTGAGAAGCTACAGTTCCTCTTATACCGAGTGGGTCACTTTTCATTCTGAGAGAGCATTCTAATTAAAAAACGCGCCGTTCAGCAGGACCGTGAAGGTAAGACCATCGAATGGAAGAGAGATAGACAACAGAAGGGGGGGGTAAGTTGAAAGGTATGGGGTCCCATCGGAGACCTTCACGTTCGGCGAAAAGGTCTTCCTGCTGAAAGGAACTCTCTCGCACCGTCTACGAAAGCTTCATAGAAAGTAGCATCGCCTCTGCCGAGTTCAGATGAAGTCGCACCTTGGGTATCGGCCTAGGAGGAAAACAGCTAGACTCCAGTCAAGCCAGCAGGTAGAAAAGTAGCCCAAATTAGGCTTCCTAATACCTCATAGAACGAAAAAGGGGATACCAAACGTCGGAAAAGAACAGGAATATCAACGCACAACCCATAACCATGGAGGCGGGTCCACACTTACATCTCGCACTCGCTTTGGTGTCCCTAGGGTGGCGCGGAAAAAAAGAAACGGTTCTTACTCCGACTGCCGATCCAGGCGCTGGAAAAGTGAGGGTTCTGGAAATAAAACAAAAAAATTCAAGAACCTCTAACATCTTCACTACCCAAAAAACGGTCCCAACCGCTATCGTGCGAAGGCCGGTTTCATGAGCAAGAGGCGGTGACCAGGACCAGTGACAGAAAAAGAGCCGGCTGGAATACCAGCTAATCAATGGCCACGCCGGTCGGAAAGCGAATTACGGGCAATAAATTCCTCGAAGGAAGCTGACCTCTCTTGGGGGCCGCGTATGACTAAGCGGTAGGAATAATCTAAAAAGGAAGGGGGGGAAGGTTGCTCAGACCTGGGAGCCGCCGGACGACACCCCGCCCCTAGTATTGATCTTGTAGTTAAGAGAAAGAAGGAGGCGCTCCCATCCTCGACCGTCCCCAGATAGGGAGCAGGATTCAGATTTAGGGAAAAGGAAAAGGCATCTCTCGGCATCTCTCGGGGTGATCTCTTCACGCCATCGAAGGAAGACGCCCTCACTCAGAAGAAGGAGGTAAAAGGGGTAAACTCAGAACGTCCTGTGTGTGAGCGTAGTGGGGGTCATTAGGCCAGGGGGAGAAGGGACGGCAGAAGTTTTTTCGTCGAGCCCGTTTGAACGGCGCAAGAGGCCCTTTGAAAGGGGGGCCAGAAATCCTGACGCGGGATGCCAGGGATTCCTCTTGGGCGGGGGCTGTATTTCCTCCACGCTCCTGAACGGTGAACGAAGGCCAGCGCGGGGGATGGAGCGGGAGTTAGGCTCTCGGCGTGAAGAGGAAATGGTCACTGTTTGTTTTAACACCCCCTCTAAGTTTTGAAGCTTGGGTATTCTAGAGGGATACTGAACAGAGGGGACATTCTGCAGGCAAAGCCGACTACCCACGAATAAGCATTGTGGGGGTAGAGGCGGCGGCCGTGGCCAGCAAGAGCTAAAATATTAAAAAAAGAATGGGAAACTGAGACCGATAATGAGAAGGGAATAAAGGCTCCGAACAGACGACGAGCACGTAGGGCAGGCCGAGAAGGGGGGGCTGACCACGGAAAAGAAGGATCAACGGATCGGGCTAAAGTGGGGGGGTGGGATGCGTGACCTAACCTTTTTTTTAGGCGAAGCCGTCCAGGGAGAGGAAGAGGACGGAGCATGTCATCCTTAGGGAGCTGTTTAAACAAAAGGAGACACGTCGGAGAAGAAACCACACTCGGGCGGAAAAGCCGTGGGTCTCGTCAGGCGGCAATAGAACATTGATCGGATAGCTAAGCAAGGTCCAAAGACTGAGGTAGGCCACGTCGAGCCTCCTCCATGAAAAGGTGTCAGGGAAGGGGGGGAGAAAGCCACGGAAAAGACGAAAATGGCGCAAAGGAGCTTGGGTGTCTAGGGCTCTGATTCGTGAATACTTAGAAAACTTATTTCAAGAAGGGAACCTTCCGCACAGAGATCCAGAGTGCGAGGGAAAAAGGTCCTAAGTGCCAGTAGACTTCCCAACTTCTCTTCCCTCCGATAACCACTTTCCGAGTGCTACTGGGATCGATATTAAAACGGGCGGAAAGTAGCGCGAGACCGGAAGGAAAAAGGAGAAGGGGCTGCTTCGACGGGTTTGTCGGCCCGTATCAGGGACTCAAGAAACCTATCGTCTGGGATCCTCAAGGGGAACGGTCCGCCTCTCCGCCCAAGGTAGAATAAGAGAACGATAGAAGCACTCCGGATCAGCGCTTCATATAAATATCCGTTCGTCGTAGTGCGAAAGGGAGGGGATTGTAGTGCCCTGCCAGGGCCTCCAGCCGCAGTCAGGAGGGAAGGGAGGGGCGACTTCTAAGCAACTTGGGGCCGCTCTTCAACGATCCCCAACCTTGAGTATTCACATCCACCTCATTTCACTCGACAGTGCGTCTAGTTGCCAGCAGCCGAGTCAAGGCGCCGTGCAAAAAAGAGGGGCACAGTTTGGACATCTCCCGTCCAATCCCCAAACTCTCGTTGTCGTTTGGTGCGTCAAGCGGTGACGGCCGTTGGGAAAGTAGCGGAAGAGAAGGCCTGCACGGCCAAAGGAGAACCCCCAGGTCCCTGCGTTTAAAAAAATGCGCTCCAACGATAGGATAGACTTTCGGACGGAGGTAGTGAATGACAAAACCCGAGTAGTAGGACTCGCAAAAACTCCGCGTCGAGAAGGCGCGGACCCATCGTTGCATCCTCGAGGCTATGGTTGGGTCTCGCAAGCCCGGGGGGAAACGGGGCCGTTTTCGGGAAAATTGAAGATGGGACGATCTGTGGCGGTGCTTCTCAGTTTCCCTACCTAACAATCCAAAAAGAATTTGAGCAGATGCTCCGGCTGGGCGGGGGGGAAGTGAATTGAAAAAGACGTCTTTAAAGACCGTGTTGTGTCGGTTTGCGCCGGGGCACGTTTACTGAAAAAGTACGACTCTGAATGAGCCGTCTTGCGGAGGAAGAAGGGGAGGGAAAATCAGACTGCATCCATCTAAAACTAACATCCGCGCGCCCGCATGCGGGGAAATGGACCTCTCGCGACAGCCCGTGGGGGCAATGCTTTTAAAGAACGAATTTTCCCGGCGTTCACACTTGGCGCGGAGCATCTAAGGGACCTTACCACTGCCTCCGCACCTGGGGCAGGCCGGAAGAAAACACGGGGACTGGTCAGTCTACGTCAAGGCGCGTCCCTAGAAGGGAACGCCCATGAAAAAAAAGGGCCTATAGGTCCGTGGGAATCTCAAAGAAAAAAATCTTTGTAGGCTGGCAGACCCTCAAAAGACTTAGAATATCTTACAATGAGCGCGGTAACGGGGCTAACGGGTGCAGCTCTCCCGTGTGAAGCCTTTGCCTGAATAGAGAGTTGGATCAACGCCAAGTACTATCGCGATGAAGGGGATCGATTCGAAGAACTTCACATGAATCAGAAGATACAATTCTGTACCCGCTCTTGGGTAAGGGGGCGAGCTGACAGGTGCCGCGAGGTGCGAAAGACGAAAAGGATGTTGGCTGGGGAAAAAAAATAACGTCCGAAGTATCTCCAAAGTAAGGTCTAAAATCAGGGGGGGTCGCAGAAGAAATTTCTTTTGGTAACGAATCCGACAAGAAGGGGGTACGTGGAAGGGGGAGGAACAAGTGTCCAACAACCCCCCCACCCAACCCCCTAAACCAAAAAACACAAACCAAAAAAAAAAAAAAAAAACAAAAAAAGAAACAAACACACACCCCAACCAAACACCCCCCAAAAAAAGGCCGTATGTTCTCTGAATGGTGGGAAATTGAAGAAGCCTGTGAGGAACAAGGGCCGACCTCCTTCGTCGGTGGACACAGGGGGAGAAAGAAAAAAATAATTCGGGCGAGCCGAATCTCCCGTCGCCAAGCGGTCAGTATAGCCGAGAGATAAGGGTACTTTCCCCAAGCCGAAAGCCCTGTATTTGCAGCCTGTTGTTGTATTGGGCAATAAAGATAGAGGCAAGGCGTACTAGAGGGGATGAACTTCTCGGATCTTCTTCTATCCTATGGGCCGGGAATCCGAGAAAAATCGTTTGTCGTGCATCCCTAACCTACAAGGAGGGGGAGGGCGGGCGTTATCCCTACCCCACGGACAAGGGTCGCACTCCACCTTCTACTCAGAGCAGGCGCCTCTGGGCACCGCGATCGCTAACAAGAAGGGGGGTAAGAGCATGAGGTAGCCGCATATCAAGGAAATAAAGAGCACAACCAACTGATATGTGCTGACAGGCCGGATGGCCAGCCGCGTCACACGTCAGCGATATTCTCGGTCGCGTATGAAAGGGAAGCAAATTCTCCTCGCGCGGCGGAAATCCTAGGGACAAAACGCTGAAAAACTTCCAGTAGTTTGCAGCGCCTATTAGACTAGTATCTTGAAAAACGAAAAAAGGTAAAGGGGTTTTTCATGGAAACTGCATCCATCGATCTGGTGCAAACGGGTCGGACCCGGCGAGCTAGGCAAAAAGTTTATCCCTCAAACAACAACCACGAGTGGGATACAACGAGGGGCCGCTACCCTCGAGGACGAAGGGAAAAAAAAATCGGGGCGGCATTCCTGCTAAACCTCAAAACATTGTCGGGGGTTCTTACATTCCCTCTTATCTCTTCCGGATCAAACTTGAGGTTCAGAGGAGTTTGGGCAAGGTGACGCACGGCGCCGTAAGGAAGTGCGGAGATCTAGCTGCGTACTGTTGCAAGTCCAGAAGGCTGGCGGAAGAAGACACGGGATGGGTTTAGTGTCACAGGCGATCTTGCGAGAAAGACTGCTTCTCGACCGCACTTCTGAGATTACAAACTCGGCTAAAAGTCACAGGATTCTCGAATCGCTTATCTTTTTTACCGCACCCGGGGGGGCCGCGAGGGGGGGGGGGAATGCGTTAGTAAAGAAAAATCTCTGCGTCGCTGTATTTGATATTGCGTCAAAAAGTTGGGGGGGGGTGAGGCTGAGTCTGACAGATACACTAGCTTAATATCGAGGAAGTAAGCCAGAGAATGAGGGAGAAGGTAGATATCAGTGAGGCGACAAGACCCATTCTCAGCAATCGGGCCTGGTCTAGTGTTCCGGTAAATTAGAGGAGGAGCTAAGGCTTGTGTTGAGGCCGCCGGGAGTGTAGGGGGGAGAGAAGGGACGGACAGGTGGGTTGAGGGGGAGACCAAACCTTGTGGAGACCAAAGGGGAAAGAAGTCGCACTTGGATCGCAAGTCATTCCCCTTGCGGAAACAAGGCGCGAAATACAGAAGACAAAAGTGACCGCACACTGCCAGACCAACCTGGATTGGCGATCAAAACCGAAAAAGAGCTTAATTCTACCCCCCTTGATCGAACCGTCCTTACGAAAAAGAATCTCGGGATTTGAACTCGTGAGAGGTGATGGTCGCACCTAGAGGCCACCTTGAAAAGGAGAAGAGAACAGGGAGAAGTAACATAATTTGACCTCGAGAAAGGGGGGGGTTCCATCTATCTACGGCTCAAAAAGTCATTTCTTGAGCACCGGACAGGGACCTTCACATGGGGAGACACTTGGAAGGGAGCTTCACCCGTCGCCCGGACCGCGGCGCGGGGTACGCCTCAGGGAAAAAACTGGGTGAGGGAGAAAACTTAGACCAAGGCTCTTTTGGGGATAGGCGAGGAAACGATCGCAATTGGTTCCTGTGAAGTCTCCATAGAGAAGATCTGAACTTAGAAAATGAAAATGTTTAAGAATGAAAACATCGCGGGGAGGAGTCGAATGGTGGCAGTGTCCGATGTTCTCATCATGGAAGGGAATAACTCCTGTGAAACGAGCAGGCCCAGCCTGAACCCACTGCAGCCTCTAGGATCCCCTTGAGATGCCTTCGGTTGGAGGACTCGATATTTAAGCGGAAGAGTTTCCATCAATTGACTTAATCAGAACGAAAGTAGAAAAGGACCTATCGGGAAAAGGCACTCCCGTGCCCGCTACGACACAACACGCATGATCCAGCAAGTGTGAAATTCACGTAAAGTCCCAGCCGGATGCCTCCCTGCTTCCAAAGTCGGAGGGGGTGAGAGGGTGAAGAGCCATACTGGAAAGCTTCCGACTCCGCTTTCCCAAGAGTACTTCCTCCAACTGCCAAGTTCAGAAACAGCGTAGAGCGAAAAAAGAAAGAGCTCGCGGCCCTCGAAAACTCAAGCTGTTTCCGACTCAGGAAGATAGAGGGGGGCGGGGGGCTAAAAGAAGACTCGGGGCTGGGAAGTCCTACCGCCAGCGCTTCAAAATATCTTCTGGTCGCCAAGAAGAAGTGGACAGAGGTCATTGGGGGGGGGGGGGGGAGAAAAAAAGGGGGGGTGGTTGTAATTAATGGGGCCTCAGTAGGGATCGCAAGGCTCATCCGCCTAACTGCCTCACCGGGAATATCTACACCGACCAAGGGGGAGGGGTGTGTCTTTTTAGCGATAGGCATTGGGGAGAAAGAGGGATTCAAGCCTTCCGGGAATAGGAGCGGGCCCTCGCGACCAAGTCGCTATCTGGCGGAGATGGAGGGGAAGAGGAAAGGGGGGTGGGGTTTGTGTATCTTTCATATAAAAGATACTTCTGAGGCCCTTCGAAAAAAGCAATACCCAGGAGCTGGCTGGAGCCCGAAAAAATGGAAGGGCACTGGGCCAAAGCGGTTTCTCTCTAAAGGCAGGGAAAAGGGACATTAAGAAGAGAACGGGAGCTTAGGCCGTTTCTTCATTTGATAATACGAGAGTGAAAGAAATCTCTTCGTCAAAGAGTAGCTTGGTATCAAAACCACCCCCCCCGAAGAGAAGGTAAAAGAAAGGAAGACGGAAGAAAAATGACCAGAAGCCCTTCTCGAGGGGCCTTCTGCAGCGCGCGACTTTCCAAGGGCCTCATCTAGAATACCTACCGAGGAGGCAGGTTGGGGAGAGGACTTGTAAGATAAGTTGGCAGGAACTACTTGGCACTCGCGGAGGGAACTTGTCCCGACGAGAGATGATCTCCAAGGTTAAAGGGGTCCTCGGCCCACCTTCGGCGCGTCATCTTCGTAAGAAAGAATCCCCCCACAAAAAGATCTTTGTGGAGACGAAAATCTCCGACCAGCGCGTCGACCCCGACGACCAAATTTCATTAGCAGGGAAGAGGGGGGGCAGCAGAAGTCATGGTTCTGGAATGGAGGAAACTCCTATCCCCTGGTCAGCTGAAAGGACCAACGCGGGCCCCCAGGGGGGGTTTGGTTGTATCTCCATTGCTCAGGAAGCTCACCTCGAAGGATAATGAAAAGAGACGACCAGAAGTCGGAAGAGGAGATGGGAACCCGGGGGGAGTTAGCCTCCAGGCGCGGGGTCCCCCCACCATTCGCAGTATAACTGCATGAGGGAACTTGTAGCAGATAGGAGAGAATAAGGAGAGGAGACTGGTCTTATCAGAATCGGCCTTGAGAAAGACGGCCGCAGGCGGCGGGACTAGCGGAGTAGGGGGAGAAAAGGAAAAGAAGGGGCAGAGAAAACACCATGCGGCCTCCTTTGTATTACGTGGGCATCATTCTCCAACTGGCGTAAAGAGAATAAAAAGAAAGCCGACAATCTCCTTGTAACACGCTGACAGGTAAGAAAATCGACTAAGGAACCCGCCCGTATCCTCCGAGCGGTCACTGCACGCGTTAGCACTTTATCAGAAATCAACAGAAACAAACGCGAACTCCCGCGCCGCGCGGAAAAATTTAGGGAAGAAAGGGACAGGGAGTAGGAGTGAAAAAACTGGGCTCCAGCAACACCTCGGTTACTCGCATCACCTTCTAATTAAAACGAAAACGCAACAAAGAAAATGAGTTGCCTAAGTGAATAACAAGGAGACGCGGAACGGAGTAAAGGAAAAAAAGCGCAAGGGTCTGGCAAGAAAAACCGGGAGAGAGGCGCGGAATCTGCCTGCGAATCACTATCAGCTCCCCTATATGTGGAATTGTTCATGGTTGGAAGAGCAAAACTCAATCTCCGGAAAGCAAAGGATACTATACCTCTTTATTGGCTGTAGGCTTTCGTGTCAGCTGCACGCAAAAGAAAAAACGGGAAGGGGACTCTTCGCGCCTACCAGCTTCCAGGCAAAGAGGCCAGAGAGAAGGAAAGCGCGTCCGTCGAAAAGGGGTCAAAGGCGAGAAGAAGTCTGTGCAAGAGGGAGACGCTGATCTGATTAACCGCAGGGCTCGGGCAGGGGAAAGGGGGTAAGGACAAGAGCGCCTGACCCATGGCACTGAGACAAGCAGACGGAGGTGTTGTGTCCCCGAATGTGGGTGGGAAGGCTGAGCGTAAGGTTCTAGCTTAGTGGTTTAAAGGGGAAAGAAAAAGATCCAAGGCAGAACCGGAATCGGTCCAGCAGAAATTCAGCACAGGGGGCAGGGGGAAGATTAAAAAAGGAGGGAAGACCGACACAACATGCTCGTGCTCAAGTAGTCGGTACCCTCCCCAGGTGCATGTGGGTTTATCACGGGGGAAAAAATTGATAGCTGCCTACTGGATAACCGCTCGAGGGTTTCAGAGTTGGTGAGAGGAGGTCAGCTGCGCGAGATTATTTCGGCCGGCACGTGTCCGCCGAAAGGCGCGTGCGGGGAGTGAGCTGGGAAGAGAACTTCCTCTCAAAAACACGGGCGACTCATCGAATCCGAGGCCGAGGTCGCTACTGTCCAGACAGCTGAGGCTTTTTTCGAGTCTCAAAACGCGAGAACATTCTAGTACCTCTCAAAAGAGTTCACGGACCGACCGTGAAGGAGAAAAAGCATGGC
>Ga0179591_1333040_pt1 | contig 12804 bp, 9 predicted proteins | sample CZOMad2_1_08_16f_FD_182891 | JGI IMG/M metagenome (GOLD analysis project Ga0179591, IMG submission 182891) | Vadose zone soil fungal communities from Angelo Coast Range Reserve, California, USA - CZOMad2_1_08_16fungal (PacBio error correction) | ecosystem: Environmental > Terrestrial > Soil >...
GTGGAAGGTTCCTAAGGAGAACCAGCCTTCCTAAAATTCTGAAAAATCATTGGGCAATAAGAGTAAGCGAGTGTAAACCGTAGTCCGGTCAGAGTTGGGGACTAGCGCTAATATAAGAAACTACGCCACGCAGGCCAAGAAAAGTCCTGATCTTCACCTCTTCAATAAGTGTGTTGGAGAGAAAGTTGCTCACTCATTACATAAAACGTTGTCAACTCTGGCAAAATTCTGGAAAAAAAGGACGTCTATGTAAAGGTCCGGCAGGGGTCTTTGATTGAAAGGACCACTCGACTCCCAGCTGCAAATTCAAAGGGAGGGGGTTTTCCCGGGGTCCGGCCTCACAGAAAGAGGGGGTGTGTTAAACGGGGGGGGAGCCTCCTAACAGCAAGAATCTGCCGCCAGGTTTCTCTTATTGAAACCCCCTCCGGAAGGAGGGTCCCAAAAAAATAAAAGGCATCTAATCAGAATCCTCCCTCACGCATAGAGGGCTTTTCTTCTAGGAAGATACGGACGCTGGAGTCCCCTCTAACTAGGGAAGCTTGCTCCTAATGCCACGGGACCAGTGAGATGCTCCAGTATTGCAGGTCACAAAAAAATTGCGTGCTTTGTGGGAGCGTGGAAAAAAGGGACTCGTACTTCCATCGTGAGTTCACAAGGCTAAAGAGGGCCAGCGCGGGTAACAATAGCAAGATGAAGCCAAAAACGCACTGACCAATCCTTAAGAAGGCAAAGGCATTAAAAAAAAGAAGAGAGAAAGTGTCCGGAGAGAGAGGGGGAGTTCGGAAGTCAAAAAAAAGTACAGCATCGGAAAGGGTAAAGGTCAACGCCAGTGGGGGTGGGTCATCGTGGAGGGGAGCTAAGAAGGAAAAATAGATATTGATGGGGGGGACCAAGGGGACAAAATGAGGGTAACGCCGAGAGGAAATTCTTGTAAACCATAGGGGGGACGCCTAATGGGGTGAACCCTGCAAAATTGCAAGTGTGAAGAGTGGAAGCAGAAAAACAGGCTTGTCAGTGACTTAAAAGGGGATTTCCGTGCTTAGGGGGAGAAGGGGGGACTCTGCAGAGGGGGAAGGAACTCTTAGATCTTCAGGTTAAGAAAGTATTCAAGGTAAAAGCGTCCACTTCAGGGCAAAGGTTCAGAAGAAGATGAGAGTGATAGTGAAATGGGAGGGGTGCGTTGCAAAAGACGCTAATGGGGGGAGGATAGAGAAATGGTGTCCAAGGAGAGTATTTCCTTCCGAAGATCTGCACACGAGTCGAGTAGGGCGTTCGCGAAAACTCGAGGGAAGGCAAAGGGGAAGGGTAGCTGTGGAGATATCTTCGGCAACGGCCGGGCGAATAATGAGCTCGTAAAATTCAACTTACGCTATGGCTGGGAAAGGGAGCACCGGAAAAAGGTAAAACTTGTGAGTTGGCTAAAATCGAGGGGGATCTGGGCGTCGTTTTGATGTGAACACCGGGCAACGAGAATTGAACAAGAAAAAAAATAAGCCTTGCAGGGGAATAGGGTGGGTCCTAAGAAATTTGGGGATTGGGGCAGTTCTGAAATGAAGGGGCGCAAGGGGGGAGGCCAAAAAGCTGAACGCGAGGGTGCCTCTCGAAGGAGGGATGGTGACAGTAACTGGGGGATTCTGCCAAGAGAATCAGAGCAACACGAAGGCCTCCGGGGATCTTTCAGACGCGACGCTGGCAGGAGTGGCATGGATAAGGCGTGGCTGTAATAAAGGCCATAAATGCCCGTTGGCAAGAATGTTGTGAAGGAGGGCAAGTTGTGCGCGCCAATTGTGAGAATTACGGTGAAACAGATTTTTTTGGGGAGGATTGGACGGAGTAGGCAGCAGCTGTGGGGAGTACTCGTGCGGGGAAGACGAGCCCAGGGGTGGGCCAGATTATTAAAGCTTTCCACGAAGGGGGAAGGATGCGCTTTAGAAAAGGGCGTCATCATCGATCTCACGCGGGGGAGAACCGCGAGGGATCCGGTCCTCTGTATGCGACTCTTCTAAAAAGAGAATTTTCAGATGGATTAGACCGCTCGCCAGGATTTTAAAAACCAAAGCTATTCGTTCCTGCAGGTGCCAACGCTGACGAGTCTATGCTTTGGGGGGGTTGAAGAGAGCAACTGGAAAGGGGAAGAGTTTACTGCAGAATCCTTCATCGGGCGTGAAATTGGAATTTCAGGGATTTGGAGGACTAACCTGAGTCGGAGTTAAATGTTATTTGTTAGGTATACGAGAAACAAGACGCCAGTGGTTTACAGAGGGGGGGGAAGGAGACGCGCGCATAGGCCTGTAGCACTTAGTTGGAGACGGCCCCTCTCTCGAGGGAACGTTTTCTGAGAATGCCTTTCTGTAGATCAGAGGAAATCTTCTTTGAGTTTCCTCGGTTTATCAGAAACAGGGAGAACGGAGACTCTCCAAAGAGTTCTTCAGGGTCAACAAAAAGAAATGTCCAGACCTCTCAAAAGCGAAAAACTCATCTAGACAGAGAAATGCTCAAATCAGAAATCGCTCTCTAAGGGGGGGAAAGCGCGAGGGGCGTTCGAAAAATCGCGGGGATGGCGCTCGCGCCGCTGAATGGCGGAAAAGAAAGGGGAAACCAAAAACTTGGGAGCGCGTGTATCTCTCAGCAAAAAGAAAGCTTCCGCAAAACGGGGGAAAGCTTGAAGAAGCGCTGGACAAGAAAGGGAGGGGGTACGTCGTAGAAAACGCCGAGGGTCTAAAACAGAAATGCGCCAAAAAGGGTCAGCGCCAAATCAAAAGGAAGGTGGTATTAGTAAAGACTTCATCGGTTCGGGTTAGGACCTCACGAAAGTGAAGGGAATCCGGGCATGGGGGAAGCATCACAGAGGCGCATCCGCAACCAACAATTCCTAATCATCAAAGGGGCAAAAGGAAAGAGCTGGTGCGAAGCCAGTGGGCCAGTCAGCGGGAAGGCGGTGATCGGAGACCACGTCCATCCCCTTTCATTGGGGGGAGAGAGACACGGGGAGTGTGGTCTGAAAAGCACGGATAGTCATCCCAAGACTTTCACTAGGGGACAAGGTCATCTTGTAATACGTTCTGGGCGACAGATGGTGCTCCTGCCTGGAAGGCTGGGGTGGAAAAAAAGGCAGAGAGCCAATAGAGAAAGGCCGAACCACGTTTTTGCCAAGGCCGTTGCAAGGGAATAAAAATATCGGGGGGGGGGTGCCAAGTGGGGAAGATTTAATCAGCAAGAGGGCGAGCACGTGATTTTTAAGATAAGCAGAAAAGGGACCCCGAAAAGAGGGGGAATCGAGGGAGAGGAGCGCCGCCCTCCTAAAAAAACGGTTGCAAAGGGGGGGAAGGGAGGCGGTAGGATCGTGAGAAAACTAGTAGGGGGGGATTTCACGAGAAAGCCTTACTCCGGAAAAACGATTCGAGCTGGTGAGACGAGGGGGAACACAATGGGGGAAGGGGGCAGCGCTTTGGAGGAAATGCCTTTAAATCTAAAGTGCACAAGACGCAGTAATGACCTAATGAAAAGGATCCTAAAGAGGGGAATGATCCCTCCGGTCGGAAAAATCCTTTCCTGAAAAATGAAAAGGTTAAACACTTAGGGAGGGGAAAACGGACTAGGGGGGACAACGAAATAGGAAGTCATTGTGGAAAAAGAAAAGGCCCGAGGAGTTCAGCCATTATTTGTTGGGATTGAAGGTCGAGAGCACAAAGAATGGAGGAGGGGAAAAGAGAGAAGGGGGGGGGGAGACTAATCGTAAAAAAAGTGCGTTTGAACCTCAGTTAAACGGCTCGAGGAAAGGAAGACTTTCCAATTCATGGGGTGTCGTTGACGGGGGAAGAAAAAAGGTGGGAAACAAAGGACTGTAATAAGGGGAACTTGCCTCCTAAGGAGGGGGAGAAGTAAGGAGGGCGGGGCTTGGGGGGAGGGGAGGGATGGGTGTACGAGGGCCGCGCTACTAAAGCGGCGGGAAAAATCTGAGATACTTCGGAAAATCGGAGGGCTAAACGAGGAGATCTTGCAAAGGGAATACGAAATCCGATGCATTGGGGGGGACCTGCTATTTTGTAACGGGGGGTCATAGGGAAAAGGAAAAGTGGGGAAGTGTAGAGGAAAGACCACGGTTGGAAAGAAGAGTGACGTTTGGGGAGGTAACTCCGCGGAAAGGGGGAGATTAAGACGCATCGCGAGGGGACGATTCTTCGGCCAAAGAATTCCCGGGCAGGGAGGATGAGGAATAATGTGATAGAAGAATTCTCATATTACTGAAGAGTGAAGTGTGAACTCGGTCCATGTGTATTCCCCCGGAGATATAAAAGCTGCAGCCCGTGGGGGTAAGAGGGAGGGTAGGAGGGTTCTGGGGGGTCCGTCGAGTTCCTCTCGGGTTGGTGTCGGGGGGGAGTAAGAAAGAATAAGGAGAAAAAACTTCTTGGTTCATGAAAGACAGTTTTTTTGCAGAAGGGGGGCACCGGGAAAAATGCGTGATTAAAGAGTCTGCTTTGGTCCACAAGCGGAAAGAGATGGCCGAGAAGAAAATATTGAAGGGATGAGATTGAAGACACAAGACGGTTTTCGGCTGAAGGAGGCGAAGTTGTCCAAGGAAGGTGTAGAGGGCGGTCTGGCAACGAGTAGTTTGTGGGGCCAGGGGAAGGAGTGTAGGAGGGGGAGGCTGTGCAAAAGGGGAAAAAGAAACTGCCTGAGTGAATCCGTGGTGTCCTAAAGGCAGGGAAATAAAATGGAATGGCAGACGTCTCCGAGAAGACACAGACTTCTCGATGGGAATTTGGCGGAAACATGGGGAGGGGGGCACAGGAATTTTTGTAACGCTTCAGGGGTGTGGGTCCTCATAGAACTTTCTTCTGGTGGGAACTCGGCCTGGAACAGCTTTGCAAGAAAAAGGGGGGCTCGATCGCTCTATCTGGTAAGAGAACTCTCTTGCCTCAAAGGGGTCTCACCGAGAGGAGGGAGCAAAAGCAGCGTTTCGGAAAAAGGGAAACTTAAAGTTTCCTCAGGGAGGGGCGAGGCCGTTTTAAAGTTTCCTAAAAAAAACTACATGAAAGAGAGGGGAGGCTAAAAAGCTTAGAATGGGAAGGTGGAGACTTCGTGAGGGGCTGGAAAACGAAGGGGCACCAGGTGCGGTAGAAGGTAGATTACTGCCGATTTTGAGACCCTTTTTTTTAGGAAACTGGCGAGGAGGAGAACCTTTCTGAGAGGCAACGAAAAGAAGGGGGGGCTGGTGCGTCTGCAGAAAAAGGGTGTTTGTCACCGGACGCCGATAAAGAGGAACCGGAAAAACAACGAAATATGGAAATGGGGGAGTCGATCGGATGGACAAACAAAGTTTATGCGGCCTTCCTACAATCACAGAATTGAGGGTAATAAAGATCAAGGGGGGCCTGAAGAAGGAACACTTCGCCGACTCACACTCACTGGATGAGTCATGATAGGGAAAGAATGGAAAACAGGGGAAATCAAAGAAGACTTAGGTAGGGATCATTAAATCCAGGGAGATGCTGCTGGAGGGAGAGGGAGCCTCGTGGAGATAAAGAACCGGGCTAAGGAAAAGGCGTCAAAAAGAGTGAGCTTCGGAAACAGGGGGAGGAACGCTGCTTGCGAAGGCAGCGAAGTTGTGAGGACACGCTCGTGGGGAGCGAAAGGTCGAAACGAATAGAGAACGGGGGGGAGGAATGTCGTAGGATCTCTGCCACACCAATTGTTCTTAGAGAAGGGCGAGATACAGGCTAGGGAAGAGGAGAATCTGGGGACGCGCCAAATGAAGAAAAACAGGGTGGAAGTCACGATGAAAAAGAAGCTGGGAGGTGAGAAACAAAAACAACGTCACACAAAAAGGGGAAATTCCTTTCTGGGGAAAGGACTGAGTAGCCGGCCAAGGAACGCATAGAACTCGTGTAAGGAACGTACAGAGCTCACGGGTGAGAAAGGGGGAGTAGGTAACTCGATGTAAGCAAAAATTACAGCGCAAGAACAGCTGGTGTGCTGATAGCATGGGGGAATCGGGAAGAAAAAAAAAGGACCGCGAAACCGGTGCACAAATTATTTAAAGGCTGGTGAAAAACGTTGCAGGAAAGGCAGGGAGGCCAAGTGGGGGGGGGGGGTTGGGTTGGAAGACAGGCTTTCGTGGCGGTTGCCAGAAAAAGAGGAACCAAAACAAGAAGGCCGAAAAAACCGGGGTGGCAAGGTGCCGGAAGCAATAATCGTCGTGGGGGTGGAGAAAGGTGAGGAAGTGAAATTGAGACAGAAGTTCTCAGGAGCCTCCGAGAATCAGGCTCCATGAATTGTTCTAGAAAGTTCGTAAGGCGAGGGAGGGAACGTCCTCGAACGAAGAAGCATATCGCGGAGATCCCTGGAAGTAAATTCAAAAGGGGGGGGGACCAATTGGAAGAGAACTGAGATACTACAAAAGAATGGGCACGAACAAATGGACTCAGTCACCTTGGGGTCTGCATAGAATTTCGGGACTGCACCTTTGAAAAAAAAGCGAAAAGGGATATGAAAAAAAATATCCTCGTAAAACAGCATCAGAGTTAAAAACACACGGAAAAAGAGTAAGGCGCGGCAAGGAAGATACCCAGAAGCATTTGGGGGAGGAGGAAACACCGAATCGGAAAATAAAGGAACGGTGCACGGGCAGGAAAGTGAGGCACGGATGGGGGGGGAAGTGGTGCGGAAAGAGAAAGTCAGAAAGGGGAGGGGCGTTGAAAAGCGGTCACGGGAAAGGGTGGGGCATCGTGGGTAAAAAATGACATCTCTCTAACACCTCGCAAGGAGGTCATAAGGGGAGGGGGGAACCTGAGAAAAAAGAGGGACCTCCCTCGTGAAACAAAAACGCTCATGCTTGGGAAAGACCGCGTGGGAAGAAAACGGGAAAAAAATGCAGGAGTGGGAATTGCCCGGGGAAGACGGACATGGCTTGTCAGGGGGCGCGTCGAGGGAAAGGCTGTGCGGGGGACCATAAAAAACTAGTGAGGAGGATTAGCCTTCACAGTGGAGAAACAGCGTCCCTGGACGGGAACCGCTGCAATGAGGGTGGAAAGTGATCGGAAAAAAAGGGGAGGAGTTGACAGGGATCAGAGGGAAAGCTTTCCAGAAAGAAGACATGTGGTCTTTATAATGGAGATCACGGGCAAGGGAAAAGGTTCAGAGAAAATAGTAGGATGACTGATGAGGGCAAGGAATCAGGCCCTCGATGTAGTGCTTCGGAGGGGGGAGGAAGGGAGCTGGGGATGGAGCGGCGGTAGAAAAAAAGGACCGAGTATATAGGAAGAGCGTACCGGATGGGCACCGGGCACCAGAGAAAAAACGGAGTGGGGGGGCCGGCAAAGTGGGGGGAAAAAAGTTTGGAGTAGGGTGATACGGCGATTGAAAGGGCGGGCGTCGCGTGGAATTGACACAACAAAGAATCAGGAAAGAGATTTGGCATGACGCGGGGGGCCGACGAGGGGGGACACAGAGGGGTTCCTGTTGGAAAAAAAAGTTCGAACTTCTGGGGGTGGCCGGCAACAAAGGAGAAAAAGGGATACATGGACCGAGAAGAAAGATGGGGACGGTAAAGGTTTTGACAGTCGCGGAGTGGGGAGGGGGGACAGCTTCAAAAAAAAAGATTCGGTCGGGGACAGCGCTGAAGACAGAAAAATTTCTGCCGTGGTGGGACCGGAGGATGCGCGGGGGGTTGGGACAAAAGGGAGGGACGGACTAGTGGGTTTTGGTGGTAGAAAGGCCTCAACCAAAAAATGCCTACTTGCTAAAAAGTCAAAAAGGTTTGGGGGGGGCGAAAAGGGGAATGAAAGAGGTTGGGAAAATGGGGGGCCGGATTACTTGCGGGTGGTCTGAGAAGCCCCCGAATGGACACTTAGAAAAAAGAAGGCCAACTACCTGGGGCTGGCACAGAGTGACCATCCATTTGGGGGCTCAAGATCTGGAGCACCGAAGTTCAGTCACAAAAAGGAAAGTCAAGAAAGAGGCAAAGTTGGGGGAAAAAGGGGGGGTTCGAAGCACGGGGAAAACCCGAGCGAAAAGAAGGGTTTCCGTAGGACCCATACGAGGAAGAAGGACAAACTAACATCAACGCAGTATGGAGGTTGATGGTCGGGGTGGAGGGGGTGCGGCGTTGAAAATGGGAAGAAAAATCCGGAAGAAAAAGGGAGTGGTTGGAGGGAGGGTGCGTAACTGGGCAGGAAAACCTGGGGGGGGGGAAAAACCTCCCAGGTCATGAAGGGGTATTTTATTACAAGGAGAAGTGAAAACTGGGGATGCTACAAGAAGAGCTCTCAACAACATACACTGATTATGAGAAAAAAAAAAGGCTTGAGGGGGGGGACAGTTACAAACCTGAATGAGGGGGAGCGCTCATAAAAAGGATAGAATGCTTTTGCGTTGAACGTGGAAATGAAAGTGGCCTGACGGAAAAGGGTAAAGGCGCCTCGCAACGAGGGATTCGGTGGAAGAAGTCCGGGTAGGAATCAAACTCAGTTGGAGACCTTCAACGGGGAAGGACACGTAAGCATAGGCGATGCGATAAAGTAAATAAGAAGAGATTTTTAATTAAATTCGCGCGCGTAAAATAAGGAGGGCGAAAAATTCTCTGAAGAGCTCGCTAGAATGGGAGGTCTCGCGGAAAGCGAAGTTGATCAAGAAATACGAAAAGATTTATCATCAGCGGAGAACCTCTCCTCTAGGTGTATGTGGGAGAAAAAGAATATTGCAACCATATAAATTGACGGGTGTTGAGCCTGGCAAAGAGGCATAATTTAATGCAAAATCCTTTTTAAAGAAAAAGAAATCCGTAAAAAAGGGGGAGGAAGTTAGAGTCCGGGAGGGGTGCTCGTTGAGGAGAAAAGACACGGGGGGACATTGAAATTTTACTGGCGTGTTGGCAAGCATCCAGAAAAAGAGAAACAGTAAGAAAAAGGAACTAATAGGGGGGCAAGAAAGGGAGAAAATCGCACGAGAATTCCCGGATTCCGGCAGGACCACTCGCGATGGGGACAGAAATCTACAACAAGAGAAGTGGAAGGGAAATCGCGGGTGAAGGGCGGAAGAAGTCCTTTCAGCAACAGGAGGATTCAACTCTGGGCAAAAGTGCTTGGTAAAAAAGGGGATTGATGGAAAATTGAGGACGGGGGTCTTGTGGGGCAATCAAAAGGGGGCCGCTACAGGAACTGGAAAGGAATTAAAAGTAATCCAAAGGGTGTTAAGAGTTACACTTTGAATAGAGGGTGATCCAGCCCTCGGATGGTGCAAGGGGTCAGAATGTAAGAGCTTCAGCATCCACTTTGGGGGTGGGGTCTGGGATCCAGATAATCGCAATAAATTAAATCCTCTAGTCCGAAGACCTCTTTCAGGGGGTGGAGAGGAAACTCCTCATCCTGGAGAGGATAGGATTACAAGGGTCTTGGATAAGAGGGGGGGATCGTTCCTCTAACGATACGTACTCTTTTGACGAACGTGGTAAAAAGGCAAAGCCGGGGGACACGATTTTCAGAAGAAGTTTGAAATACTAAACCGCTGGAAACTCGTTTCATTGAAGATAACATGCAGAGAAGAAAAACGGCCGAGAAAAAGTCACAGTAAAAAATGGCAATAGACACCCCCGACAGCGCCCTGACAACGGCGAGGAAACGGGCAAAAATTGAGAAAAGAGGACGACCTCGCCCGTTTGTGGAAGGGAACTCAACTGGAAAGGGGGGCATTGTTACAATGCATCGAGGTAACAGAGGTCTTTAAAGGGGTTGCAGTTGTAGGTGAAAAAGAGACTCACACCGGGAGAATATATAGAAGAAGGGACCTCACTTTCATAAGGGGGGTGTGACTCGGAAAAGAGGAAAAGCGATTAAGGTTATACGGGGGAAGACGTCGTGGGGTTAACAAGCCAAGAACCTGGCCAGGCTGCCGAATTTGGAAGTGATGCAAGTGAAAGCACGGGGAATGTAATATTCCGGGAGCTATGGGTAAGACTTTGGCCGGGAGCTCTTCTGAGATGGGGTCTGAGGGAGAGAGGGCGTGAAGGAAGGGCGGGGGTGTCAAAGGTGTCATTAAAATAGGCAAAAAGGCCCGCGTGGCAAAAATGCCAAAAAAAGAAGTATAAGTCCGGTAGGGAGAAAGGACTATCCCAAAAGACGTTGTTGGAACGAAAAACTGAAGGAAGAGGAGGGCGTGGGGGAGCGACTGTCAGACCTCAAGGGTTAGACGGAAGAGGAAGGCGGTGAACGGAGGCTACGAAGAGCACAGGAAGAGAGGGGAGGAATAAGAGGAAGATCGCGAACCGAGGATTCCCCGCCGAAAGAACACCGCTCGGCAGGAGGGAGGAGGAACAGGGGGGCAACCCCCCCCTGGGGTCCCGCGCCTTAGGGTCTTGTGGGGGGGGGGTCTGGCCGACTTTAAGAGGCTTTGGGGTTGTTTTCTTTTAAAGACAACGAAATCAAGGCCCGGGAAGGCAATAAAGGAGGGTCCGGGGACATAATCATTAAAGTTTTCAAAGAGGGGGGTAAAGGATCGTCTAACGTGCTTGGGACTGTAAAATGAGGGGGAAATAAACGGTATGAAGCCCATGAGTATTGATTGACTTTATCGTGGAGGGAAAAGGAAGTGGGAGCAAAGATGTGGAAGGGGGATCTTACGGGGTTCAGCGGGATGAGGGTGGGTTGTTGCCCTTGAGATTCCTGGCTTTAGGTGGTCACAAGAGGACTGGAGTGGGTTTTGGGGAGGTGTCTCAATGAGAAATCTCCAAAGGTCATTAAGGAAGGAGGGGGACATCATCAAAAATGGTGAGTTATTTGGGCTTTGGGACTTATGATTGTGGGCAGCATAGAAAAAAATATACGCAGGGGATAGAAGACCACGGGAAGGGGGGGGGGAAATTGGTGCCAAGCAACCCACGAAAGGGTTGCGGAGAACGCCGCGATGCGGAAAGTTCATTGGGGAAGCACCGAAATGCTACCGCACGAAGATTCGCCAAGGCGCACCGGGAGGGGGGCGACGGTACCAAGAAAAAAACCATCAGAAAAGAGAAAAGGAAGGCGGCCCCTACCCGTTTTGGGGGAGCGTTTACCCATACGGAAGGCGATGGTTCCTAGAAGAAAGAGTGAATGGATGACGTAGGGAACGGGGGATAGTTTAGAGCCGAAGCACAGCATTACTTGCGTGTGGGGCGAGAGGGAGACTAGGAAAGAAACCGTTCTTTTAGGAAAAGAGACCATAAGGAGGGAAGGTCGAAGGCGGCGTAGGAGCGTGTTTGTCACCAGGGAAGCCGATCGACAGAAAGCGCAAAAAAAGATTAGTAGAAAGCTCGGCGTCGCGAAAGACGGTTAAAAATTCCTTGCGCCGAACCAGTCCACAATTCGAGTTGGACTCGGGGAGGGATTGAAAAGAAGGTCGCCACCAAACACAGTATGATTCTATGAGGGCTTCAGACCAAGTAAAAGCACCCAGGACCAATGAGGTCCAAAAAACTAGTCTCCATCAGAGGAAAGGCCTCGCGATGTCTGAAGTAAACGCATAGAGGGAAACGGGGGGAAGGTGGGGGGGGGGTGGAAAAAAAACTGCGGAAAAACGGCGTAAAATAGGATTCAGGGGAAGGATAGGATGCGCTCGCGAACCCTGCGTAAAGCAGCGGCAGGTGTCCAAACAAGATAGGGGAAAAAGAAGCAAGGGGGGGATGAAACTCAACACGTAGAGATTCGGCCCAAAGGGGGATGGCCCAGACTGGGACGGTGGGAGCACCACCTCCGGTGAACTTTACGGCAAATGCTGGCATAGGGACTGTGAGAACGGAAAAACAGGGATAAATGCATCGGGCGCGTTAAAAAAAATTAACGGACGGGGGGGGGTAAAACATTAATTTATGTGGGGCAAGAGGGAATCTCATCCATAGGAACACAATTCCTAAATTCGTTGAAAAGGGGGAAAAACAAAGAGGGGAAGGGGAGATAAGAATAAAAAATAAGGCACATGAAAAATTCCTTCAGAGTGGAGCGCTAATCTAAAAACGCATCCCACTCAGAAAAGGGGTCATTACATGGCTTAATCGTACAAGGTGTGGGGTAAGAAAGAAGGTTAAGTTCAGCAGAAAAAAAAAACGCCAAAAGAAAGAAAAAACAAAAACCCAAAAAAAAAAAAAAAAAAAAAAAAAACGTCTAGTGTAATCTGGGGGATTTGAGGGTACTGCAGGATTAAATAGGGGTGGCACTTCCTTCAAGGGGGGGGGCTGGTTGGGTCAAAAAGAAAAAAAAAAGCTAATGAGATGCATAAATAGGCGCAAATTTCCAGAGGGGGAGGGGAGGGGACGAGATAGGGGGGTCCCGGGGCCTTTCGAGAACATCTCCAGCTTGCCATTTTCTCGTTAAGAGAGAAGGTGGCCAAAAAGGTGGCTAGGGCAAGAAGAAATCGGAAGTCGTCCGTAAGGAGAAAGCTTAGCGAGGGGATGAAAGAAATGACAGATCTTTTCCAACAGGGAGAGGATAGCCCTAAGAAAAAGGCGGTCACGGGGGCAAATTACAACCTCGGGAGTTACGACTGGGAATCAGGGGGGGTTGGGACAGCAGGGAAGCTATTGCAGTCGCTAGTAAATGAATCTCAGAAGTTCACCGAAGCCGATGTAGCGAGTTCGTAAAATTGAGAGAAGAAGGAAAAGTGGTAAAAGTAAAGCCGACGGATAGATCTGGCCGGGTGGAAATGGGTAAACATGGGAGATGAAGCATTTTGGGGGGGGGGTAAGGGCTGCGTCAAAAGGAAGTACTGTAGGGAAAAAAATATCGGAAGCGGGGAAGATTTAAAAGGAAAGCAATTGGGGTTTCAGTGGGCAAATTA
>Ga0179591_1309551_pt1 | contig 12802 bp, 14 predicted proteins | sample CZOMad2_1_08_16f_FD_182891 | JGI IMG/M metagenome (GOLD analysis project Ga0179591, IMG submission 182891) | Vadose zone soil fungal communities from Angelo Coast Range Reserve, California, USA - CZOMad2_1_08_16fungal (PacBio error correction) | ecosystem: Environmental > Terrestrial > Soil >...
GAGCCGCTCTCGAAATTTATGGCAGGCCGATCGCCAAAATGGCTGTAGACCACCAGCCCAGAAAAGCTCGCGAGCAAGCGAGAGGAGTTCCGAAACTTCACAACCAAAAAAGGAGGGAAAAAGAAGGGAAAATCTGATGCAGTGGCGGAGAGGGGGACTGGTGGGACAGCATTTTGGCGTATCGAAAACAGAAGAAAAAATGGACTCGTCCTTAGCGGCATCTTCTAGTCTGGGTAGCACCACTTAAACCTGGAATGGGCCAGATAGGAGCTCCAGAAGGATCGGAGGGGGGGCAAGGGAAATGGGAGCGAGGCTGCGCAGGGACCAAACGCTCAAATTGTTCCGGGGGGGTGGGGCTACGTGGGAAGTCTCAACCAAGGCGCGCTACATAGAAGGGGGCGGGCTGCGTGGTCAGGTTCATAATCAAAGACCTGAAACAAGGTAAGGGTGAAGGTGGGAGAAGCACACAAACATCAAAATGGGGGTGTGACGAACTCGGTACAAATCTGGAATTAAACAAGGTGGGGGGGGACTCTTCAGGTTTTCACAAAGGAGGAGGGGACCAGGGTATCGACGGTTAGGGGGGCATCAAAGCAACAAACTATGCACCTCGGCGAAGGGGGTGGGCTCACTGCATCGTTCATTTCCTTGAGGGGGTTACACAAAATGACAGGTCAGGGACAAAAGTTCAAACTAGAACGCAAAGTGGCATCCAAACTGAGGGGGACTCAGCGCCGGTAGAAGAAAGCTTCAGAGGGCACCGGCGTCACCAGCAGGGGGCGGAGAGAGACCGAAAACGGTTGGGGGGGTGGGAAAAGGACCAGCGGGGGAGCGAATAACCCGTGGAAAACTATGGGGGGAAAAAACAAGGACCCGACGCCCGGTAAAGCTATCGTTCGTAGCGCCATGAAGCCACCCACAAACCAGCGAAACGACACAAAAAAGACGGGACACAACGGCGAAAAGCGAACATGCGCAAAACGGCACGCTTAAGGGGAGTGGCAAAGGGGGGACCACGTGGAAAAAGACACCAGACCAGACAGGGGGGCAGAGGGGGGGCCATGCAACACCAGGACCCCGGTCGGGAAAAAGAGAAGTAAAAAGGGGGGAGGGGGGTCCTCCTGATTAGGGCCAGAACTCTACCTCTCCTTCTTCAGTGCCCTCTAGGGGGGAAACCCGCGTGACTCACTTTGCGATGCCGGGGAAACTCGTGGTTCTCAAAAGGGGGGGCTCAACTCCAGGCGACAAAAAAAACAAAGCGCAAGAGACTGGAAAAAGGCACGTTGGGAAGTAAATATCGTCCTTGTGCCGCCGCACCTCACAGCCTCAATCCGACTCTCACGGGGTGTCCGGACCGTACGGAGTCGAACCGGGGGGGCTGGGTGGTGTAAGGAATTAACAGCTCAGGGGGCAACACACGACAAGAGTCGCCTTGCCAAAGAAAAAGGGGGGGGAGGAAAAAAAAAGATAACCAAAACGAGGTCGGAACAGGGCAGGAGTGACATAAAGGGGGCTGGGTCTCTAAACCGTGGTCGAGAGTGAAAAGCTCCAGGGGAAGACAAAGGCGGACTCTTGGGGGGAGGGGGGGGGGAAACGCACGGTCGAGCACCTTAGACCCGAGCCCAAAGACTGAAAACGGACCGGGGCGGACACGATCAAAGACGCGGACGGCTATGTTCAAAATCGAGTCTAGCACGGGGGGAGCGACGAAGTGGGGACACAAGCAAAATCAGCACCAAGACTGCGGAAGGTGACCCATATTCCAACAAAAAGTTTTCGGCTACTAACCCCATAGGAAAAACCTGGTGGTCTTTCAAACTTAAACCAAAGATTGGGAGATACCTTAATCGTCGGCGGTGTGTGGGGGGTGACCTTGGGGCTAAGAAGGGGGGGAGGAACTAACGGACGAGGAAAGGTCATGGTAGGGGGGGGGGGGGGGGATCCTGTGGGTGGTTGGGGGCCGGTGCCGTATGTCGGAAGGACAGGGTGCGCCCTGGGACTTGCGGAGAAGGCCAGGATGAGAGTCTGGGGGAATCAAAAGATTAATGCAAGAACGGATCAAAAAAAACAGGACGCTAAAAACAAGAAGACACAACATTACTCAACGTGATTCAAATCAAAAAGCTGAGCCAGAAAAAGGGGGGGACCAGGTTTTGTTTGGGCACGCTCACAACATACAGGGGTCCAGTCTAAGGTCACAAAAAAAGCGTAAACAAACCAACAACAAGCGAGTCCTAACATGGGGCCAGGAGGGCGGGGTCCCGGAGTCAAAAAAGAACGGAGAGAGGCAACACATTATTAGACCGCGAGGGGGGGGGGTCGGGGGGGGGGGGGTCTAAACGTCAATGCAACCGTCGATCTTAAAAATGGGGTCCTGTGAGGAGCACAAAAGGGGTGGTCATCCAAAATAAACTAAAAGTGAGAAGTGTGTTTGAATGATGAGTAACCGGAAGACGGGGCGCCGGGAACCCCGCATCAACAAGTTATACGTCAAATAACAAAAAAGACTCAGGGGGGAAAAAAAGGACAGGACAGAGGGAGTAAAATCTCCTTAGGGAGCACCCCCTTGGGGGGAGGGGGACTGGACGGACGGCAGAATATCTGGCAAAATGTCTCCGGAACAATAAACGAGCCACTCACATACGCAGACATCAAAAAAAAGGAGGAAAGGGTCAATCACTGAAAATTGAGGGAACGTGGGGGGAAGGGTGGGCCGGTAAATGCCCGCACATACAAAATGAGGGCAGAAAGCGCGCAGCGCACGGGGGCTAAAAACCAAGGGGCGCGCAGGCAAGACAGACAGACAAGACTGGGAGAAACCATTATGGGGGGGGAATCGGGTTTGCACCAAGACCTCAAAACCGCTAGGCGAATTGTAGAAAAAGGCAGTGTTGGGCACAAAAAAAAAAAGCCGAAGGGGCCAATTAGATAACGCCAGTCGGAAAGGGAGGGGGAAACCTCCCCATCGGCCTGGGGGGGCACAGAGGGGATGGTCTGACGGACGTAGGAAAGCGGACAAGGGTGCCGCAAAGACAACGAAAATGTAGGCATCAGGTGGGGGGGGTGGCGAGGGTCGAACCAGTCAAAAAAAAAAGCGCCAAAAAAAAGGGAACCATACGTGGGGCTGAGGGAATTAGGCTCCGTGACGTGGGGGGTTGGCAGGGGGGGGGGGACGCTCTGGGAAGTTTAATATCTAGGGCAAATCTTACTAAAAAAACAGAGAGAGCCCCGGCCTGAGCGAAGTTTGACTCCTGAAAAACAGGAATCATCGGGGCAATGTACGGCGTAGGGAGAAAAAATGGCAAAAAACCGGGAAACCATCAACGCAAAAAAAGGTCGGTCAGGGCGGTGGGAGGGGGCAAGACAATCGGGCCAGAAAGGAAGAAGAGGGGACCCGGGGATAGTGTAGGGGGGAGAGTGATCAGGTGAAACGGTCAATCATGAAACTGAGGAGAGTGATATTCCGGGGATTGGAGAAACAATGTTAAAACGTCAAAACGAGTAAATTCAGGAGGGCAGTAGGGGGATAGTAGCCAGGCGGGGAACAATTGCATCGAACCAGGGGGGTTTTTAGCTGAGATCGTCAAAAAAGAAAACTTAAAATAAGGCAGGGTCAAAACTCGGGCAGGGAGAAAGCTGTCGCCGTTTCATAACCGGACTGAAAAGCGAATAGGGAAGCGGTTTGGGGGTCAGCGCGAGGAAGTCGTCTCCACAGCAAATTAGAGAACAAAGTTCTGGAAAGAGCCGGTGCGTGTGGGGAACGCAGGCAGCGGTGACAAAAGGGTCAAAAAACAACAAAAAAAGCGCAAAAAAACATGCGGGGAAGGAGCCAAGGGGGTCGGAGACGTGTCCCGAACCAAACGAAGGGGAGACCAGGAGAGCCGACGGTTAAAGGAGGTCACCGCGCCAGGGCACTTGGCTGGCGGCAAGATCTAGGGGGGGGGGAGAGGCAGCATCGTAAGAGCGGGACATTCAAAAAGAGGGGGAAGTTAATAAAAGAAAGAGATCGTGTCGGGGTAGTCTACAGAAGGAAACCGGGTGCGCGAGTACGAAGGGTTAAAAATGGGAAGGACCTGTTAATCGAGAGGGGGACTGGGTCTAAAAGGAGGAAACTAAAACCGAGAGAGTGCCTGGGGCGTCCTTGGAAAACGCGGGTGGCGACGAGGGAGTCACAGGGGAAAAAAAAAAAGCGGGCCTCAGGGTCAACAAAAAGGTCAGTCCTCGGGGGGAAAGGAGTAGGTCGAGTCGGGGGAAAGATATAAAAGGGGGTAGAAGGGTGCACATGACAGGGGGGGGAAAGGGGCAAGGGGGGCAGCGAAGAAGCATTTGGGACTAAACCGGGAGGGGGTTGGAACTAGATGAAGGATAAAAAAGGACGCCGGGAGTGGTAATAATTCACGGAGGGAGGTTGATGCAAAATGAAACCAATTCGGGAGGACCGCATGGACGGGAACAAAAAAGAAGCGAAAAAACAATGAGAACAGCGGGACAAAAGGGGGGTCCTGCGGACGGAAAACGAGGGGATTTGTTGGATGATCATAAAAAGGGAAATTGTTCGCAGTTGATAGATAAAAACAATCAAGTCAGCAAAGCAGAAGGGAAAAAAAACAAAGCGGGGGGAGTTCAGAAGGCAAGGTTAACCCAGAGAAAAAAAAAAAAAAAAAGCACCTGGGGTGAGGGGGGAACCTTCGCCTGGAAACAGAGGGTAGCCAAAAAACGCGCGCTCGGGGGAGGGGGAGAATACCATCAACATCCTTATTGAAGAAGGAGTTCGCAACAGAATGGGAATAAGTATGCCTCGGAAGGCAGAGGGGGCTAAAAAAAAAAAAAAAAAGAAAAAAAAAAAAAAAAAAAAAAAAAAGGGGAGTTGAAAGCAGCCACGGTCCGCTGAGCATGACTCTCAAGACCCGACAAAACGAACAAAGGGGTCAGGGAAGAGATGATGATGACTGAAGAGGACTGTGAAATGGGGGGGTGCGAAGAGGGGGAATCCCATATGTAAGAGGGACTTGAGGAACTTCCTGCAAAAGCGCACAGACCTTCAAGTTTTGACCGACGAGACGGAGGGGAGGGACCAATCGAATGGGTTACCCGGGGACCTCTTCCGTTGTCTGGGTGTCTAGGGACTACGGGGACCGCGGGCATAGGCGCGGTCTACATCGCCAGGGGTGTAAGCTGACCGGGGGGTAGTAAACAGAACTAGAAACTGACCCGTTAACACTGGGCACGCTTATGAAGCTAACAAGTTACTGGTGGGGGGAAAAACGAGACGGCGGGGCGGTAGAACGCGTGATTCCAAAACTATGGTTCGCCGCCTGGGGGGTCGAAACAGGGGGGGGTGGGAGGGGGAACAGAATGGAGACATAACACCACTGACCGCGAACTCCAATGATGACCTCAAGGGGGAGGAAGGGGGGACTTAAAAAGAGGGAGTCTTTATGTGCACAAAGGAAAGTCTTGATCAAAAGAAGCAGGCGCTCAACGAAGCATCCGCAGTAAGGGGGAAATGCGCAAAGGTAAATGATGCTGGCAGGACCCGACAGCATACGGGAGATTCTATATAAGAACAGGTTTTGAAAAACGAAAAACTGTAGCAAGCAGTAAAAAAAAAGCGCGAAAATCACAAGTTGCAAACATCTAAAACGTAAACTGGGACAGAGGAGGCAAAGGAGTGGCACCGTGGCGTCTTTGTGAAAACCAAATTAATGTCTTGTCCACAGTTTGAAACAGCCAGGGGACGATCACGGAAAGGGGCATCAGACATCGAAAACAAAATTGGAACTGGAAAGGGGGGACTAAAGAGAAAAACTTAGACCGCATAAAAACCGGCCACAAGTGTCGGGTTAAAACACACAGGGGAAACCGTACCCCCGGTTCAGGTTCGGATAGAAAACCATCACTTTCCGTGCGAAGATTGCCGAAGGGGGGGCAAACAGAAAAAGCTACAAACTTATGGCCTTGAAGGTGGTAAAACCTCAAAACCTTTGACGGCGCAGCTAAAGGGTCTGACACAGGGGGAACGGATAAAGTGTAGGTCGAGTCACTGTCTCACGGACATTGGGGCACTGCTCGTACCATATGAAAGGGAAGATCCTTAGAACCGACCAAAGGGAGCAAAGTATTGGGACTCTTCGTTTTTCATCAATTCAGAGGACCAGAGGTCACGACAACGAACCAAAGAAGGGAAGTCCCCTGGGTCTCTTGTGTCAGAAGGGGGGGGAAATTCCAAACCAAGGGGGAAGGTGGGCACTGTTTGGAACGATGGCAGCGACTGGTTTAAAAAAAATCGACCTAAAGATCTGAAAAAAAAACAAACCAGATAGGGGACACTAATTGTGAGACGCGCGCCATACGGCATGTACGCTGGGAGTTGGGGGACAAAGCACAAACATATAGCTGTCATCTGGGTAGGAGAAAAAAAAATTGGGGGGACTCGAATTCTATAGAGGGAGTAAAACCTCGGAAATTGAAGGGGGGTAGCCGGTGCGATGACAACAACGGCAAACGGGGGGGGGACCGGATCTCACGAACCACTTATTGATCTGCGTAAAAGATCCCAAAGTAAATGTCGTGAGGCAGAAAAAAAATGAATGATAAAAATCGAAGGTACAGACTTCGCTGAATCCTCACAACTGATCACGCGAAGAACAACCACGCCCTGACGGCAAAGCAGGTCCCATTCACGTCCCGGAGGCTCACCAGGAATCTTGCACAGCAAAAATGACGCGGAGGAACCGCGGCGCTTAGGGACCTGGAAGGGGGGGGGACGGTGGGGACAAAGAAAGTTGAAGCCTAAGGAGGAATGCCGGGAAAGGCGCAATGGGAAAGGGGGAAAAAGCCCTGGGGGGGGAGTTAAAAGAAGGAAAAGGGAGCGGCAGGGTTGGCTCCTGCGGTCGGAGAGGGACCGGGAAAAGGTGGAAGGTCTTTAAAATCCGGTACACCTATCTCACAAAAGTAGCGGCCCAATGCAACAAACACACGACCACAAGGAAGGGGGGGGACTTGCTATCTGACAAAAGGAATGAAAAACAATTTGGGGGTTTAAAGAATTCATCATAACAAAACTTGGGCCGTGAAATAGAACCAAATCGTAAAACATCTTCAAAGAACATGGGCTAGTATTCCAGTGGAAGGGGGAATTAAAGGACTTCAAAAAGACCAACTTACAAATAGCGATCAGGATATATGAGAAGGTTTGGGGGGGAGGGGGGGGGGGGTTCCTAGACGTGCGAACAGGGCGAATCAACTTTGACATGGGGCGTCAAAAAACCCAAACAAAAAAAGGCAAAAACGTGGGAAAACAAACTTAATTACGGCAGATCGCCATCCCCTATCGGGTGGGTGGAGAGGGGGAAAAAACCGCTCACGAAAAACTACGTCAATCTAGGCGTTCAGGGGAGAAACACTAGGGAGGGGAGGGCGTCTAGGAACAAGAGTCCCTCTGTGGAGGGGACTGACTGGGGGGACTGGGAAAAATACCATGATAAGCGGTTAGAATTTAAAAAAGCACGGCAAAAAAAACAAAAAAAAAAAAGGTTCCTACACCTGTCTATCATTCGCAATCAAAAAAACCAACAAATGTTCGCTGGGGGGAGGAAAACTGAAAGAGAAAGTATGAGGCCTCATTGAGGGGGGGGGGGAATGGCGCAGGAAAAGACATTTATGGCGAAGTGCCAGCGGGGTGGAGTACTGGGAGAACTTAGAAAAAAAGGGGAAGGGACGCAACAAGACATAAGGGGAGGGGGAAAGCAGCTCAAGAAAGGAATTTGGGCCTCGGTTTGCCCTCAAACCGAGAGGAGTCGGAGTAAGAGGGTGGGGGGGAAACGACATGTCCGCAGAAAAAAATCAAGGGAAGGAACTGAAGGGGTCAGTGAACACTTTAAAAAAAAACGACCCCGTCTCAGGTCTATTGGACGGCACACGGAACAGGTCAAAAAACACCAGGGGGGGGGACAGCAATACCGGAACAGGTGAAAGTCTCATGAATGTTGGTCGGTAGAGGGGACGGAGAAAAGCGACACAAAAAATGCAAAGGAGTGTAGAGCGGCAAAGGGGGCACGGACACTTCCGGTGTTTTGTGACAGGTGCCGCACGCACAAAAATGTGGGGAAAAAGGGGGGTCACGAACAAAAATAAAACTCAAGCCTCAAGACAAGAAAGCGCAGAAACACAAAACGGGCCGGCCAGTTGAGTTATACGGACCACGGTCTGGCAGTGACCGGTATTAAGGGGAGAAAAAAAGTCGGTGCCCACCACTCACTAAAAGAAACGGAAAGATCACGGTCAGGTCAGCGTGGGAAAGTGCAAAAATCGTGCAGAAGAGGAAAACGAAAAAAAGGGAAACCGGGCGAGCTGGTCGGGGATTCGTCGAGGGACAAAAACGGTCAGAAACTGCACCGCAGGGAGAGACGAATGTTGAATACAAAAAATACGGAGGGGAGTTTGATGTGGGGAGGCTCAGCACTGCCGGTCGCACGGGGGAGAGAAATTCGGGACCAAATGCGTCCTAACACCATCGTTTGTTGATCTGGAAAGAGAGAGTAGGACCTACGGTCTAAACCTCCGGGGAGGGGAAAAAAAAACAATACGCGTACGGAACGGCGGGCAAAGCGGTGCCGACCCAGGTCAGGGCCTAGAAATCGGAAAATGGTGTGGCCCCAAGGACATATGGAACAAAAAACACCGGAGAGGAAGGGTCGGGACATCTGATGTTCGGTGGTCGTTGAACAACTCGTCGGGAGCGGGGGGGAAAGGTCTTACGAAAATCGGCAGGATACCAAGGGGGGGGGGGGCAGGGCGTCTTGAGCAAATTCGCGGGGGGGGGACGTTTGAAAAATCAACACGAAGAAACAAACAGGAAATCTCAACAGTTTCAGGGGGAAAAAAGCGGGTGCCGCTCTGAAGGACGCGGGCGGGGAACAGGTCAACAGGCCGAGGGGGGAAAAAGAGGGTCCAAGGACTCGAAGCGGGAGGGCAAGGGGAAAAGAAGCAAAGGACGAGGTCAGGTGGCTGTGGGAAAAAATAAGTGTCAAAGCCTAAAAGGGGGCGGGCAGGGAACATGGGAACTACGGAGGTTGGTGACTAAGGGGTCGTAGGGGTGAGGAGTGGGGGGCCGGGGGGGATCAGTCAAAAAGGGAAATCGCTGGAAATGCCACAATGAATGGGGAATCAAGTGAGAAAAAAATGACGAAGGGGCAAACACCTTGGATTACCGAGCACGCTTTCAAAGCGGACTTGCTCTGACTAGGGGAGAATGGGTACATTCATCAGGGATGCTCTGAGAGTGGGAAAAGTGAAAGGACTTGGGGGAGAAAATGGGGGGGGACAAGAAGACCGTCACAAAGGGGGGGCACCGGCACCGAATGTTAATCGAGTGGGAACGGGTCTGAGAGCGACATCTCTCACCCCCATGGGGCGACTAGTGGGACTGAGAAACAAGATGAAGAAAGCTAACCGGGGGCTAGCAGGGAAAAATAAACAACTCTTAAGCAAAAAACTCTAGGGTTGGATGCAAAAAAAAACATAAGTCTGGGGGGAAGTGGGAAAAAGTATCTGACCAGGCAAAATCGGCAAATAGTTGCTGGGGATGAAAAAAATACCAGGGTCAGCGCACTTAAAATAAAAAAAAAAACAAAACTACAATTGTAAGGGGACAGGGGGGGCGCTTCTCACAAAAGATTTGACGAAGGCCTAAAGCAACATATCATATTCACTTACAGTTACCTACTTTGGTAGTACTGGTCAAACAAAAAAAAAAACGGGAAGAAAAGAACAAACAAAAAGACGCAGAAATGTCACGAACCAAAGTCCAATGTAGGGGGGAGAACGATAGCAAATGCTGTATCACCTATCAAAAGACACATAATGTAAGGAGGAAAAACAAACGAAAAATATAGGTATTAGGGAAAAAAAGAGAGAGATGATGAAAATTCAGAAGGCAGGGGCTGAGGGGGGAGGGGGGGGTGGACACAGTTTTTGCGAGGGAAGGAAACTGCCTCAGTGGGCCTCACGGGGAAAACGTTAAGGCCCAAAGCGTGCTACCGAACACCTGGACAATAAATTTGAATGGGAAAGGAGCTCTAAAAAGGTCCAGGCACCGACGTAGGTAACACTTGAAAAAAGATCAAATGTGTGAATTCGTGGTGAGAAGGGGACGACTCCGCCGCGCAAAAAAGGGTCTAACAAAAAACGCCCTTTGGCGCTGTGGGTGTGCGTCAGTAGAAATCACATCACTGGGGGGGGGAAAAAATTTCCCCCAGGGGAAATGATCATCAACAAACTTCAAGGTTGACCGACAGAGTGACGGCCGCAACGCACCACAAACAGTTGTGGCCGCCCGTGAAGGGTTCCAAACAAGTACGGTCAACAGGGGGGGGAATAGAACGGTCGAGAAGACACGCGCCTAGAAACAGACCTGATGGGGGAGAACCCAGTCGGGGACGGCGTGCTCCTCCAGGTGGCTGAAATAGTCGGTGATTGGCAAAAACCAAAAGGGACTGCACAAAAGACTCAAAAATGCAGCTCGCGCAAAGGCCATAGAAAGGGGGACACAGGCCACCCTCAGAAAAGCGGCCGGACAAAAATCAGAGGGACGCCGAAAAGAGGGGGAATAAAGGGTGTGGGGGATTGGGGGTAAGTTTGACCAAAAAAAACACGGGCCGGGGGAAAGCACTACAAAAAAAAAAAAAAACTCGAGGACAAGACACCACACAACGGGTTCCAGGACCCCTCGACAAGAGATGCGGTCGGTGCAAAACACAACAAAACAAGAAAAAGGGGGGATAAAAACGCCCAAGGAAAGATCATATTTCCAAAAATACAAAACTGAGGGAAAAACAGGATCAAAAAAATACGTGAATACACGGGGAAAACAACACCCCGTTCGTTGTGGAAACCCTTAGTTTGTGCAAACACACGATTCATCACACTGCTAAGTGTCCCCATATTTCATGGAACTCTTCCACATAAAAATGTCCTGGTCCTCATGACCATTGAGCTTCAACAGTAAAATGGGGGAAAGAGGGGTTGTAGAGGAGGGGGAGGGGGAGGAAGGAAGGGGAGAAAAAGGAAAGAAAGGAGGAGTAGGAGATAAGAAGAGTGAGAGATGAGTTTTTAACGGGGCCGGCACCAGAAGGCTTATGCTGAAAAACTCCACAGCCGCAATTTTTCAAGGGGAAAAATGCCTCCTCAAGGGGGGACGCCATGGCTGGTCGACAATGAATCCTTGCTGTCCGCGGGGGTGAAAGTAAAAAGGAAAAAAAAGCTACAAAAAAAAAGAAAGGGAAACGGGAAAACGTAACTTTGGAGAGGGTACGTACACTCACGCCGGGTCAACCTTTGTGTCAAAACAACCAAATAACCCCTCGCTCGGTGGGGGGGGGAAGATAAAGGGGCTGCGGCAAGTTCGGGGGAGGGGGGAAAGGATGGGGATTAATTACAAGGGGGGAAAGAACCGCGTGGACCGAGATCTGCAAAGCTAGAAAGGTGTTTGGGGAGAAAAAAAAAAGCGGCGCACCTACATTTAACGACGCGGGCCAGGTGTGCAGATCCACGGATTCTGAAAGATGGGGGGGAAGGAGAATGAGATCTGACGTAAGAAAAAACCAGGAAAGATGAGGGTCACAACTGGTACAAAGCTGGGCCCTGGAAGGAGATGGCCACGAGAAAGACTCACAGATCCCACGAAAAAAACACTTGTTGAATCGCAAAGAAGAAGGGACTTAATGACCCTCACGAAGGAAATAGCTGGAAAACTGTGCTCGAATGGGGGCCAAAACCGAGTCTGTCCCGCTGAAAACAAAAAACAGGCACTTATTCGCGCGGGTTGCACTCAAAATACCTTCAGGGGGGCATGACCGCCGCACCAGATGGGGTTAGTTCGACAAAAGGGGGGCTCTGGCACTGTAGCCTCTCTTAGAAGGGAGCGGCGGCATGTGGGGGGGGGGGGTAAAAAAAATATTTACTGAAGATAATCGGCCATAATAACGCCGGGCGGGGGGATGATCAATTGAAAAATGTGGGGGGGTGGTCGTGGGCAGGGGGAAAAAAAAATTCGGGGACCAGGAAAAGAACATGGGGCGGCACTGGGAAGGTTCCAGGATAGGCTACATAAGATGGGAATTGGAACGTGAAAGAAACACCAACCTCGACGGACGGCAAGTAACGCACGACGCGCCCAAAAAAAAACAAACAAACAGCACGGACTGCCGTCGTTGGGACAGGACACGCACAGAAGGGATCAGATGGGGGCAAAGGGGGGGGGGGTTGGGTTGCTGCGGCATGAAACGAGTCCTGGTGGGGAGTCTGGGGGAGGGGAAAAAGCCGGCTTTCATAACCAAATCAGAGTAAGGCTACCAGTTTCGACTGTTCCTGGGGGTAAGGGCATCTGACGAAACAGCCGAGTAACAAAGAAAAAAAAAAAAACAATCAAATAGCGAACATCGTCTTGGGAAAGGACGATGTGGCGGGGTGTGGGAGTAAAGTCAATCCAGGCGATGCATTAAACGAAAAAACATTGGGCGAAAGAGGGGGCGGGGTTTGAAAAAAAACCCAAGAATGACACGGAGAGAAAACAATGTGCACCCTTTACGGCGGGTCAAAAAAACGAGGCACCAAACAATAAAAAGGGTGTCCCAAAAAAAGAGCGGGACTGGGGGGAGAACGACAGGTGCAGAGGTACGCAAAAAGCCACAGGAAAAAACGGAACCTAAAAAAAGTGGCGATAGGGAGGGGGGCGGTATGAAAGAAACTGATTCTGGCAAGTTGAAAAGAAAGGTCAAAAAAAGGGAGCTCATCGTAAAGG
>Ga0179591_1258448_pt1 | contig 12801 bp, 11 predicted proteins | sample CZOMad2_1_08_16f_FD_182891 | JGI IMG/M metagenome (GOLD analysis project Ga0179591, IMG submission 182891) | Vadose zone soil fungal communities from Angelo Coast Range Reserve, California, USA - CZOMad2_1_08_16fungal (PacBio error correction) | ecosystem: Environmental > Terrestrial > Soil >...
TCTCCACCATTTCCATCCTTTAACTATCTAGGACAGGGGAGGGGGAAAGGGGAGCTAGGAAGAAATCTGATAGCATTTTGAGAGGGAGACTGTTAACTCCATCCCAGGATACTCGGAGTGTAGAAAATGCTGTAAACCAGTACTTAAGGAAAATCCAGTCCTTCGCTCTCTAGAAGAAACTTAAAGCTTTTCCCCACAGTCTTCTTATAGCAAAAGAAAGGGGAAGGGGGACCCTAAACCAACATGGGGTGCCACGCAAAAAGAACACTCCCGCAATACGAGATCATCACGGGCCTCGACAAGAGATAAAACAAAAAGGGAGAGTACCTGACCGCCATCAGGAAAATCCAAATACATGGACTGTAAGAAAAAACCCTAGGCCTCTGATAGAGAGGGGAAGGGGCCGAATCGCAGGCCGGTGGCGTCGACACGGAAAAACATTTGCAAAACAGATCCACGGGCTGCCAGCTCGGCGTCCCTTCAAAAAAAAAATCCCCCACCAAAAGAGGGATTACGGTATCTCTAGTTTCCACTCATCTATGGCCCGAGACTAACTACCGAGAGGGCTTCAGAATGCAACATGGGTCGCTTCCCGTGACTCCAGGATCGCGCGGACAGAAATAGGGATCCTCACAGAAAACGGGCCTTGGTGGAAAGAGGGGACGTCTAGACAACTGCAACCCGTCTTTGGGAGGGGACACATCGGTGGGATGCAAATCAGGACCGACTATGCCGAGTGAAAAAGGTTCGGGCGTTGGCCTCAGTGCGACCACATCCACGGGGGGAGAGGGGTTTCCTTACCGGGACTGGCCGATCAGGTTAAATTCGCATCGATATTCAAAAGGAAAAAAAGGCCTCAAGAAAGCCCAAAAAGGGGGATCCTGTTTCACTTAAGGGAAAAAAGAAACTCGAAAATCGCGCACCCAGGATGAGCGGGAGTATTGGCACTTGAGACCCCTAGCGAGCCTCAATCAATAAGACACCGGGGTCCACATTCGAAGGCATCCGGGAAGTACCTCTTCCCTTCCCAAAAAAGGCCTCGGCTGCCGAAACCCGCCCATCGCTCTAAGGTAGAATACCCGGGTCAGAAAAAGAATTTGAATCCTTTCCACAGGGACTGGACTGGAAGGGGGAAGGTCCATCGGCCCGTTCAGTAGAGTATGGATCTCAGCAGTTAAAGATGAACTTTCGGAAGATATGGACAGTACTCCCGAAAAAACATGGTCGAACCAGCCGGATCCCGAACCTGGAGACTGAAAAAAAACAAGCAAGGGGGGAAATCGTGCTTGTGCGGAAACTACCTACGTGGGGGAAGAGAGTGTTCCGGAGGGAGGGGCTCGTAGGGGAAAGAGACCCCTAGGGTATATGCGGGAGGAACTTGCGAAAGGTAGCGTGTAAAGAACCGGAGGAAATAGCCACCAGGATCCTGTCGAAGGGGAACAACCATGCAAGAGAAGAACAGGTTATCTGGTGTGAATCAGAACCGGAGCATCTGGGGGAGAAAAAATCGGGGCCCGGAAGGCCTACCCTGTGCTTAGGGGGTTGGAGAGGGGGGGGGTAGGAGTGTGGTTAACTTGCTCATGGTCTTTCGGGGGGTCAGTTGGGGGGCAGGGGGAAAGGAAGGGCGGATGGAATTCAGGGGACTCTTCAACTATTCAAAGTAGAAAAAAAAAAGACTACGCGCTCCTTCTAACCCCACTAAAGCGGGTCTAAAAAAATAAAAGGAAAAGGATGCATAACGAGGTGGAGTCGGGGAAAGCGACCATCCTTTAGGGAAGGAGTGTTTAAGGTCAGGGAGAAAAGCCAGAAAGAAGAAACGGGGACGGTCAGATAAATCTCGATCGAAAAGACACCGTTCCTTATATTTGTAAAAGAGTGCAGAGGGTAAATGAGGGGGAACCAAAGAATTCTGAATAAAGAGGGGGCCATGTTTTTTGACCCATAAAAAAATCTCGATTAGCTTTCTAGAAGGCAAGCGAGAGAGGGGGGGGGTACGTTTACTTCAGAGAGTCTGGCAGAGGGGAGAGACCCGCAAAGGAGGAGAGGTCGCGCAGTCCATTGTCCCTCGTGTCCAATCCCCAGAAGCGAAGCCGCCTAGGGAAAAAGACTGAGGGGGGAGCGATACGCACGCGAGATTATTGAAAGAGGGGAAAATCACGAGAAAGTAATAACCAGGCGGCGTTGCCGTCAAAACGGCCAGGGGATACTGGATGGAAGTATTATCTAAACAGACTGAAGGGTACCAGGGCGGCATAAGGGGACGGGGAAAAGACCGCGGGGAATAGGTGATTATATCACTCCTTCCTCGGTAGGGATGTGGGAGGGCTGAATGTAAAGGGTGGACAATACCGAGGGTCAAAGAAAGAAGCCCACAAAAAAAATCGGACCTCTTACGTTCGAAAAAGGGCCCGGAGCAGACCAACGATTCTATGGACCTCACCCCGACGAGATTCAATGAAAAGTGGACGGCTCTCAGATAGAGGGCATTCTACATTGGGACTGTCGAGGAGGGGAAGCGTCAGCGGAGATCGTTTCTCCTGGGGAGACTCCCGAGGAGAGCTTGAGAGCCAAGGGGCTAGGGGGAGAGGATGTCATGCGCCAGGGGGACGAGGGAAGAAGACGAAGGCACAGTCAGGGGCCCCACCGACGCAAACCGGCTCCTGTTCTACTAGGAGGAAAGGCGGCGTGGTCAGGCCCTTGGAGCTGCACGGCGCGACGAAATAGCCCAGGAAACGAATAAAAGGACTAAACCAAAAATGGAAGCATAGAGCCTTCCCTCTCCATTTGCTGCGGGGAGTCATTCGAGCTGCTTCTATCGGGGCCGCCGAAAAACGGGAATGTGGACAGAGGGCCCAGAAAGCGGGGTTACACCATTGATAGAGGGTAGAGGCCTGCCTTTCTATAGAAGTAGAGGAGGGGCTATGTAACCCGACGGTCGGGGGGGAACAGAAGAGCGCGACGGGGTCAGCACAGGACAAAATGGTCGGGCCAAACTTCAGGGGGATAGGTGTCTGTGCATTAATTCAGGAATCAAAACTTGCTAGGGAAATCACATCGCTCTCGGAAAGGAATCAAGGGGAGGGGCGGATTCGTTCACATGCACTCGTGAAAAATTACGTTTCCGCCCGGACCTCGTAGGGGTGAAACGGTTAGGAAAGGCCCTCTGCGGCCAGCATCGGTCGGGGTAGTAGGGGCCGATATGCGGAAAAGAGAAGGCCAGATAAACTTAATCTACCAAAAAAAACCTGGAACGAGAGTGGGATGCCAGAGCCAAGGCCCGCGGGAAATAGGGAAAAAAAAAAAAGTGGACCACACGTACACAAGGCCGACGACCGTATCTTCTTTTGACTTGGATCCAGGGATCGCACCCAGAAAAAACTGGGCCGGGAAGAGGACGGGGAAACGGCCGATGACCGAAATAGGGTTGGCGCTGTATCAGTAGAAAAAACCGAGCGACATATCCAAGATGAAAAAGCCAGGGGAGCTTTTCAGAAAACATGAAAGATCGGGGGGGCAGACCAAAATCGTTCGACGCACCAGACCTGATGTAAAAGGGGCCAACCGCAACCGTATAATCGCCAGCTCCGACAGACTCTAATGCGCAACGCATCGTGAGTTGGGGTCCGCTACAAAAATCTGACGCGGGGGACCGGCGCGAGGGTTGGGAAGGGCGACCGATCCACAGGAAGAGCAGTGCCCGACAGGTTCACGCAAAAGGATTCGCTGAATGTAGAACTTTCTTTTGCTGAACGGGAAACGGCTCCCACGCGGGGAAGGCAGGAGGGGAACAAGGAAGGGGAGGAAGTGACAGCAGAGGAAATCAAAGGAAGAGGAAAAAAAAGAGACATTATTCCAGCCGAGGTCGCCGGAAGCCCGGGAGGAAATACCAATGCGCTCGGGCGACACGTCGTAGGAGAACTTCCTCTCATAAAAGAGAGGAAAGTTATCGATGATCTTCAACGTCGAGTGTCGGGGGGCGAGCGGACGGCGGCGTGACTTGCTAACGCTACAATAGGGGAGGGGCGTAGGATTCAGAATACAGGGTCATACGCACTAGTGCACGGGGATACGAAGGTAAAAGGGGCCTCCAGTCGCGGCACTGAGGGTGGTGGTGGGGGAACAAAGGCGTCGACGTCCGCTTGTTTTAAATGCCGATCGAGACGCCAAACAAAGACTGCACGTCACGAAAGGACGATAAGTAAAGACGCCGAGACACGTCACAAGAGCAGAAACAACGAACCCCAGGGGGAAGGTACCCGCGAACGAAAGGGCAACAACCAGGCAAAGCGCGAAAGGCGTGGCTATGAACCGGGAAGGGGCGTCGCATTTACAGCAGATTGAAAAATATCGATGGCGGGGAACACGCGCCGTCAACGACAGAGAGCGACACTGAGAAATCTCAAAGGGAAGGAGGGCCGTTTGTTCCCTTCCGAGCGGCTGTCCCGTCTCAGGGAAGGCACTTGTTCCGGAGAAGACTTCGAGCAACAAAAGGTGAGAAGTCGAGTAGGAGAAAAAGGGTCCTATGCCGCTCGCCTCTGTGTCCCCCATTCACAAGCGAACAGTCGAGAGGGGACAGCCGAATCCATGCTTTCTCGAGGGTAAAGTACTGAGGGGGGGGGAATACGGATTCCACCGTCTGGCATCCTAAACAATTTAATAAAACTGCCTCCATGGAGAACCTCATGTTCTTCTACTCAAACCCGCCTGTCGGGGCCTATGCCGGTTAGAGATCTGCTCTGGGGGGAAGTGGGCGATACCAGGGGCTCAGAACGTAAGTCTGACAGACTGCATAGAGTCACTGGGGCGAGAGTGATCCAGAACAAATCGTCTCGACGTCGTTCGAGCGAACTCAGGCCTCAGACGTATAACTTTCCTACGTATGCAACCTAGGGGGAAACGAACAAGACCGAAGGGAACTCGACACACTGGACGACTATGTCGCAGCTGACGCCGAAACACAGGCCCCCAAAGCGAGGAAGATCGTATTCCGTGTCTGCAGGGAAGGTCCCTACCTGCTAAGGACAACGATCCCTGGAGATGAGCAAACCAGAGGAGGGGCTTGGCGACCGATTCGGACCAGTGTAGTCCATCTGGTAGAGCCGGGTGCTTTGACGTAGACTCGGGAAAACATGGCCGGGACTATCCCCCGGCAAGCCTGTAAACCAAACGACTTTAAGCGGGAAGATCAAGGAGAACATACAAGGCTAGAAAGTAGAACCTGGCGGCTGCTGCTCGGCGAATCTTATCGTTGGTGGATCCTAAGCTACCGCCAAAAAAAGCCAGAGAGACCTGGCGAAGCTCAGAATGATCGCGTCGGAGATACCCCGAATCCTAGAAAGCTGTCTGCTGGCTACTATCCGACTCCGGGCGACAGGTGGGGGGGAAAGGGGGTACCTCAGGGGCGGTGCACCAGGGATAGGTTCGCGATGAGAGGGCCCTTTCCAGCGAATCGCTCAGTCAAAGTACCCCCTACGGTAGTCGAGTGGGGGATCACCGGAGACGCAAAGGATGAGGTGAGCAAAAAGACTGCCGCGGACTAGGGGTGCGTACGGAGCATCTCTCACGGGGGGTTCCGAAAACTTCCATGACCACAGAAAGAGAAGGGCTTGGCCGGCCGGGGGGTCCGCAAAAGAAAAGAAGAAAACGTTGCCTACTGGGGAGGTTTTGCCTAAGCTGTTCCTGAATGCAGAAAATCGAATTTTAGTGGGCGAGGGAGGCGATGGTCGTACTCTCTGTCCGGCATTTCCAGACTCGGCCACTCAGAAAAACCAGAATAGCTCAGGGAGCTGGGACGACCGAACCGAACAGGTCCCCGGGCAACTATCGATATTCAAAACTGGGAGCAAAAAGACTCCTCCCAAAGACGGGAGCGATACCCGAAGATATGGGCCTGTCGAGAACATCCTTTTCAACATACTTACACTATCGGAGAAGTGAGACATGGGCGCATCCAGGGGGCCCCACGAAGTAAGGATCCAAAAAAATGAGGAAGAAATGGCCGACCAGAATTAGACCCGGACATGTGATCTAGGAGCATGTCCCTGACAAACTCCTCCTTTGGACAGGGCCACAGGAAAAAACAAAAGGCGAACTGGGGGAAGATTAAAAGACGGCGCAACATCTTTCTCGAAAAAGTCGTTCTTGAGCCCAGGGAAAAACATCTCGAAAAGTAACAAAGGGAAAGACCTGGAAGGGACTGAAATACGTCCTCGCGAGGGGGGTCAAAGTCTCATTCCTGGAGCCGTTCCTGTGGCTTCGAAGAAACGGACCGATCACAGGGGCCTCGGAAAAACGCCCCCGCTCTATCTAAATAAGGTCCTCAAGGTCTGGGGCCGGAGTCTCCGTAGGCCGCATCAGGGGGATGGCGTCAGTCGGATGGTTGGCAAGGTCTCATTAATCAAATCTTCCACTATAATTTGGGATATCAATCTAATCCGGGTGGGGGCAGAGACAAAGATATCTGGAAATTCCGCGCGGGGAACTCTCACAGAGACCGTCCTACCCCCTAACAGCAGGTACTTCCGACGGAGGCAGGAAAGGGAAAAAACTGCAAATAAGGGAGGGGTAATGGATCGGAGGTTTACCTTCGAACGAGGACCGGTAAAGGTTCTCTCACCTTCATTCGGAATATCGGGTGCAGAACGGTTGCCTGTGGGACGAGGGAAGAACACAGGAGAGAGTCGAAATGAAAATTACACGGAAATCCCTAATCGCCATCTTCAGGTGACCTACTTAACTGGATGAGGCACTACCCTTCCGCGACCAAGACTACCCTCGGGTCCCGGATTCCCGAAAAGGCAAAAGGGCGGGACACAGAAAATAGGATGGGGGGCCCTAGGAGAGTGCTAGGCACGTCTATACTGTCAAGCGTCTACACAACGGCACTCTTCTCGGGCGAAGTAGGGGAACAGTGCCGTCGGAAAGTGACAAGCGAAAAAGGGGAAAAAAAGGCGATAACTCTATCTGTTGGATTCTGAATCTACCCTTTCATAAACTTCTAAACGTAATCACTTCTCTGGTCTTGAGAGAGGAACCAATAGTTGGCACAAAGATACGTTTGGCAAAGGGAACCAAACAAAAAGCGGAGGGATGGATCTTTTGGAGCCGTCCTAGAAACCTCTTCAGAAAAGCAGGAACAAGGGGGGAGGACTAGGGTCGAACCTCCGGCCTCTGGTACCTCGCCCTCAAACCTTACTTCGTCCTCGCACCGGCCGAGGAAACAACGACACAAAAGGGCGAGGGAGAAAGGAAGGAGGGAACGCGGGAACGAAACACCAACAGAAAAAATAGAACGCACCACAAAACCTTTCCACAAAAAAAAAAACCATCTTCTCAATAACACAGACAAATACACAAAAAAAAAAAAAAAAAAAAAAAAAAAAAAAAAAACAAAGCGAATCTGGGAGCGAAGGGGGGTGGGGGAACAGAGGTACGCCTACTCTAAGCTCTTCCTCGCCAACACCCCTCTCCAGGCAGACAACTACGAATAAAGTAATTAGACCGAGAAAAACAACTCAAAGACGAAAAGTATGCCACATTTCCTTCCTCAACATTCCTATCTTTGAAGCTATCGGAGGCGTGCTTGAAGGAAGGGATACGGAATAGAAGGTCCAACTGGTTCCACCTCTCTCTCACTGTCGGCCAAAGGTAAGAAAGGAAAAACCCAAAAATCGACTCAAAAATGGGCAAGAGGCAAAAAAGTGCAATCACACTTGTCTCTATGGACTATCTACCCTAGGCCTTCCAAGGAACAAACAGTAGGACAGAACCGCATTGTAGGGCCTCATAGATTTGTTTTTCGTTCTTCCGCAAAAACTCCAACAAAATATCATAAAAGAAAGATCCTGTTGGTAGAAAGCCTGGGAAAAAGGGTCAGGGGTCGGAGAGGAGGTGTTGAAGGGCGGCAGACAGGTCAATCTCTTCATCATCGACAACGGACCGTAGTCATACAAACCGGGGGAAAGGGAAAAGTTCATCGCAAAAGAAAAGACAGAGGGTCGGCCCTCTAAGGAAAATATGAAAAGCCTTCTTCTACTTCTCTCCCCTCTAACCTTTCTATCTCGGGGCTCGCGTCCTCTAGAGACGCAGAGGCAAAAGTCGAAAAGGGAAAAAAAGGATGAGGGAACCTATCCGGAAAAGCAGGGACGTGGAAAAAGTGAAGTAGGCGAAGATCCTCGCACGCCATCCCGAAAAGCGCTCATCTCTTTTAATCTTTCACGTCTGCAGAAAAAGAGAGCCAGGGGCCAGGCGGAGAGGGCTGGGGTGAAGAGAAGGTACCAGCGGGCGCATACAAAATGGAGATGAGAACTTCTCGATCTGGAAAAGGATACCAGTCGGCACGGGGTTGGGCAAAAAAAGACAGCTGCCCTCAGACTGGTCAGACTGCCTCTACCGGGCGGAAGAAAAAAGGGAAAGGTCTTGAGAAACGCCAGACAGGGGAAAGTCAACATCAGGTAAAGGGACATACCCCAAAACCCGGAAAAAAAACGTGAAGCGCGCTTGTCCCCGTCCGGGGCGTCGTCCAGTAAGGGGGCCTTATTCCTACATCTCCCCTTCCAGCTCCCTCTTCTAGGAAAAAATGGGGTTGTGGCTCCAAAAAAAAAGGGAATAGGAAGGAAAACCAGGGATCGACGGCGGAAGGAAAGGAAGAAAAACGGGGAAGGAGGAAGAATGCAACCAGGGAATTAAGTGGAAGAAGCCAAACAGCCGGTGCCCGCTGGGACAGAGCCGCGATACTACTAGACCATCACGCAGAAGGGGTGGGAGGTGCCAAAAGGAAAAACGTGGAAAAAAAGGGCGGGGGGTAATCACGACTTCTTTTGTTCTCCGCTTTCGAGGCCATACATTCTTCGGGCCTGGTCCTCGGGGAGGGGGAAAAACACCAAAGCTGGGAGAAGGGGAATGGCAAGAGGGATTAGAGAGATCCCTGCGTGGAGGCTCCCAGGAAAAATAGAGGTCGCGGGGAGCGCTCCTTAAGGCGGCGATCCTCGTCGTTCAAACGACTTCTAAAAATAAGCCGAGGAGAGGGGGCGTGAAAAGGGTGCAAAGAACCGGCGATCTAAAAAATCCCCCTTACTTCTCCTTCCCTGATTTCCGACCGGTGTGAAAGTAAAGGGCCCGAGAGGGCGCCGGAGGGAAAAGAGGACAAGGCTCGAACGTTTTAGCGGTAGTCCGAATCAGGGGGACACGCAATGAGGTGACTGACCTAACAGGGAGTAGGGAGGGACGATACAGAGACGGTAGGAGGCTGATGGCATCGCTCATCCAATACTACTTGGGAATTCTGGTCCTAAGAATCTAGTTAAAGACGTCAAGAACCGTGACCAACAGTGAGTCAGAAACGGGGAACAGACGGACACAGTCTCCTGTCCTCTTGCTTGCTGATATGCGTTTTTTGTATTGAGAAGAGACCCGAAGTCAACAGGTTGGGGAAATGAAGGCAGAGACCGTTCTCTGTCTTATTAGGGTTCGTCCCTGTCCCCTCTTTATAGAGAGGATTATATGGAGCCTAACTTGGAGTTGAACAGCGGGAAAAAAAGAGGACAAAGGGAGAAGGATACTGGTCGTAGCTTTGACAGCAATTGGCCTATCGAGAGAGACCATTTGAACGTGCGGCGGGGGGGGGAAAGAGAAAACGGGAAAAAAAAAACGGGAAAGAGTCGGTCGAAAAATCGCCCCGGGGTAGCAAGGGGCGTGGTTTCTTTTTTCGTGTTCAGGGGGGCGTCGGTGGGAGATAGGGGTGGCGTGCAGGGGGGGGGGCCTGATGGTTAGGCAGGGAGGAGTCGCTCGATCTCTTACAGTCCAGACTGGACGGAATAAAGAGCTCGAAAGGCAGAAAAAGCCAACGAAAGGAAGGAAAAATGTCTCCTAATGCCGGTGTTCTTTTCGCCTAGAAAACAGGAAGGTTCAAAAATCCAGAACGGGGTTAAGGAGGCCTTGGAAAAAAAGCAGCTAACTAGGGCCGCTTTATAGAAGAGTGATTCTCGAACCAAATATGCGCAACGAAGTTTTATACGTGCAGGGAAACTCCTTGCTTGACGTTCCGATTCTCATCCGAATCGAAGACGGGGTTTGCCCATGCGATTCGAAAAAGGGAATCTTGGGCCCGAGGGATAGAGCGAAAAAGAAAAGATATCGGTGCATTGGGGCGCCGGTTTCAGAATTTTCGGGAACCCTCATCCGATAGAGGGACGAGCTGGAAACCTCCGCTCTTTAAAAGAGAAGGGAATAGCCCCTAAGATAATCGCTAGTGAACTTGCTTTTCTAATCCACCCGCTCGAGGGATTGAAGGGAAATCGGGGGTGGGGGACTAGAGAAAGGGGAGAAATAAAGAGCTTTGTGGGTCTCCAAAAAAGTCCCTGTCCTTTTTCTTGGGGTAGGGAAAGAGAAAATGGGAAGGGGAACAGTCGTCCGAAAAGGGACGGGGGGAAAGAAGGAATCCGGGCGTGTATGAAAAATACCTTCTCGCGAGTGATGGTTTCCGGTAGTGTAAAGGGGGGGACGATCACGCAAAGAGTGGGAGAAAGCACACTCATCCTCCCTTCTATCCCTAGGAGCGAAACCCAGGAGGGTGCTGCAAGAAACAATAGAAAAGCAAGCTATGGTCCTCCCCCTACATCTATGACCAACGCTGTCGCTGAGTTCCTGCCGATGCAGGACGAATGGCGGGTGGATCGGAAACGAGAGAAGGAATAGGGAGACCGAAAGAACGAAAATAGAGGTTAGAAGGGAGAAAATAAATAAAGAGCTGAGAGCCTCTGGAGCTTGGATTTCCTAAAAACCTTTTACTATTTCCAGCCCGCTCTCCCATAACTTCGAGGATATAGCCCGAATACAAAGAGGCAAGAACTGGAGACCGGTTTGAAGGTCCAGCGAAAGGGGGGAGGGAGGGGGTGCGAATGACTCTCAGGAGAGAACGAACCCCATAAGAGAATATCACGTCGCAGGGTCGCTAAAACCGCGGAGACTAGAAGCAAAAAAAGAATGGTATAGAAAAAAAGGGGGACTTCCTTCGAAATTCGGAGAGACGGGGAAACGGGCCTGGGAGCTCTCCAATATTTAAGACTTCGACAGTTCGAGCGTGTGTCGAAACGGGGGGACTAAGGAATGGAATCTTGAGATCAGGAACAAGGGGGAAGACTCGAAAGGGTGAAGATTGATGGTAGCAACCACTGTCGGTGCGGCCAGAGAGCGATCAGGGTGAAAACGAAGGGACAGGAGAGAGGGAACAGGTAAGGGCTATCAGGATTCGGGCAAGAAGCGTCAAAATTCTATTCTCATTCCCATCCTATCGTCCTCTTTAAGAGGGCCAGGTTCGGGGAGAGGAGGCGGAAGGGCGACCAAAAATATCGGGGTGAGGGGGGAAGGAAAAAAGCAGGACTTGGTGTTTGTTCTGGGGTTTCAGTCAAAGGGGCAGCGAGTCGTGGAGAGGGGAAAGAGGCTGCGGGGAAAATAGGGCCAGGGGGAAGGAAGGAAAACAAGATCAATATCCACCTACAAAATTTTGATAAAGGACCACCGCGGTTAAATCTTAACAGTTGATGAAAGGGAGGCACGAGTACTAACCTTGGAAGAACGCAAGGAAACAGAAAAGGTCTCGATGTGGGGGAAGATGGAGTCGCACAAAGGGTAGGATGGGAAGGAAGAGTCGGTAGTCACCGGGGGATTTTCCTGAGGTTTCCCCCTGGAAAAACCTTCCTCTTGTCGCGCAGGGAGCAGGAAAAACAAATATCTGCCAGATCCGATGGAAAGTGGGGGGAAAATCGAGAGGTTGGAGTGAGCTCAGAGGAAAACCCGCGGGTTCTCACTCCCATTTACACGCTTGGGCAAAGCCGGGCCGACCGTCTTCAATGATCTTAGAAGACAAAGCAATCGCAGAGGAGAGGAAGAGAGGAAACATCGTTGCCAGCTACTATCTTAAGAGGGAGCTGCCGTCTATGATTGTGGCCGGTTCGCCGTTCTCAAAAGGAGGGCAATTAAAAAAGAGCATCAAAGGAAGGGAAGGGAGAGGCTGGGACGGGAGCTTTTGAAGTGAAAGCTATCTCCCCGCCTTTACACTTTCGCGTGGGAATTGACATCAGCATGAAAGAGCGCTAAAAGAGAGAAGGAAAAGACGCAGACATCTGTAGGGGGGCCAAGAAGCCCGAGTTCTCCACGACCTGTCGTCTCCCGGACTCGGCGACATATCAGGGGAGGGGGAAGTTCAGAACGAAGGAAAAAAAAAAGAACAAGGACAGATCGAGGGATCCAGCGCTTTGAAATCTTGCTTAGCGGCTCTTCGGTGGTCGGAAAAGGGGAGGGGGGGGGAGTCCCTGAACGGGAGTCCGGCTCGGGGTCGTACAAGCCCCATAGGCTTTCATATAATCCGGACCGGACCACCCACCCGGTCTGAGGGGGGAAAAAGGGCTGAGAAAACCTTGGCGGAGAGGAGGGGAAAGAGGAAGGCTGGTTAGTGCCTATCTAATTCAGCCGTCCCATGAAAAAGTGCCCCATGACTGAAAGGACTTCACCGAAAGTTACTAGAAAGGGCCAAGGTCTCATATACAGAAGACGCCGCGGTCGAAACACCTTCACTCTTCCAAGACGCTCCATGCAAGGGGAGGGTGCTAAACGGCCAAAAAGGGGATGCCATGGGAGAGAAAAGAGTGGAAAAAGGCAGCCGACGGTTGGAACCTTAGGGGGCACCCTTTTCGAGATCTCTACCTCCTTGGACAGCTGCTCCAGGGGGAAGCAGGGGAAAGAGGGGGGAGAAGGCGCGAGCGGAGGGGGCCCGTCCCGCTCTGGAGTCCCTTTCTTCCTATA
>Ga0179591_1397731_pt1 | contig 12801 bp, 17 predicted proteins | sample CZOMad2_1_08_16f_FD_182891 | JGI IMG/M metagenome (GOLD analysis project Ga0179591, IMG submission 182891) | Vadose zone soil fungal communities from Angelo Coast Range Reserve, California, USA - CZOMad2_1_08_16fungal (PacBio error correction) | ecosystem: Environmental > Terrestrial > Soil >...
CCTTATCCCACTATTCCATCTTTCGACCTGCTCACTCGTGCCTGAACGGAAGCGGAATTGTAAAGGGGAAAGAAGGGGGGAGGAGGGGAGGAACATTTGCTGGAAAGGAAAAGAAGAGAAAAAAGGAGCAGTGCGGGGTTTGGAAAAGGCGCTTTTTAACACCTCTTACTCTCCTCGACGTCTCGCTTCTTGCAACTTCCGTACCTGGTTGAAGAAGGGAGAAGGGAAAAGGGAGGGGAAGGGTTCCAGGAAAAGAAAGGAGGGGGAAAAAGGAAAAGGAGGAAGAAGCAGTTCACTGCCTTCTATTTCCTCTATTATCTCGTCTCGCCCAATGCGAGGGCTAGAGGAGAAAGAGGGGGAAAAGAAAGGGATCTTCTGGGGGGGGGGAGAAGAAGTGGAAGATAGTAGGTCACAGAGTTCGCACCTTTTCTAACTACTTTCCCCTGTCCCTCAGTCGTACGTCTCATCCCCGTAACCCTTTATACACTAAAGGGAAGGAAGTGGGGGAGGAAGTCCCAGGGAAAGAAAAGGGAAGGGGCCATCGGGAAGGAAAAGGGAAAAAAGGGGAGGGGAGAGGGAAGACAGGCCGTCCGGGCGGTCTCCCTTTCACCCTCTCCATCATTTCTTTCTCCTATCCCTTCCCAACGGTTCAAATGAAAGAAAGGGAAAAAAAGAGATCTATTTCCGGGGGGGGGGGGAGGAGAAAGGGGAAGGGGGGGAGGTACCCAAAGGTGCATGTAAACGTAGCTAATTCTTTCCATTTTTCCTCTTTTCCTCCGCAGGGGCAAGGAGGGGGGGGAAAAGGGGGGGGAAAAAAAGAAAGAAGGGAAATGGCCCAGGTGGCTTACGCCATCCTACCCGCTTTCTCTTCCATTGTGTTTGAAGGGTCAAAAAGGAAAAGAAGGAACATCTGAAGAAAGAGGGGGAATCCATCTCCCTCTTTGTAAGCCCAAAGGGGGGGGAAAGTCCCGCAGAAAGGGGAAGGGAAAAGGAACAACCGGCCTCGTTGGCCGGTCGCCTACTCACGCACTCATCTATCTCCCTCCTTAATTTCTTTTCATCCGCCGCGTATGCAGCCGGAGGGAGGGGGAAGGGGAGGGAAGTGGTCCGAGGGGGGGGGGGGAAAAGAAGGGGGGGAAAAGGGGCCAAAGCCGTCCGCTGGTGTCTCTATGTCTTCCTTCCACCGTGGCCTCGCCTTTTAAGAACGGGCCGGAGGGAAAGGGGAGAAGGAGAGTTCGAAGGGAAAAAAAGAAAAAAAGGGGGGGAAGCGAGTCCCGAAACCAGTCCATCTCCTTTTCCTTTTCCTTCACTTCGGCGGGCAGCAACCCAGGCTGCAGGAAAGAAAAAGGAGGGGGAAGTTTTGGAGGAAAAAAAAGGGGGAAAAAAGAGGGGGGGAAAGAAAAAAGGTTGCGCGCTCTTCCCTTCCTCTTGCTCCTTGTCGTGTAGGTCGGTAAGGGGGGAAGGGGGAGGAAAAAGAGAGGGGGAAAGGAAGAAGGGCAGGAAGGTACTCTTCCACCATTTTTTTCCCTTACGCACTCGTCCTGCAGCGGCGGAGACCAATAGGGGAGGGAAAAGAGGGGAAAAAAGTCCAGGCAGGAGAAGAATGGGAAAGAGGGGGAAGATTCCATCTCTCTCAACACAACAACTTATTCGTATTAAATATATATATTTACCATCTCTCTGTCGGCGGAGGAAAGAAAGGAGGGGCCGCGAGGGGAAAAAAAAAGAGGAAAGAAAACTGTTGGCCGAGTACCTTCCTTCCCGTTTCACGTTCACTACCTGCTCCGGCAGTAAGGACGAAAGGAAGGAAGGGGGGAGGAAAAGGAAAAGCTTCTCAAAGGGGGGGGAGGAGGAGGAAAGGGAGGAGCCTCCACCGGTTCAGCCGTTCCTTTCCTCCACTTCATCTTTCCTGTCCGCAGCCCGGGCGTGATGCCCAGAAGGGAGGGGAAAGAAGGGAAGGAACGATGTCAAGGGGGGGGGGGAAGGAAGGGAAGGAGGGAAGGAAGCCATCGACTTCAGACATCCACTCCTTTCATATCCCTTTCCTCTCTGCCCTTTCTTCAAACCGCGCGGCGGTGCAGGAAAAAGAGGAAGGGGAAAAGAACGTCCTGGGGGAGAAAAAGAAAGAAAAAAAAGAGACAAACCACACTGCTGTCCACTTCCATTCTCATACCTTCTCCTACTATGCGCTGACCCGAACTTAAGGCCGGAGAGAGGGGGGGGGAAAAAGGCCCTTGGTGATAAAAAAAGGGAGAAGGAAGGAAAGCTACACGATGCGCTTTCCTTCTCTCTTTACTTTCTCTGGATGCTCAAGGAAGTAGGGAAGGGGGGGAAAGGGGAAGTTCTGGAGGGGGAGGGGAAAAAAAAGGGGGAAAGTACGACCTTTCTCTACCCACTTCCATCTTTCTCTTAGCCTGCACCGCGACCACAAGGAAAAAGTCCGAATAAAGGGGGAAGAGAAGGAAGAAAAGGAATGGGTGACTCACCCAGGCCAAGTCTCCTACCCAATTCATCTATTCTACCTCTATATCGGTGACGACGTTCCAGGGAGAAGAAAGAGAGGGTCTGGGGGGGGAAAGGGGGAAGGGGGGGAAGACCCGGACCGGCCTGGCTTTACTCCGATCTTCATACTTTACCTGTCTCCCGCATCCTCTGCAGACTATTGGGAAAAGAAAAACTTTGAGAAAAAAGGAAAGAGGGGAAAAAAAAGGAGAAAAGAAAGGGAAAGGTAGCTGGGTATTATCCCTTTCCTCCTTCTTACCTTTGCAAGTAGTTCAAAGGTGCGAACTCATGGGACGAAGAGGAAGGAAGGGGGGAGGGAGAAGGAAAGAAAGTTATTCTAAAGAGAGAAAAAAAGAAAAAAAAGGGGGGGGGGGGGGAGAAGGAGAGAATCGCGCCATCTACTTCTTTACCTTCTCTTCATCATTCTTTTACCCACTATCACCTCTCCGCGTCCCTGGAATCGGAAAAGGGGGGGGAAAATGGTTTCTCGGCAGGGAAAAAGGGAAAGGGGGTAAAAAAAGGGAGGGAGGCCGCCGCGAGCCGTCTCGTGTCTTCTCGTTTTTCACTCTCCTTCTCCACCCCTCCGCTTGGTCGAGCTCGAGCTGCAGAGATCAAAGACGCAAAAGGGGAAAGAAAAGGGGGGAGAAGGGGTAACAGTAAGAAAAAAAGGGAAGGGGAAAGGGGGAGAAGTGGCTACGGATCTCTCTCAACACACACCGTCGTATTATGAAATAATATATCCTTATATCCCACTATCCTATCTTTCTAACCGCGAACCGCGTGGATGCCGGAAGGGGGGAGGGGGAAAAAGAGACTGCAGAAAAAAAGGGGGATAGAGGGGAAGGAGAGGGAGGAGACGCCACGGCTGCTTTTTTTTTTATACCTCTCTTTTAACACCTCTACTCCGCGACTGCTACGCGGCGCAACGAGGGAAAAGGGGGAAAGGGAAATCTCCGGTGAAAAAGGAAAAAAGGGAAGGGGTCCCCTCCTGTGCCGAGCATTTTCCCTCCTTCTATTGCCCTCGTATTAGCTCGTCTCGAACAATGCCGGCGGGGAGAAGGGGAGGGGGGGGAAAAGAAGTCTTTGTGGAGGGGAAAAGAAGAAAGAGGGGGAAAAAGGGGACGAACCTTTCGAACGACTTGCCCCGTTCCTCTCATGCGTACATTCTCATCCCTTAACCCTTTATAGACCTAACGAAAAGGGAGGGGGTGAAAGGAAAAAAAAAAGGAGAAGCTGAGCTTGGCCCGGCCTCTTTCTTCCCTCTTATGCGGTGAGCCGGTCCAGTAGGGGAAGGAGGGGAAAAGAAAAGACGGAAAGGGGAAAAGATCGGCATCATTTTCTTTCTCCTATCCCTTCCATCTAGTTCCCCGAGACAGAAACGGCGAAAAGGGGGGGGGGGGAGAAGGGGGGGTTTGGAAAAAGGGGGGGGAAAGGGGGGAGGGGAAAACAGGTGCATGTAGACGTATCCTATTCTTTCCATTTTTTCTTCTTTGCCGCAGAGGGGAAAGGGAAGGGAGGAGACTGGGAAGGGGAAAAAAAAAAGAGGGGAATGCCCAAGGTGGGCGTACATCCATCCTACTCCCCTTTCTCATTTTGGCCTGGGTCACCAGGAAAGAGAAGGGGGGAAGATCTACGGAGAAAAAGAAGGGGGGGGGGGGAGGGGAAAGTTTCCTCCATCATGACCGGCCAGGCCTTTTATGCACCACTTCCTCTTTGTCCCTTTCTCCTGAGCTCACGGAACTCATCGAGAGGAAAAAAAGGAAAAATCTTATGCGAAGAAGAAGAAAGGGACGTGGCTCCGAGCATTTTTTTCTCTTTTTCGATTGTCTCTCGTGTCGTCAAGCAGGGGGGGAAGGAGGAAAGGAGGTCGAGGAGGGAAAAAAAAAAAAGGGAAGCGCCGGTTGAGAACTTTCCTATCTTCCATTTTATCTTTTCCCTTCCTTGGATGTCGAAGGAGAGGGAGGAAAGGAGAAGGGAGCAGGGGAGGGGGAAAGAGGAGTCGAAAACAGGCCATCTCCTTTTCCTTTTCCTTCACGTTCCGGCGGGGCAGAAAAAGAGGGGAGGGAAAGGAAGTCTTACCCGTTGGGAAGAAAAAAAAGAGAGGGGAGAGGGGTCCAGCACCCGGTGCGCCGCTTCCCTTCTCTCGTGCTCCTGTCGAGTCTTTCGCCTTGTCGGCTCGTACCGGAGGGGAAAGGGTTCAAAGGGAAGGGGAAAAAAAAAAAAAAAGCAGTACTCGGCCACCATTGGGTCCTTACCATCTCGCGCAGCGAGGCGACAAGAGAGGGAAACTTCAAAAGGGAAAGGGGGGGGGAAGGGGGGGGGAAGCGGTGTCCATCTCTCTCAACACACAACACCGATTAAGTATTAACATAATATATATGGACATCTCGAGGGAGGGAGGAAAAAAGTTATGAAGGGAAAAAGAGGAAAAAAAAGAGCGCCGCCGAGCTGGTCCTTACCCACCTTTTTCCTATTACCTTCCTTCCCCCGGTTCATGGTTTTGGGGGGGGGGGAAAAAAGGGCCTGCACAGAAGAAAAAAAAAAAGAAAAAGAAGGGGGGGGGGGGGGGGGGGGGGGTTTGCGTCTCCCGAGCTCCTTGCCTCTCTCACCTGTTGCGGGAAAGAAGTCTTCCTCAAAGGGGAAGGGAAAGGGAAGAAAAATGCATCTTTTCCTTTCCTCTCCTTTCTTTCTTCCCTCCACTTTACGGACAAGGACGAAGCTATGGAAGGGGGGGGGAAAAAAGGGGGGAAAAAGCTTAGAAAAGGGAAGGAAAAAAGGGAAAAAGGAGAAAGAGGGCAGATAAACATGGACGCTAGCCCTTTCTCAACCCTTCTCTTCCTTTTTTCATTACTCCATCTTCTACCCATCGTATCGGCTTTCCTCGGAAACACGGACGGGAAAAAAGGAAATCACCAATAAAGGGGAAAGTAAAGGCGCAGACCCGGCGCCTACTAGTCTTCTGACCCTAACTTCCCCGGCGGGCGCCTCTCTATTAAGGGAGCTCGGAAAGGGAAAAAAAGGAAGGGGGCATTCTGGAGAAAAGAAAAAAGGGAAAGGAGGAAGGAAGGGATCGGATGCTCAAGTCCGTCTGTCACTTTTTTACCCCAGGCCACCCTTTAGAATCTTGGTCGGGTGGCTTTAAGCCAAAGGGGGAAGGGAGGGAAGAAAAAAATCCTCACAGGAAGAAAAAAAAGGGGGGGAGGGGGAGGAAACCCGCCTCCACCCTGTAACAGCCTCTCTACTCTACCTGAAAATGGGGGACAATCAAAAAAGAAGGGAAAAAAAGACGGAAAAAGGGGGGGAGAAGGGAGAGAAGGGGAACCGCCTGTCCTTTCTCTTCCTACTCCCTGTCTTTCTCTAGTTTTACAGGGAGAAACCCGCAAGGAGGGGAGGGAGGGGAAGAGAGGGAAAGGCATACCGAGGGAAGAAAAAAAGGAAAAGGGGGGAAAGGAAAGGAGCTGAACCGGGCAGCCCCGCGGCCCTTTATTTATAAATTTTTACTTTTATTAGCCTTTCCGCCTGCTTTACCTTTTCAAAGTAGTTCGAAGTTCGAACTCCTGGACGAAAAGAAGAAGGGGGGAGAAGAAAAAAAGGGGAGTGCCTAAAGAAAAAAGAAAGAAGGGGGGGAGGAGAGCTCATGCGGCCATCTACTTCTTCCCCTTCTCTTCATCAGTTCTTTTACCCATATCCCCTAGCGCGTCCTGGAACGCGGCCCACGGATAGGGGGGGAGGGAAAGAGGGGGGAGAAGAAGAGGGGAGAGGGAAAGAGGCGCGGCGTCGCGGTGTTCCAAACGCTCCTTTCTCCACACCCTCTATCTTGTCGATCTCGCTCTTTTCCTCTATCATCGCCATGGGCCCCGGCGGAGGCCTGGAGTAAGAAAATGAAAAAAGGGGGAGGGTCCACGATGGGGAAGAAGGGGGGGGGAAAAGAAGGTGGAGAAGAAGAGATCACACAACAAAACGGAGGTAGATAAAATATCTATATCCTTATCCCCTAATTCCCTATCTTCTCCCGCGCACCTCGTGGCACTGCAGGAAGGGGGGAGAGGGAAAAAGAAAAAAAAAGGGGCCTCCCTGGCAAGGGGAGAAGGGAAAAAAGGGAAGGGAAAAAAAAGGAGGGTGGGAACGGCGCGTTTAACACTCTACTAGAGCGAAGGGGGGAGAGAGGGAGACTTCCCGACCGGGGGAAAAGGGGAGAGAAAAGAGGGAAAAAGATCAGGGGACGCTTCCAGTACGCGTAGGTTATTCTGTTTCCCCAACTGATGCCCGAAGGTTACGAAGGAAGGGGGGAAGGGCGTGCATAAGGGGGGAAGGGGAGAAGGGAAAGCCCGGCACGACTCTTCTTTTTTTATTTCTCGCTCAGCATTTCTCTCTCTTCTTCACAGAGTTCGCACATTTAGAAGAAGTGGAAGGGGGAAAAGACATCCCCGTAAAAAAGGGGAAGAAGGGGAGAAAAAGGAAAAGTGATTCCCACCGGGCGAGAGGCAGCTGAACTTTTCCCTGACCTCTTTCTTCCAGCGATGCGGGAGAAGGTCAGGGGGGGAAAAAAGAAGGAGGGAGGGAACCTCCCGGGAAGAAAGAGGAAAGAGGAAGAGACCGAGACCGGACCAGCTTTTCCTCTCCTAACTGCTCACCTATCTCTCGTGTAAGGCCGCGATGGACCTTGGGTAGGGAAGGGGGGGGGGGAAGGGGAAAAAGGGGGAGGGAAAAAAAAGTGAAGATTCTGTCCCCTTTTTTCTTCTTTTCCGCAGAGGGGGGGAAGGACCTCTGGCAGGGGGGGGGAAAAAAAGGGAGGAGGGGGAAACAGTGGGCGTAACAGCCCGCCGACCCGCTTTCTCCATTTTTTCCTTGGGTTCCACCAGTGCCCCCGAACGAGAAAAGGGGGGAAAATCGTAAAAAAAAAGGAAAAAAGAGGGGAGCGTTCAGTTCTCCATCATTCCTTCCATTCCGTTTAGTCACCACTTCCTCTCGTTTTGTCACGGTATCCAGGAAGAAAAGGGGGAGGAAGGAGGGGGAAAAAAAAAAAACTCTTAGGCCGAAAGGAAGGAAAAAAGGAAACGGGAAGGGTGCGCGTGGGCGATTTCTATCTTTCTTCCCATTCCTTTTTCCTCTTTCCAGCCCTATCAGTCTGGTAGAGGGGGGGGTAAAGGAGAAAAAAAGTGAATAACTTGACAGGAGGAGAGGAAGGGGGAGGGGTCGCTTTTCTGGCGTCGTCTAATTCTATCATCTCTATCATCACCTGTACCTCTTCTTCCTAACCCTTCCCTCGCCTGGTCCTTGTCCGTAACGGGAAGAGGAAAAAAAAAATCTGCAGGGGGGAAAAAAAAGAAAGGGGGGAAGAAGGAAAGAGCGGTGTGAAGATAATTGGTCCATCACCCTTTCGCCTCTCCCTTCTCTCCGGTCTACGGGTACACGAGTAGGGAGGGGGAAGGGGGAGGGGGAAAAAAGGCATTTCGGGGGAAAGAAGGGAGGGACTCGTCCACCATTTTTTTCCTGACCACTTCGCCGCTAGGCGCCCGAGAGGGGGGGAAAGGGAGAGAAGGGAAAAGTGCCCAAAAGAAAGAAAAGGAGAAAAAAAGGAGGAGGGAGGAAAAGAGGATATGGACATCTCTCTTCTTCTTCTTCCAGCCTTTTCCTATTCCTCTGGCCTCCTCGTGCTCCCGCCGGGAGAGAGGGGGGGAAGAAAAAAAAAAGAAAGGGAAAAGGGGGAAGGGCAACCACGACCTTGCTCCGTCGTACGCTTCCCTACCCATTCCTAACTACTCCTACCGGAGCCTAGCGCCCGGGCAGGAGGGGGACAAAAAGGGGAGGGGAAGGGCCTTCCTCCACAAGGGGGAAAGAAGGGGGGGAAGGGAAGAAAGGGAAGGGGGCAAGGGCAGCAGCCGGCGTGCTCACTCCTCTTTACTTACCAATTACCATTCTATTCCTTTTTCTACTCCTATTTCCGCGGTGCTTCTCGCGCTATGCCTTAGGAGAGAAGAAAAGGAGAGGGATGTCCGCTTGGAAAGGGAAAAAAAGGAAGGGAGGAGGGGGGAGGAGAAAGAGACCCAAGCAGGATCGGGCTGGCCTCTTCCACCCTTCTTTACACACTCCTCCCTTCTCCACGGCCAACCACCTGCACTAGGAAAAGAAGGAAAAGGACGGAGAAGACGCTTCTCTCGAGGGGAAAAGAGAAAGGGGAAAGGGAAGGACGTGGTGTGCTCACTCCTGTCCCTTCATTCTTTTATAAACATTAACTCTTACCCCTATCTCTTTCTTCCTCTTGGACGCCGACTGCCGGAGAGAAAGGAAGAAGGGGAAGAACTTGGAGGAAGGAAAAAAAAAATGGGCCAGTACGACCTTTGCTCTTACCCACTTCCAGCTTTCCTGCTGAGCCTGCACAAAGAGAAATAAGTCGGAAAAAAGAGGGGAAAAATCGCTACGTATACCTGCCCTTTTTGACATCACCCATTCCGAATTCTCACTACACCAGGCCATCGAAGGCACTAAGGAAAGGTTGGGGAAAGAAAAAGGCGAGGTTAACCTCTTGCAGGGGGACTGCGAACCTTCTTTCCTATTGTAACGGAGGAAAAAGGCTGTCTTACTCGCGGTCGGAAAAGGGAAAATCTTGCAAGAAGGGAAAAGAGAGCAGCGTGCCGAAAGGAAAAGGAGACTGTTGGGGGGTGAGCACAAAAAGAAAAAGGGGAGGGATAAAGGGTTTACGGGGATGAGCCTGTCCGCCTGCGGGACCTGTCAAAGTAGTTCGAAAGGTTCGAACTCCTGTGACGACGAGAGCAAATGCTGATCAGGGAGAAAAAGGGGGGAAGAAGGAGAGAAAAGTCTAACACGAGAAAGAGGGGGGAAAGGAAAGAGAAGAGGAGGGCCATCGACTGCTTAACCTTCTCTTCATCATTTCTTTTACCCATATCAACCGACGCGTCCTGGACGCGCCCCGGATATGGGGGGGAGGAAAAAAAGAGGAAAAGGGAAGGGGAAGGTCCGCGAAAAGAAAAAAAAAAGGGGAAAAGCGCCGTTCTCCCAACCCCGCAGCGTGGTTCGAGCTCGCGCTTTGCCTATATCATCTCCATTTCACGTCGTCTGCCGGAGAAGAACGCCAGAGGAAAGGAAAGGGGGGGGAAAAAAGAAAGAAAAAAAAAAGATCGGCATAGGAGAAGAAAAAAGGAGAGGAAGGAAGCAGTAGCCAACAAGTGCCGATCTTGTACTCTCACCTCTTGTGCTGCAGGCACCGAGGGAAGGGAAAAAGGGGAAAAGAAGGAGAAAAAGACTATTATCCTCAGAGAAAAATGAGAAAAAAGAGAGGGGGTGTTTGAGAACGGCGCGTTTAACACCTCGACTCCTCTACTTCTCTCGGCGGGCCAATTCAGACCGGGTTGAAAAGGAAAAGGAGCCACCAGATAAGGGAAAAAAAGGGGGAAAAAAAAGAGGGGGGGAAGGGGGGTCCAGACCTGAGGCGAAAGGTCACATCCTGTCTATTGCTCTATGATCTTCTTTCCCTCGGAAACAAAAAAAAAAACACACAATTGGGGGGAAAAAAAAGAAAGGGGAAGAGGGGGGGGAAATCACTTGGACAGCCGCGACGACGCGTCGGTTTGATTTTTCTCTAGATCATGCTCCTCTTCGTTCACGATTCTCACCTTTCGAACTTAATTTGACCAGGAAAGAAGGGGGAGGGGAAAGGGGAAAATACTTGCCGGAAGGGGGGAGGGGAAAAAAAAGGGAAGGGGAACAGTGCTCCCCCGGGCCGATTCCTGTCTTGCTCTTGTTCCCTTACCTCTTCTGCCAGCGATGAGGGGGAAGAAGGGAAAAAAGAAAAAAGGAAAGTCCTTTCGGAAAAAAAGAGGGGAAAGCAGGGCGCGACCCTATCCCGTCCACTATTTCCCCTCTCCTAACGTCTCACCGAATAGAGAGGGGAGGGAAAAAAAAAAAAGGGGGGGGGGGGGGGGGGGGGGTTGTAGTGCCCTTTGCCTGTTTTATGTCCCCAGGTGCATTTTCGACTTATCCGATGCTGTCACAGGGTGGAGGAGGGAAGGAGCTTTGGAAAGGGAGAAAAAAAAAAAAAAAAAAGGGGGGAAAAAAAGGGAGTACGGCCCAGTTGTGTGCTTACATCCTCCTACCCCGTTCTCCAGGGGTTGCAGGGTCCACAAGGGAAAGAAGAAGGGGAGAAAAACGTAAAAAAGGAGGGGGGGGAAGGGTTTTCTCCAGCATTCCTGCCATTCCTTTTATACCACTGCCTCGTTTGCCCCCGGTCAGGAAGGAGAAGAAAAAGAGAAAAGCCTCCTCGTAAAAAAAAAAAGGAAGAAAAAGGAGGGGGGGAGCGGGGGGGCAGAGGGCGATCGTTTCTTCCATCCGTGTGGCCTCGTCCCAGCCCTATCCGCTGGGTTCGCGATGTAGTACCGCCACCGAAAGGGGAGAGGGGGGGGGGAAAGGCTTTGAGGGGAGGGGGGAAAAGAGGAGGGGAGGGGGAGGAAGCGCGAGAAGAAACCCGGGACCTCTCTTCCTAACCAGTCCATCTGCCTGTCCTTGTCCCTTCACGTCGGCGGCGAAGAAAGAGGGAAAGGGGAAACCTTAAAAGGGGGGAAAAAAGGAAAGAAGGGAGGGGGGGGGAAAAAGGGGAAGACCCGGTGAGCGCTGCCTTCTCTCTGTCTCCTTCTGTTCTATTCGTTCGGCCTTGTAGGCAGAGAGGGAAGGGAGATTCAGGAGGGACCACAAGGTGGGGACGGAACACTCGCGCAGCGCTGCTCCCTCGTCGGCCGCGTGCATCCGGCCTGCTGGCAAGGGGAGAAAAGAGGATCAACACAAAAGGGGGGGGGGGGGGAGAGAGAGGTCACGGCCCCGGCTTCCATCCTTTCCTTTATTCCTCTTTTCCTCCCTCTGTTCTGCAGCGCTGTCGCGAGGGAGGGGGGAAGAAAAAAGTAACAGAGAAAAGGAAAGGGAAATAAGAAAAGGGAGAGTAGTAAGAGGCCGACCAGCCTAACTACTCTTACCCTATCCCTATCTCCTTTCCGCGGTGCCAGAAAGAAGGGGTGGGAAGGATCTGGGAAAGGGGGGGGAGGAAAAGACAACCGGTTCAGACCCTTTCCTTTCCTCCACTTTTCATCTGGCCGGGCCGCGCCCCGGCGTCTACAGGGGAAAGAGGGAAGGGAAGACTCGAGGGAAAAAAGAAGAAGGGGAGAGGAAGGAGAAAGAGAAAAAAGGAAGTTCACTCACAAGCCTGTCAGATCCCCTGTACTCTCTTCCCTTTCTTCAACCTTCTTTCCTTTTTTCCTTACTAACATCCGCTACCCAGACGGAGAGGGGGAGGGACAGGGGGAGGAAAAAAAAAATCTCACAGAAGAAAGGGGAAAAGGAAGAAGGAAGAAAGGGGCGCATACGAGGCGCTGACCCGAACTTCCGTCTTTCTCTCTATTATTTCCTTTATCTCTTCTACCTTCCCACTATTCCGTGGTGCTCAGACGCCTGGCGGCCAGAGGGGAGGAAAAGGGAAAAGAGACAAACCGTCTGTGGAAAAAAAAAAAAAAAAAGGAAAAAATGGTGGACCATGCCACCCCTTTCGCACTGGGGAGGAGGGGGATGAGGGGTCCCTTAGAAAAGGAAAAAAAAAAAAAAGAAAAGGGGAAGAGGGAACATGCCCACAGCGACTCCGTTCACGCGCGGCCCGCCGACCCCTGGACAGCATCACGGCTGACCGTCAAGAAATGAAAAGGGGGGAAAGGAAAAGATACAACCAAGGGAAAAGAAAGGGGAAGAAAGAGGGGGGGGAAAAGGAAGTTTCGGCTAGGGAACTCGCTGTCTTTCTCTTCTACCCCTTCTGTCCGATGTTACCGTTAGACCGCCCCGGACGGCAATGGGGCGGTGAGGAGAAAAAGAACCCGCATAAGGAGGGAAAAGGGGGGGAAACACCTACAGACGGCTCGGCCGGTTTATCACTTCTCTTACCGGGGGGAAAAGGGTATAAAGGGGGGGAGGAAGAGAAAGGAAAGGAAAGGGGGGAAAAAAAGTAGGGAGAAAGGTGCGAACTCTGTGACGCTAGATCATTGCTTTTCTCTAGAACATCCACACCCGACGCGTCGGAGCGGAGGGAAAGGAAAGGGGGGGAGAAAAGGTAAAAGGGCTAGAAAGGAGAAGGCGAAAGAAGGAGGGAAGGGGAGGCATACAGTACGGGGACCCCAGATAAACGAGCTCGTTCCCTTACTCTCCCCTTATCTTTTTTCTCTCGGGCCTTCGCATCGGGCGTAACAAGGGAGAGGGGGGAGGGGGGAAAAGAGGGTTTTCAAAAGGGGGAAAAGGGAAGAAAAAAAA
>Ga0179591_1256398_pt1 | contig 12799 bp, 17 predicted proteins | sample CZOMad2_1_08_16f_FD_182891 | JGI IMG/M metagenome (GOLD analysis project Ga0179591, IMG submission 182891) | Vadose zone soil fungal communities from Angelo Coast Range Reserve, California, USA - CZOMad2_1_08_16fungal (PacBio error correction) | ecosystem: Environmental > Terrestrial > Soil >...
AGAAAGCGAGATCTGCGGCCCCAATAAGAGTGGGGAAAAAGAGATAAACAAAGGTTAGACAGGGCAAATGCTGGTATGTGGAGGGGTACTAGCTGTGGAAAGCAGTCATGACGAAACAAAAGGGCAGGAGGTGGGGAAGAATTCCATAACAACAAAAACAAAACGTCAGGCACGTCATGGAAGAAAAATAAAAAAAAAGATGGAGAAAAAATGGATGACCAGTGGACGGAAAACAGAGAAGAAGAGGGGGGGATTGACGAGGGAAAAGGTGCGGAAACGGAACTTAGGGGGCAGAAAAAAAAAAAAGTGGGGGGGAAAGGTAAAATATGGGAAAGTACGGGGGAAATAAGGGGGAGTAGGGAAAGAGGGGGGTAGCACCTGTAGATCAGACAGAATAAGGTAATGACAGGCGGTCGAACAACAGCGAGTCACACAAAAGAGGGATGATTTAAGAATAAAAAGATAGATGAGGCTGGGCACAAATGTGCGACCGAAGAAAAAGTGCAAGCAGTTAGTGGGGAACTGGAAAAAACGGTAGGCAAAAAAAAACGGCGTCTAGGGGGGGGGGGCTCGCGGGTTAACCACCTACTAAGGGAGGCATGGTCAGACGGGGGTCTAAGGTGGGGGAGGAAACTTTGACAACAGTCACAGCGCGGCAAAAGGGAAAGTGAAGGAGGGAAGGAGCGGGGGTTGGAGTCAGAAAAAACAACACGGGAGGGAAGCACAGGCAACGGAAAAAAGAAAACATGGGCAGAACACATGGAGGTGCGGTTGAATCAAAATATCGTAGAACCAACAAAGACACGTAAGGGGACGGTAAGGTGGGTGGTGGGGAATGAAGGGGGGGGGCTATCAACACCCAAATTGTAAGACAGGGCAAACAGGTAAAAAAAAATGGGGGCGGCAGACAGTATGCAGGGGTGACTGGAAGGAGGAAAGAGAGAGGGGAAAGGGAGAAGAAGGGGAAAGAGTTAGGGCGATTTAAAAAAAAAAACGACTATGGGCGGTAACTTGAAAGGGAGCCATAAAATGTTAAAAAGAACGTTACAGGATGTTCCAAGCAGAAGAAAACGGAGGATTCCCTCCTGCATTTATCCAAAAAAACAAAGAATTTAAATGAGGACCCGCGGTTGCAAGAGGAAAAATTCAAAAACCCCCCGAACGAACCACAATGAGAATTTCGGTATTGGGCGGCTAGGGGTGGGGCCGGATGCAAGTTAAAACAAGCATTGTACAAAGAAACACTCATCGAAAAAAAGGGAAAGTATGTTGGGGGGCGCGTCAGCCAGGGGAAAAAAATCGGAAAAAAGGACAGAAGACCACAAGAAAGGACGGCGAACAAGTTGACAGCTTGACTGGCCACGTGCGCGAAACAAAGCACCAGTGGATGAAAAAAAAGCCAAAAGGGGAGAGCAAAGGGCTAACGGGGGAGGGAAAGCGCATGGGAGCCGAGCTGACGAGGGGGACATCTTCCGACGAATCTAAAAACAGAAAGACGGGTGTCATGGCATACCCGGCGGACAACAGGGGAAAAGGCCAAAAGAAATGGGGGAGTAAAAATCTATACAAAAGGGTAAAGGACACCAACCGTGACGGTCTCATGAGTCTCAGGCAACAGGCCAGGGAAGTTGCGGAAGAAGCAGGGGGGACCGCGAAGGGGGGGGGGACGAAGAAACCAAATGTCCTGGAAAAGGGATGGGGGGAAGGGGAAGTAAGGGGATAGGTCAAACAACCCAGAAATAGTTTCTTGGTTTTACATATAACTAATCAATACTTACTCCCTTTCCTCAACCGGACTTTACGTTGAGTGGCGTGTGGGATCATGAAATAATTAGTGCTCTAAACAAATTGCCAATGTACACTTGGTGGGGAGGGGGACGAGGTCGGAAAGAAGGGTGCTAGTCCCACAAAAGGCCATTAAGGACAAGGGAAAGCCAGGAAGGGGTGCAACATGTGGCAAACGAGGGAACCAGAAAGAAAACACAGGGAACCGCTGTTACGATCCAGCCAGAAGAAAAGGCCGTCAAACAAAGGGAGGTTGCAAAACGGCAAAGGGGTCCTAGAAAAATACTACAGGCGGATGTGAGAAAAGCCAGTCAAGGGGCACCCGGGGGGCGCGAAAGCAAAAGGGCGCCGTGGAACAACTAAGAAAGAATAAAAAAACGGTCATAAAAGTAAAGGAGACGTCAACGTGGGAAGAGGCCTTTCCAAAATCGCTTAACACCCTCGCTTCAAAAAATCGAAAAGTGAAAAGAAAAAGGAAACCTAGGGTTTTCTTGGGAAGGGACAGGAAGAAATACTGACTGAGGTGAAAGAATTAAATCTAAAAAAAAAAAAAAAAAGTCTGTAACACAGGGGCCAAAGAAACACGAAAAGAACGGAAGACCGGGAAATGCTTCCGCCGGTGACCGGGGGGCGGCCCATGCGTTGGGGGTGAAAAGTCATAGTGTTCTTGTACTCCTCACTGTGTGGAAAATGAACAAAAAAGTGGGGCAAGTTAAAAGCAGAGAGGGGTGGCGTCAGCATGCAACCTGAGGGGGGGACCCAAACGGAAGCCCACTAACGGGGATTCCGGATCTAAAAAGGATCGGAGCCACAGGGGGAGGGAGGTACTAATCAACGGGACGTCCGCCGGAGGGATCGCATTTTTACGGGGATTGACTCGCAGTACACATCCATGGGTCACGCCGCCCCACTCTTCCAGAGGGGACCGACAAACAGAAAAAGACCACGTCCGGAACACTAGGAAAAGGCCAACCCGAGAGTGGAAAGGCGGAGACACTTGACTTGAAAGTGGAGAAAGGATGCTTGGACCATCCGGATCAATGTAATCCACGGGCGACTGTCAAGCAGGAAGAGTGCAAATAAAAAATATCCGGGAATTAAACTTGCTAAATGGTCAAAGAAAGGGGGGGAAAGCTGCAACAAAAATCCGTCTACCCGTGAAGGGAACAACGCAAAAGTCTACGGGGGATATGGTGGGAAAACGATAAAAAGGATGGACGCGCGAAAAAGGGAAAATGGGAAGAGGGTCCTCGAAAAACCCGAAGGAAATTTGCAAGGGGTGACGCTTACAAAAAGGGGATCTCGGTGGCATTTGAAGTCTGACATCGGGGATCGAGTAGTGGTCTACGCCCAGGGGAAATCTACGCAAACGATAAAACGAGGCGGGGCAAAAAGGGGGCACAGAGTGGGGTCCGTGCAGATGAAAAAGGCCAGGGGTGCGTGGAGGGTCTCAGAAAAAAGGGGGGCACCAAATGCGGGCTCCCAAAAAAAGGCAACAAGGAGGCTCTCGGGGCGTCACGAAACTTTCAAAAGGGGTGACGGGGCGGAAGTCATCACGAGGGCACAGTCCAAGGAGGGGTGGGGGAAAAAAGCGAAGGGCAGATCACAAAAATCATGAAAGGAGTTGCGTCACCGAAAACGGGAAAAAACGGGAGCGGGGGACACTTATTGGAGCAAAGAGAGGAAGGGAAGCAACAATTTAAATGGCACTGGGTTCAATTGGTCTGGATGGGGAACGTGGGGTTAAAGGAAAGGACAAGGGGTGGATTCCCATCGCCAGTAGCAAAAAAAAGACTTCAAAACGGGGGGGGAAAAGCGGAAAAACTGGGGGGGACGCCAGACGCATGCCAGGTCACGTTTCTAAAAGAAGACGTGGAGTAAAAGTCTTGGAAGGGCGCGGAAAATAGGAAACAGAAAAATTGATGCGAAGACGTGTAAAAAGAGCACCAATGACGGCAGTGAAACGCTGGGGAAAGGGCTGGGGTCACGGTCTCCCGAACAGGTTAAGCGTAGGGCAAAGCGTTTGGGGAGTCAAGGGGGGGAAAAAATCCGAATCATCGGAAATTTGGGGACGCCACCGTCAAAAAACTTTAAAACGAAAAAAATGTGTTTATGTCAGTAAGGGCAAAACCAAAAAAAAAGGTCCGTGGTAAACGGAAGGCAGGAAAAGGAAGAAGGCGAATAAGAAAGCACAATTGGCTGCACAAAGGGGAACTTTTGACTTGGGGTTCGTCAGGAGGGGGAGAGCAGTCAACGAGCAACCGGATGAGGCGAAGGGGGCACCGAAGTTCAGGTAGGGAAAGGGGGGGGGAAACGCCCCTGATCTGGCGGGGGAGAGTACTTAAGGAAAAAAGCGAAAAACACCCCAACCAGCAAGACATTCACGTTGGAAGAAGTCTATAGAGGAGGAGGACACCGCAAAATGTCACGAGGGTCACGGGGGGACCTCGGGGGTCCTGCAAAAAAAAAAAAAAAAAAAAAAAACAGGAACCGGGGGGGACAGATTAAGGGACACAGCCCAAAAAACTTGGCAGAAAGGGAACAGCACGGAAGAAAGGGTTTTCATGCTCAAAAAAAGTAGTGGGGCACAACTGACCAAGGGTATTCAAACTCCTCGTAAAAAAAGAAAAGATTAAAGAAATCCGAAAAAGTCAAATGAAGAGACAACAGGGGGGCTCTAAAAGGAAGGTACAGACTTCAAGTCTAGCCTTGACCCCAAAAAAACTTGGAGAACCGGTCGGGGAGTAGATTATAATGGGTGGGCATCTGGGCAAAGTCATCGAAGGTTCGGAACTTATCTACAGTAATCTTTAAATCTCAATGTAAAAAGGAAAAAAGGCCAGGGGGAAAACAACGGTATAACTAGAGATGTTACGGAGTTGGCGGAAAACCTGCAATCGGAGACCACGCAAGTTCAGGTTCTCGATTTTGGGGAAGAGCCGATTAGGGGCGCAAGAGAATACATGAGGGGGGGGATCATCATCCGTTTCAGAAAAAAAGGTGAAAACATCATTATTCACGGGTGGAGAAAAAAAAAAACGAGGGACGAAGGAAGGCTAATGCGGGGGGGGAAGTTCAGAAGACACAGCCGAGTGAAGCTTACACTGCGGCGCACAGGGGGGGACTCAAGATCGGAAAACATCGGGATCCCGCCTGGGGGCATTGCCCATGCAGGAATGGTGTCACCGGAATGCCTTGACGTGGTGACGGACGTCTCCAGGTGGGGGCGCCCAACTCAGGGCACAGAAATCGAGGAAAAAGATAGACTAGTAAAACCAGGGGGGCGGTCAAAGTTGGGGGAAAAAACGCGAAGGAATGGTGGAACAAGGGGAAAAAAGTAAAGTCTCAAGTAGGGGGTGTGAAATCGATAAGGAAGGAGGGAACCAATGGAGGGAATCAAAGGGGTGAGAGGCCCAGATCCAGCGGGGGATTATACAGTATGGGAAAAAAAACAAAGCAAAACACGGAAAAATCTCGGAAGCATAACGGAGGGGGGGGAAAGGTGGGGCACGAGAAGATAAGACCTGAAAAACCCAAACTTTAAGCAAAGATAAAAAAAGAGAGAGGGTTGAAATTAAAAAAGGTTACTAATCACACGTGACTTGGGAAAAAGGGGGACCGCTGGACTGAGCGAAAGTGAACGAGCAGAAAGGAGGAAAAATTCAAGGGGGGCGTGAGCACGAAAAAGAAGTGGGGTCAAAATCTCCAGGGTGTAAACCTTAAAAGGAGGGACAGAACAAGATGCCTTGGCGTCCGGAAAACCAGGGGAAGCCAGATAATAAAAGGCACAGGAGAAAGAAGGGGAGCAAGAGACAAATGTGAGGAAGCATGGCGGGAAAGCAACTTAAGGCTCGCCCAGTAAGGAAAAACTCTTGATGAAAAAAACAAAAAAAAAAGTATCTCAGAAACCAAGAGGGTTGCAAAACATAAAACTTTCCTGTGGGGGAGAGTAAGTCAGGGGGACAAGAAAAACTCGCTCAAAAGGGGGGAGAGAAACACAAGAGGAGAAGAAGGAAGCGAGTCCGTCGAGGAGGGGCAGAAGGTCTACAGGCCTGTAGGGTGAGCACTAAAAGAGGGAGGAGGTGGGGGCAAGCGACGAGAGCGGCGGAAAAGGGGAAAAAGGTCGCGGGTTTACCACGAGGTGGAAGAGGTGAAGAAAAAAAACTTCAAAAATTGGGGAAGGAGGGAAGAGATGCCCGAACACTGCAACAAAAAAAACGGGAAGAGTCCCACCACTAGAAGAGCAAAACCAACCAAAGTATGTGCTGGGGCAAAAAAAGGCTGAACAAGGGGACCGAGCAAGTCGGGTGCTAGAAAACTAAACGCAGAGATAGGGACAGTAAGAGTTTGGAGTGTGAAAAGACCAGTACAGAAGGAATGAGAAGGGAGAAAACGAAGCAAAGGGCTATTGTGGGGGGAAAAAGAAGGGTAAACCCATAACCAACAAAAACCTAAGGTCAAGAAAAAATTTAACATTGAAGAGGGGGGGTCAAAACCGCCATGAGCCGGTCGTCCTAGAAGGAAAACAAGTTAAAAGTGGCTTAATCAACGTGTGTTTTTTCACTAACAGGGGGGGAAGAATTGAGGGTGTGGGACAAAAATGAAACCTTTCATAATGAGGCTGTCTCAGATCGAAAGGGGGGACGAATGGAAAGAGACACAAAGTAAGGGGATCAAGGAATCGCTGAAAGGTATGGATGCAAAGGGGGACGCGGTGAAGGCGAGAACCACCTACACTTGATTCACAAAACAGATGGGAAAAAAAACAAACAAAAGAAAAATCACAAGGAAAAAGTCACTTTCGGGGTGAGACTGGGGGAACGCCTCAAAACGCAAAGGTTCAATCAGCGCAAAGTGTGGGGGTCGGTTTATATTTGCCACAAGGACGCAAAAACGATGAAAAGGGAAACTTTGTTGAAAAAAAACCGGGAGAAGGAGGGAAGGACAATCTCAAAACTCACAATGTGTCAACGGCTGGGAGGAGGGGAGGAAGGGGGGCGGGGGGGAGAATCAAACACTCCACACGTGTTGAGAGATGACAATTGCGCACAGGCTCTGGCAAACTGGCACCAAAGGACCGGGAAACAAAGGGGTTGATGGGACGAAGGTCGAAAAACAGACAAACAAATTGCCGAAGTGGGAAGAGGTGGGTAGAAAGACTGGGGTGGTTGTTGTGGATCTGTGAAAAGGGGGACGTCCAAGAAGGAGAGGGGGGAGGGAGAGGAAAGGGAAAAAGGAGAAAGGGAGGAGATACAGTGAGGCAGAGCGGTGATAAGCGGTAGTGCAACGAACCAAACAGGCACGAAAGAAGGGGAGGAGCATTCCGTGTGATGGTAGCAGATCGGATAAGAGTGGCCAATAAAGAAAGGGTGCAATGAGGGGGGCAAAAAAAGGGATGCCACCCGGGAAAAAAAAGGGGTCACATCAAATTTGTTTAGTCCAGTATGGAAAAACGAAAAAAAAGCAGGGGACAGAAAGATTACCGACGGCAAAACGGGAGGGAACAGACCGGGACAAAAACCACGTCAACAATGGAAGGGGGTGGAGAAACTTACACCTTTTCTTAGGAGGGGGGGAAGTGTGGAGAAGAGGACTGACGGGAGGAGCTCTGCAAAATAGGTCGACTTGGGGAAGAAAACCGGAATAAGCACAACAATGGGGGCAGGAAAAAGACGCGGACACGGGACATGTCGGGTATGGTTATAAGTTACGGACGAGCGTGTTATAGAAAGGGGGGTGGGACAGGGGTGACCCCTGGTGGCACAGTAAAGAACCTACCGGTACAGCTTCTTGGGGAGGCAGCAAAAAACGGAGGGATGATAAGACACGTCAAAGGGAACGGAAAGTTGGGAAGGTGTAAGGATAATGGCATATCTGAACGTGAGGGAGAGAGGGGGAAGGAGGAAGGAGGGGGGGGGGGGGAGGGGGGGGGGAGGAAGGGAAAGAGGGGGGAATCTAAAAATCGGAAAAAATGACGAACCTTTAAAGCTCAAAGGGAGATGAAAACTGACACCAAGGATATAGTGACAAGGTTTTACAAATAGTACACACCGAGAGGTAAAGGAGAGGGGGAAATAACAGCGTAAAAGGTGTAACATGCTGGGATAGAAGAGGAAACCGAAAAGGTCCAGTCAGTCGTGAAATAACACAAGCAAGGGTCGGGGACGTGGGTGGGAGGACAGGAGACAGACTCCGTGAGAGAGATCAAACTCTGCCACCGACCGGATACACTCCCCACTTGGAAGAAATGAACGTTAAAAGAAAGGCATCGAAGGGTGTGCATTAACAGGACTGAAGTCGGTGGGTACTTACGTTGGGCTTCAGGGGAAACGAGGGGGGGGGGGAACAAACAGGTTTCTCTTCCGCGAGAGAAAAGGAATGTTGGAATAGGACCGGAGTCACAAGAGGTGTGTCTCAAAACGGAGGATCCCGGGGGGGGGTTAGGAACACAGACCTCACCGAATAAACCAGACAGCGATCAGGTAGCCACAGACATAGGTCTTTAAAAAAAAGAAATCGGGAGACAGGAAAAATAGCGGGGCCAACGGCAGAAGAAGAACAGGAAGCAGATGGTCCGTTCTTGATCAAGTGTTTACCGCACGAGGAAAACGTGGAGGGGGGTGAAGAAAAAACTGGCGCATACCAGCGGGAGAACGGGGCGCAGTGATGCAAAAGGGCGGCTGAACGCACGGAATGGTACACAACGGTAAGCGGGAAATCAAACCAACGTTCCTCATGGAAAAAGGCAGGCACAGGGGAAAAAAGATCCTTTCGGCATGGGAGGGAAACCAAATGGGACGAGAAGAGAAACCTCCACGGAAAACGAGAAGATCACCATATTACGTGGTGAACGAACGCCCTGCAAGGCCACGGGAGCTGCACAGTGGGGTAAGAAAAAAGAGGGAAGGGGTTTGGTGTCGCTCAAAAAGAAACATACAGAGAATTAATCACGGGAATCTGGTTGGGGTGTTGGCTGAGTACAACCCTGATGACACCCTCAAAGACGCGGCTCAGAAGAAGAAGGAAGGGGGAAAAGGAGGAAAAGGCCCGGTGAAAGGAGAAAAAAGGATGCTGCGACGGGTGGTGCAAATTACTAAAAAGGTGAGAAGGGGGTCTCAAAAGGTGAAGGTCAATCCACTGTAGCTACGGAAGCGCAGGGGGAGAGAAAAATGGGGCTCGTACTGCAGCGGGTAAACTAAAAAGGTACAGAACAGAATGCTAGGAGGGACAACTAAAACCCGAGGTTGTGCCAACGGGGAAAGGAAAAAAGGGCGCGAAAAAAGAGGACATCTAGCAAGGGGGTCAAGAAACAAAGTGCGACGTCCACGTGCAAAACGGTGCGGAGGGAAAAACCGAAAACCCAAAGTGCCCTTAGAACGCAAAAACTAAAAAAAACGTGAAAGAGGATACAAAAGACACTCCCCAAGGAAACCCAAAAAAAGAATATGCTCAGGGGGAGTGAGTTGGAAATTTTCAGACAGTGGAACCGGTCGACCCCAGCATCGAGGGGGCGGGGGCCAACGCACCGGAAAAAAAAGGAGCGCACGTGCAACTACTACTCTGTTCTTGCCATAGAGACAGAACGACAAAAGGGGGGAAGTGGGAAGGGGGGGAACGAAAGAAAAAAATAGAAATCGTCCAAAATGGGGGGAAAAAGGCAGGGGAGAGCACAGCACCGGTAAAGTGTCCTACAAGATAAAGAGTGGACTTAAATAACTAAGCCGTCAAGGGTGCAAGAAAACCGGACTTGCCCATGAGAAAACCTGGGAAAAAGCATTGTCAAAGAAAGAAGAAAGTCGGGACCGGGAAAAAAGCGGGTCCGCGAAAAAAAACTGAAGATGACCAGATTTGATCACAAGACCAACCGAGCTGTACGTGGTCACGGAGCGGAGGCAAAAACAGGAAGGAGGAAAGGGTCAAAGAAAACAAAAGGCTTTGTAGAGAAAAAAAACTGATAAGTAGACGGATCGAAGGGAGAGAAAAACAGGCAGGGAAGGAAAAGGCCCGGGAGTTCAACACGCAAAGGGGAATAGATGGCAATCCATCAGGGTGGAACATCGAGCCAACGGAATAACAAAAAAGGAAGAGGGAGAACGGGGGGAAAGATCAAAAAAGAAGGAGAAAGGGAGAGGTCCGGTCGTACACAACCGAGTGTCCCGCCTTGGTGTGAGGCTTTGAAGAAAACTGCAATAAAAAGAAACTTCCTAAAAACTAATACAAAATGGACCAGTAAATAGAGTGGTGCTGGTCAAGCCGGACGGTAAAGGAACCTGGGTAACTAACGCCCCGGACACGATAAAAATCGAGGTACGAATCGAAAGTCACTTTCATACTCCCATGGCAATAGGGAAAGGGGGGGGAAAGGTAGGAACCTGCGTCAAAGAGTCACCGGGGGGAAAAGGTTATGAGGACAAGGCTGGCGAAAAAAAGGGGGTGGGCTCCGTCAAAGGGTCAGGGCCCGACTGATTCGATCAAAAAATAAAAAAACAATATACATCCGAAACTTAAAAAAAGCAAAAAACTACGTAAAGAGTTCACGCCCGGATATCACTGTGGTAAGAAGTGGTTTGGAATACTGGAGGGAAAAAAGGGGCCAAGAATGGGCAACGGGCAAGACAGTACTTCACGGAAGGGAGACGACGAAAAAAACTATATCGTCATAGACGCGTCGAGCAAAAAATTGGACTCTACGAAAAAGGGACTAAGAGTACCGCGTCTGGCTTCATCGGGGAAGGGGGCAAAAACAGAGGAAAAAACCGATGGTCTGACAGAGGGGAATTTGAGAGTTCTTCCACAGGGGGGGTCGAGAAGCAAATAAAGGGAAAAAAAGAAAAGGGGTAAAGGCAGAGGAAAAAACGTAGAAAGGAGGTAAAACGGGGAGATTTGTAGACTTGAGCGAAGCAAAGGGCGCAAACAAGGGGGGTTTCGAAAAGGGGAAAGTGAGAAAAAAGGAACCGACGGTCGTAACGGCGGGCTAAAAAAAAAGGCCATAAGCTACAGGCAAAAGCACAAAAATTTGAACAAAGGAATGCTGATGTCACAGGGAAGCGGGAAGGAGGGAGCCAGCATAAAAAAAAAAGGGGGAAAACTCACGTAGCACTGGGTTGGGCAACGCTTCCCCACAAGTGGGGTCCAGGAATGAGGAAGCGGCTCCACGTCGAGGGGCGGTTCAAAGGAAAAGCTCAGACCGCGGGAAAAAGTACCTCAACGCAAAGGACGACGTAAGGAGGGTGAAAGTTGTGTGACCTAGCAGCTTGGCCAAAAGGCGGAAAAGATCGGCATAAACGCTAGAACCATGTAACCAGGCGTTTAACGGTGCCGATTGGACAAGACGTCGCGAGGTCTTGTCACAGGAGCACAACAGAGAAATAGAAAGACAGAGATCTCGCAAGGAAAAAAACCTTCAAAAGGGGGGGACCAATCCCGGGTAGAAGGGGGAAATGGTGAGTCTCCGTGACTGAACATAGTGAAAATCCCAAGGGAAGGGGTTCAGGGAACCCCGTGCCGTCATCACAGGCCGTCCCAGTCAAAAAAAAAAGAAGTACATGCAAAAGGTTTCGTCCCGGACTCAAAAAACGGTAAAGGGAAGAGGGGGCCCAGAAAAAAAAGGATGAATGACTATCAGCGGCTGGGCGAACAAGCATAGGTGTAAGAAAGATCTTCTTCCCCAAAGTGGAGAAACAGGGGAGGTATCGAAACATAGGGCGGGCCGGTGGGGAACCTGGAGAAGAACGGAATGGTGCGAAAGCTGCAGAATCCACTAAGAAAATGCGGATCGATGAGAAACGCCCTTGGGGAAAAGAAAGATACGAACCTCGGGGGAGGACATCGTGTGAATGGTTTCCCCTGGACACGAGGGCTGGGGAAAAAATCAAACAATACAGCACAATAAGCCAGGTTAATAAGCGCGGCCACACAGTATAGGGTGAATGGTTACGAAAAGGAATATAGAGGCAGTTTAAAACGCCAGTGGGATTCGAGAAGGCAAAGAAACCGGTGCGTAAGATGAGGAGGAAGTGGGAAAGGCAGCAGAGGTGCGGGGCCAGCGTCAAGCCCAAACAATACTCAGGTTCGAAAAAAAGGGGGGGAAACGTGTCGTACTGTAAAAAAACAAACAGGAAAGGTGAAGCCAAACCGGGGGTGTAATCGTCGCCATGGACCGGAAAGGACCGGGACCGTCCTGGGGGCTACGGAGGGAACCGAATGGGGGAGGCGATGAAAGAGGAAAAGAACCGTTGAAAAACGCAGGTGGGACAGGACAAATAAACAAAGGGAGCGAGAGTGCAGGTACCAGAAAAACCAAGGGAGGTTAGAACAACGCAATGGAAATAAGGAGGACGATGGAAAGGAAGAGAACATCTGCCGGCTAAAGCACTAACGGCCCGAGGCAAACCGAGTGTAAAGCCTTGCTTCCACGGGCAACCTGGTGAGCGATCCGACTGTAACCAGGGTCAAAAAAAACCCGCGGAAAAACGAGAATCCTGAACTGGCAGAATAGGAGATGGGGGAAAAACACGTCGCAAATAGGGCGAAGAAAGAAAGGGCAAAACAAACTAGGTGTGGGCGTCAGGTCTGAAAAAATGTTGGCAACCATAACCCGCAATGCCTGGTGAAAAAAAGGGGGGGGAATAGTTTCACGGAAAGAGGGAAGTGCGCGGGTTTGCCCGGGTGAAACATGGCCCCAATTCACGAAATGGTAAAAAGCTTCGGGGACTGGGGTGGAAGTTAAAAACGGACCCTCACAAGCGCAACGCGGCAGGAAGCTGGACAAAAACGCAAGACAAAAAAAGGGGAAACCACAAACGCTTTATTTTGAGTAAGCCCGAATACTAAACATCAAGGGGGTTGGCCGAAAACACACCGGAGACAAGCAAGTAGGAAAGTCACTGAGTTGGAGTTGTCTAGAGACTCCCAAAGCCTACGGGACTGCAGCTCACCGAGAGAAGAGAGAACGCCACGAACAAGCGGGGGAAAAAATCGACGTTCATCTTGGAAACTTTGTCCGACTGTATTC
>Ga0179591_1272373_pt1 | contig 12799 bp, 14 predicted proteins | sample CZOMad2_1_08_16f_FD_182891 | JGI IMG/M metagenome (GOLD analysis project Ga0179591, IMG submission 182891) | Vadose zone soil fungal communities from Angelo Coast Range Reserve, California, USA - CZOMad2_1_08_16fungal (PacBio error correction) | ecosystem: Environmental > Terrestrial > Soil >...
AAGGAATTGGGAGGTTCATGTGCCGGGATGGAAGGGCCCATGGCCCCCACCCTCCTACGGGGGGTGGGAGTTAGCAGCAGGAAACCCGCTGCCCCTTTAGCGGGGGGGGAACGATCAGGAGAAAGAACCCTCTCTCTGATCCCCAGGGCGTTTCGAAAGGTGTTCAGAAGGGGTGATTCCGGACAGTCTCATGGGGGACACCTCTGAGACGGCTGGAGTCCTAATACGGACATATCAATTCGTTCCGTGGGGAGACACCCAAGGGTTAGTAGTCGCTAGGGGGGTCTTTAGTCGAACTGTCTCTGGCTATCTAAAACCGGTTAAAGAAAGAGAGTGTCTAAACGGGGACAACCTCGAAATATCTCTTTGGGATAAAGATTTAAGCCGTCCTTCGGGGAGGACTACTAAAGTAAAGAGAGAAGAGGCCCGCGCCCTACCACGCTTCCTACGGGAAGAAGAGACGAAGGGTCATTCTCATGCTAGGGGAGAAAACCGAATCTGGGAAAAGTTGGGTGGTGGAAATACGAGCAGAGAAACCGAGTCAAGCGTACGAAGGCCCTTGAGGGGGTACTGGAAAATAATTTGCGCAAAGAGCGCGCCGTAAACGGGGGGGGATGACGGATGCAAAGGGAACAGGTTGCGTAAGCGTTGACTCGGGAACACTTCCCGGGAGAAGAGGTTCGAGAGCTAGAGACGATGACCCAAAAAAAGGGAATTCGCAGGAACATCCTCGGGGGTAGTTTCGCCCCGGGGGATGTGCTGGCAGAAAGCAAAAGGTTCAACGCGTCAGGGATTCCCCATAAAGGGTCTACGAGCGCAAAACCACCCCCACCGGGCACCAAAGAAGAGCCAGGAAGCGTCCGCGGCTAAAACTGAATACGGGTCGTATTAGACGCCGTGTCTGGCGTCCGTCACGTGAGCTAAGTCAAGCTCCCCAGGGGGGTTTGAATTCCACGAAGGCGAGGTAGGAGGACGTTCAAAAGAGGGTGCCGGAACCGGATGAGGATGATCTACGAGGTGTAGCCGCGATATCCTTCGAGGCCAGGCCTTAACATTTCCGGCAAACACAACGGGAAAGGAAGCAACGTCTCTCCACGGTCGACCTCTTCAGCGCGAGAGCTTTTCATCGGAAACGCCACAGGGGAAGATCCGGAAGGAGAAAGAAGAGGCACTACGGGTGGCACTGCGGTGGGGGGGGGGTAACGCTTCGTCAAAAGGGGCTGCACGACCGGACGGCGCGCCGCAACCTGAGAGTGGCAACTTCGATCTCTACTTTGTCACGTCGGCTCAGCAGCGGCAGCAGCGGTCTTAAACAGATTTTTTTAAAGAACAGGCAAACTTAAGACTCATGGTCGATTTACACAGGTGTGGGGAGAATAGACTTCAAGGTTGGAACGACACCAGGGGTAACCTGGGGGTTTGGGGGCCAGCGGAATCTGAGGAACGGGCGAGTAACCACAACAACTAGGAGGAGAAGGGGGAAGGGATTTTTAGGGACTCTTCTTCTTGAAAAAAAACACCATTTATACCTGTTTGCCGAACAAAAAGGATGAGGAATTTCATCGAGAATGCAATTCCATACCCGGAAAAGAGAAAAAAAAAGTCTTCGGCAACGGGCATGGCTACACCACCATCAGGGGTTCATCGCTAGTTCAGGGACAATCTAGGAGGGAGGAGAGAGCTTACTATAGGTTTTGGGAGGCGCTAAGTCTAAGTGCCGGGGTTGCGTTTCATACGGGGCTGGCACCTCTTAAAAAATATCCTCGCCCTCAGAATTATGTCGCAGAATGTTTTTGTGACGGGACAAGATCTGTACGATTCTGCCAGGATGGTCTACGTTGGAGATAGGTGTCCCGGAAAGAAGGACTAACGGTGGTGGGCTAAGTGACTTCCTTACTTCATCTAGGTGTTCGACACTCAAGGAGTATATCCTCAGCCCGTCACGGGAACTTCAAGGATGTACGACATAGGAGAAAGGGGGAGAAAATTCCACACCCAGAATATTAGATGAAAGATTCCGACGCCGAAATTTGTGGAGGGGGGGAAAGACAGCCCCGGATGGTCAGAATTTCCGGGGCAGGGGGAGAATCTGAAGGTCTGCTTAGTAAAAAACTTTTTGGGGCCTGAGGACCTCTATAGAGAAGAGACTGGAATAGGTGGGAAAACCTCATCTTTCTGCAAAAAAGAACAATGGGACAAACCAGAAAAGCTTACTGTCTATTTTTGGGAATAACGGGAAGTCTTCTCTCAAGGCGCCACCTAAGCCGCTTGTGGCATTTGCTATATCACTGACTCGAAAAAAGTAGGGGAGAAATTACTTTAACAGAGGTCTCTTCCGTCTATAAGAGGGGATATTAGGGTGATTAAACGTGAAAGTGCGTCTCATACCATAGGGGAAAAGAGGGTGCGGAGGAAAAAATGGAACAACAAAGAACTTGAAACTGGGGGGGTCGCCAAAGCCCTAGGGCAGACTAAAAACGAGTGCTTTCTCCAGGGCGGGCGGGGGGGAGCGAGTTGTCGCGGACCGAGCGTCTTCGGGTAGGCGACGAGGAGTCCCATCGTTCAACGGGGTAGTTGAGGAGGTCGTAGGCTGTCTGTTCATGATTGACGATATCAGGTGGGGCAAGGTAAAGCCTTTATGTTAGACGAGGGAGGGAGAGATTCGCTGGTAAACTAGGCAGAAGAGATAGCTCACCAAATGGAGGGGGGGGATTCACAAAGGTAGGAAAGACTGCGTTCTGTACGCATAGAGGCTGCTATTTTTTGGTTGTAAAGGACTCAGACTGGGGAAGTACAAAGAGATAAATGGCAAACAAAGTCATTATCATGATCGCAGGGTTTGAGGATTCTACAGCTAGGTATATACAAAGGTTCGGGAAGCTGTAGTTGCTGTCAGGCGGTAAGACAGCTTACTCTTTGGAATCGTCTTCTAGGATGTCAACAGAGGAACTACTGAGCTTTGGGATCAAAACGGGAGGGGAGGATGCGAAAAGAAAGTGGGGGGGGGGGGGGGGTGGGGGGTTGGGGGGGGGGGGGGGGGGAGTTGGGGGGGTGGGGGTTGTTGGTGTAAAGTGGGGTGTGGTGTGGGTGGGGTGGTGGGGGGGGGGGTTTGTGTGTGTGTATGTGTGGGGGGGGGGGAGTGTACTTTTGGGCAGGGTGTGGGGGTGAGGGGGGGTGGGGGGGTGTTGGGGTTGGTGGGGGGTTGGGGGTTTGTGGTCTGGGTCTTTATGTGATGGTTGGTGTTTGTGTGTTGGGTTTGTGGTGTGGCATGTATTTGAGTTGGTTGATTGTGGTTCTTGGTTTTGTGGTGAATTGTGCTTGTTGTGTGGGAAAACGAGTCTAATAGTGCGTGGTGTTTGGGAGGGGGTGGGTGTGTTGGATGGTGTGGGGCTTGGGGGCGGGGTTGTACGCTCGAGACGGAAGAAGCGCCACGGGGCGGAGTGGAAGGTTCAGGTACTAGAGGGTTCCAGCGGGAATACAGTGAACGGTAGCAGCGGGTGATAGTGCACTGTTCTGGGTCGAACGTGCCTGTGTGCGTGGGGTCGCGGGTGATGTATTGGGGAGGGGGGGGGGTCAGGATGCCTTTAGGGTACATTAGGCGTCTTTATCGTGATGCAACTGCAAATCTACTCGATCGTAATGGGCCATAAGGATTCAAGGGAAGTGGGCTGAGAGTCGTGGAATTCATGTACGACCGAACGGGTGTGGATCTCGCACTTCATCTCATTCAGGCCAGGAGGACAAACGAGACAACCATAAGTTTCAATCAGAAGAGACGATGAGTCGGGTCCCAGGAAGGACACGCAGTGGGGGAGACTGTCGCAGGGTGTAAAAGGAAGGTTAATCTAGATAAGGGTAGTGCTGAAATTCCGAAGGGAGTTAGGTGTGCGAAAAACCAGCATGAGAAAGGTAGGGGGTAGTGGCGAGGGGTCAATCAATCGTGTCACCTGGTTGACGGGCAGGGAGGTAGGCTATGGTATGGGAGGCAGAGATGGACATCGAACGGGAGTTCCGGCGGGTAGATTGGAGGAGAAGGCGCGGGTACTGACCCTTCTGCTGTGTAGTTGCTTCGAGAGACTCTCACGGGCAGTCTCTATACATGGTGTGTTGGGGGCTTGCGAACACATCTCAGGGACGGAGAGTTTGGATAAGGAAGTCGTGGGGCAACGAGGAGTTTGTCGGAGAAAACTTAGGAGCTAGTTCCGTCCGGGTCGTCAGAAGGACTGATGGGGCCAGTTTGGGCGTTGTCCCCGGGGTCCTCCCCTCAGAGAAGATCTCTAATAATGCAGAGGGGTCCTAGTTGTGGAGGGTAGCGCAAGGATTCAAGGGAGAAACTAGCCCTTCAAATAGTCGGATAGGGGAAAGTGAGACTAGCCAAGGCTTTAATTCCTAACGGTGAAACTGGTATATAGGGTTCAAAAAGGCTGCCGTGGGGTAACAATTGGGAAGGGGGACAGGAAAAGCAAGTCTTCGATCGAGGAAAAAGAAATTGGATGGGGCGATCACCGTTTTGACAGTTCTGGGGGGTAGGGGGAGACCCTGAATCCGTATAGTTTCGTAAAACATGAATTTGAAAGGAGCCGAGACGCATTCAGTCAAGTTACAAACACGGGACGAAGGAAATTTAAGAAAAAAAAGCATTCACAAAGGTACTAACGTCCAACCAACAAGGAAAGGTAAAAGGTTATCTAAGGAAGGGGGAATTCCCTGTAGAAATGAAAGATGGAAGGAGAAAGGGGGGGGAGAAGGTAGGAGGAGTGGGGGGAATGAAAAGTAAAGGGGGGAAGGAGAAGGGGGGGGGACGGAGGGGGGGGGTGAGGGAGGGAAGAGAGAGGGGGGGGGAGGTGAGTAGGGGGGGGAAGGGGGAGGGTGGTGAGGGGGGTGGATGAGAAGGGAAGTGTGGAGTAGGGGGGGTGGGGAAGAGAGGGAAAGGCGGAAAGAATGGTGTTCTACTCGTTGCGCTGAATCAGGGACTGGCGGGTCCTTCTTTAGGGGGTCGATGGCTCATTGAAAGGGAGGGTCAAAAAAGTCGAAGGACTCTCGTGTTCGTTCTCTGGGGAAATCTAACTTACTTGGTCAAAAGGTATCGATCGAGATACGGGGGCAGAGGGGAGTCCGAATCGTACCTTCCTTGGGGTATAACCAAGGCGTTTACCCTTGTGACGGGCATGCCAGAGAAGGATATTCCATAATATATAGGGGAATGCTAAGCCGTCGGCACCAAGCAGAATCTGGTCCTCTATCGAACCATTTTGAGCAGAGAAATACCGACGGAAACGCACTTTAGTATCTGGAGAGAGGAGATCTCCGGATTGGGGAAAAGCCTCGCAATCAAGGCCTGGAAGGTTCCGTGAGCTCTTACTCTGGTAGAAAGTCCAATGGAGGCGGACCTCAAGGCCACAAACTACGGGTCCTGCGCGCAGTCGAAGGTCGAAAAGGAACACAAAGAGCCGGGGCTCAAAAAATGAGAGACTTAATAATTGAAGCCAATAGGGAAGGGGGTGAGGCAAAGCCTCAGGAACTGAGCTATCCAGGACTACGAAGATCAGATGCAGGGGAACTACGTCTCTAACTCAAAGCAGAAGTTGAATTAGACCGTCTCCGAACGTTGTCTTACTACAGCGGGGAAAAGGGGGTGCACAGCGTGAATTCTGTCGTGCTTTCGCGCCGAAAAACAAAACAAGGATTGGGTGGATGAAGGAAAAGTGGGAGGAGGATCGAGTATTCCCCGTTTGAACGACCCGGACTAAATCCTCTTAATTCTTGGGAAAAGTCTGGCAACCCTGGGGACTACTTCGGTCGCTAGGCTAAGTCCAGGGGAGCGTGACTACTCCAAGTGGGGGCTGTCCATTATTGGGTCCTAGCAAGAGAGGGAACCGTCTTTGGGCTATAACACTGGGACATGAAATGACTCAGAGGGTTGGCCCTAGGGTAAAATGGAACTCAAAAAAAGGGGGAAAGCCAATCAGGCACAGCGATCAAAGATCAAGTCCCGGCCTTAGAGTACGAATCATGGAAAAATAGGAGTTGGGAATTACCAAGAAATTGTAGTGAAGGAGAGTTGGGATGAGGGATCCCAGCGTCTCAGGGGTGAACACAGAACATTCGCGAGACGCAACCTCATGCCATCCACGGGGGTGAAACGGCATATCCTACCCCTTATAAATGGATCAGGACCGTTGCAGTCGGAAATGGGTCTACTGGTTTAGGCGCAAAGGAGAAAATGGAAAAACCCATCTAAGGACGATTTCTGGAACGAAGAACTCCAGGAGCCCTTCATTTCAACAGGTTTGCTGCCCCGATATGTATGAATCTTTTAAGGTGGTGTCATTCCTGAAAGGCATCCTCTCTATAGAAAACACGGTGCAAATGAAGGAATCGGGAAACCCCTCCGCGAGGAGAAAAGGGGGGGGCAGGCCGATGTAATGTCCGCCGTAGGGAGAACGAAATAGCTGGGGAAAGCCGTGCGCTCCAAGCCCCGCCTCTAAAAAAACGCACGGTCAAATCTGGAATGATCGGATGACGGGTGGCCTACCTAATAGGGAAAAGTTCAAGGGGTCAATATTCTTCCGGAAGAATAAAGAGGGGTGAGTGTAGCTGGTGACTTGGGGGTCCGAATAGTCAAATATAGGAAGGAAATGGGCTGTGGGGGGGGCCTAAAAGGTATTCTGTGATCTAAAGGGGACCCCAACCCTGCATTATGCTAGGTCGAGGGGGTCAGGCTAGTCAGATGCCCCAAAATAAATAGGCGTCCGCGGGGTGAGGGATCCCCTTGGGATGTGCTGAATCCAGGGTCCACGCGCAGGAGGGCCGCAACCCAGGAATCTTAACACCCCCACTGATGACAGCTCTTACTAACATTTGGGGTATATCTAGACTACAAAAAATTAGTCTCACTTCTCGAAGAAGAAAGTATTTCGGTGATGATCAATCTCAACTGGAGTCGGTCTGCTGGGAATCACTCGCAGAGCATAAATCTGTTTTACCTGGTCGGGGGGTCCAGCAGACGGGAGGGTTAGGCGCTCAGGTCGATTTTCTTCCCTCCTCTGGGACGGTTTCCTGGAAAAGGAAGATTCTGTGAGGCCTGAAGATGATCTTTTCTAAATATCTTTCGGGAGTGAAGCCGCCGACGGAATTCTAGGAACAGAGGCCAAGCCTAGCCCCGGCATTGACCTCAAAAACTCTGGAGGAATCAATCTGCTGTCCTCCTTAGCTGGAAAAATCTCGCGAAGCTTTAAGAGAGAGCTGCTCTGGTGCCGGGGTCAATACATCTCATGACGTATCTATACCCAGCCTTTCTCCTAAGGGCAAGGGAATAGGCAGACTACGTAAATAGCTTCGGTAAACGGAGGGGTCAAAGACTATTTGTGTGGGAAACTAAACGGTTTCTGAATGTGGGGCCTCGGTTTGCAGTGGATAGACTCAGAGAGAAACTCTGCTGGAAAAGGGACCCGAAGGGATCAAAAAATTGTGTTGTCAATAGAAAGAGGAAGACGTGACAAAATCATAGGAGACACCAACCGAGTAGGGATTACAAATGAATTATTGGGTAGAAGCAGACTCAGGGAGAGGACTGTTCCACCAAAAAGTGTACAATCCGTCGTTCCGTGCCAGGAGGGGGGTACTCAGGTAGAGGATCTTTCCAATGGCAAAGGCGGTGAAGATCCTATGCTCCGGGGTTCTTCACACCAATCTTTTTTCGTCGCGTGGTTAAAAAGGGCTATCTCATGTCTTCTAAAATGAAGAGTGGACGAGGTTTCTGCGATCCTGCAGGAAGGGATAGCTGGGCTTTTGATAGCAGATGGGGTCACCTCCAGATTCCGAACGTATGAAGAAAACTATCAGATTCGTCGGTCTTGTACGGGAGAATCCTCTGCCCTTCAGATGGGGCATGAGTATAAGGGGGACTGATTATGGGCGTGGTTGAGGGAGTAACGCTGAATTACTTTGTATCAGAGCACTCAGGGCCTGGTAAAAAACCGCATCATGTGAAAGGGCACTGTCAATAAGACAGAGGCTACAGACTCCTTCATGGTGGCTAAGTAAAACCACCGGGATCTGCGAGGGGTAGCTCGCCTGACTGGGGGGAAATTGTTGTTTCGGATCCCTAAAAGGTGAGCAGAAGGGAAAGTACCATTTCGGACTCGCCGGACCGGTTTTTCTAGGTGACCTGATGAGCAAGGATGGGGACATCACCTTTTAAAAGAAGAATGAAATCCAATGTGCATACCTAGCGAAGAGTCAGAGAGGTTGAGTTGTTTGGGGCTCTGAACGCGAGAGATGGCCTCGACTGGGCAAAAACCGCGTGGTTCCGGAAGATTTTCAAGAAGCAAAGGGACTACGGCCATCCGGAAAGAAAGTCCAGTGCACACGCGCGATATGGGAGGAATATTATTGGAAAAGAAGTAAGGCTGCTCAGTAAAAGAGTATCTTTTCGTCTCGTAAGATGGCATTCAAAGAAACGGATCGGGGTTTTTTTAAAAAAGAGACAGGAGATAGAGTTCTCGGGGGGGATAGGGTTCCTATTTAGTGTCGGTCGGGTAGAAAAGGCTCTGGGCGGACAGTCTCTGAGGGAGAAGGGGCGTCCGCATACGTTAAAAGGAAAAGGGGGAGTTACGGGCGAGGCGGGGAACTCTTTTAAAGCTCGGTACTGCATGTGTCTCTGAGAAAGAAACTGGACTAAACAGGAGAAAAAAAAACCTCGGGTCAACAAATAGATTTTATAAAATCTGACGGAAGGGGCATAGTGCGTTAGAACGGATCGGGGAGCGGGGGTGTGTTAACTTCCAGGGCCGTAAACGTCAATCAACAATTTCGCTGACAAAGCCTACAGAGTCGCCGGGGGAGGAGGGACTTCTAGTTAAATACATTCGGAATCGGCATGGGAGACGTTCGGGGGGAAATCACGTCTCTTGGTTCAATAGGAAGGGGCGTCGCAACCTAGACCTACGGCGCTTCGGTCAACTTTGGATTGAATAGGAAACATAAGGAAGGGGGTCTACCTATGGGGTACCTTGGAATCTAGACTCCTTAAACGATCTATGGAGTAATAGTCTTCCGTGTTCCAAGAGAAAAAAAAACGAACATTCAGCGCCTATAAGAGCCAAGCGGGAATTTTGGGGCGAGGTAATAAAGAATGGAGGGAACTCTCAGAGATCTCTATTAAGACGGAGGCTCGAAATTGAAGTCAGACGAGTAAGATTGACGTTCTTCTGTGGTAAAAAGAGTCGGGACCTGAAAGGCTCATCGTCACATGCACCAATAAAGGAAAATGGAAAGCAAAACACTCATCCCCCGCCTCTGAATTCCGCATGTCAACGTGAATGGATCTCGACTACCTTAGGGGGGGAGGGAGGGGTGGCTATTAGGGAAAAACTAGCCTTTAGGCAAGTAGACATTAGGGGCATCTGGAAAAGGTTACGCGCCGCAACCTATGAAGTCAGTCTTAAGAAGAGGAGAAGATTGGGCGCAAGGAGTGTGGGACGGAAACGAGAACTTACTATTCACTCTTTTTGGATAAGGAAATAGTTGTTCAAGCCGAGTCTCCTGAAAAGGGAGAGAGACGAGGTCTGGCTCGAAGGGAAAAAAAACTCTGCGTTTGCCATTCCGCCCTTCTCCCAGATAATGAGATAGAAAAGACGAAACCCGGAGGTCGGGGAGGGCGCAATTCTTAACCCTAGACTGCTGAATCTTCTCGTAGAAAGTGGAAAAATGCGAGGAGTAAGCTGATTTCCAGCGACGTAGAGATACTGGTCAGATGGGTTGTTTTAGTTGTTGTGTTGTGGTTGGAGGGGCGTGCTGGCCATGCAGCAAGTCTACCCCTGGGGGTACAGCCTTCCTTCTAAACAGCTTCTACTAGAAGCTCAAAGGGGTGACGAGAAGAAAAATTTCAGGAAACGAAGTGAGAGGTAAAAAGCCTAGACCGCCTCAGGGAGCTGAGCGAAAATAAGGAAAGAGAGGATGACTCCCTCCTTAGGATTCGAACTAGGCTAATGCAGATAAAAAGAACGCGGGCTAACTTGCAGCAGAAACACAACCACGGTGATGAGGGAAAGATAGATGAAAGGGAGGCGGGATAGGAACGGCTAGAGCTCATGAGAACTAGGCGGTCTAAACCTTTATGACTGGGAAATGAACAGCGAATTCTCAAACATTCGACAGACTTAGGGGGATGGTGGAGTTTAGTAACACGTCGTTTCAAGGAAAGGATCTCAGGTCTGTCAACATGCTTCATCGCATCGGGACTGATGGGAGGGGCGAAAGCTGTTTAACACAGGAAGAAGTGGAGACCTGCATGCAAGACACCAGAAGTATCCTTACGAAATATATAAAGACAGGGTAAGGGGCAAAAGGGAGTCAGGGGAAAAGCATACGAGCTCTAACTATTTGCCAGCAGTTGGTTAAACAAGAACCCCCACCCTCACCATTGAGGATCAAGGAAAGGGGCCGGGAGAGATATTCGAAGGGGGAGGGGGGGGTGCCCTCAGACGCAAAAACTCCTCGATAGAAGAGAAAGCTTACTCTCTCAGTAAGGTCCGAAAAAGACAACGATTTACCCGCGTTCATCGTGGGGGTATCTGTGGAAAAAGAAAAAACCGGAGTGGAGAAAGCGCGGGAGAGGAGGGAAGGGGGAGGTGAGAGTTGAAGGTGGGGAAAGAGAGGGAATGGCAAGGGAGTGGGTAGGGGAGGGGGGGGGGGGGAGGTGAGGGAAGTAGGGCCGAAGAGGGAGGGTGCAGGGGCCTTCGCAAAAAGAAGATTCTTCCTCAAGCATCCAGGAGAGGGGTAGCTGGTCCTGGAAAAGGGTCAGATCTTCCCTCCGTAATGGGATTCCTTTTAGAAAATCACGCATCGAACAGCCTTGAATAGTAAAGCCCATACACATTTCAGGGGAAGGGGGGGGAAGAAGTGTTGGCGGGGGGGGGTGGTACGAACTTCCCAGGTGCGGTGCGTAGTCGAGCACACGATGTTCGTGGGCGATGACGAGAAGAGCCCTCTTAACTTCCGCGTAGAGGAAGAACCATCGAAGCCAGGCCAGAGCCGGAACATGGCGCGTTAGGGAACGGCCGTTTTAGGTAATATTTTACTAAATTGAGGATCTCGCTCATTAGTTGATATGAATCGAGTTTTCTGAAAGAAAGACTGCGTCCATAATCGATCAAAATCATCGGGCGTCTACCACACGCCGTTGGTCTCCTAAAGGCCGGGGGGCTACGCAAAGACTTTTTTATGTCTAAAGCGGGGGAAAGGAGGGGGGCTTGCGCTGAGCCCAGATTACCGCCAGAGTGGGCGCGGATAGGCTGCAAGAATCAGATAGTTAAACGACATACTTGGTTCTAAATCGAGCAATGCCGAGGAGCCTTCTTGAGAATAAGGTGCCGAGATTCGGCTGCATCAAGCTATTTAAACCACAACTCTTCCGACGGGGAGGGGGCTGCGCCAAGGGGAACTCAGTCGAAAGGAATGTCGGTCACACCCGATGGGGTTATTCTCGGCGTGAATCAGGGGGTGATTTGGATATCGCAAAGGGTCAGCACTTGGAGCCCATGAGCTGCTGGAAGCGTCGCCTAAGGGCTCATAGAGCCAAACCAGGGAGGTGCTAAAATAATTTCAATGTACGTCCGGAGGGGACAGAAACGTACCTTAATCGGCATAGAAAGCCCTCCGCCCAGAAACTTCCTGAGACAGAATCTTACGCTAACCAAAGGGCTTCGATTAGAAATGATTTGCAAGGACCAAACCGAAGAGAGATGGTGCAGGTCGGTAATGTTGCCCGGCTTGCCTCAACCCCCCGTCGGTGGATGGTCAAGCGGTTCCTGAAAGTGCATGAGTTCTTGGCCTTTCAGGGCTTCATCCTCACGCTCGCAATTCATGGCGAGGCTTTGGAAATTTACGGGCAGATGCCTAAGGGGGTCCTTGGAGGGGGGAAACCGAGCCAATAAAGGTAACCATAATTAGCAAGGGATCGCAGGCGTAACTATTGACCAATGGGAATGCTCCAAAGGACTACCGCTTGGTGGAGTTTTTCAACTTGGGAAGAAACGACAGAACCGAGTTGGTTCCACACCAAAAAGATATGCCGAAAGCACGAGGGCGCGAAACGGCAAAAAAACGCCTCCTACTAATGGAAAAAACATCGGATAGGGACTCATCCAACAAAGAACCTTGCGAGGACTGCGGGTCGGGCGGTGAAAACAAAAACTGCGGCGGGAGGGGGCGGCGGCAGCGGAGAAGGTAGGCGAAAAGGGGTTTTCCTTCGGAAAAAAAGGTCGACGGCGTATTTAGGCGCCGCTTCGTGACGGGCAAGGATACGGTTCCTTAGATTTTATCCAAGCATGGAGGAAGGGTTGACTACATAGAAAAAAGGCGGCAATGAGAAGGTCCTTACCGACGGGCTAGGAAAACAACAACCCCTTAAATCTCGGGTCCGTCCGTATTCAATGGGACATCACCCAGGAGTCTGGTAGAAGACGTACAAGGAAGGACGCCTGGCCGGGGGATACAGCTCCTCAGCCAGTCTTGTCTTCTTAGTCTCTTTTGGTCCAGAGGTAATATCCAAATCTTCCGTGCCGAACCCCCTTATCTCTAACCGCGAGGGCTGACTCCGGTTACCCCCGGTCAGGGCCCTTTCGAAGATACCCCGCGATATCGTCGAGCGCTACAATCTTTTGGGGGGTGGATACCCGAAAAGGATACAAACGGCGAGTTTCCCTGGTTGTCCTTGTCAGGATTCAGCGCCCTCTGTGCGTAACCGGAGTAATTTATCCCAAAGGGGGTGGAAATATGGCAAGCATATCAAAAA